>Ga0179591_1299777_pt1 | contig 19333 bp, 18 predicted proteins | sample CZOMad2_1_08_16f_FD_182891 | JGI IMG/M metagenome (GOLD analysis project Ga0179591, IMG submission 182891) | Vadose zone soil fungal communities from Angelo Coast Range Reserve, California, USA - CZOMad2_1_08_16fungal (PacBio error correction) | ecosystem: Environmental > Terrestrial > Soil >... | reverse complement strand
AACTGAAAATGATTGGAGACGTTCCCCCGCGATCGAGGTAAATCTCTTCTTTTTTCCTTGAGTAGAACTTCCCTCCTTCTCCCATCGGAAACCCCTTATACATACCCCCTCCCCCCCCCCTCGAGGAAGTTCTTTTCTATCTAAACCTCTCGAGTCCAATCTTCGTGGCGCTGCCATACATCAGACAGTTTTCCCTTTGCTGTAGTCGTGAACTTCCTTTTTTCCCGATCGCTCCAGTCTTCCAACTGCGCTTTCTTTCTTCTCTTGCCTCTCCGAGTATTCTTGTGTGATTCCTCGTCCCGTTTTAGCCCGCAGTTGATGTACTCTTTGCTCTCTTTCGGCATTCTCCCTCGAAGGACTTGCGTGAACGACCCGACACGCTCAGATTCTTTCGGATGGTGATTCTCCCTATTTACCAATTCTCTAGTCTCGACGATAAACCGACCCCTTCGGGCTGGCGACCCCCTTTTCGATTTCAGGAGTCCTTCTAGGATTAGGTTGATGACCGGTCCCCGCCGGCCGACTCCGCTTGGTTTTTCCCGTTCTGCCAACGTCACCGAAGTCTTTCCGAGCCACCCTCCTGACGATGGTCCCCCCTTGCTCTAGAAATCGGAGAACCCAAGCTGGGCCAGCCCTATAAGTCAATTGAGCGGCTGCGTGCGTCTCCTTTCTCCTCATGAAAGACCCTGAAGAATAGTCTATATTCCGCGGTTCAAGGCCTTTTGTTGAACAGCCCGATCGAAGACAGATGGGGCTTATGATGACCCCCCTCCGAAATTCTCTCCGGAATATCCTTTGAGAGCGTTGTGGACCAAGGGTATTATCCAACTTCCACCTCCTGTCCGACGAGTTCCGGTCGTATTTTCGCTCCCCCTTCAATCGAAGGGACTTCCACCATAGCTCTTCTCTCTTATCAACATACTTTTCGTAGGGGGACGCTCTTGTTATAAGAGATGGTTTCCTTTTTGCATGTAGATTTCGTCCCTGACACGACTCTGTTCACCTTCCCCCCGAAGATTTCTCGCTCTGTTGTCTCCTGTCCCGGAACTCTCTTTCTCCTGGAAAGGTTTTTTTCGCTCCTTTAATTAGCTTTTCTTCCCCCTAGCTCGAGCCCTCAGAACTTGCCTTATTTTCGGCGGCCAAGAGCTTTTTTTCATCCGGTCTATTTGAACTTCCCCCGGTTTGAGTCGGCATTTTTTAGCCGCTGAAAGCCTTCCCCCGTGAAAAGCTTCAGCTTTGATAACATGCGTCTTTCGCCGCGGGTGTTTCCCTTTCCTCCTCGAAACAGACTTTGTGGGGCGGGGTTGGCGCCTGACTTTTTCTGTCGGCCCCCTCCGACCAAATCGATCGCAAGAATTGCTCCATAGGGCGGATCGTAGGCTCATCTCTTTGGGACTCCTCTTTTCTCATTACCTGAGATTCCCCTTCTCCCTCACGATCGAATTTTTTTCTTGCTCGGGCGTTCCCCCCTCGCTCGCAATCCCTTCCTTCACTGCTGGTGGGGCCCTTTTGGTTCGATCAGGCTTTTTCTACATTCCTCCTTACTGAGTCTCCCCTCCTTTTATACGCGAAGAATGGGTCCCCCGAGCGTAGCGATGCTTTGGCTCGCCCGTTCTAGCGGTACAGGTTTTCTCTTCCCTTTTTTTGATGGCTCCGAGATGATCCAAACTGTCATGTCATGACTGCAAGCCGCCTAGCGGCTAGGAAGTTACCGAAACTGTTTTTCTATTATCTTTAATCCTACTCCTTTTTGCTCTGAGATCAGTCACACCCTTTTTTTCTGTACACTTCATCGCCCTTTTTTTCTGAAGGCAGAATGATTCCCTTTTCTCTGCGTCTGCCCTAAGAGCCCATCGACATTTACCTCCCCTCCTCGAGCCTATCATATTTCTTTGTCCCCATGGAGAAAGGCGTCTTTCCCAATGTCTGTTAGAATCTATCTTTCTAATGGGATAGAATTTTCCCTTCGACAGCAAGACTCCTCTTCTCATAGCCTTTCTGGATATCTATCTCATTCTCTCCGAGCAAGGCAGACAGCCCTCTTTGTGGGGCGACATTTTTTCACTCAGCGGCTAATTTCCAGATAGCCAACAATAGAGTTTTTTCTTCTTCGCGACTGGATGGTTTTCCATTTTGCTTCGCGCTTGTATTTTATTGTGTTTTCCTCCAGCATATTGAGGATCTCTCCCTCCCCCTCCCCCTCCATATGTGAGAGAAGGCCTTCTCTCCCACCCTTTGCGAGCCGATTTGAATGGTAGAAGAGAGCTCCTTGAGCGCTTCTGCCGATTTTTCCGGGCGTACCCTAGACCGGAGGTCTTTCTCCTCCGCAGCAAGCGACATTGCTGAGTGCGAGTCTTCTCCCCTTTTTCTAGAAGTTCAGAGAGCCGACTTTTGTATGTTTTCCATCTCCGTTTGCCGGAGCTTTTTCCCTTCTCTAATATGCTTTCTTTTCATGTTCCCGCTGTCAGGTCTTGATTGGTCTCATTGATTAACCAGCTCCTCCAGATGCACCTTTTTCCCCCCTCCCGAAAATCGGTGAGCAAGATCGCCTTCGAATGGTGACCATTTTTCCTATGAGTGCGCCCCCATCCGACTCCCCTGATAGAAATGCTTCTCAGACCCTAGTCTGGGATACCCCCCTTGCCCCCCGTATATAATGGCTCCTCTAAGTTTTCTGAAGTTCGGAGGAGTCAGTCTGCTTTTGCACCCGAGTCTTTTAGGCCTGATGAAGGTTTTTGCCTTGGACCGATGCTCTCAGCCCCTATCTTCTAGGAGTTCTTTTTCTCGCCTTCTTTTCTTCGGCATTTGACGCTCCGCCTGGATATTGGCGTTTCCTTGTAGTATGGGGAGGCCATCTTAGAGCAACTTTATGAGCTCGTTCTCGGGAATGATTTTCCTTTTCACTCCCCCTGAAACCTCTGCGAGTTCTTCCGTAGGAACTCTCAACCATGAATCTCTCCCCCCGACACGAGTACCTAGGACAGGATAGTTTCTCGAATTGTTGATTTTTTCTCCGACCTTCTCTGTTTCTACTTTCAGAAAATGCCCCATAACACTAACATTTTTCCCAGGACTTCTCTAGCTCCTTCTTCAGGTAACGATTCGACGTCATTCAATCGGTTTGTTTTTTTCCACTCTTGAGCGCAATCGTATACTGCGTACGCACAAATGGACGGGACTCGCGCACGTCCGAAGAATGCCTCCAGAGAATTTTTCCGAGAAATTTCTCCTTGGATCTTGTTCTCCTCACCCTTCCCGATTACCCCGCCATACCCCTACTTGCAGGAAAACTGTCTTTGTATGGCACTCCCTCAGAGGAACCTCTAGGTGTTAGGCGTTTTTGTTCTCGAATTTTTCTCAGCTTGACGATGTTAGGGGAACGATAGACTTGTGACGCATGGAAAGCGGATCTTTCCCCTAGATAGAGACGCCTTGGCTCGGACAATTCTTCTTCTTGGCCACTGAAATACCCCCTTCTCTTTGCGTGCTCCCCACCGTAAGCGCCGCGTCTTGAACCCTTGTCAGTCGAAGAAGGACGAGGTGGGCTTGTTTTTGTGTGCTTTTTTGGGTTTTTTTTTAGGTGATTTTGGTGTGTGGGGGGGTCCAGTGTTTTTTGGGGGGGTGGTGGTACTTGTGTTGGGTGTTGGACGGTGGAGTTTTTGAATTACCTGCGGGGAAAAAAGGGGGTGTTTTTTGGTGGTGGTGGGTCCGTGGGTTTAGTTTTTGGGTTTTGCAAATGTGGGGGGGGGGTGGTGTTTTGGTGGGGTTTTATTTTTGGGGGGATTTGGGGATTTCGGTTTTTTTACGTTTGGTGGTGGGAGTTTCCCTCATTTTTGGGTTGTGGTTTTGGAGCCCTGTGGGGTTTTTGTGTGGTTGTGGTTCAGTGGTTAGTTGGGAGGGGGGGGATGGTGTGGGGGTTTTTTGTGGTTTTGGGGGGCGGTGTGTGGGGCTTTGGTTTGTTTTTTTGGGGTTGTTTTTGTTGTGCACAGGTTTTCAAAGGGTCTTTTTGGTCGGTTTGGGGGGGGGTTTTCAGACCCCCCTTTTGGGGGTTTTTTTGTTGGGGGGGTGTCCGGGGGTTGGGTTTTTGGGTTTTTTGGGTAATCTTGTGTTGGTTTTTGGGGTGTATTTTGCTCGGGGGGGTTTCCCCCCCCGTTCTGTTTGGCCCCGGGGGGGGTGGGGGAGGTTTGGGGGGGTGGGGGCCCCAACCCAGGCAGCTTCCGCAGCGTCCACCTCTTTATTCGAATCCACCAGTCTGAACTTGCGCGGTTGTTAGACAGATCCTTTTTTGTCCAGGATTCGGAGCTTCGGCAGTTTTTTGGCGGCGGTGACCCGTAAGATGCCTCCTTGGCCATAAATTTTTTTTTTTCGCGAAATTTTTTTTTTTTGGGACTATGATTTTTGCTGCTAGCAAGTCCCCCTGACTTTTCGTCAGTAGGAATCTACTTCGCCGTAGGACGCAGCCCTCGCGGTGTCTGTTTTCCTCGGTTAGCTCTTTTTTCCTTGTTTTCAAGGTGTTCTCTTGACCATCTAAGAAGTTTCAGAGCCCCCCCCCCCCCCCAAAACCCCCCACCATAATGCGACCGAACGAGGGAAGCCGCATCGGTCTTCCCCAGGAAGCGAGATGTTTTTCTCCCATGTGGAGAGATCCCGCAGCCCTCTCAATAAGGTGTTTTTTAATGTCAGTCGCCTTTTCATTTTTATTTTTGTTTGGTTGGTAGTCTTGCTTATTCCCTCCGAGCTGTCATAGCTTTTTCCCCAAGAGATTATTCTCCTCTTTTGTGTGGACGGTCTGATTTTGTTTTTAACTCCACGGATTGGGCCGATGATTTTTACTTTCTGAGATACAAATTCATTTTATTTTCTAGATATTTTTTTCTCCTTTTCGGAGTCCCACTATGCGGTCTCCTTTTAACTCCTTAATCCCTATTGGGCGTCTCCACCTACGATGACTCGGCAACTACCTCCCTCTTTTTTTCGCTTTAAATTCGCTTTTCTCTCTGTACAAGTCGTACCCCCCCTAAATTGTATGGGTGAAGGCGCACGTCAACTGGAGGAACCTCAGCAGAGCCTTTCTCCCCCCGGGCTTCGTCCCCGGTCTTTTGATTAAGGAATTTCCCTTCTCTACGAAACATTTCGCTCGTGTACTTCAGGATAGACCGCACTCGGTCTTTTTCTCGTACGACCTAAGTCCTCCATTGAATTGGATCATCTGCCCCCTGAGCCCTGAATCCTAGATAGATCTATGTTCCCAGGCGTTGTCTGATAGCGTAGAGCCTGTTCTTTCCCTGGCCAAACCCCTTTTCGATCCTCTGACCCCAATTTTTTTTGGCGATGGCGGGTCGTTTTTCCTTGTCCGACCCCCTGTTGATTCTTCCTGCTGAGCTCCAGAGTTAGACTGATTCCGATGATCGGTCTTCTCTCTCAAGTTCTAGTCTGAAGATTTTTTCATAAGGATTTTTTCCTCGGGGTCTTTCAAGCATGGTATTCCCCCAACTCATTTCCATTTTAGGCGTTTTTCCTGTGATTTATCCCCCCCCTTTTCTCTGAGAATTCCCTTCTACTCTGTTGAATGTCCCTTGAGATAATTTCTCCTTTCCCGCTGAAGCATCTGTGCCTCGACGATGATCAGGCTTAACCACCCAGCATACTGAACACTTTCCCTCCCCCTCAGAGGATCGAGGCTTTCTCCTCATAAACTTTTTTCGACCGATTTCCCCCCCCCCCCTCGGATCGCTCGAGGTATTTAGGTCGCACCCGTCGAAGCGGAAGACTCTCTTTTACTCCTCCTAATTTTGTTTTCTCTCCGGACTATTGTATAATCCCCCCGAAATAAACATTCTTTCTCCGCGGCTTCTCATCGGTCTCTCCTTGCGTAATGAGACCGACGCGATCCTCTCCCCGTTTTAGGCCGTTGGACTTTTTTGTCCTCCTTATAGAATCATAGTCCTTAGTCCTCGGGTTCTCCTAGAAGGACTTCCCCTTTTTTCGGATCCCGCATTCCACACTTCGATGGCAGATTTCTCCTCGGTTTATGATCCTTCCCCTGTACACCCTCAAATTGAACCCCTCTTTTGGTTTTTTCCCAAAGGCTTAAAGCCCCACCCTAGAGCTTCCCAGAGGCCTTTTTCTCCTCCCCAGGATCCTTCTCGGAGAAAGTTTCTATGATTCCTTTCCTACGATATGCTGATTTCTATGTTCGAAAAGTTCTTCCACTTAACTCGTTTTTTCACATCCAGCGTAAAAACTTGTTTCATCGGCCTCTTCCCTTTTCCCCTGTCAAAGCTTCTACTCGCGCCCCAGGCCTTTTTTTTCCGCACAGACTGATCGACCTCGGACCTTTCCCCCTCGGGAAGATGATCCAATGCGACACTTTTTTTCTTGAATATCCCTCCTTTCTGTAACTTTCTTTCTCTTTGTCTGTTATTCCTTCAGGTTTCGTAGCCTTTGCCTGAGGGAAACATTCAAGAGCCCCCCGACGTGTTAGACCTTTCATTATTTTTTGTGCTTTTTTTCCTACGATGTACTTCTGTTCCTTGACTGACGTTTTTAAAAAAGCCCTTTCTTTTTCCCCAAAAGGTCTCTTCTACCCTTTTCAGACGAGCGCCACGAGGACAGGCGGCCCGCGGTCATAGAATCTTTCCCCTCCAACGAGGAATGGCCCAGTTGACGTTACCAGTCTCCCCTCTGTTTGGACCTCCACCTTCCCTGACAGAGCTTTCCCTCTCTAGAACATGTGATTTGGTTTCCCCTGGATACTCTTCCGGTGTCCCTTTGACGATGTGAACCCGATAATGCCCGCCCTGCCACACCCCCTTTTTAAGAAGCTTCGGTGCCTGCCCCTTGTACGATTTTCTGTCAGCCCGCTCCCTTCAAACCCCGTCCCACACAACCCCCGGACCTGTCGTCTTTCCATGCTCTGACCTTAAAGTTTTTTTGATGGAGCCCCTTTATGACCCTGTTCTCTCAGCGACAAACATTGAGCCAGCCGTCGTTCCTGTACGCCCTCTTCCCCTCCGTCCCAGATTTCTTCTTTATGCCAGAGATCTCTGAAGAGGCGTCGGATTTGCCTTCAACACCCCGGCGAGAAAAGAAACCGCCCACACTTCTTGCTGCTTGACTCCTGGGCCTTCGCTTCCCTGGCCAGAAACCCAACCTCCGAATTAGGACCCCCCTTCTATCAGCCTCGCGACCCAAACTATGCACCGTTGAGCGCGCAGCCGCCGCAGGTATCTTCTCGCGAATATGAAGTCGCGGGAAAGGACGCGCCCCCGCCCGACTTCCGCTTTTCCACAGTACTAGTATTTTCGCCCCCCCCTCCATTTTTCAGCTGGGACCTTTCCCCGGCGCCCCTATTTTTGGCCAGTCATGATGTTTGCGTTGCCTTCGGCAGGTTTTTCTGAATGGTAAGTTCAAAACTCGGCCTTGCTTAATTTTTTCTAGTAGCCCTTTTTTCGGCGTGGTCTTTTCCTGAAGATTTTCAGACATGATTTGGCCTGCCGGAGGTCGATCGCTTTCCCTCCGAGGGGCAAGGGCTTCCTTCCATTCTCGGCCTCCCTCGAGCCCCTTTACATCAAAGACCCCTTATGGACGTCATGACCGAGCGACACCCGCGCACTTTCATTAGTAGAGTCTCTTCCCCCTCCACCTACGCAATTTTTTTTAATCTTAGTCGTGAGTCGTACTTGGCGTTTTTCTTCCGCTCGACAAAAGAAGTTCCGCTTTTTGCGCAGGGAAGTTCCCGAAGCGTCTTTTCCGAGGATTCCTTTTAAAGTGGAGTGGAATTTCCTTTTATAAGCTTTGATTGAACTGCTTTTTGCAAAGGCGCCATCGGTCCTCCTGCGTGACCTTCCCGAAGACCCTCTCTCTCTTCTTGTGCTGGTAGTCCAAGATTTTTCACCCGCGATAGTCTAGAGACGATTACCCCCAACTCCCAGGCCGGCGACTCTCCGGGGGTAGTTTTCCTTGCAGGATGCATTGTTGTTTCTTTTCACAGCCCTCCGATAAAGCGGGGTTTAGTTCCGGAAACGTCCTCTTTCCGAGACTATCTTCCCCACAACCGTTCTAAGATGGCATCCTTTTCCCGTACCGTACGTTCCCACTTACCGTTCAAGACCTCTCCCCGTCATGCACGATTCGCGCTTTTTTTGTTCGCCAAGTCTTTGCGAACGCCGAGACTAGCATCTTGACCGCGTCGGCATTGTTCAGTTTTTTGACCGAACGAAGAATCGCTGTACTCTCCTTCCCCCTCCTACATGACCTTCCTCCTCACGTCCCTTATGAGAGCGGTGTTTATGACCCCCCAACCAAAGTTGCTTCCTCCTGTAGAGGTCTTTCCTTCTTTTTAGCGCACCCGACGGACTGTCACACCATTAGCTCCTCTCTTTAACGATATTTCTTTCCCTTTTCTTCAAGTTCGAGCGAGATTGGTGTCCTTTGAATCTGTCTAAATCTCTCCCTTTGACCGCGTATTGCCTCCTCCTCTTTTTCGCTGTAACGAAAGCCGGAACCCCCTTCTTTTTTGTTCCTCCAGGACTTTTTGAGATGTATTTCTGCCGAAAAAATCGACGCGACACTCTCTTCCGCTCTTTGGGCTTTTTGCCCAGCGAGTTTTCCCTTTTTCTGTTCTTTGTAGATTTCTCTCTTTTTTGCATAGGAATCCTCTCCCTGCATTCCTCTTTACAGGAAGTCTTGACTACAATGATTTCTTTTCTGGCAAGGGTGTTTATCCATTCCTGATCGAAAAATATTCGGGGTTTGCGTGGCGCCTATCCCCCCAATATTCTTCCGGCCAAGGGATTCCTTTCTCCAATCGCTCCGAAGATCCACATAGGATAGTCCTTTTTCTCGGTTCTCTTTCTTTCTTCATCGGCGAGGCACACCCCCCCCCTTTTTTCCGATCGATCGCCTCTCTTTAGCATTGTTTCAAATTTTCGACTTCCAGAACCTAAGGCTACGGTTCGGCGGGCGATTTGGCTTAGATCCAGGAAGTCACCCATTCGAAGCGTTTACTCGGTCTGACATTGTCACTAGACTCATGGGTATTCCCTTTTTTCTAAGAGAGATCTCTTCCTCCTTCGTTAGCTTACCAGGTAGATGACTGCTTCTTTTTGCGCGCTCCCAACCGACTTTTTCATCACTGCTGACAGCGAATCGTCTCTCCGCCCCCGACAGGTGGCTTTTGACGGGATATATATCCTGTTGTTGTTGAGAGTCTCTTCCTTTCCCTTTCCCTGGGGCGGTAACTTCTCTCGCTTGAGAGTTCAGGTGATTTTGGGAGCTGAGCAATCCTGCGCCTCCTTCTCCCGGGTACGATCGGTCCTTATCCTATAAGATCGTTTTCCCCAAATGGAGAACCAATTTCTTTAGTGGTCAAAATGTCGGCCGTTCAGGGTCCTCGACGGCCTATCGCCTCCTCATCTTCCCGATCCTTAGCCTCCTTCAGTCTGCGAATTTCGCGCCGATTCGTCTCCCCCTCCCTCCGGTCTACCCCTCCTTTCTCAATTGTTGGGCTTTGAGACTGAGACTACCTCGCCATTATTGCGGCCCGAGGCCTGGATGGTGAGAACTGCTCGCTTGGTCTTCTCTTTTTGGTCCGACCTCCTTTCTCGGCGCCATTTTTTCCCGCATTCTGTTCGAGATCTCGAAAACACGTTTTCTCCCTCCTGAATGGTAGAACATCTAGGTAATTGGTCCCTTCTTCCTATGCTTTAGCGTTCTCCCCTATTCAGCTGCCTTCCATTGAGTCTCACCGGATGTTTTCTGCTGGGAAGAACCATTATCCATCGAAGTGATCTTTCTCGCGCTCGGTCTTATTTTACCGCGCGACGCCCATTTTGTCTCTGACGCGCGGTGCTTTTTCCTTTCCATGCCGCGAGACTCTTTGAGGTCAGATTCCGTTCGGGATGGCCTCGCAGATTTCTTCACCATCTATCGCCATCTTGAACATTCTCAAGACGAAATGCTTTAGGAGCGCTCGATCAGAAGCTTTTCTTTGTTCACCCGGCCGTCCCTCTTTTTTGTAGAAGCCAAGCCCTGACTAGACTTTTTTCTCTTTGATTTTCTTTACTTTCCCACGCTATCCTGTTCGATCCGCTTTCCCTAAGTTACGGCGGATGCCCCTTTTCTTTTTTCCCCCGCTTTTTTTCCTTTAGGGTACTCTAAGGAAGGAACTCGGGCGATAGCTCTATTCTCCCTTGCTTTAACTCTTTCGCTCGAAAGAGCCGCTTTCGTGCATTGACCCTTTAGGGCTGGGCCACGCCCCCCCCTGTATTGGCCCTTTCCCCTATATCACTTGATTTACATTCAGTCAGAGCATTCTGAGATTCAGGCCTTTCCTGTTTACGTTGCGAGCAAACCAAGCGCGGTTATTTTTGTGTGACCTTTTCAAAAGGCCCTCTCCCTTTGACACGCACTCTAATTTTGATAGTTGACTTCATGGATGTCTATCTGTCAGCGTCCTCTAAGTTGATATGGAAGCTTTTTCCCCCATCCGTCTTTCCTCGAGCGTGTCCGGTAGCTTGTCAAACTTGATGCCCACCCCGTTTCCTTCCCTTTTCTAATTGTCTCCTCTGAGACTCAGTATCCCCCTCTTCCTAAAGTCCCGAAGAAGAGAAATGCTTTCTCTCGAGATTTCAATATTCACGTCTTCGCAAGACCATGGAATGACTTGGCGACGCGAACAGCAAAGATTTTTTCCCCTCCTTTTTTTCCCTTGAAAATGGCGTTTTCTTCATCGACTTCTTTTTTTCGCGCGTTTCTTGATGACTTTTCCTTTTCTTCTCTGAATTTAATTTGTCGTAGCGGGCCAGTTTCAGATGACGACATACGGGCGGTCTCCCGCGCCGAGATGGCCCTCTCCTTTCCGAGACTTCTTCTCAAATAATGTGCTGCCCGATTTCCTCGGTGGGACCTCCCCCGCCGAAATGCGACGATTTAAAACCGCGACTCTCTCTTTGGGCAACGCCCCCTTTTCCCTCCTACTCCCCTATAGTGCAGTCTCAGAAGAGTTTCCACCCAATAGGCTCTCTGAAGTCCCCAATGCTGCACTGCCGATTTTTTTGACTCTAAATCCGCATAGTGATTAGGAGTACTGGACGCCGGTCTCAGATGACGAATCTTTTCCCCATTCGGAGTAGCTTAGTAGGTAGAGGCTTTCTGCGAGACCTGCACTTGGTCATTTAGTCATTTTCGTCAACCCCACCTCGCCGGCCCGAGTTCAGCAGCAAGAGATTTGTCGTTGCTTTCTCTCTAGTCCCCTGAGACCAGCAGACCACCCCGTGTTGACTTTTTCCCCTAACCTAAGACCTCCAGCGCTCGTGCCCATGCCCCATTCCGCGGGACTTCTTCATCGTTTCGTACTCCTCTAGCATGTTCCCTTTTGGCGTTGATCATACAGCCTTTCCTCATCCGTTTTCCGTCTTCTGAGAAGTGATCAGACCTGCTTTTTTTTGTGTCATCGTGTCTTCTGCCGCCTGCTGAAGTCTTTTTTTCCGAGGCCCTCTACGATTCTGCTCATCCGGTTTGTGGATGCGAGGATCTGTTCCCATTCTTCCCCTCTTGGATGATCCCGTCGAGAAGAATCACATGCGGAGTTGAGCAGATACTTCTCTGTGGCAGGAGCCCCCGGGGCGTCCTTTTTAAAACCGGCCTGAAAGTCCCGCTTCGACCCATTGCCGATGAACGCCCGCCTTGCCGCCGTTTTTTTCCTTTTACGCGGTCCCCTCTCCTTAACGGCGTGAGCAACGAACTGTTCGGGGTGTCCACGCGGCGCACTTTCCCCACCGGTCGGACCCTGTCCGGTCCAAATTTTCAGCACCATTTTTCGAACCCCGGCTGAGCCTAATTTTTTTTTCCGCCGGAGCCTCACCTTTCGCCGCGTACCGATCAATCTCAACCGCACGCGGTCATCCCGCGGTTCGTACTTACTGCCCCCATTGGAGGGATAAGCTGCGTTTTTGGGCGTTTCCTCTCTTGTCGATCTCTGAGAGTTGATCACCTTCGTTGCGCTCGTCGTAGAGCGACTGTCCTTTCCCCCCGTTCCCTGAGCAGCCTTTTCCCTGATTTTGGGTATGCTTTTTCTTTTGAAGAACCCCTTTCAATAAAGCTTCTTTTTTCGCGTCGAGCTGCTAAGATCTCCGTTCGATCCGTAGCAGGTGGGATTCATTCCTGCGGGTCTAGTTGCGCTATTTTGGAGTGAATATCCCCTTTTTTTCAAAGAAATTTCCATCCTTTTTGTTGACGGTGAGTGAAGAAGACTTTTCCTCTTCCTTCGAAGATGTTTTCATCTGCTCACTCCTTGAGTCCCCTTTCCGCTCTCATTCCGTTGCTGCATCGAAGTGATTCTCTTGCTTAAGCACACAGACTCGACCCCTTTTTTTAAAAGGAGTAGCTTCGGTCGTCTTTCTCAAAGAAGTCCCCCTCCGCTTTAGCCCTTTCTCTCTTTTTCGAGTTTTATTTTTTGGATTTTTTTTCGAAGATTCTTTTCTTTTTCATCCCTCCTTTTTTGGGGGTTTCTATATCAGGAAAGATTACTCCCTTGCAAAAAGTTTCTTTCCCCCTCTACGAGCCTTTTTCCCATCGGTTCTGACGGTCTGGATGCTATGCGCCTCTAGATACTCAGTTTTTCCTTTTTCTCGGGATGGGTTGTCCTTTATAGCATAATAGTCCTTTAATCCTCGGGTCTCGTATCTGAGGGCTCTAAAGGTTGTGAATTCATTCCACAACAGCGTCGATTTCCTTTTTGCCACCTTCTTCTCCCTTTCCAAGTCCACCTCCGCCAATTTCAATGGCGTTGGGTCCCAAGTCTATTACGTCCACCATAGGCTGATGAACCTCATTCTCTAAATTCCTGGAGGCGACTTTTGTTCATCGGTCGCTCGTTCCGCCTGCGCCGCAATCGGCGACCCTTTCTTCCACGTGCACCAGACCTCAAGCGCCCCCTGTGTTCTTTCCCTCAACTTGCACAGGTAATCTAGCCAGCCGAGGCACCGGTCCTGGGTTCGCACCTCCCTCCTGATTGAAATTTCGGCGCCTTTTCCTCTGACCTGCGTCAAATTTTTCTAGTCGGGAACCTCCCAGCCGTTTCACCGCTTCTTGGTCCAATCCGTGAGACTTTTTTCCTTGACGGGTTTGTCTCTTCAGGCTTTCCCCCTTCCTCAATCCCAGAGGAATCCGGTTTGTGCGCTGCTGGCGACCTCCGATGGACGCCGGTTGCCTTCTCCTCGGTGTGCACCCAGAAACTTCGTTCTCGACGGTATTCTCTTGACCGCGCTTTTTTTCGTAAGTTGCCCACTGTCGGCAAGGACTTCGCGGTCATTAGTAAATTAGTTTTTTCCCACTCCCCAAGGGGACTTAAAGGTCCGGTTAAAAGACTTTTTTTTCTTGCCAGTCCAGCCCTTTGCTGCCTATAGCGAACTCTATTTGTTCTCTACCGGAATCGCAACAGCCTGCCGATGGAACGCTTTCCTCTCCTAACCACAAGTGATTGAGAAGAAGACTTTTTCCGTCACCTTTGCAGTTCCTTATCCTAACCCTCCCAAACCCCCATCAGGTAGGATCCCGTATTAGCCCCTTTCCACAGATAGGATTTTTCTGAACGGGCTTTTTATGATCTTTTTCCCCATGCGACACGTTCCTGAAAGATGACACGTTTTCCGCGTCGGTCCTGCAGCGAGCTCTTCCTCTTCGTAGGAGGCTTTTTTCCAAACATGGAACTTGAAGTTTCTAATTGACAAACCGACACGCCTCTGCTTGCCCCCGGGAAGTTTTCTGCTTCATTCCTCCAAGGGAATTCGAAAAGTCTTTTCGACGCATGCTCCTACCCCATCACCCATGTCTTGGCATCCCGCGACGCCGACAGGTTCCTTCTTCGACATCCTTCTAAGGTAAACCTGGCTTTTCGAAATGAGGCCGACACGAGTCAGGAAACTTCTGTTTCGTACATAAAAGCCGCCCAAGGGAGATGTACTAGGAGTCATCACATTGGGGCGGCATGATTCCTCTGACGGATCTCTTTAGTACCTCCCAAAGGAAGCCCCCCCCCCATCTTTACTTGGCTATCGTTTTCTCCAGGGTGCGGTTCATTCGGAGGGGAAACCCCCCTTAAAGGCTGCGAGCAAATGATGGGCGCTCGGTACTTTCTTTGGTCAATATCTTCGCTGTCACCTTGTTTTCCGCAACCCTTTTCTCAGGCATCCTTCCGGAAAAGTCCCCCCCCCAATAAACCTTTTCCCGTTCACCCGACTCCTCACACCAGCGAGATTACTTTCGAGGGCGCTGCCCATAAATCAGCCATTTTTTGCCGGAAACAGTATTTTAGTCGTGCTTTCGGGGATCCTCTTCCACGAAGTCTCCCTTTTCTCTTGATCAGAAGTTCTCTTTTCCGCTCGGCGTGCTTTCTTTCTCGTAAATGGTGTCCCCGTTTTTTCCTTTTCTACGATTTCTTCGCTCGTTTGCAAGGAGCCCCTCCCTTACGCCCTCCTCTTTTACCTTCAGGCAGACCCTCTCGTTTCGATCTTTTAGGATTTTGCTTTTTTCCTTCCTTATCAAACAATCGATCTAGTGCCCCTTTTGACGATCCAAAATCGCTGAGAAGATCCACTGCTTGTCCCCTTCGAGTGTCTTCGGATTCCCTTTGTTGACAGGTCCTCCCTTTCGATCTCACTCTGGTTTTTGGGGGGGCTGGGTTTTTTTTCGGCAAATTAAACTCTTTTGCCTCGCTAATCCCCCGCTTGCCTACGGACTTTCCCTCCACCCCGGTTACTCTACCGTCCTGGGCCAATAACTATTTTCCTATCCCTTCCAACTGAATAATCTGCGAGGGCAGCTCGCCGTCGCGACTGAATACTGAGTCTCTCGTCTATCTGACATCTTTTTCCCCCGGCCTTTCTCGAACCCTCCCTACCTAATTTGGCTTCCGGAACTGCCGCCGAACATTAGTCCCTTCACGGATCGAGCTGAGGAAGACTTTGTCCTTTTCTGACCCCCTCTCCCAAGAATTTAGCTCCTCTTCGTTCCCTTTTTGGCGGTACCCCTCTTCGCTCACATCATAAGGCACGTTTGTTTCCACCCCTTCGCTGTTTATCGAGATGCCCACATATCTTTCTTCAGGGAATGCTTTTTCCCTTGAGAAGAGATTTGGAATCTCTGATCGCACTTTACGACCTTTACCTACCAGATTTTTATGTCCGAAGCGCCCCCATTCCCTTTGGTTATAAAGGACCTTTTTTCACCTTCTTTCCTTTCGCAGTCAACAGAGATTCTCAATTCCTCATTAGATTGCTGGATTGTAGGCCCAGACTTCTTCCATCAAAGGTTCCTTTTCCTACAGGTCCGGTTCATACTTTTCTTCCTTCGAAAGAATATCCTCCTGACGGAAGTTCTCGTGCTCAAAGATCCTTCTCCGCAAAGTTTTTCCTTGCCCCATTCACTCAACATTTCTTTTTTTTGGAGGGTTTGCGATCTCATATGATGGGATTTCCTGATAATCCTCTCCCCTCTATTAGCCGATTCTCACCACCGGCTCTTCTGTCCCTCGATGGGAGAGGTTCATTCCTATCTTGAAAACCTTCCGCACGACCCTTTTTTCTCGCCGCGCTGCGCCTTGCTCCCTGGCGGAGAATTCCTCCGCTCGTCAAGCCGTCTTCTTAGGTTTCCCTCTTGCTGGCGGGCGCAGGCCTCGACTCCTCCTGTGTCTGATGCACGAAATTTTTTCTACGCTTAATAAGGTCTTCCATGGGGGACTACCTCTTGATGAGTAGGATCGACGTCTTTCTCTCCCTGTAACAAGGTATATTTCTCTTATGGTTGCGCAGCGATCCACCGAATGTTGTCCGCATGCCTGCCAGCTGATCGCCCTTTCTTAAGTACCGCCCGGTGCTGACGGTTCTCTTCTTTTTTAATACCCCTTCCTTTTGTGGGTGGGGTGTTTTTCCGATCTCAATTACCAGGGGCTGGGTATGTACCTCCTATCCTCAGAGGGCCCCCTCTTCCGGATGAATGACCCAAGGCGTTTGTTTGCTCTGAGCTTAATTGCCCCCCCCGAAAGTTTACCGAATCGACGCGCTGACGCCGCTTCCGATGAGGAACTCGGTAATAATGGCTAACCCAGGCGTGCGGCTAAAGATCACAATGAGTAAATCAGAGAACAGATTATAATTACTCCTTCCTGATTTCCAGAACTTTTATCGGAAACAGATCATTAGTCACTTTCGTTCCGATCTCTACTTTTCGCGGCCCTCCAGTCTTCCTAAAGTCCCTTTTCGCGTATACCTTTTTCTTACAATGTTCGTTCGACGATGTCATGGAGATCACTCCAACTAGATCTGCTTTCTCACGAGGATTTTGAGAAATTTCTTTTCGAGAGTCTTATAGGGATACCTTTCCTTGAACCCTCCATCTTGATTATATTTTACAGTTCCCTCCACGAACGAACCCCAGCCATAGGTATGATCAGTCCAAAGGACCCCCCGTCAACCCCGGGACGTCACGATAGAATGGTCCGGCTCACCTTCGCTCCTCGGGTCACGCTGTATTGCTTTCGCGGATGAAGATTTCCTAGTATATTTCGGAACAATATAGTACGTTGGTCCGCCGAGATGGGGACCCTCCAACGCCAGCTCCTCCTCAGTGTCTTTTTGCGTGATATTTCTCTCAGTAAAGATATGCCTTTGTTCCTGGCCGACCCCCTCCGGTGACCCGGCGCTTTGGACAGCGAATCTGATGAGGTCCCGCCGTGTAAGCTCCTTTATGTTTTAGAAGCTTTCCCATCTCTTCTCATTTCCCCATCGTACAGAATCCCCAATGATCCTCGTTTCAGTCTACATTTCAAGCCAGTACTTTTGACTAAGTTATTGATCCGGCGACTACCAGACCCTGCCATACGACCGATCCTTAGGCAGGTAGCTTTTTGGATTCAACCCATGGACCCCTCTCTAGGACACGAACTTTTCCTGGAAGTTAGGCATCGACGCCCCCCCACTGGTGGAACGCCCTCCCCCCCATTCCCCCCCCTGGTTTTCCTCAATTCTTTCCTCGATCCTTTTACGGGAAAGCGTACAGATATCCGATCTTACGCGTTCATAGCCTTCGATTCCTCCCGCGCCCCTACTTTCTTTCCTACCGGGCTGTCCCCAGGTATTTCCGCGACTGCCGAACTAATTTGTTTTTTTGAGGCCCATTCGATCAAGAGGTTGATTGTCTCGGCGAGGACTGCGTTTGACGTTCCTGACCCCAAAGGCTGGCGGCCGGAGTGAAATTCAGAACACCGGATAAGCTCCGACGCCGACCGCGCCCTTCTAGTCTTCCTTCATGGTCTGTGATTTGATTTAGAGGTTGATTTTCGCCGAAACTCCCCACCGGCACGCTCCCATGAGTCGGTTCATTGTACCAGCTCTTCAGGACTCTTTTCACTCGGGGTCCAGATTTCAGCATAGTTTATCCCCACATGGCGGCCGCCACAGTGGACGAGGATTTCATCTCCAGAAGACCCTTTCCGAGAGTCCTGCAAGTTTTCCTTTTTCAACTCCCTTTTCGGAATGCTTGTCCCCTACCGCCCAGAAAACCCCCTCATCCCCTGAACTCCTTCAAATCCGGATGTCCCTTTCCTCGACTCTTGAATAGCTCGTTCGTCTTGGTCATGACGTCATCTCCTTGATTGTATGTGGCAGTTTTCCTATGGTTCTTACATCAATGCGACGACGCATTCCAAGCAAGAGATGACCTAGATAGAGACCTCTTCGCCCCCCCTTTTTTCTACGGGCAAGCGCCTTGACTAGGTTACTTCTAAAGTCCTCTGACCGATGATACCACCCGTAAGCGTTCTTTCGTCTTGGGAATTCCCTTCGAAATTCTTCCCTCTCCAGCTTAAACCCTTTGCCGGCCCCCATAGGTGATCCCCCCTGCCCCCCCCCAGCGCACTTGCCTATTTGTCTAGACGTTCCTCGAGGATAGTTTCGGCGTCGCTGGCTGGTGAAGTCATCTGTAGAGCCAGGGTCATAATTCCGAGTCTTCTCTCCCCAAATCTTCCTTGATCGGTCACTTTCCTTCGGCTCTCCCTTCATGGAGATTTCCTTGTGCTTGAAGATTTTTTCCAGCAAGTAAAGAGATTTCGTAGTTTTAGAGGCGCAGTCCCCTTCCCTTGAGTGTGAAGGGTAGACCTCCCGCGACTTTTTTTAAGAGTCTCTTTTTTCATTCAACTCCCTCTTCCCCCCGTAGGCATTTTCGTCTGCTCGCTCCTTTTTAGAAATTATTGCTCCTCCATCAGAATCTTTTTTCTCCTTCCCGAACGAGATTGAAGGTTACGAAGTACTTGTCTTGGTTTTTTTTCTTTCGTTCGGGAGCCGCGCCTGCGTGGATTGTAGAGCTTATTAGCCAAGCCGGGGGTGTGGAGAGGATCCGTTTACCTACCCTTGTGACGATGACGGTCGAGGCAGACCCCCTCTCAGTTTCATCGCTGCGACGGTGGATTTTCCTTTCTGGAGTCCTTCCCGTGCCCATCCCCCCCCCTTTTTTAGTTGCACTTTTTCCCCGCGGCCGTCTCTTCCTTGCGCTTACTGTGCGGAGTGCGGAGCCCACTGTTAGGGTCCCCCATGCAGGAGACTTCTGGCGCCCCTTCTTTTGGTCGCCCTCCTTCCCCCCCGTCGAAACCTTTTTTCTTTTCCCGGAATGGTCTTTTGGCCCGGACGATCCCTTGGTAACGTCCCTTCACTGGTAGCCCCCGAAAGCTGTTTCCACTCCCCCCCTTCCGGGATCGTCCCCTTCCCTGCCCGTAGCTCCCCCCTTTTAGCATGGTCTTCTGCCCACTTCGCCTTCCTAGATTTTCATCTCGTCTGAGCCTCGCAACCCTCCGGTGCGCTTCGTTGTCGAGGTTCCCTTGCACCAAAGGGATCCCTCCCCTGGGTTACTTTTTTTGCGACGAACGGTTCGCCGGATTAAGAGCGCCCGTCGAGCGGCCGATGAGAAGGTCTCCTTCTCAGGTTTTTCTTTTGGAGGTTGAGAAGGACTCGGGTCCGTGCGAGAGATTTTTTTTTCCTCCCTTGCGTCGCCCAAAGCCATTTCCTCCGAGGTGACGGTTGATTTTTGCAGGACTTCTGAGGAGACTTTCCATCCTCCAGCCCCTCCTTTTGAATGATTTCGCTCCTGTTTGCCCGTCAGGCTTGACTCCGAGGTGCAGAATTTTTTTTTGCTATCCGGCTCAGGAAAACCCCCCTTCCCTTCCCCAAGGCCCCTCCCACCCAGCGAGCTTCTTCTGGTCGCCCTCCTTTTTCCCGAAGCGCTTTCCCCCGAAGAAAGGATCGAGTCTCTCTTTCCTTTCTGCGTAGACGAACTCGGGCCG
>Ga0179591_1287417_pt1 | contig 19334 bp, 13 predicted proteins | sample CZOMad2_1_08_16f_FD_182891 | JGI IMG/M metagenome (GOLD analysis project Ga0179591, IMG submission 182891) | Vadose zone soil fungal communities from Angelo Coast Range Reserve, California, USA - CZOMad2_1_08_16fungal (PacBio error correction) | ecosystem: Environmental > Terrestrial > Soil >... | reverse complement strand
CTTCTTTTCCCTTTCGTTTTAGCCCGTAACAAAAAGCTTCCCGTTGTTGCCCTTCCCCTCCCGTTCCTTTCCGTTCCGCCCGGACCCGAACCCTAGTAATTTTTCCTCCTACTTTTCCAATGATCGGCCGCTTGGTATCCTAGAGCTTGGAACACGTTTAGCCCTATTTGGGGCGAGCCATAGTCGAAATATTTTTCTTTTTTCTTAGAATGGTTTTTTTTTCTTTCTGTCATTTATCCCTCTCCTAGCCTATTTCCTTTTTCCTAGTTTAGCCTTGAATAAACCGTGGTAAGCCACCTCCTCCGCAGCAGTGGAGCTCAACGTGCTCCTCAACGCCTTTACTCCTCTTTGTTTATTCTGCGCGGTTTCTTCATCAGGAGAACCGCCTCCAAAATCCATTTTAACAAATTGACTTCCATTCAAAGCTTTGTTGCCAGTAATCCCCCGTTTCTTCGTTGGGCAAAAGCCAGAGACCACCCCCACTTTGAGGTTCCTCCCCCCCCCAGTGGGAGGGTCTCAATCATTCGTTCTCACTCCGACCCATTTGCTCTGAACGTCCGGGGAGATACGTTCCTTGTTAGATTGCTGGTTTGCCCACTCCTTAATTCCCCTGCTACACGGATCTCTTTGAACTTCTTGATTTTATTCTGTCGAGTTTTCCCCCTTGCTGCCCGGCGACCTTCCTCCATTCCCCTCTCGTCCCGCTCCTTTGCGGCAATGCCTGGCCTCTTGTTACTTTTCTCCGATACGTACTCGGGCGCTTGCAGCCAGTGGAAGTTCCTTCAAGACGTCGAAGTGATAGGGGGCCTCCCCGGCGGTTCTTTTTAATAAGTTCTCCCTTTTTGCTGGCATCGAGTTTTACTCATGTATGAGAGTCTTTCTTTTCCTGGGGCAGTCCGGACCCCGGCCATTCTGGAGGGGGTCCCCCCTCACTTGCCCCTTTCTGACCCCTGGCCAGGTACACTCAGGTCCTCCCCCCTTCTTCCCTTCCACCCAGTCCGTCATTTCGGATCCCCTCCACCATCTCTCTGAGGTGCGGGAGGTATCATTTAGGCCCTCCCTCAGTTTCCCGTTTTGTAAGGAAAAACCGCGCGACCCCCCGAAGAAATGTTTTCTCCCTCCTTGCGCCGCCCCTCGACCCTTTTTTTTTTGTGATTGCCCACCCGCAAGGACCTTGCGGGTAGGGTAGGGATTGAGCTTTCCCCCACCCCATAAGGTCCTTTTCGGCCGTTTCCATGCCTAGTGTTGGGTTTTTTTTTGCGACCAGGGGGTTCCGTCTGCGGCTTCAAGGTATACGCCTACAAAAACAATTTCTTCTCGCCCCTTTTCGTTCGAAAGGGCTCTCCTTTCCCCTCAGCCCTGGTCCAGTTGCCAACAACTTTGCTCCCTGGGTCTTACGTTTTGCTTTTCGAAATCGGTTTTCTTTTTTCTGGTTTTGCGATGGAGTTAACCTCTCCTCGCTTATCCTCCCTGTGAATGTGGACTGATTAACACTAAGAACGGACCATCATGAGTAAGAATCATCATGTTTTTTCTGAGTGTTTTCACCTTGTCTCCCCCTGACAAAGATTATTACTGAGTGCCCAAGGACATTAGAGATTTTGGCGTTTTCCTGCGTTCCTCCTCGGCCGACACTGCCCGGTTATTTTACATGAAATAATGATTCAGAACTACCCGACCTGTTGGGCTTGAAGAAATGAAAGACTTATCCCCGTCCCGTTTCCTACCTCCTGAAAAGCACCTTCTCCTATATGCGGACTCGTCAGCTCATGGCCAAAGGTGTGCCCCCCTCTCATAGAATGGAGATGAAGCTATAAGCATCTTTCCTTGCGTCCCCGTTCCCCTCCCCCCTGAGACTCTGTGACTTAGCTAACTTGTCACCTCCACTAGATTAGTAGGTGATTATGTATGCTTTCTCTCACTCTCTGAAGAGTCTCCTTCCAAAAAGAGGAACTCCCGGTCCATCTACGTTCACTAATTGTGCCTATGTCCACGCCTTTTTATACCTCACTTGTTTTTCCGTCGACTGCGTATGAGGTCTAATGGACCCGTCGGTCGGACCGTTTAACCCTACGAAACCCCCTTCTCTACAGCCGACCTAATGCAGATTCGTCAGAGCCCAGTTTACCAGCTTCGGGCGTTTCCCCCTCCATCGTTTTCCCTTAGTTTTCCCCGATCGCTCTCGTAACTTTGTAATCCGACCCGTCCCAAGTCTGGCACCGTCCCACCAGTCGATCCGTTTCCTCCTCGTTTTTGTTTCAAATTGTCTTGACGTGGCGGGCATAATACGCTACCTCCCCCATTTTTTCAAGAGATTTTCTGTGTGATTTTAGCCACCTTGCTTGTGTTCGATAAGGACAAGGTCAATCCACCCATGATCTCCCTTTTGAATACCTCATTATGTCCACTTTTTTAAAGATCGATGGTTGAGAATAAGCAAGAAACCTGAAAAGGCCCCATCCTCCCAGTCGCAAATTGCCCCCCCCGGCCAGAGAGGCTGTATTATGTTACCAACTTTTCTGCACGGGTTTTCTCCCAGACTGCGTTCTCCCCTACTGCTCTCGGCCGTCCTCTTCTTTCCTTGAGGTCCGCGGAGTGGGTCCACTCTGCCAAAACCTCGTTCCTCCCGTTTAATTGATCATGAACCTGATAGCTTGAGACGCATTGATCAAAGGTTGTTTTGAGTGACCACAAACTGCCTTTTTTTTTACCGGCCCAGTGTCTCTTAAGTCTTGATCACTTCGGAGAGAATTCGAGTACTCGTGTAACCGCTATCCTTTACTGACATTTTCTTTCCTCATAATAACTTGTTTGATGAATGCCCCCCCCCTTACTTTTTAGATGCTCCCTCGGCGCCCCGGGATCCTTTCCTTTCTTGTCCCAAGCGAGAACCTTGTAATATTCTACAATTTTTGTCTTGATGTTTTCCCCCCCTCACATAGATTTCACCTTTGATTCTTTCATCGCTATTAATAACGGCTGTTTAGGAAATGAGAAGGGTTCTTACGTTCGTCGTCTATTGATCTCACTACCCGTCCACACCCTTCACATCGATATGTTAGGAGCCGATCCTCTCTGGTATGCCCCCCCCAAATTTTTAGAACCTTGGTCCCGTCCTTCCTCCAGTTAACTACCCTGGCCGAGGCGAATGATAAGTCTCTTCCTTTTCCACGGTTTTCCTCTAAAATAACTCCCCCTCTCCCGGCCTGGGCCGTACTCCCCCTTGATAGATGCCAGTTTGGATGGCAGTGCGCCCCTAACCCCCTGACGGCCTCACACAAAGAGCTGGCGTCTTCTTGACCCAGTATGCGTGTGCCAGGCCCGCCACTTACTAAATTGTGTTCGCCCAACCCCCCTTCCCGAGGCAAGACTTCTCGCTTTTTCCCAATTTTGGCATCATTTTTTTTTGACTTACGCGCTTTGTGACGGCTTTGTGAAGCGGTCCCCCCGTTTTCGGGAAAACCGATTTTTAAGTCCCCTGTTTAAGAACCACCCATTCTGTTGTATTTTCCGTCCGGCTTTCCATCGCTAGATTTTATAGATTCCAAGTTCCTCTTTCTTTTTAAAGGAGATATTCTGGTTACTTCTCTTTCCTTCCCTAATCCCCAATTCCTCTACACAACACCCATGCCAGGTTGTATCGTTCAACAGTTCACCCTTTTCCAGTTTTACTTCTGAACCGCCCAGTGCCGTTGGCTTTCCCAACCCCCCCTAGGCAGATTCCTTGTTTTAGCCAGAGATTCACCCCCTGAAGGCTTTTCGTTATTATTCCAATGTGTCTCTCCGGGGAAGGCTGGAGGATCACTTGCCTCTTTCTACGTATCCCCCCCTTTTTCCTTTAGTCCTCTATCAGACTCGGGGGTGCCCCTTGAATATGACCCCCTTAATTAGTGTCCCCGCCCTTCGCCGTATTCTGGCCTTTCGGGCTTGCCCCCCGGGACTACTTGCCCCGGAGTCCCCCCGGTGTCACCTTCTCCCCGGTCGATGGTTTTCTTGTCTAAAAGTTACCTACAGTCCGACAGGATCTTGCGAGATCCTCCGTCAGTTATCGACCTCCCCATCTCGTGCTTCTTTCGGTTTCTTCTATCCCATTTCTTCCACGTGGCAGTGTTTTCTATTTGTTTCTCACATTCATAGGCCCCACCCCCCCCAACTTTTCATTTCCCTTGGTTTTCCTCATTCTGTTCTGGTCTCCTCAATCGCCCAGAATTTCCCCACATGATGCTAGCTTCTTCTTGTGCCCCCCTTTCCCTCTTACCGCCCCCGTTTCGGCCGTGCTCCCGCACATTTCTTGACGCACTCGTCAGTTCTCTACCAAGGCGATTGGACAGAGAGCCCGGGACGTTTCGCTCGGAATTGAACTTTCGCAATGTCCTTGAGCTTTCGTCAGCTTTGGGTTCTTGTTTGGATCTCGCTATTGAGCGCTCCCCGAATAACCTTTCCTCTCTCCCCACCCCCACCCCTTTTTCCGATAACACGTACGAAAGGGAGTCTGGCTTCAGGCGGAAAATCCTCCTGATCGATCCCTTGTCCTTTTCTGAAGACAAGCTTTTTGGGGCTGTTCCCCAAGGGATTTTTTTTTCAAATTTACCGGCTGGGTCGTTGCGTCTTAGCATAGACAACGGTGTCTGACCTGGGCCCCTCCAGATCGAGTTCTTGACCTTACTCACTCCATTGAAGATTTTGGCCCCGTTTTTTGCGACTTCGGGGGTGCGACTTGCCTCTCGTCCGTGGCACTGCAATACTTTTCCTTCCACTCTGGATTTTCACGACGCCTGGACTTTTCCCTGACGGCGCGTGCGATACTGTTAAGCTTTCCCTCCGTCGTCTCTCGAGTCATAGAGCCCCCTTTTGCCAGGCCCACCCTGCATGACCTGATGCGTTCCTCCCGCCTGTAGTCCCCTAATCACTTCCTCTGCATTTCAAGAAGGAAAAAGGTTGCGCCCTATTTCCGTTTTCATTCCCTTTTTCCCCGTCTAAATCGATCCTCGCAAGGCCTGTTTCTTCACTTCGTAGTCTCTTTTAATCGGTTTTAGGCGAGTATCCCGTCACTTCAAGCGTCCGGAGTAACGCTCCATATTTTCCTTCTTTCTTCCATCTCTTTTTTCACCGGCATGAATCCTCCCAACTGAACTGGCTTCTTGAGTCCCCCTTTAAATCCCTTGTCGTGGCTGTTTCGCGCCGATTCGTGCGCGGCCGAAGGAGTGGCCTGACTCGGAGGTCGTCCTTTTCCGCTTGTGGACAAAAAACTTTTATCACTGGACCAACCCTTTTTTTTCATGTCCTTTCCCCCTTTTGAATGTCCCCCCGGCCTTGGTTGGTTTCTCCTTGGGCCGGACGGCTGCGAAGCCATCAGGCGGGTTTTGGTTGACTTTTTTTTTTACGGTGAAGCAGTCTTTTCATTGCGGTTTTTCCCGTGTTGGTCCGCTTTTTCCCCAATCTCATGGTCATTTTCAAACGGCTATACCGACCCTCTAAACGTAATATGACTATTTCTCCAGTTTTCGTTTGATAAAAATCTCCGCCATGGGTTCTCTCATCTTATTCCTTTTGCTTCAGGAACTTTCTTCTTTTTTAGCGTGTCTTCTCTGCAATCGGCGAGGCCGACTCCATTTCCAGGTGTGAGGGTGAACCCCGTTGACTATTTTTTACGGAAGTTTCCCCATACTTTCTTTAATAATTTTTTTTTTTTCTGATGTAGTTTTTTTTTTCAGCTTCCCCCCAAGTTTAGCGTTTCACGAAACCCCATTTTCTTTCTTTAGATGACATCCGGCCTCCGCTCACCGCGGATAGTGTAGAGCGAATCTTTTTGCGACCCCTCTTTTCTTCTCCTTTCTTGTCGGGGGAGACTCTTCCTGTTGACGGTTCTGTTAGTTGGATTTCTTGGAGTAGACTCCCTTTTCCGTCAGCTTTCGGAAATGTCGAGTTGAATCCACCTGTTAAGATAAAAAGTTTCCCCAGCAATTTTCCGCCGCGCCCTTGGACTCCCCTGGAAAGATCCCTTTTGCCGCCGTTTGTCTTTCGCTTTTTTTTCATTTTGAGCAACGACGCCGGTCATTCCGTACTCTTGCAAAATTCCAGAAACCTGATCCCCGCTTTCCTTAATCACCCTCCTTTCTCTTGAGGGAAAAAGCTGCTTTAGGAGGATCTCCCTCTTGATTTCCGGCCACTCCTTCTTTTTTTTTTTTCCTGACCTCCGAGACCACGCCCCCAGCTTTTCATTATCATTCTTTTGTCATAGCAAATTCTCCGCGCGTCTGGTTCGGCGATCTGAACTTCCTGTAACGTGCTTTTTCGGAGATTCTTTTAAGATTGTCAATTTTCTTTTTTTGTAAGGAATCCACTTCGTTCCCCGCCCAGCAGATAGACTCCTTGTCACAATTTCTGGCTCGTTCCTCTGAGATTTTCGACGTTGATTTTTCCCCGGTTGGCGTATTCCCCTTCAGCTTGCGCCTTCTCTTGGCATAGGAGTCCCCTCCTCGCTCAGGGTGGCTGGCATAGAGGTTTAGATGTCTCTATACGGAGTTATTTCTTCGAGGCCCCATCCCCCTCGTCCAAGGTCTGGTCCATCCCTTCCGGACCCTTTGATCCTTCCCTTGGCCGGTTCTTCCCTCGAGCCCCTGCTCGCAGCCGTTTCGGCTAAACCCGAGTGTCACGGAGGGTCTTATGTAAAGGAAAGCGCTACTCCCCGTCAGCCAGTTCCAGAGGAATCATTCCAGGCCCCGTACCCGCCTCCCTACCCCCCGGCATCCATTTGCATCCCTTGCGCCCCCAGGACGAAACTCCGGGGCTTCCGTCCTTAAAAGCCAAGATAGAGGTCTCTTTTGTGACGCATGACGACCCATCTGTCCCCCACTTTTTTTTTTTTTGACAGTACGATTGTGGTGGTCTCTCCTTTTTTGATTAGAGTGTCTTCCCTACGGTAGATACTCAAACCTCCCACCCCCCCTTTCCTCCGTTTTTTTAATCATGGTCGATCTGGACGCTCTTTTGATATTTCAATTGGCCTGCGTGGCCACCCCCTGGATTGGCTGCCAGCTTTTTTGTCTAAATAAGTCGGTTACATCGGTGGATGGTCCCTTGTTGTCCCTCTTGAGTTAGGGTTTATTCTCCCTGAATCTTAATCTCTAGACCTCTCTCCTTGTTGGCGTTTCAATCCTGCACACGCCTCGTATATCCTCTCACCTTGGTTTTTTTCAGCTTTACCGTGGCCACACATTCATGTTTTGCACCCTAGATCCAATCCTCGGACGTTAACCAACGCCATAGAGCTGATTCTTGGCGTGCGGAAGACCCGTCCCTCCATAACGCGTTGTCCACCCCCACTTCTGCTCCACTTTTCTCCACATTTTTTCTTACCCCCACAACCCTCCCCCCAACCCCCCCCCTGGGTTTGCAGCACCGAGGTCCATTAAGTTAGTACAGGCTGTATCCTCCCTTCCCCGTTCCCGATCTCGTTTGCCGTAGGAATTTGTCCTCCCGATTTCGCTGATGAATGAAGATAATCCCTGACGTATCCTCTTGCGTTTCCTTCTTTCTTAAGAATGACCTCTAGACTGAAGAGCCCCCACGTCCAGACCCTAATAGTACCCTTGATTCTATGGTGATCGCAGATGCCTGAGTTTTTCACGTCTGTAAAATAAATGTACTTTTCTTCCACGTCCCCCGCTCTTTCCTGGGTTAAGTCTTTTCCTTTCCATTTGGTTGTTTTTTTTTAATGTCGTTGGGGTGGAATGTCTCGACCCGCTGCTGCGTGCCTGACTTAACGGACCGAGGCCCTTCCTTGAGTCCCCCTGACGAGTTAAGTCCTCTCACCCGCGCCTGCTCCCCTTGACCGTTTCGTGTGCACGTCCCTGTTCAATTTAGCATGGCGCCTTTCGTCCCCCTCAATTTTCACTTTTTTCCTCACCTAACTATCCAGTCTTCGTAACACATTACCGTTCTCTATGTTGGTTGCGACAAAATGATTTACGTGTTGTTTTTATCCCCCCCCTAGTCTCCCATATCTTTTTCACCATTTTCTGTGTGTATTGAAACCCCTCGGGGTCGTTAAGCCACTTTGACCCCACTTCCCCAACTCTTCATTTTTTTTATGCCGCAAGTTTTCGTTCGAGCCCCGTTGATGTTCGTCAGGAACCCTTAGAAGAAGACCGTTTCCATTCGCCTCGGAGCTTTTTCTGCATTGGGAAGCTTTAGACTGCAGAAAATTTCTTCCAAAATTTTTTTCCCTCCTTGAGGGCTATATAGATCGTCGGACCGGTATTTTTTCGCGCGTTCTTTTTTGATTCCTTTCCTTGACCCCCCCCTACCCGTCTGACTTGAGCCCACGCTTCTCATGAGATCCCCGCTTTGACTCGTTCATGTCGATGCCAGAGCACGTTTTCGACTTCATTTCCTTTATTGGAGAACTTTCCCGCCTTCTTAGATGCCCGACTTATCCCTCGTATAATAAAATTTGTTGTTGTGAGGAGTTGCAAGGAGATCGATTCTTTCCCATCGTTTCCTTGAACTTCTATCAGTGAATCACTCGAGTCCACCTTCCCCCTCCCCGGTTGTCGTTACGCTTTTGTTACGGGACCCTCTGTTGACACGCTGATCGCTATGCTTTCCTCAGGCTAAGATGTTGGATTGCCCATAGTCGATTTTTTTTTTGCTGTGGGATGTTGCTTTCTTGCCACCTCACGCTCTACAACTCCGGGAAAGCCGTTCCCCGTATCGGTAGGGCAATCTTTACGGGAACCACCCTTTGCCTCCCCTTTGTACGGAAATTAACCATCCCAGCGACGAGGCTCTTGGGACTTGCTCTTTTTTCTTTTCAGTGTTTTCCCTTTTTCTTTAACGCCTTCCACTCCCCCGTCCACTTTTTTTTTTTTTCAATTTGTGATATTCTCCACTTTTGGGCTTTCTTAATCGCCCCCCCGGCCCGGGGTTTTTTCGCCCTCCATAAGTTTTACCAGGCGCTAACGTAGTTTTGGTGCTTCCCTCCCCCCCACGTCAATCTTTTTTGACCCAACACCTTCTTCCGACAGAGAAGGGTTTCCGGGGCTTCCCTTGTCTGTTCCATGTGAAGGCACGATGCTTTTTACGGAATTTAACCTGAAAGGAACAAAAACACGTGAACCAACTGAACCAAACCAGGTCTTTTAACGAAGATGGTTTTCCTTCGCGGTAAGCCGCCTTCCGGAAGGAGAGGTCGTTCGTGCCTTTTTTGATCGCTCTTTTTCCTGGGGCCGGGCTCACTGCGGGAGTCATCCCCCACAACCCCACTTTGAAAGTTTATAGGCCCATTTTCCACAGACGGCTTGAATTGCTTCTTCTTCCGTGCGGTTAGGACATTTGGTTGCCACCTCTTCGGCATCTTCTTCTACGCCCGGTATTCATACCGCCGGGAGTTTTTTTTCTTGTGGTGCCATGTTGGAGCCTTCCTAATGCGAAGACGTGATTACCTCATTGGCCCTCTTTTCCCCCTGAGAATAGTTGGTTTGAAACATCGAGATTCTCATCGTGTTTTTTCCGGCGCTTAGTTCCTGGCGTAGATAAACGCCGGACTAACCGTTCCTGCGTCCCCCTTTGCTGACCTGACAATTCAGGGTTTCGAACTTCGTGCAGGACTTCGAGGACAAGAAGAGGGGGATTTTTTGAGCCTCCCCTGAGTTCTTTCCCAAACCCCCTCATAATCCCCTTTGGAGGTTTTTCGAGGTCGTGGGCGGAGCATGGGGGTCTATGTTCCGCGCCTTTAATCAGGCCCAAAAGGTGCGGCCCTATTCTTGTTTTTTCGGTCGTTCTATCCGAAAACGAATTCTCTTTCGCTTTGCGATCTGTGAGTAATCCCAATCTAAAACCCCCCTGTCTTCCGCACACACGTCAGACCCTTCATACCCTTCAGTTCGACACTTCCAGAAAGCTATCCTACTTTTGCGCCGCTAGGAATCCTGTGCCACTCTAGTCCCCTTCTCTTCTTCTTTTTTTGTTCGTGGGTGGGTCAGTTTCGTCGTACGTCTTTCGGCTCACGAATATGCCCCTTTCTCCCTTGACCCCACACCCCCTTTTTTGCTAAGTAGGTCGTTGGTAATTTTTTTTTTCAAGGTCCTTTCTACGGACTCCCGCCCCCCAAGGATCGCTCTTTCTGTTTTTCGGTTTTTACTATGCAGCGGCTTTTTCGTGACCGGAACAACTTACCTATTTTTCGCGCGGTTCGTGCTATTCTTACCGCCCCACGGCCGCTTTTACATTTCTCGATCTTACGGCTGGGAACTTCCCTCACATCTTGCGAAGTTGGTCGGTGTTCTGAATGCGGCTTCGACGGGGGGAAGATACCGAGTTCTGGACACTTTCCATGAAGTACAAACAAGTGCCTTTTCTTGCCCACCTTTACTTGGCCGCGTTTTTTTCTTAGCGCTGAAGCTTGACGCCGTCGTCAGTCCCTCGGGAAAACCTACTGCCATCCACCCTTGCGCAGTTTTGTTTTAACCGCCTGCACATCAACTTATTGAGTCCAAGCTTCCGTCAACTTTATTTTTCATATTCGTTCGCGAACGAGGCCACGCAGTTAATTCTGTTTCGGCTAGCTCTCCCCCTTAGGCTTAGAAGTCACTCCTTTTTTCCTCCCAGAGCCAGCTCTCCCCGTTCTCAAGCTCTATAGTTTTTACGGGGATTTCAGATTGAATAGCCTAACCGGCGAAAGAGTAGCACAAGCGATCTCCCCCCCCAATTATCTGAATTTTTTTTCGCGTGTTTCGCTGAGGGCTGCGGTCTGACTTTTTTCCGCTGGCCCCCCGCGTCCCCGCTGTTTTCCCCATCGACCAAACTGTGATTATGGCCTGAGGTCCTTTTCCTTTTCTGCTGGTCCCCCCCCCCCCAACCGGGGTCTTTCTTTTTACTCCGCCGTTTCGGTGCTCCCTTATTTTCTGCGTCGGCACGGGAGGAAATGTGTCCCCGTTTTTTTCTTTTTTTTGGAGGGCGGTTTGCCAGAGCCTGGTTCATTTTTCCTGTTTCCCAGCCGTTTTGTACCCAATTCCTTGCTACTACCGCCTCACTACAGTAATAAGATTCCGCCCTCTCAGGGTCTCCTCCTCTACTACACTCTTTTGCGCGTTCGCCCCCCCGTGATCGGCACTTGAGCATAGTTTTTTGGGTAGTCCGGCAATGTGAGAACAGCCCAGGTCCCGTCTTGCAACGAACGAACTTGCCTCTCTAAAACGAAATCTCTTTTTTTATGTTTTTTTGTAGAGATTTCTGAGTCCCCGTCAACCCAGATTTCTTGTGTTTCCCTCACTTTTTTTTCTTTTCGTTCGCGGCGGATGCAGTTTCGAACTTACACGCGGCTCGAGTGCCTGATCGGCCTCTGATACGAGGGCGATCATTTTAGTTTTTCTTTATCCTGATCGGGGGTTTTCAGCCCTAGTCGAAGTAGTAGGCCGTTTTGGTTTTCTTTCTTTTTAGCCCTTTTCATTTTCTAGAGCCGCCGTTTTCTTTATCCTGAGTCTTTTAATGACACAGGGGCAATATACCCGTTGGAGCCACCGCAATGTCTCCCCGAAGAATTGGAACCGTGTTGATCCACCGCCAGACTCAGGATTCTTCTTACCCCCGGCCGGCAAGGTACCATCCGCCCCCCTTAAGTTGCAACTCATATGTTAAACCCACGGCACCTCCGCTTCTAGTGCTAACTTAGTTTTGCGGCCCGCAGCGTCGCTTTGTTCAGTCCTCGAGCTTTTTCTTTTCGGAAATTTAGGCCTTTCCCCGTCGCGACCACTCCTCACTTTTTGTACGGATTTTTTGTTCGATATTTGCTTCTGCCGGTTAGCATTCTGAAAAAGGAACTGTCCAACCTCCGCTGATTCTTTTGCATTTTAGGGACCATGGATATGATGTCCCTTCCTTCTACGGCGTACTTTCCTAATTTTTTCCCGACGACCATTTTTTTTATTGGCTCCTATACCCCCTTCGATGCTACTCGTGCTGCTGCATCCCGGGGAGTATTGAAATTCCGCTCATATTTTCTCCTGCTGGGTCCCCCCGAGTGACTTTATAAAGGGTTGGGGCTCCCCCTCTGTCTCCTCGAGTCCCGACTACTTGTCTAGTTTTTTTCGACTCTTTAAGAGTCTCTCAAGGCGTGGTGCAAGCATTTGATCATGTGGACGGCCCCCCCTGTAAATGGAACTTGAATTAGCCCTTCCCTCTCGTTGCCCCCCGCTTTTTTTTCAGGCCACCCAATGCACGGACGGAGATTCGCTATCGCCCCCCCCTTTTCCCTGTACGTAACGATTTTTGACTTGAAGACACTTTTTTCTTAGTACAACCCGGCTCCGAGTTCTTTCCTTTCCTTGCGCGACCTGTCCAGGGACGTTCTGGCCGTTACCTCTATCGCTTTTTGGCTTCGGGATTGCTACTCCCACAGCAGGTCCAATCCTGGCGTTCCGGCTAAGATCTTGTGTGTTGTAGTTATCCCGGTTTTTCCTCTTGACTTTTTTTCAAAGTTCCCAACCAAGTCCCCCCAATCCCTCCCCCTTTTAGCGATGCGACGATCTTTGCAGTTCAATTTCAAGAGCCAAAGTATTTTGCTCTTGCTGTCCCTATGGTCTAATATTTCTTCCCGGTGGATGCTGTCTCGGTTGACTCTCGTTTGCTGCGGTCTTCTTACAGCTTACCCCCTGGAGCCCTGGTGAATCTGGTGTACGATATCCCGTTTCCCCAAAGTACTTTACCCTTTCCTGCCTCACCTTTTCTCCGAGGCGTTGAAAATTACACAGCGCCGCCATGTACTAAGTTCGTTTCTCAACGCCCCCGAAGCGAGGATGGGCTTTTTGACCTCACTCGGTTGATCGTCATCCCCGTGCTAGAAATATGCACCTCCAACCCTCCGACCGGGTGGGCCTGGAAGAGTTGAAATCCGAGCTTCGGTCGCCCTTTGAACGGAAAAGTGCACCTTTTCCCTCGCTTGTTTCCTTTCCTTGGAATCGATACCTGTAACTTCACGATCGCGGAGATGGATCTCTGGCCCCAATCTTCATTCTTCCTATGGCACTCTCTTCTACAATGGCCCCTTTATGTTTCCATTTAGTCTAAGAGAGTAATCCAGGTGATATGTGAAAGGTTACCCCCTTTCTAGTCACCAACAGATTTAGTCTCCCTCTTCACCCATCCAGTCTCTTTTCAGGGCACGTTACAAAATGGGTAATCCTCTCCAACCTTTCCCAATTGTGTGTGTATTTTTTCCCTTGAATGAGCCGCCACCACAGATGATTCTGCTCCAACACTACCCCTTACCCTCTACTCAGAAGTTCCTCAGAGGGATGGAGAAATGTCCTTTCCCGCTGCCGAGAACCTCTCCTTTTTTTTGTTCCTCTTGAAAGTAATCTTCCCCCTTTCTGCGCAGAAAACTCGTAACGTTTGCTCTAATACACTTTTGCCTTGACTTGACGTCTGTCCTTCTCTTTGTTGGGCGAAACCCGTCTTTTCCTGTGGCTTTTCCTGTTCCCCATCTTTTTCTCCGTCCTACTGTCTTTTCTTTTGAGGCGCCACCCCCCTTTCCGGGGTGTCTTCTTACGAAAAGCTGCCCCCCTTCTTGGTCTTGCTATGCAGCACTGGCCAGGTTCGAGCCTCTGTGCATTTGCGCTGAACGCCCGAGGCCGAGTTTTAGCCCTTCTCCTCTTCCCTTTTTGGATTTCATTTTAACGTCGGAACCCACTTCTGCCAAATGTTCCCTGACTGTTGTTCCTTCCTCTCTCCGTCCTCCTGTCCATGGATTTTTTGAGTGTATCTTTGGCTCGCAGAGCCCAAAGAAAGGCAGCACCTTGAACTCTTTCTCCCCCTCCTCCAAACTTTTACTAATGGCATGAGCATGATCCGGTTTTCGTTTTTAGGGTCCCCAAAGTTGGCCCCCGCCTTTAGATATCTTAAGTTGGGCTGTGATCACTTTTTTTTTTTTTTTTTTATGGTGGAGACGAACCCCTTTTTCAAGATTCTTACGTTAGCGTGCCCTCTCTTAATGTTGTCTTGCAGCACGGCGACGATGATCTCTGGAAAATCTTTCCTCGGCCTCTCTCTTCCCCCCTTTCCCCCCTTAACGGCCCACTGGCCGACAGTGTTGAATTTCCTTTTTACGACCCATCCCGAGGTCAACGCGGGGATAGGCGCTCCCCACCTCCGTAAAGGTGTTCTTCTCCACGAGCTCAGTTTTGGCCCCTGGATTTTTTGTGGCCAAAAGAAACCGTTCTCCACCCCCTTTACCAGATTGTCCCCAGAGGGAGGCTGACCTCTCGTTGGAGGCCCCAAACAACATTTTTAGCAGTACCAATGTCCGGCTCGCCCCTTCTGCCCCCTCCCTCGCCTCGCAGAAGGCTACGGTGTCTCTCTTCCTTTGTGTATATTCCCCTCGACCGAATCTAGGGTTTTTCCACTGTACGATCAAAGTTTGGTGCCCCGTTTATCCCCAGTGAACCACGGAACGTTTTGTTGAGAAAAAAATCCAATTATGGAAAGATGACTGCTCTTTCACCAGTTGTTCCTTTTTTTTAGTGCAGTCCCCTAACCCCCTCCCCCCAGTGTTCGCCCCAAAATTCTTAATGAACTAGGGCTGACTTTGTGCATTTCCTTTACCTTTAGGTTACTGGAGGTTCCCCCTTGTTACAGCTGACGAATGCTGTCGACTTGAAACCTCTGGTTGCCCTGACGTCACAAAGTTTTACTGGACTTCAGTCTTTTAACTTTTTCTTAGTTCCCTCCCCCCCCTCGCTTCTTAGCGGAAGGCTGTCCTTGGAAATTCGACTCGCCGCCTTCTGAGCATTACCTTTTTTTTACTCATTTTCCCCCCCAGACGGACTTCCCCAAAACAACCCCCCACACCGTTTACGGTGTGTCTCGCTGACCTCGTACCCGCCGGCGTGTCTTTGACTTTTCCCAGTGAAGTCTTTCCCACCCCTTGTTCCCACTCTCGGCTCCTGGCAACCCCTTCGGATCACGCCGAGATTCGGCTGTTTTTCTCGTCTTTTTAAATTTGATAAGCCCTTTCTTTTCTTCTACGAAGTGCTGACGAATTGGCCGGGGGCTTTTTCTTAACACATTCCTCGCTCGTTCAAGTTTCCCCGGTTTGCTGATCATCAAGTTGACCACCGGAGAACTATCTTATGTCCTTTCCTGGTCCGATTCAAGATTTCTTTTGCCGGTCACTATGCCCGTCCCTAACCCGCTTGTTTCGTAACGTTCGTGCAGGATTGGAAGAGACTCCCTCCCCGGATGAGGCGGAGTAGACGTCCAGTTATTCCGCACTACAACCCTCGTGATGTCTTTTGTGAGAATAGGAGTAAATGGCGGCGCTCTGGTGGGATATGTGTTCAGCCCGGGCTAGTTCCCAACTTTGGTCGTACTACTGAAACGGGTACGACGGAGTGCCGCTATCGTTCTTTTGATAGTACACCCTCTCCCCCCCCCCCTTTTTGCTCGCGTCTGAGTTTTCGCTCACAACCGGTCGACAGCATCCCACTGAGAACAGCCCAATTTCTCCCACCTTCCCTTATGGGACAGAAATCAAGTCTTTCGCTCGGTGCCATCTGCTCACAGGCGTAAAGTCCTTCCATTTGATCCGCCTTGGGGGCTTTGGAGGCAAATAGCTAGTTGTCCCTCCTCTGTCCCTAACTATATTCAAAAAAATTTTTTTTTTTTGGATTTGTGACTTTTTATCTCGCCAGATAGTGGAAATGTGACGTAGGCGGCACCTAAGCAATGAGCTTTTTCCTGGCTTGTTACTAGTTTGCTTTTTTTGTTTGAAGGACGTCTCAACCGAACTCTCCCTGTTTTCCTCTCGGTCGTATGCCGAGGAGTCCGATTCTCCCCACACGCCTCCGGTTCCCATTTCCCCTTTTCACTCCCGCACTCCGTAGATTTGGCTGGATGCCAGACACTGACTTCAAGTGGAGCTTTGCTTTTCCGCCTTATCCCGCACTGGTTCCCCCCTTATTGACAAGTGCTTCCCCAACAGAAGAATCTGGTTACAGGTTTATAGGGGAAGCTTCCCCTTTTTTTTCTTCGAGATTCGCTCCCCCCGATGCATCAAACTATTCCTCTTCTGACGTGACAGATTTCGAAACCTCGCAGTTGTCCGGGACCCGCCTGCCTAAGTCCCCGTCTGTCGAACGAGCCCAAGACAGTGCCCCTTCCGCCCCTAGAGCGTTTGGGACCTTGCCGTTGCAGCTCGTAACAGAGCCCTTTCCCCTTGAAAGAGTCTGTCGGGGTTCAGTTCCGGGTTCTCCAAGAGAATGAATAACTTCCTTCCCGCGTCTCACCACAGACCTTTTCTCGTCTGCCCCTCTACTACTGAAGTGCGTTTTAGGCTGGTTATTCGGCCGAATGGTGGCCTTCCTAAGAAGAAAGGAGTCCTAGCTCCTTTTCTGGCCCCCCCATCTGACTGGCTTTCCCCTTGTAAGCTTTTTCCCGGGAATTCAACAAGAGCGGGTCCTTGACTTGTTCGGATGATGGCCAGGCTTTCCACGGAGCATCCGGTAGGACTGGAGTCCACCTGCAACACGTTCAGGCGATTGAAATAGCTTCCCCCCGGTGGCTTCCACTCCCTGGCCAAAAGAGGCTACTTTTTCCCATAGTTCCCCCCTCCTTAAAAATTAATATTCGACCTTTTTCTTTCCCCCCGGGAGGGTCACTCTTAGGGTATTTCGCCTCGTCTTCCCGGACTTCACTCGAGCTTTCGCGTTCGGAAAATAGAATCGAATTCCGCCCTTTCCCCTCCCCTGTCCACGGTCGTTTTTTACTGGAAATATGTTTTTGGAACCTCCCTCCTTTTCCTTCTTCCGTTGTGAGCGAGCTTTACGCCCGAGCGGTTTGAATTCCCCAACCTTTCCGTGGAGTCGTGCTTCCTAGGAAGTTACGGACTCACGTCCCAACGTTCCCCCTAGTTTGCATGCTACATATAAGAGGGTTCCCCCTTTTTTCCGAGTAGCCCTGCGGGGAAGCCTAGAGCTGTAGTAGCTGGAGGTGGGTTCCTCCCCTTTTGGGATATTAGCCGCGCTGTTCCCTTAGCGGTGGAAGAAAAGTTTTTTACCCCCCCCCTCTTCTCAAAGCCGCCATTTTCTTTTGCCACCGGGACCACAGACCCCCTCTTCCTGCGCCAGCGTCACGCGCACCCGGGAATCGAATTTCCCTTATCGCACCCACTTTTAAATAAGTTGTCAGTACCCTTTCCTATTGGGGCCGCCAGTTCTCTGATTAGAATTAGAGGGGACGCCACTCCCCTCTCGTGCGGACCACGCCACCCCCCGTGATAATTTTTTTTGTTCTCAGATCTGATTTTTTTTTAGTTTATTCTTTCTCGGATGCCATCCGCGGCTTCTGTGACGGTAGAACGGCCCCTTTCAGAAGAAATCTTTTTTCCCCTTCGACGTTCTTCCTATCCGATTTCCCTTAACTTATCGTTTAGATCCTCAGTAAGTTTCCTGCGCAGCCCCTGTCTGAAGTTAACTCCGGAGAAGTGCCATTTGGTTGGAGCTCTCCCAGACCCCTCTGCCAGGTTCTTTTGATTGTGTGTTCTCTTTATTTTCCACGACGGCGTAAGCTTACCAGGAGCTCCCTCCTCCCCTCAGTTACCCTTGAGCTTTCCAGGCTTACAGGTGTTCCCTTTACCTGTCCGTGACCTCGGCGGCGATTGACCAAAGGACGACTGCAGTCCTTACCGAAAACCTGGACACTGGATAGGCAGTTTAGCGCGGTACGACCTCCCCGACCCTGTCGGTCCCCGAGGAAAAGCCCTCTCTCCCACCCGATAATTACTTGTCTTTATCTTGCGCCGCCAGCAACTCTTCAGCTGCTTCTCCAGCAGATCCCGCTGGGTTAGGTGTCCATCTGAATCCAAAATTTTTTTTTCATTGGACCAATCCTCTTCCCCCTTTTATGGCGAGTTGTTGACTTGATTTCGCGGGCGCTCCATGAGAGATGCACAAAGCACACACCAGCTTCTTCTCGAGTTACGTTCCCTCTTTCGCGTTCAAGGCTTTTGGTCCACAAACCTTTGGATGTGTCCCATCATTGTTCCCTCACTTACGTGCGGTTCATAAGAGCGTGGATGTCCGGCCCTCTTTTGAGATTTTTGACTATGGACGCCTCGCGACAGGACTGTATCTGTCCTTCCCAGATCACTTCACCACGCCGCTTCTCCTCCCCCCAGATAGTAAAAGTTGGTGGATTGGGGTTCACCCATCCGCGGCCACACTTCGCTTCGCACACCGCCTCAGCAGTCTGAGTTTTTTTTCTTGCTTCCCTATATGACTCGCCTCCTCTTCTGTCCCGCAAGTCTGCAGAAACAAACCCCTTTTCTCAGCACCGAGTCCCCCGTAAGTTAGGTTTTATCCCCTTCCCTTCCCAGCTTCCGATTCTATTCTTTTAATGGTCACCCTGTCTCCCTCCTGATTCGGAGATTCAGACGCTCCGGAAACAATCTTCCGTTTTTTTACCTGATTGGGATAGGGGTCTCTTCCGTCTCGGCCACGCTTTCTCATAAAGAGCCAATCCACTCCTCTCCTTGATACAGGATACCCTTGGTTCTGTAAATGTCCATTCTTTTTTCACCACCACTAGTATTTCCGCATTCACGCCTTCAATGAAGAGGTAACTACCCCTTTTTTCCCTGTGTTTTTTTTTTTTACGTTCAGGCCCTCGGACCCGACTCTGTCTAGACTTTACCATGATGCCCTCATTTCTAGAGGAGAGGCCTCGACTCCCCCCTCTTCCCTCTGCCCGACAAAATTTTTTTTTTTTTTCACTTTTCCTCGGTTCCCTTACGTGAAGCAGAGCCACAGTTGTTCGCCTGAACTCCCCCAGGGCACTTGACACCAGTCAGCCTGCTACTTTGTTGGGGCGAAACAATTGATTGACGTGGCTCCTGCAAAATTTCCCTCTCCCGCTCCGTTTTTTTTTTTTTTTGTATTTGGCAAGGAAACAAAAGCTGTTTGTTTAGCTTACTAAAGAACTTCCAAACTTTAATGTCGCACGGCCCCGAAGTTAGGGTTTCTGCTCCTTCAGCCTCCAACACCTTTTTCCCGTAGCCCTCCCTCGCTCTTGAGAAGGCCTTACTATGCCAAATGGTAAACTAGAATGGGCCTACTCCCCCTCTCTGATTTCCGTTTAGGAGGAGGTCGTTGTTCGTTTTGCGCATTTTCTGATGCCAATCAACCTTAGGCTCTCGCAGGCCCCCTTCCTCCCCCGATTATCCGCGTTGACCCCTTTTCTAGTAGAAAAACTGAAATTCTGGCCGCCATTTTCGATCCCTTTGTGATCAACGGAGGCCTGGCCGGCCGAGCCTCATTATTGAAATCGTCCTCCTTTTCCTT
>Ga0179591_1262000_pt1 | contig 19336 bp, 19 predicted proteins | sample CZOMad2_1_08_16f_FD_182891 | JGI IMG/M metagenome (GOLD analysis project Ga0179591, IMG submission 182891) | Vadose zone soil fungal communities from Angelo Coast Range Reserve, California, USA - CZOMad2_1_08_16fungal (PacBio error correction) | ecosystem: Environmental > Terrestrial > Soil >... | reverse complement strand
CCCGCATGACTCCTCATCCGAATTTTAGCCCTGAAGCTTCGCTTGTTGAAGGCTCAGGCGCAGACGACCCTTCCCTCTTACTGAGACGCTACTTTTGCCCAGACTAACGCGCCATCAGCAGAAATTTGCTCCGGTAGTTGATGTTGATGATTCGAAGCACAGACCCCCCTGAGGCCTTATACGACCCCCTCCTCTTGCGTACTTCTATTTCGATCTTTCAGACTTTCTCCCTTGTGCGAGTTTTTCTGCCGAGACCTTGACCTATTTACAGCGCCCTTGCTGCAAGAACTACCCTAATTCTTTTTGTTCTTTTCCTGATCCCCGTTGCTCCTCTTCATGAGCCTTCACGTGACACCTATACACTCCTCACAGCACCTCTTGAGCGTCACTGCCAACAATAATTAGACATTTGCCTGTCGCTTTTTTCCCCCTTGCAGCAGTTGTCTAGAATCCCCCTCTCCCCCAAGGTAAACCCCTCGTGGCTGTATCCATTTTCTTCACGCTTTTGGAGTAAGGGCCATGAAGCTCATATGAATGCCGTTGTTCGTATGCACCTCCACGTCGCCAACCCTCTTTTGCACTACTCCCCCCCTACTGCTTGTGTGTCTCTCGTCGTCACTCCTACGTCATCTGAAACGGACAGTCCTCCAAGTCTTCGATTCAGTGGGGTGGACCGTAGGTTTCTTTCTGTACCCCGTGTTCAGCGCAGGTACTTCTACTTTTTCCACTCCCCACTAGATGCAGTCCCACGTCGTTTGTTATTTTTTTTTCCTCCCTCACCTGACGGTTTTCCCTTTCCTGGGGGTTTCCTTCAGCTTAAACACCGCCGTTTCGATGATCTTTCTTATCTTCGTCGGACCAGAGACTTTTCCTTTGATGTTTCCCCTGAAAGTTTTTTCTCAGCTGGAGCAGCTTTTGCTCGGCTGCCTGATGAGTCTCGACATCCCTAGCGAGATTTTTCTTTTCCGAGATCCAGTCATGACTTTTACGGGCCCCCCCCCCATGCGGGCTCTTCCTCAATGATATCTCCTACCACGTCATCTCATTTTGTGTGTACTGCCTATTGCTTCCAACTTTTCCCGCCTTCGGGAAGTTCTGAAGTCACGCGAGCACCTACCGGTTGTTTTCGCTAAATTTTCTGCCAACGGCCAGCGACGCCTTGATCAGTAACTGCAACGACTGACCTTCTCTTCTTTCCTTCCTGTAGATCTTGTTGAGATTTTTATTCGAAAATGACTGCACGTTCCGTACGTAGGCCGTTTTCTGGTATCTCCCCCCTGGTCTCTTCGAATTTAACTAACTCGCTGTCAGTCAACCCGAAGGGACGAAGGGATTGAGGACCCCCGACATATTATCTTTTTTCCTGTCGGGAAGATAGGGCGGCTGGATCATTTGGACTTTTCTGTCCGCATTTGTCCTCTGAGGTTTTTTTGTTTTTGGCCCCCCCCAACAAAGTTTCCGGGCGGTGATCGGCTTTTCCTTCTGATCGTTCCCCGCTATGTTGGCTAGCCCGTGATTTCCCTAGCCGTCGATCCAGACTTCAAGAACGGTCTCCCCTTCCCTCGTATAAGATGACGCAGCCGCAGGCTGTAGTCTTCATTAGTAGATACTTCACGCTCTGCTCTTTTCCTTTGCGCGAGGTGATCTCCTTGCTCAGATGTACACGCCGACGTAACTATTTTTCCCCGCCATGAGTTGAACCAGTACGGCCCGCCGCGTGCTAGGTCCCCGCCATATTTGCTAACCTATGATGTAACTCCCCTAAAATACCGTTTCACGTCTGAACTGCCTTCCTTTCGTTCCTTTCCGGATATTTTTTTTTTGATCCACGAGAAGAGGCGATGCGTTCGGTCTTACTTGAGCAACGATTCTTTAATTGCCTCTAGGTTGACGTTTTTTATGTCGTGGCCTTATTCCTTCCGCAATTTGCCAACCGTCTGATTTTTTTCCCGCCTGACAGGCTGGCCAACTCCGAGGGACCGCGTCGCCCTCGAGCGTTGAGGTGTGTCCTTGCTTTCCTTTTATGTTCACCCCCCAGTATATGAGTCACGTATGACGCCTCTTGTCTTCTGATGATTTAAGTCTTTCAGAAGGTATTCCTGCTAAGCCTTCGCGCGGATCTCGGTTCGTTGTCTATGTTCTGATTTTCCTGTATAGGCACGCCCACCCACCCACAGATCGACCCCTCTTTCCCCAGAAGCGCCTTCCCTTTTTTTTTTCCCACTCCTTTTTGGTGTTGAGACTTTCGTGCGGATGAAGAGCCTTTCTCTCTGGGTAACTGATACCTTTCCGCGAGTCATACGTAAACTACTTAGTTAAATGATTTTTTCCGACGATTCCAGTGTCTCTCCTCCTTCTAAGTGGAACATTCACCATCGCCTCCTCCCCTTATTGAGTCCCCCCGTCATTTACGTTTTTCTCCGGTTGTTACCTGCCGACCTTCCCGACGAAATAATGACATCTTGCCCCCCCCCTCAGAACGCGCGAGGCTTACCGCGGTTCCTCTCTAGGCAGATGTTCCTCGACTTGTGTTATTTTCCCCCCCCTTTGGGTTTATTTTGCGTATACCTCGTCACGCCGACATCCGCCGTCCCCCCTTCATACGGCGATTACGTAGAAGCTTTTACACTTTGCTTGGGTCGAGCATACGCCTCTTCTCATGTATTTCCGATCCCCTCGCTCGACTTGTGGAAGTCATACTTTCCTCGTTCGCTTTTTTCAGTGCCTTTTAAATTTAATGCCTTGTGATGCGTTGAGCCGTCTTTCCACCTTCCTTTTCTTCATCCGGCGATCGTGTACCGATTTTTTTGTAGGGGCTTTAAGTACTCAGGAATTCAAGGAAGATGTCACTGATGTCCCACCACTTTCTCCTCCCCTTTTTATTTCCCGGTCGGATCGCTACACTCCCTTCATGAAATGAATTTCTTTCCTGATCAGTGGAGAACGGAAGACACCGGATGCCCTCGGCTTCCCTCGCGTCGCTGGTTTCTCTCTACTTCAACAATCGCCTCCCTCGCTTTTAAGGCGCATTTTTCATCATGCACTGAAAGACTCCCGCGTCCATTAGTGCCCGTAGCCGCCTTGCAGGACTCTTCTTTAGTTTTTCCCCCCCTACGTGACCGATTTATGACTTTTTTTCCCTTTTCACTTAGTATTAGGCCTTTTGCTTGCTCTCAGTCCCCCTGCTCCTGTTGTTGCTTAACAGCTATGCGTTCCACTGTTCGAGCCCACCTCCCCCTTAGGTTGGAAGTCGCAATCCCGGCAGTTATCTGGGTCTTCCCTGAGAAACGAATCCTCCAAGGATCTACCCCGAGCTCTTCCTTTCCCCGGAGTTTTTCGCGTGATCAGTCCTTTCCCTCCTGTAGTTTTGGCAAGGAGCGGGGGGGGGCCGGGGGGGGACCCAAGATTGATATTTTCGTCAGCGCGTATGTCCATTTTTTCCACATAGTTGAACGTTTCGCTCGATTTTCTCTCGCCTTTTCATAAATATTCCGCCGGTGAGCGTTCGATTTTACGTTCTCTTTCAACATCCCCCTAACAGTCTACTTGGAGGACTCGAAATCATATTCGAGAGTTGCACGCTGCTTGCACTGAGAGATTCCCCTTTTTTTAAGGCATCGTTGACTTAATCCAGTCTCTCGTGCTCGGGCAAGCCTCTACCGGTTTTCGAGATAGGTCGAATTTTTTTTTCCCCCTCCTTTCTGTCCCCCTATTTCTGTGCCCTTCCCTCGCTTTCTTTTTCCCAGAACCCCGTCCAGCGTCGGCTGACCCGGCAGCATCTTGCTCTGCTGTTGTCCCTCCCCCCTTTCACCCAAACCAACAGTCCTACTGAAGTTCCTGCGTGTTTTCCCTCGTTCTGATTGACCGGAAATCATGCCGCTTTAAGCGCCCCGCATGGATGTCTTTCCTATTACGTTCTGGTCTCTTGCACCGAACCGTGCGCGCCTTCTGCCCGACAGTACCCCCATGGTCCGTTTCAAACCTGGCTTGCTAGTAGTCCCCGTTCTGTGGCCTTCTATGGCTTGGATTAGAGACAGACAATCTTCCTTCGTTTCCCCGTCTTTATTTTGGTTAATAGTATCCTCCCCTTTCTTTGTATTTGCGGCCTCGCGTTGCTGGCTGGGCTCGGTGAACTTTTCATCGCGTTCTCACTTGGCATTATGTCACCTTTTTCCGCGTCCCTTTCTATTTTCAAGTCGCCGTGAGAACGTTGGCGCGAGCTGGGCAACGGTGTATCGTTGTTTTTTCTCACGAGTTGTTTTTTTCTGCCTCCCTTGTGCCGTCGCAGGACGGATGCTGCTAAATGACTTTGCGTGCAGGTCGTGCGAATTTCTGAAACCTTCACATTCCAGCCCATTTCGCCCCTCTTGGCGTAGGATAGTATTTTTTCCTTGTTTGGATGGACTTTCTTTCGTCCTCCCCTGTATCCTGCTTCTCTCCTCTCGAGGAAGGCAGGTTTTCTCTTCAAACAATAACTTTTGTTATAGATACGTACTTTCATGACCTTCCTGTCCTATAGCGTCGAGCGTCTAAGGGCATGCGCAAGACGCAACGAAAGGAACATGTGAGACTAACCGCTGAAATAGTGACGTAACTTGCCTTTTCCTTTGTTCGGGTTGTTGATCATAAAGGAAAGGGTTTCTTGGCTTTCTGCGATATCAGTCCTGTTTCCCGAAGTCAGTTTGAGACTAGCAGCCCCTTCGTTGAGATTTTACCGAGACGTGCATCTCTTCCCTTTCGTGAGTTCCCCTTCTTCTGCCTGCCTCTTCTATGAGTTTCTTTGAATAGTTTACGTTCAAGATTGTTCGACTCTTGACCCGAGCCATGCTCATCACTCCGATACTTCCAATAGACCCTCGTTCTTTTTTTTGTTTTCCCCGTCGATTTGCCCATCAGATGATTTTTTTTTCTAATACCAGCGGGCAATATTTAACCAATCGTGGATGCAGCATCGTACCTTCTTTGACCTAAGACCCTACATAGTCCGTGCGCCGGTTTTATTGCCCTTTTTCAGAAGTAAACGGCAGCCTTTCACATTCCATCCATGACTCGTAAATTTCTGATTTATTTAATAGCTGGAAATCCGGCCCAGTCCTTTCCCCTAACTCTGAGTGGTTTTTTTACGGGTTTGTCTATCCGTCAGCTTGAACGTTCTTCCGCTCTTCAGGTCTACCCCGCGTGCGCTCACTAGTTTTTCCTTTAATTCACGAATGAGGTTTTTCTTCAAGATATCGGAACAACCTAGAGCGGCTTGGCGCCGATCTTGAAGAGCCTGATGAAACAACGTCTCGATTGACACGTATCGGTTTTCCACCGTTGCCCGAGGTTTTCCCCTTCAGAGAGAGATCGGCACGCCACCGAGCTTTCTGCTTTTCTTTGGACTTTCCTCCTGCCCAAACCTTCCTCGTGAAAGGCGTCTTCTCCCCTCCAACTTCCTAACCGCTTTTTCTACTCACAGCCTTCTTACAAAAGAGACGAATGAAGATCTGGTTTGCCCACGGCCAGTTAGCTTACCCTTCCAGATTACCCCGTGGCAGGCTTCACGTCGTTTGCTCCCACAACGGACTCTGGATTTCCTCTACCCCCTGAGCCCATGATACTACCAGTACTTCGTCGTTGCGTAGCTTCCCCCAGCCACGGCGTTAGTTCGCCTGACCCATTTTTTCACCTCTAGCTGAAGACAAAAAGAAAGGACGTGTCCTTTTCGGAGCCAACTCCCAAGGTCTATGTAAAATTTCCGTCGTGGCTGCATCTTGGCAGAGAATAAACCTCAACGACTTCCGCAGATTTCCTCTCCTTTCTGCAGTTTACGCAGGTGCCCCCCCCCCTTTTGTACGCTTCGTGACCTGGTGATAGCCCTCTCGTTGTTTCCAGAGTAGTGTCTGATGTCTCGCGCCCCCTTTCTCCTCTTAGTTTGGCAGGCCGGTCTCTTTCTGACAGCGATAAAGATGACCCTGGAGGATGCTTAATTTTTTCTTTCCCTTGAATTCCGCGTCGACTTTTTTCCTCCCTATCCTGGACTTCGATCTATGAAAGCCTGACCCCGTGAAGTCCTTTTCGGCAGCGAACCGTCCGTTCGGACGTGCTCTGACCCTACTCCTTCTCGAGTTTTCCTCATCCAGATCATTACAGAGATAGGGACACCGGCGATTCCTTCCTCCCCCTTATCGGGCGACATTGCCCGATCTGGCGGGGCACCCCTTTAATCTTTTCCATTTTTCGCGTTCCTTCTTCTTGACAACCTGTTTCATCGCGCCGTATCCTTTTTGTGCCTCGTTTGGATGTTAGGAATCCTAGGCTCGCAGTTGCCCTGTGTCTCACACCAACACCCCCCTCCCTTTTGTTTCCTCTGAAAGCGATTGACCGTAGTCCCCTCCTCCTCGGGCGGGCTTGTTTGCTTACTTCTTACTTATTTTTTCCCCCCGAGCTGCTTCCCTCTGAAGTGAAGTTTCCCCTTCGACTTCTCTTCCTGAGTATCTGCTCTCGATCCGTTGATCTCGCTCACCTCTTGTTTTTTTGAGCAACCCTTGCCTACTCCGCCACAGTTTCGCATCTCTTCTCTGCTCCGGAACTCCTATTTTCCCCTTTCCCCCTTTTGGTTTTGTCTTGACGACGGGCTGATGAGAGAGCCCGGCCTTTAGCATTCGCCGCTCTCTCTCTTCATCCCCTTTCCAAAACTTCAGTTTTTTTCCCCACCGTTCTTGTCCCTTCTTTTCTCCTGTGAGAAGGCCTTCCCTGCTGCATCCATTATCATCGAGGAAGACAACTTCGTCCATTGAACTTCTGTTTTTGTCTCTATTATTTCACGCTTCAATTTTAACAACTCGCCACCACCGCACTCTCGTAGGGACGACGAGGTCCCTGCTTTTTAACTGACGGCAGCGCACGGTTGTGTTTTTCCCCCTATTTTTCGAAGTATTACTCAGAAAGACCCGATTCCTTTTTGCTACCCGCGACCGATTCAGCACTCTTACCCCAGAAGGCTCAAGCATCGTTCGCCGATCTCAAAGCTTATCCGAGAGATCACGCCGATATCCTCCAAATGTGCGCGTGTGTTCTTTCCGTTTTACAGCCATTTTCTCGCCGAGGTTTTTCTGGCGCTCTCCCCTCCTGATGGGTTCGCTCGTGCCAGGAAAACCAAGAGGCGGAGTGTATTCTTGGCAGAAGTATCGGCACTGAGACCTTACTCTAGTGCCAAACATTTACAATAGAGCTATGCTTGTCCCGGGATGAGAGATAACCCTTTCCGGCCCAGCGAGTTCGGACATTCCCCGATGCCTCACTCACGTCTCCGGCGCTCGGCTTAATAGGCGCTTCCCCACCTCCCTGAAGTCTCTTCCAGCGCTTTATCCTTGAAAACCCCCGCCCTTCAATCCCCCCCCGTTTGCATCCATTCGGCGGCCCCCAGGCAGAGCTGTCATGCATGATTTTACCAGTTTGCGGTTCCCCCTGCCACTTCGCTTGTCCCGCCCCATGTAAGCCAGCTAGTTACTAGGCCGGTAGTTCTAAAGCCCTTCGTAATTTGGTTTTTTTCGTAGGCGTTTAGTTAACCTTTTTCTCGTCCCGAACCGAAGGCTTTGTAGCCAAGCCCGGCCTACTTAGTGAGTGTCCATTGGCTAATGGGATCTACTGTACTCTTTTAATTACGCACTCGCCTCCTCTTGCAGACTTGGCATGTGTTGATAATACGCTTTCCTATGTAACGTTGGTTTATCTGTAGGACACACCCTCTGATATTCAGAGTCCGTACGCAGGATTACGTCCTACTTCCCTCTCCCCATTTTTTTGCTTCCTAGCCTTTTCATCAATCTAAGATTGCCTTTAGGCCTGGGCTCTTCTGGGCTCTGCAACGAACCGCTCGCTGGGCCTTTCGATGCTACTCAGTCCCGGCTTTTCGTCATTCGAACGTTCTCGAATGTCTCTATCCGTCCTTTCCCAAATTCCTTTTTCTTTGCGGCAAAGCCGACTCGGTTGTTCCGATGAGGGCGTCTTCAACTGCATTTTTCCTTGCTTCTCTCCCTCCTTGTGTCTGCGACCCTTCCGTTTCCCTGAAGTATACGTTGCAGTTAACGGTTCCAGGTCATCACCCCCCCCGGTCACCCAAGTTCCCTCGAAGTACTTTCGTTTGTGCTGTTTCTGATACCTTTCTCCCTTCCTTCTCGGTTTTTACCCAGGAATGTGGCTTTTTCTTTCTCCCCTTCTTCCTTTTAGCACGACCACTGAGTTAACTTAACACCTTTTTGTCCCTTTTTTGCGATGTCTCCTTCCCCCACTGGATTTTTGTCTATGACTTGGTTCTTCTCCCCCGTCCCCCCCTCCTCCATCTCGACGAGGTGCTGTCGCTTTGTGCCCCTTTCCCGGCTTGCTGTACACTTTTTCTCTTTTCCCTCTTTGTTCTTATGCGTTTCTCTCAATGTGCGAATCTTTGCTCAGAGATCCCTCTCTGCAGAAGGGAATTCTCCGTTGGTGTCCTGATGGTAAAACAACGTTCTTTCGTTTTCAACCTTCCCGAGATTGTGTGCTGGTTTCCCTTTTTTTTTCACAGGAGGCGCCGAGGAAATGCGTGAAAGCGTTGAATTAGCCCTATTCCCCCAAATTCCCCCCCCTTTCCCCCTTCCCCCTCATCTGTTTACTCATTTCGCTCCTCTTTTCTCTTTTTTTTAACCAATCGGCGTTTTTCCCGTTTGATTGCTGTCTTGTTTCTTGCGCAGTTTGAATTTCGATCCGCCGCGCGATCTCAATTCGGAATGAAGGCAGGCGATCCTCTATTCTCGTGTGTCTGTTAGAGAGATCATCCTTCTAATCAGTTTTTAGCGGGATCCTCCTTTCCCTTCTCCTTTCTTTCCCCCGAACAGAGCCCGGTCACTCCCCTTCTCCGTTAAGTTGGGATAGCATCCGCTGACATATCTGAACTGGCGTCCTTGGATGTGCCTCATATGACATGAACCTCTTTTTTTCGTCTCTCAATTTTTGCCGTGCTTACTGATCCTTAACAACCTCGGTGAGAAAGCATCCTCTCCGTTGCCCAGAGATCGAAAATGTGATGACCTTCCTTAGCCTGCCCGTTAGACGCGTGAAGTAGATTCGCCTTTTGAGCCCGAGAGGTGATCTCCCTCTTTTTTCCCCCCCAGTTAAATTTTTTTCGCACTGAGCAGCTTTTTCCACCCCTCTCGCCGAGGTCGCGTCGGAACTTTTTTTCTTCGCTTTTTCCGTCGAATACCTCGAATAGTCCGCACAATAATAGGGGCATTTGTTCCCTCAAGTTTTTTTTCTCTTATCCCCCCCCCGATGTTCTCCGCCTCTCGGTTCGTCTTCCTTAAGATCCACGCGGCACTACTGCTCCTGTACCCCTTTTGCCTTCCTCGGCATGATTCCGTGCAGTTACCCCTCAGCGATAACTTCGAGTTCTTGTCTTTTTCCGGATCTTTTACCCCCCCCCCCCCAAAGGTCAGCTGCACGGTGACGACGTATGCCTTTTGACCTCCCCCAGTGAACGCGCCGCCAGTAACGCGTTGCTGATCTCCACGGGCCATGCGGTCCCTTCGTGCCGCGTATCACGCTTGCTGTTTTTTTGCTCTATTTACCAGAGAAGACGTCTAGTTGAAATCGGTCCTTTTGTAATGAAGTCCTTTTCCAATTCGCATTTTTGTACGACTCTCCTCAAGCTAAGAGGGGATTAATGGTTTTCTGGTTTGTAATTTTTTGTTTGTGTGTAGTGTTTTGTGTTTTTTGTGTTTTTTTTTTTTTTTCTTGTTTTTTTTTTTTTTTTTTTTTTTTTTTTTTTTTTTTTTTTTTTTTTTTTTTTTTTTTTTTTTGGGCTTGGTTTTTTTTTTTTTTTTTTTCTTTTTTTTTTTTTTTTTTTTTTTTTTTTTTTTTTTTTTTTTTTTTTCTTTTTTTTCTTTTTTTTTTTTTTTTTTTCTCTGCCTCACTTCTGAGATATGGACAATGAATATTCCCCCCTTCCCTCCTTCTCTAACCAAATAGCCCTGTCTGCTGTTTCTACTTCTTCCGGCCCCCCAGACTCTTCTCTCGTACCGTGCCGATCGCGGTGTTCGATCCAACGCCCGCCCGAAGGTTCGATGAATAGACACCTGCTTCGCTCGTTTCTGTCGTACAGTCTTCTATTGGCTGATCTTTAGACGTCCAATGATAGAAATGACCTAATGAATGCTTCTCTCCCCGACTCTTTAGAGCCCCCTTACCAGCTTCCTAGTTGTAAGCACAACCCCTTACGACAGGGCTGAGCCCTCCAGGCCCCCAGCCTACATTTCTCCGTTCAGATTTTTTCACTTCGGTGTCCCCCTCCCCGAACTTCAGTTTCTGCATGAGATGCGTGCCGCATTTTCCTTTTCAAGACCCGACTTGCCAGTTTTCTTTTTGCTCTCACCAGGAGTTTCCTGATTTATTTACGATATTTTATTTCACTTTCTACTCCCCTCTGAATTTCATGCAGTCTTTATCACTTTGACGCCGCTCCGCAGGCTTTTCCGTGATCTTCAGAATGAAGACATCTCTTGACTGTTGCTATTAGTCTTCCCCCTCCCTCTCTAACTTTCCTTAATCCTCTCTTTCCTTCATATGCTCAATTCTGTTCCTCGTTCTTCTCCACTACCGCCTTATGAGCAGTTCCTATGTCCCTTCCCCTTCCCAGCCACGTTTTCCCCGGATTCCTTCTTCTGCCGTTAGATTTTTTATCTTGCATCTGGCGCGGTATCCACTTTCAATCTTCTCCTTTATGCGTTCGCGCTTTTCACAGCTTCTGAATCGGATTCGGGATCCTGGTTGAACTCTATGTGGGGGACTCTTTTCCTGAGACCCCCGTTGTTTTGACCCAACCAGTTAGTTTCACAATTCTCCGGCCTCACCTGTCGCCGCGATCGGCGTTCGGTTTTTCCCCCTCTTTCCCTTTTATTTGTCCACTTCGTGCACTCTCTTTTTCTCCCCGATGATGAACTTAGGCGCTGGCTCCTGTCTCCCGTATCTCTCAAGTGCTCCTCGTGTTCCTAATCTTGCCGTAGAGTTCTGGAAGGGTGCCCGATCGTCGAAGATTCTTACAGATCTCAGCTTACTTCCCTCTCCCTCTTTTTCTCCTTCCTCTCTGTTTGCTTCTCTACATGCATTGCTGAAGAGGTCGATTGTGGAAGTGGAATATAATTTCGAGATCAGTTTCCTCAGCCCCACCCCCCCTTCTCCCCCGCCTTCGCACCGAGAGGCCCGTTTCTCGTCGGCTCCCTGGTTACCCGACTATCATTCATCGCTCCTCCCCCCCCCTTTTCGTTTCAAGTCCTCCCGACTTTTTTTGAAGAGGGAACAGAAGGTCACCCTTTCCTATGCTCCGCCCGACTTCTTTTTACTCCCCCAGGAACGCTGTTTCATTTGGGGAATTCTCTCTCTACTCTTTGTGTTTTTTCCTCAACTTTGTTTGCTTCGTCTCGAGACACTCCAGACCTCTTTAAAAAGTTTTTTATCCTCATAAGAATTTTTTTTTCAATCCTTTTCGAATTCCCATAGGCCGTTTCCTCATGTATCTGCCAGTCTTAAGATCGCCCGTTGAAGGAGGTTAGCTGCTCTTCCCCTTTTCCCCTGAGAGCGTCGTTCCCCCTTTTCCCCATACCTCCGGTCTCGCTCGGGCTTTCTTTTCTCCGCGAGCGCACGGCAGGCTGTCGGCTCGATGCTGGACCAACATTAGTTTTGCTGAAGAATCTCCTCTTCCCTTGTCGGTAGGACAACCCTTTCTTCTCTCTCCTGAGGAAAGTCCCCGAACTATTCCCCCCCCCCCACCCTTCCTCCAGGAAGGACTTCTTCGTTTTCCCTCTTTCCAAGTCTGCAGAGGAAGAGACTTTCCTGTCCCTCCTTTCAGCGTGGGGGTATTCTCCTTACCACAAGTCTCTCAGATTTAGTGTCATCTTCTTAATCAGCCCCTGAAAGTAAAGTGGCGGTTTTTCCCCCCCGGAGTTGCTCCGCAGAGCTCTTCATCTCCTCAAGTAGTGGGGTGCCCTTTCCCCCTCACTGACCGAGCTGAACCTCACGTCGTAAAAGAAGTTATGTCCTTTCCTTGTTCGCACGTTCCTTCATTTTATGTCTTCCCCTCTCTCGTTTCGTAACTGTTCAGAAACGAAGCCTGTCTCGATGCCCGACCCCTTACCCAGGAATGTTGTCTTATCATTGGCGAGCTGCAGCACTTATAACACCAGGTGCAAGAAGCCCCCTTCCCGTAATTGATGTCTTCTCTCCCCCTCATATTGGCGTTTTTAAGGCTCGACACCCCTCTTGCGTCGTAAGCGCTCTTTGGACTCGTCCGCACCCTTTCCCCCCCCCCGTTTATGCGTCTTCTCGCTTCAACCCCGTTTTCCCTTTCTCCCGTGTAATGAGCTTCCCCATAGAAACCCGCTCCCGCCTTTCTCCGAGGCGGAATTCTCATAACGAAATGTACGATCCTATCCTTTCCTCAATTACTTCATTACTAACCTTTTCTTTACGACTGCCTTGAGCTAACGGGCGGTCGGGAGCGATGAGGGCTCCGAATGCCAACCCTCCTTTTTCTTTCTCTCCGACGTTTTGGCGTAGCTTTTTGCCAGCAAGCCCTGCAGGACCGTTGCCGATTTCCCCTTTTCCCATACGACCCAGGTCCCCCCCCCCACCTTCCCCTTCTCCTTTTGAGTGTTTTTTTTTCTTTACTGCTCCCCCCTGTCCCTCAACCTCATGCCCGAAGGGACAACAAGGCATTGGTGCTGAGTTGATGCTTCGTTCCTCCGCCTTTAGGCAGTACCCAATTCCTTTCCTTTCCTTCTAACAAACGGGTTCCCCGATTCTACTTTCCCCCCCCGCGTTTTCGGCTATTGCCGTTTTGCATGGCTTGACAAGTAACAATGCCGACCAAGCTATTCTCTCCGGTGGCCTTCTCTTCTCTTTGTGGCAACTTGAGCTTTTTTTCCATAACTGGATAGGTGTAAATCTGTCTCTCGTGCGGACTCTTATTATCCTCTCCTCCCATCTGAGGCAGAAGTTCGTTTTCTCCACAGTGAAGTTTTGTGGGCCCTTCTTTTCTAATGGATCCGGAAGAGTGTGATAAGTTCATTCTTCCCCGGCCTCCCTTTTCCCCGTCGAGACAAGCGATTTGCCTCTTCTCTTCTCCCCTTTCCCGCTCATGTCCTCCCCCTTTTCTCCGATTTGGTGAAGAAGGTCGCTACTTTCGCGTTCTTCCCTTCTTACCTTATGAGGTCTTTGCGAATGCATCACGCTCTCATTAGAGGTAGGCGCTCCTTCTTTTTATCCTTTTCTTTTTTTCCTTTCATTTGTGTTTTGTGCGAGAGATCGAATGTCTTTTGTTTTTCGCTAGCGCGTCTCTCTACTTCCTTGTCCCTGGCCTAACAGCAAGCCCGGACTTAGACTTCGAATGTAAGAGAACCTCTGCCACCGTGGGTAAGTATTGTCCCCTTTTTTGGTCTTCCAGATAGCCTGAAATCATTTCCCTCCCTCCTCTTTCATTTCTCCTGAGACTTTCGTGGCAAACTCTTTTTTGCGCAGTTTCAGCACGAGCCGCCTGCGCCAATCGCGTGCGCCATTTCTGCCCTGCCTGATGCGAGAGGTGTCTGAATCTCTTTTCCTGACATTTTTTGATTATGCAGAACGAGTTCCCCTCCGTACCCTCTAACAGAAACTCACGTCCCACAATCGTCCTGCCTCGTTCCCCTCGTCGATCTTGCGACCTCTGCGGTTTTTTCCAGAATAAAGGACGGACTCCCCCCCTCCTCTGGTCCTTCTCCGTTTTCTCCGCGCCTTAGTTGTTGAGATCTTTCGCGCTCCTTTTCTTTTTAAAGAAAGTTCCAACGCAGGCGGCACGAAGAAATCTCCCTCGGCCTATTTTTCTCAGCCCTTTTTCCCTTCAGCCCTCCCTTAACTCTTCCGGTTTGGTGTCCTTTTTTTCTAACCCCCCTTTTCCGTTCACCTGGTTGTCCGGTCTCGGTGGTCGCCACCAAAGCTCGGTTTCCATACGTTTTTTCAATTTCCCGAAATGATTGGACCGTCCTTACTAAGTTTCTTTCCCCCCCGCCCTTGCTCTAGCTTGGCGCGCAGCGACAGAGATTTTCTGAGGACTCGAACCTTATTTTTTTTTCTTTCGCTGGGTGAATTGCCGATCCGACTCTTCTCTCCCCTAGCCCGGTTCCTATAACGTACTTCCTTCTCTGTCCCTTTGACTGCGGAATGATGCCCGGCGAGTGTCGCCTAACATCTCGTCTTTTCGATTCGCTGTTTAAACACGCACTCTCCCTTAAGTACGTGAAGTCGCGGTGTTTCCGCCCTATTTCAACAAAGGGATTCCTCGTCTTTTGTATACTGATTTCCTTCCCCTTGGAACCTGGAGGGCTTTCCCAGTTTGAGCTTGAGTAGTCGACTGCGCCACTGCCTTACTTATTTTTTCCTTTCCTTCCCGCCCTCCTTGTCTTCCCATTTCCAGACCCTTCTTTTATAAACTCCCTTCCCCTCCGGTCTTGAGGAGCACCACCGGCATCGTACTTTAACCGGACCCTTCCCGTGAGCGGGTAAACTCCCCCTCCCCTTCCGCCAGATGCCTCCGGCCCTCTTTCCTCTGTGCCCCGGTTTACGACAAGCCCTTCCTTCTTTTTCTTTTCCCCCAGAGTCGTGTGGTTCACGATCCTTCCCCTTCGTCCTCGATGCAAGCTCTTGCGTAGTCTATGCCTCTGATCAAGAACCCTCAGCCTTTTGCCGGATCAGTTCTATTTTTTTTCTCCTCCTTCTTTCATATGCGAGCCTGACTAAAGGATCTTCCCCTTTCCCTTCCGATCTTTCTAAACGCTACTCTGTTTCCCTCCCTAGAGACCCCTGTCTGGCCGGCGCGAGTGGATGCTTCAACGAATTTTCGATCGGCACAAAAAATTGACGTCACAACTTCCCTCCCTCTATCCTGTTTGAAAATTCCGTAGCTTTCTTTTCATCTTTCCGTCTTTTTAGGATCACTGATTGTTCATCTTCTCCTCTTCGTCTTAATTGAGCTACTATGAATGGTCGTCCCGTATCGGGTGATGTCGGCTATTCCTCTTCCTCAGAGCAGTTGGATCCCCTTCAACCCCATCAGAGAGTATCCCGGCATTGACCTCCTAGTACCTCGTTATCACATACTGCTGTTCTTTTTTAGTACTTTATTGAGATTACCCCCCCCCCCCCCTTCCTATCGCCCTTTTCCTTCTCGATTCAGTCGTCGGCTGTATTCCTACTCTTCCTCCCCTTGCTTTTTCAGTGGATCCTTTTTGTTGAGACGCCCTTCACGAATGAATTCCTGATCATCCGACTTTCTTCTCTTCCCCACGTTGTTGGTGAGCGCTCTCCTTGTCTTTTTAAGAGCCAATTTTTGTTTTCCGGCTTCGTTCTCTCCTCTCCCCTGCAAACCCGGCGACATGCCGCCCCGTCGATCACCCGCGTCTGCTTGCAGGAATCGCCTCCTGAATTACCCCCCTCGTAAGCCTCTTTCTTTCTAGGTCGAGTTTTTTGTCGAAAGAAGGACCTTCACTACCCACGCACACGCGCTCGCTAGGGCCTAGTTTCAAAGACTTTTTTTTTTTTACCTTTTCCTATCTCTCCTTTTGTGATGACGTTTGAGTATACTCTCAAGATTCCCCGCGTGCATCCACAGTACCACGGCGCTTTCCCTCCCTTTCCCCCAGCTTTTTTTCTGCTTCCCTCCTTCTCTGCCTATCAGAGACCGCCGCTCCGTCTAGAATTCCTCCCTTTCAGCAGAGACTTTTGTCGAGTGCGGTAGTGGTTCCTCTCGAAGGCTTCGTTCCGAAACTCGCGGCAGCTTTCCCTTCCAACTCTTCTTTCCTTGTTCTTCTTCGGCAGCCCGTTCCTTCTCCCCTTCCCACGTCCTTATTCTAGATGTCTGAACTTTTTCCCTGTACTCTCTCTTCTATCCGGCCCAGCCGGTCTTTTCATCGTATCAAAAACGGCAGACTCCCTTTTCCTTATTAATAGAGTGATCGTCCCCTCCCTCCTACCCAATCCCCCAATGTCCTATGCCTCCACTCAGCTTACACATTCCTCGGTCTTCCCCCAACTTCTCCTAGATGTTCCCCTTCCCCGTTCTTTGTCGCAAGTTCCCCCTCGCTTGATGGCCGAAGAGGAAAATTATACGTAGTCCTCACCCCCTTTCCTTCTTGGTGCCGCTAGGTTTACGTTATCCTCACTCACGAAGGTGTCTCTCCTTCCTCAGTGACGTGGTCACTTGGATTCCGACTTTTCCCCAATTCTCCCTTTCCCTCCCTATTGTCATCCTTCCCCCTCAATTGTTATGTCCGGGTATTTTCTCTCCTTTTCCCTCTTGGCCGTTGGCATTGGAGCTAACCCCCGTTTCCCCGTTCTAAGATCTTTTTTTTCCTCCCTATGACTCCCCCCCCTTCCCCCTTCCTCTAGCGTTTTCGCGATGACTTTGTCCTCATATATTCGGTTTGGCCGTCGCCCTTCATTAATGCCCAGCCTACCCTTTTTTCTTCTCCCCTATCTTCTCATTTTTCGTCAGGCATGATATTATGGACGTATAAGTTCTACAGGTGTCTCACCCGTCTCTTTTCCTTTCTTCCCTTCCTCAAGAAGCACGCTGAAGAGCTATTCCAAAGGACGGGTCAACCTTTAGTGACCCATTCCCACTCTTTTCTGGCAGGCCGCGTTCCTGTGGCTTCCCCCATTCCTTTCGGCCCGACCGTCACTGTTTCTGGTTTTTTTTTTCCCAATCAGGTACCAACCTTCCCCCCTCCTTTTATCTGGACCGTGATGTTGGCCCTTGACGGCGACTTCTTCCCCCCCTATTTTCAGCGGCACAGCATGTGAGTTTCTTGAACGTTCATTGACTTTCCCTCCTTCCCCCTTCTCCGGACTTCGTAACCCCTCCTGTTCTGCTCAACCAACTGTCTTTTTCTCCTCTTTAGCCTAAACGCGGAGGGGTGATTCTTTTTATCGACCCAACGCCCCCCTTTCACTCCACAGTTAAGCCCGTTCAATTTGCTTCGTTGGTTGTTCCCTTCCTTCTTCCTGTTGTGGTAATCATTTTGTAACCGTGTTGATCGTCGAAAGTTTTCCCTCTTTATCCCCCCCCCTCTCAGCAAGCTAAGGACAGTCCCCTTTTGCCTTAAGACGAGGCACTTTCTTTCTTCCCCTTCATCGAGGGTTATGATAATCTTACCGGAGGCGCAGAATCTAGTTTCTCCCCAGTCCCTCCTCTTTCAGGATATCAACCCTGAAAAACCTTTACCCCCTCCTGACTCCAATTTTCGTTATGGTCGTGATTCTCTTCAAGTTTTTTATGACCGGCTTGCTGTTCAGTTTATTGATAATTCCATCTGGAAGTCTAGCCCCCAGTCGTTTGTACTTCCTTCCTTTCCCTCTTTTTTCTTAATAGGATTATACCTCCTTCTCTCCCCTCCGTCCTTGAGTCTTAGTCGGCGCGGAATTTCTGGCTCCCTACCTAACCAAGCGGTCACGACGGAGCCGAAGAATTTGTAATCGCACGTTTTTTCTAAACTGCTCCTCTTAATTTGACTTTGAGCTCGCAACTCCGGATAGACTTCCTACCAAGTACTTGCGCAGACGATGACTGATCTCCCCCTTCCCTGTTTCTAAGCCCTCGTGCCCCCGCTCTTTCACTGATGCCGAGCGGCTCCCCCCTTTTCTTCCTGGAGTTATTTCGACGTCTTCCTCCCCCCCCCTTTCGCCCGATTCGCAGACGATTTTCCCCTAGAAATGATGACCATACCGAGAGCTGCCCCTTTAACAAAATATTCCTTTTCCCTCATTCTCCATTTCCCCCTCCTCGTTGTCAGCGGACCCTTTTCTCTCCCATCTCGGGGATAGACCCTTTTTATCCTCTCCAGATCGGAAGTTAAGAACGAAGGTTTCTTTCTGGAAAGCATCCCCCCCACTTTCATCTTCCCCCCCCTCCTCTTCAATGTTGTGTTCCCTCTTTCACCTTTACTTATGATTCGCCTACTCCTGCATCAGGCACACCTTTGACCCTTCTCCCCTTCTGTTGTGGTCGGTTTTCTTTTCTTTCCCCCCCCAGGTCATTCTTTGATTCGTCCCCTACTGGCCTGTGCAGAACTTTTCGATGCCGCCAGACGCTTGGCTTCTACCATCCCCCCTCAACTTCAGCGTGTCTTCCCCCACCCCTCCTCGGAAACAAATGAAGCATTCTTTTTTTTCCTTCCTTTTGACCTCATGGTGGACCGTCTCGATGCTAGTGGACAATGTCCGAATATGCCTGAGTGACTTTTTCCCGTAAGGCGATCTTCCCATCCCCCCCCTCCCCTCCTATCTATTTCCCTCTCCAGTTTTGGAAAAGTAATGCCAATCCTAGCCCTGATGAGATTTGAGACCCCCCTTCTCTCTATCCAGTTGGGATTCCCCCCCCCTGTCTTCCCACCCCCTCTTACGGTTACTTAACGCCTTCTGTTCAGCTTCACAGGACATCCCCCCGTAATTCATCCTCCCCCCCCTCCTTCCCGCGGCACTTCTTCGGTCGTAATTGATCTTTCTGGGCATTATGCAATGGACTCTTTTTTCCCGTGTCTTATTCCCCTCCCCTTCTTGAGTTTTATTCCCGAACGTCCTCTCTTCATCCCCCCAGAACATTCACGCGGGATTGATTAGCAAGCCCGTACACACTTCCTTTTTTCGTGATGCTCGTTAATTGATGTTCCCCCCTAACGAAATAATGTCATTATAATCCTAGTTGCATGCCTCTCTGGGTCCTTTCTCAGTGTTTGCTTTTCTTCTGCTGCCCTTTTTTTTTAGCTTTTTATTTTAACGATAGGACAGCTCTGCTTAAGAATTCGGTTTATGCAATGACCTCTTTCTTTCGCCTTTTTCCTTATAGGGGTTGCCTCCCTCCCTCCTCTCATTTCCGTTGTTAGACTACTGCCCCCTTTTTCTCTTCACGACCTGAAAGGATTTTCCTGGCCCCTAGCGAACTGTCCTGCTAGTCAACGAATCATAGCTCTCTCCCCCTCCTTCTTCCTTTCCCTCGATGCCACGGGACTCCCCCCCCCTTCCTCTTTCCTTTAGTGACCCCCTCCGAGCGCTCCATTCTCCTCTTCTTACAGATGTTAGACGTTCAGGAAACCTCTTCTGAATCTTCCGCCCCTTAGACGCTAGGTTCTTTTTTCTTCCTCTATGTATTTTGGGATTCCCTCCCCCACCTTCGCGTATGGGACTTCTCTATTCCCCCGACTTTCCCCTCGGTTCGTTTTCATATTCCTCTTCTTTTGAGATTCCCACCCGCGGCCGATTCTCTTTTTTTTTCCTCTCATGATGAAGTTTTATCTGCCAT
>Ga0179591_1261910_pt1 | contig 19337 bp, 26 predicted proteins | sample CZOMad2_1_08_16f_FD_182891 | JGI IMG/M metagenome (GOLD analysis project Ga0179591, IMG submission 182891) | Vadose zone soil fungal communities from Angelo Coast Range Reserve, California, USA - CZOMad2_1_08_16fungal (PacBio error correction) | ecosystem: Environmental > Terrestrial > Soil >... | reverse complement strand
GAAACCAACCCTCCTGGCCGGCCTGTCTTAGATTATCTTTTTTCTATCCTTCCTTCCGGCCAATGCGGCGGGTCGAGGCCAGGTTTTTTTCAACGGGTTGGCCTGAAAAAACGGGTCTTTGAGTTCTCAATTATTTCCTGGACGATTTCTTTCTGGGATCTGTTGGTTTTTGGCTTTGATTTGGTTTCTTATGTTTTTTCCTATTCCCTGGTCCAAATAACCGTCCCCGCCTTTTTGAAAGTCCAAGGAAGGGGTCGTTCTTCATTCCCTTTTTCCAGCATATTGATTTCTCCCCTGGGGTTCGGGCTTTGGGCCCCAATCTTGGCACCGGTCTGCATTCCTCCCACCTCCTCTCTCCGTTAGCTTTGGCGGCAACGGTATTGTACTTCTGTTGCAGCGGCTTGTCCCCGTCTTTGACTCGTTTGACGGTTTTTTTCCCTTTTCAGCCCGCATGCCCCCTGGGGGGCTGTTGCCTTTCACTTGCACGTAGGCCGCCCCGAGTTTCGTGTCCCCCCCCTCCCCCTCGGACCTTCTTTTCTCCCCAAGGGCCCCGGGCGCCCCCTCCCTATCACCCAGGGCAGCGGCCTATTCCAAAAGGGTTCCCTTTCAAGCGGCTTTCTTGTGTTTCCCTTTGTCCTTTTACTTATGGCGGGGAAAATGTCCGCTTTCGTTTTAATAGCTTCGCCAAATTTCTTACGGGTCCTTTAGTCTTTATAACAATTGTTTCTCCACTCCCCTTTTGCAACCCTTCCGCAGTGGGAATCACCTTTTCGTCGGGCGATCTTTCCACCCCGGGTTTTTTTATGACCGCCAAAAAACGTGGAGCCTTCCTTCCCGTCTTTACTGCCGGTCAAGAACTGACGTTTCCAACCTAGGTGGATCTGACCCTTCAAGTTTTTTTAGTTTCAAAAGATGACGGTCTCTATCCCGACCTTTGCCCTTTTTTTTTTTTACCCATTTCGTGGAGTAGTTTGCTTTTGACAACCGGGCCCGTCACGGGAAAAACCCCCAATTCTCGGTGCTTGTCCATGTTTCCCAGTTGCGGCCCGTTTAAGTACAAGTGCTAACCCTCCTTTCCCCAGCACTTCGTGAAACGGAATTTGCCAAAGTCACCCCCCTGCCAAACCTGTGGGGCCTTCCCCACACCCCTTTGGGAAATGTTTTTATGGCCCCGCCCCCCCATCTTTTTTCGTTAGGATTGCTATTCATTCCCCTCTTGCAATTTTGCCCATTTTTTGTCCCTTTTGTACCAGAACTTCCTTTCAGTCCCGGGGCGGCTTTGGCTTTTCGTTACCCTGGGTTTTTTTCTTAGTACGACCTTGCGTTTTTTTTAAAACCGGTATGGTCGTTTAAACTCCTTTCTCCCTGCAAGAAACAAAAGTTCTCCTTGATATTGTTTTTTTTTCAGGCCCCCGTTTTTATGATGGGCGCCTCACTTTCCTTTTTTGTTTGACTGACCTTGTTTTTTTTTTTTTTCTTTTTTGTCCTCTTTGGTTAAAAACCTCCTCCCCGGGGATTTTTTTCCTGGTTTTTTTTTTCCTGGGCACACAAGGGTGGGGCCCCCTCAGGGGCCTTGACGGTGGTAATCAGTCAGCGTTTTCCTTTGCCCCAAGGGCATTTTCTTTAATTCGGTCTTCCTCCCCCAATGGGGTCCCCCTGCACCCCCACCGGAAGCCTTGTTGCCAGGCCCCTAACGGGGCGCCCACAGTCCTTTTCACGCGGGGAGGGGTTTTGCCCGCCAAACCCAAATTGACGCCCAAACTCCTGATCCGGAAAACGGTGCTTTTTATCCAGGGGCGTGGGGTTTGCTTTGACCTTCTCCAGGTTCTCAGTCTCCTTTTCCTTTTTCGGAACCTGCTCGTGACTGTTTCCTCCAAGAGCCCAACCTTTTTGGCTGTAATCCGTTTGTCTTTTCCTCTTTTGCCTCAAACGGGTCAAAATGTCCTGTGTTTTGGCCCCCACAAAACCGGGCCTACTGGACTTTCCAATCTTTTCGTTTTTGTAGTCGGTCCACTGTTCTTAACTTCGGGCCACAGGTTGGGGTGCCCACTTTCTCGTTTTCTTCCATTGGCAGCTCTTGCCAACTTTCTTTTTTTCTGGGATTTGTTCTCTTTTTTTGAATGGGGGCTGAACCAGTCCTTGCACAGGGGGGATGGCTTTTCCCTGGTTTCTTTTTTTTTTGCTATGTTATCCAACCTTCCCGTCCTTTTAAGTTTGTAACATGGGACTGGTTAGGGTACCCCGTTTTCCCTTGTTTTTCTTGGAAAAATATTCTCTTTCTTCCTTCCTCCCTCCCTTTTTTTTGGTTTTTTCGGCGCTATCCATTTTTTTCGGGGCCTGTGGCCCACTTTTGGTCCCCTGAAATTCATACCCCGCCCCCCGTTTTTTTTGAGCTGGGTCCGGGCGGGGGCTTTTTTTTTACTTCCCTCTCTTTCCCCCCCCCTCTTACTCTCAGTCCCAGGCCTTCCGTTTTCCCCTGCCTCGGGGTCTCCACAATTTACCTTGCCCTTCCCCCCCCGCCCTTTTGTCAAACATCAAATTGCTGCTCTCCGCTGGGACTGACTCCTGTTTGCGTGCCGACACATGGGCTCCTTTCGCTTTGGCGGACCCCCCGTCTCTGGGGGTTTATAACCCCGTGATTGACTTGGTCGTTTTAAAGGGGTCTTGGGGGTTGGATTGGTTTTTTTTCCCTTGGGGACCTGACCCCCGGGGCATCTTTGTCTTTTTTGTGGGGGGGGTTTGTTTGCCACTCCTTTCCAACAAGTATATCACTTGCCGATTGACCGTGGGATTTTGGCTAACACAAATGTGACCACTTGGACCAGGACCGTTAGGGATCGCTTCCCCCCCTGCTTTTATCCCTCTTAAAAAACTGACAGTTAACCTCCCTGATCCAACTCCCCATGCCGTTTCTTTTTTTGTGTGAGGTACACTGGGGCTGTCTTCCCTTTTCCCCTCTGTCACTTTTCTTTCGATTCTTGGGCCTGTGGTTTACACCAGATTGTTGGGTTTTTTGGGAATTTTTTTGGGCGGGGGACTTTCCCCCCCATTTTTTGTGGATCATTCCCTTTCCCTTGCCAGATTTTTTTCCTGCCTGGTCCCCTTTCTCTGCATTGGAAACCTTGGTTATACTCCTTCCCCCCCAGGGGGGTCGGGTTTTTTTTTTATTTTTCTGCAAAAGCGGCCCCGCAGCCATCCCCCGTCCGAATTCTTTCCCATCGATTGGTCGTCGTTAGTGGGCTTTTTTAAGACCCTTTCCTTAATGACCAAGTATTTTTTGAACAAGTAAGGTTGGAACCCAACCCCCACAAAATTAACTTTTTACCTGCGTGAACCTTTCTTTCCCCCTGTCGAAATCCTCGCCTTAGAACTCAAGTTTCCTTCTTTCTGTTCCCATCGACCCACTTGTTGTCCCCCCGGTAAGGCCACGCCAACTTCCGGCAAATTTTTACTCTAAGTTAGTCACTTGCGGCCCCCCATTTTTCCAAATGGTGACTTTTTTTCCCATTTTTTTTTGCATGTTTTTCTCTCACTAAGTCTTTTGTTGGGTTTCCATCAAACCAACAGCCAAACTTTTCACCTGCTTTCGGGGTGACCAAAAAAAGTGATTTCCGAGGGCCTTGGGTCCTTTTCTTGGTGCGGGGTTTTTTCCGGGAGGGGGTGTTTGCACTTTTCTTCAAAACGGGCCCTGCCCCTTTCCCCCCAGGGGTCCACGAACCGGCCGGCCTGATGATTGGGTTCTAAACTTTTTTTTCCCACCAAGGCTCCTTCGCCTTGGGACTTGCATAGCCCCCCCCCCCCTTTTTTTGCAATTTGATGATTTTTTTAGTAATTTACCCCAAGGCCTCTTGATTCCCAAGTTCTTGTTCCGTTTCTTGTCTTTGGTCCTACCAAGCCGATTTTGGGCCACCTCGAGGACCTTTTTTTCCCCTTTCCAAAGTCCAGGCAGGAGAAACCAAATTGCGTTTTTTCTTCGTGGACCTTCGGTAATTTTACGTTTCTGCTCTCTCCCTTTGACGCGGCTTGTTTTGTTCAGTCCAGTTGTGCTTAGACCTTGGACTACGGCCCCCTCAAGAGACCTCCCTTTCCGTTTTTTGGGGGCGTGCGCGCATCTCAAGAGTCTGTTGCGTCCCCGCCTGGTTTGACCCTGACCCCCCCTTTTCTTCTCGTGGGGAACCTGTCGGACAATTGATGCCCTCCTTGTTTCATGCCGCCCTATTTTTTTTTTTTCTTGGAGATTTTTGTTTCGTCCGTTAATGGGCGTTTTCTTTTCGGGAATGCTTTTTTTTTTTGCAATTGAGGTTTTTTTTTGTTTGAATCCAAATTTCAACGGCCACCCTCAACAGGCATACAAGGTACACACCAATGTGCGGGGAGGTCTTCACACATTTTTTCCCCAGTTTCAACCTCTTGAAGGTGCCGGTCCATTTGTCCAAATTCCGTTGGCCCCCTTTCCGTGCTTTTTTTGCTTTTTTTTGTCTTCGATCTGTCCCTTTTTCGGGGGTTTTCCCACCTTATTCGGGGCCTGGGGCGAGGTCCCCTTTTGAACCGGGGAAACCGGACGTTCTCAGTTTTTTTTTCCCCGCGATATCCCACACACTTCCAGACACCCCCTTTTGGACCCCTCTCTTGGGCCTCCGTGGCCTTCGTTGCGGTTTACTTTTAATAGCAGGTGCCTTAGTGGTTTAAAACTAAAGGCCCTGCAGGAAAACCCCAACCTTCCTCTTTGACCCCCCCCCATACCCCTGCGACCTCCAGCATCTATGCGGCTCAATGGTTTTTCCCCCCCCTGGGATTGGTTTTCAAAGCTTGCGGCTGGTTTTTGTTTTTCAGGACCCGCTAACTTTTGGTTGTTTGATTCCTGCCAAAAAGGTCTCATAGCTTTTCCCCTTGGGCATCTGTGCCCCCATGAAAACTTGTTTATATCTTTTTTTTACTTCGTTTTCAGGGTTGTTTTGTTGTTGGTTGGATTTCCCCAAATAAATTTTTTTTTTTTTATTGGGGGGCCGGCCGTCCCATTCGTTCAAGGGTTTTCCTTTCCCCCATTACAGGTCGGCAAATTCGGCCGGTCAATTTTTGGGCAGAAGCTTGCCCAAAAATCTCCCCAGTTATTTTCTTGAGAACGTGTTTTGTATTTTCTTTTCCTTTAGGGAGAGTCTGGGGTGGTCAAGTTGGTTCTTCTTCTTTTTCTGGGTGTAGGGTTGATTCAAACCAATGTTCACTTTTCATGGTTCCTATCCCCCCCCTCATTTCAAGGGGCCCGCCGTTATCTTTACTTTTTCCTCAAACGTACCCCGTCATCTTTTCCATGCCATCGTTTGGGTGCACACCCCCCCCCTTCTCATTTGTTTGACGGACCAGCAGAAGTGGTGAGTAATCGGATTTCAAGGCCCCGGCTGGATTGACCAACCCGGCTTCCCCCTTCTTCTTTCCCTTGATGGATGACAAGGGCCTTTGTTTTTTCCTCTTTTTTTCTCGTTTTTCATGCGCGCCATTTGTTTGTTTTTTCCGTTGCCTTTTCCGGTCCTTCCCCTTACCCCCGTAAAGACTCTCCACGGACCACCTTTTTTGTCAGCTCGCACCCTCCCATCCTTTTTTTTCTCCAAAGCCGTTTTCCCTCTGGCCGGGGCCGCCGGAGTTGCCCCACCTTTTAGTCCCCTCCGTCGTTTCCGCAGGGTCGAGGAACTTTTCTTAGTTTTTTTTCCTGACAATTCTGCTAGTTTCCTTTAGACTTTTTCCCAGGCACCGAGTTGTTCTGGATTTTTTCGGACCAATTTTTCCCTGGTTTACTGGCAAAAACTCTTGATTTTCTTTTTCCCGGTCTCTGTCGGCTTGCTTTTTTCAAACAACCGTTTCTTTTTCCCGCCCACCGTTTTTGTGTTTTTCAGGGGAACCTGTGCATGGCTGTGTCCACCCTCCCTTTTCTTTGAAGGTTTTTTTTGCGAATCCGGTTTCCCGGCCCAAATTTCTCGGTGCTACTTTCCCCCTGGTTTGTAATGTTTTTTTTTTTTCAAAGTGTCCCGAACCCCTTGATTTTTATTTCAAGGCGGCGAAACGGGGATGGGGTACAACCCCCTTTCCTCCAGGTGGGCTGGAAAGTTTCACACTGCCCGTTTTAGCACCCCGGTTGCCTCCCAGCCCATTTTTTTCCAAAAAAGTTGACCCTCTTTCCCAGTAACCTTTTGCAGAACCCGGTGGTTTTCTTCCCCCTTTTTTGCCAAACTCTGGGCTGTTTGTTGCTTTGGGCCCAGCCTTGTCCTCGGGGGAGTTAGGTTCGTCATTTTTTGGCTTAAGTTTTTTTTTTGCGGAGAATTTCTTTATTTTTTTTTCTTCTTGTAAGTGGTGGCCGGTTAGGGGGTTTACCGACCACGGGAAACCCCCTGGGATGTTCTGCGGCCCCAATTCTCCGCTTTGCTGCAAGGGGGTGCATCCCCTTGAAATTTCGTCGAACCCTGTTTTATGGCTCAAACCCCCCCCTTGGGCACTTTTGCTAATTTGGGGATCCGCCATTGTTGCCCTTGATTTCTTTGCGGCCTCCACTTTTCCCCCAACCCGCCAAGACCTGGACTTGGCCCTTTTTTTTCCTTTTTTCTGAGGCGTTCATGCCACCGGGGCATCGTTCCGGCCTTCTCTCTCCCATGGGCCACTGCCAACCCCCATTTTTTTCTGGGGCACCTTTTTTTTTGGTGCACCGAATTCGCGATTTCTTCCCTTTTGCAGTGAACGCACCCACCCACACTAGGACTTTTTCGGGACCTTTTTTCGGTTTTTTTGGGAGCACACGGCTTTCCCTTCCTTTTTGACCTCCCCAGTTTTTTTCTACTCCTTTATCGCTTTTTTTGCTGGCCTGGTTCCTTTTTTCTTCAATGATTCTTTCGTCAAATATCACCCCATTTTCTTTCTTCAGGGGCCTGTTTTTTTTTTTTCTCCTTGGACCTTGTTTGGTCAATTTCCGACCCCCACCAATTTCCCGTCCATTACTTTTCCCTTGAAAACTCACACTTCTGAGTTTTCCACACCAGTGGGTTTTTCTCGGGGCACCCATGGTTTTTTTCCCTTTTAGGGATGGTCGTCGGACCGGAGTCTTACCACCCCTTTGTTTTTGAATGCAAGGGCTCTTTTTCCGTGGTCCCCCGACTTCTTCTCGTCCGTGTTTTTCTTTGCTGTTTTGAATCGGTATACCTTTCCCTGCCACATGCGAAACCCATTGGCGGGTTAGGCTGGCCTTCTCCCTTGGCAATGTAAACCCCACACGTTATCCCTCTCGCTTAGTAGTCCTTTTTTTTTTTGGTGGTGGATTTCCTAGGTTGGTGCGGGGTCCTACGTTTGGGTCAAGGCCTTCCCCCCCCCAAAATTTTTTTTTGTCCCCTGGAAAACACCCTACCATGGCAATTTTTCGGCTTCTAGGTTCTTTGTGTCTGCTTTTGTTTACAACTCTTTTTGTGATGCAAGTCCCAGCTTCAGGTCTCCTTTCCCGTTTGACCGTACAGACCTCGCGGCATGCCCACCCCCCATTGCTCTACATTTTGCCCAATTTTTTTTCCCTTTTTTGGCAAACCCATTGTAATTGGTTTCTGTTTTTTCTGAGGCCCCTTCCCCATCCCTTCCAACCCCTGGCAATGGACGGACCTGTTTGGCCCCGACTTTTGGTCCCAGTTTCCTCGGAGTTTTTTTCAGAGTGTTGGGTTTCTGGCCCACATTTTTTTTAAGGCGTTATTGGTTTTTTTTTTTTCGTGGTTTGGGACAGTTTTTTTCCCACCACGGTTTGGTTTGCCCCCGCCTTTTTCCCATTACCAGGTTCCTTCCAACTACCACTAAAAATGTTTGTTAGAGTTTTGACGCCCTTCAAAAGCTTCTCACTTCTTTGGCACAGCCTTGCTCCCACAATTTAATAAATTTTTGTTGCCCTTGTCCCGTGGGGGGCGCGTTTGTTCAGATAGGTTCTGGACCCGTATCTTAAACTGAAGGGCCTTCAACCGGGTTGTTTTTTCACGTCTTTCCGGGTGATGACGTGTTTGATGGTGGTCATTTTCCAGGGTGGCTGAGACTTTTTTTCCCTGACCTTTTCTCCAGAGTAGTGGTGACCCTTGGGCGAAGCGGACATTTTTGTTTTTTTTGGGCGGGGGGGGACTGTTTGCACGTGGGCTATTTATAATTGGAACATTCCGATCGGTGGCCCGTTCAAAAATTTGAAATTCAAAAAAGTCTTTCCCAAACTGTTGCCCGGTCTTGAGGTTTTTCTTTTTCCCCCCCGTTGGAGGGCCCGGGCCGCTGGAGGTTGATTCTTTCCCCCAGATGTCGGGGGGCCTTTCCCCCCTTTCTTGGTTTGATTTCGAGTACCAAAGGTTGTTTCCCCTCTCCATCGGCCACCAACTAATTTTCCCCGTAATTTTTTGGCGGCCCATGTTCAGTTTTGGATTCCGTTTGAGGCGCTGCTTGGCCCCCCTCAATGTTTGTAGGGTTCTTTTTACATACGGGGGCCGACAAAAGCACGCCCTCCCCCCCCCAAACAAGGTACATTACTTTTTTTTTCCCTGTTACACGGTCGGGAAAAAATTCCCTTATCCACGGTCCGGCCCTGGGTTCTCCCACGTTCCCCTTTCTGGCCGCCAAAACATCTACACCCCCTCCCAGCCCAGGGGCCCCCATTTTTTTTCCAAACCTTTCTTTTCTTTGGTCTTGGTTTTGGGACCGGAGGGGCTTTCCCCGGATTGATTGTCCTTTTTTGAGAGTCCCTTTTCCCTCCCAACAAATTTTTTCGGACAACAACATGGTTCACATTTTTCCACAAATTTTTTGGCGAAGGGCCGTGTTAAGTTTGGCCTTCAGCTTTAATCAATAGACTTTTCGTCGGACTGAAAGAAATCGAAAAAAGGCCTTTTTTCTTTTTAGCGAACTGGTTCTTCGCTCTTTTTTTAGCCCCCCTTTCCTTTTCGCTTGGGATTCACCGATTTGTGTACCCCTAATAGAAAGGCATCCAGTGAAAGTCCCGTCCCCCTTTCTGGGTGGGGGTGGGGAGTTTCTCCTAACTTAATCCCAGTCCAAGGTTGGGTGGCCTTCGGCCCCCGGTTTCAGTTTTCGGGTTCAATTTTCCGGTTCAACCTTTAAAGTCCCTTAATCGGTGCGTTATTGTGATTTTCTTTTTGATAAAATTGTCTGAACATTTTTCCTTGCACGGTCCTGTTTTGCACTGGAAAGTGTTCTCCCCGTTTGACATTTTTGGGGATTGCGTTTCACCTCCCCTTTTCCTTGGCCCGCCGGGATGGCTGTCGCGCCTGGGGCCTTTTTTTCCTGGGTTTGGGGACGGGCTGTTTTTCGTGGAAACCGGTCCTTTTTCATGGGGTTGGATGCGGATTGGGCCCTTTTCCCGGGTTTGGAAATTTTTTCAAACCCACCATCAACCATTGTGAGGCCCCCATTGGGGGACTGTGTTTTTGCTGGGCATGGACGGGGTCCCATCCCCCCCCCAATCTAATCTGGTTTCCCCCGCGTGGCCCCACCTTTTTTTCCGACTTGACCCCCCCCCAGCCGGATGGCCTTGTGATTTTTGATTCAGACCTCCGGAATTTCTTGTTGTCTCCCCCTTCCCTCGGTTTGGGGGGGCGGCCCCCTTTCTTTGGCAATTCCAAATCCCGGTACCTTTCTGGGTTTGTGGTGCTGACACATTACCTCGTTTTTTTGTGAACCTTCTCAGTTGCGGCTCGGACTTTCCTATTGGGGAAAAACCAGGGGGGTGGATTTCTGTTCCAACACACCGACAAGCAATCCCCCCCCCCTCCCAACTGAAACCACTTTTTCCTTTTTTCAAGGTCCGCATTCTAATGACCCCAACCGTTGCACCGAAACTGGGCTCTTTGGCCCGCTTATGTGCAAGGCCGGGGTTGTATCCCCCTCCAAGTTTTTTTCGGTTTGGTGGCTGCTAACCCCAGCCTTGGGACAGGCCCTTTTCCCATTCCATGGGTCCATTTTTTTCTATTCTTTCATAATCTAAGTTGGTGTTTTCAGGAATCCAATTCCTGAAATTGTTACATTCATCTTCCCTTTTTTGCTTCAAGGTGTTTCGGGGCCCATTTTGATCCCCTTTTTTCAATGGCGGCCTTGGCCGAATTTCTAAAACAAAGCGTGCGGGGCGCAAGGGTTCTTATTTCCCTTTTTCTTTTTTTCCTTTTTTTGTTTTGTGTTCTTCCCCTTTTATTTGGAGGGGAATGCCGTAGGTTTTTTGCCTTCCACCATGTTCCCCATATTCCAGTCATAAGAATTCCCCACCCATATCATGGGGCGTTTAAGTTCTTTACTCGTCACACCTCGTGTAGATTGAATGGGAGTGGTTCCCCCCAGCAGGTTACTTCAGAATTTTGTTCCTCATCTCCCTCCCCAACGCCTCTGCTTTTTTTCGGACCGGTTCCGTCGAAAGGAGCTTGTCCATTTCATGGCGTTTGGCAATTTTTACCTGGTTTCCCCCCCCCCTTTCACGTCCACCCCATTGCCCTTTGATTGTTCCTTTGGGCATTGCCAGTCCAAAGGTGCGCAGGGGTCTCTTTTCCCTCCCCCTCACGGGTGCCCCCCCCCTTACCCCTGCCCGCGCAGAACCTTTTTGGATGCAGAGCACTCACTTTTTTTCCCTACCCTGGCATGGTCGAGGGGAAACTGGTCCTCCCCACCATTGATGGTCGTTGAAAACTGTCTCTGTATTCTATGTGCGCTCCTACAATGCCCCCCCCCCCTCTGTCTCCTCCGTGGAAAAGGTCTTCACCCTGTTCCCCTTTCAACCGCACGCGTCGTGGACTTCCCGGTAGGAATGTCCTTCGTGCTGAAAAAAGGGGTCCTGTTACCCCCCCCCCCCCCCAGGTGTGCTCTTTTTTGGGGCGTTCGGTCCTTCCGTTTTCTGTGAGGTTTTTTCCCCCCCCCCCCCCCCATTTGAGGCAGGGCGAAAAGTAATTTTTCCCTTCCAAAGCGCTAGGAGAGTATTCTTTGGCACTTCCCTTCTTTTTCATCCCTCCGGGGCGGGGTGCACTTTCCGGCAGGGGGGTCAACGGCCCCCTTCAGGGCGGTGTTTCCCCCCCCTTGACCCAGTCTCCCTTTTCCTCAAAAATTGCCTAAGATTAATTTTTTTCCGGACTCTTGTTCCTATCAAAGTTGGGTTTCCTGGTCACCCCTTTTCTGGCTGTTGGCTGCTCCAGCAACGGGGGGTTCGGATGGGCGATCCTTAACTATTTTCTTTAGGGATTTTTTGCGTTTCCCTTCGGATTTCGTACTTTTACGGCCGTTATTCATGCAAGTAGGAAAGTGTTACGGATTTCCGCACCTTTTTTTCTGTGTTTAGCTTCACCCCCATTTTTCTCTGACGTAATGCACCCAAAAGGAAGGACTTTTCATCCTTGGTTTTTTATTTTTACCTCCCGTGATGGGTGGGCACCCATGACTTTTCCTGACATCGAATTCGAAGCTTCGATCTTGCGTGAGTGTTATTTCCCCCCCCCCTCAAACAGCCTCCCCCCCCGACCGTGACTTGAGTTTTGTTAAAGCCTTTTTGTGTCCGTCCTGCCCCCCTTCAATCCCTCTTCCCCCCACACCCGTCTGCCAGGTCCCATTCCTGATCCCCACCACCATGAAGATGCCACCCGTCACCCCCTGGGACGTCGGACTGTAACCGACGATTTCCACTGTTTGCCCCCCCTTTTCCTGCACACGGCGGATAGGTAGCTTGTTTGAGACCCTTGTGTGACTGGGACTTTTACGGGCTCTTCCCTCTTTTTTCCTGGGCGTGAACCTTCGTTACCTGTCGTTCCGCTTCTCGGCAACACCATTTTTTTCATCCATGGTAACCAATGAGCTTGCCGACCGTGTTTTCCCCCCAAAAATGTTCCCCTGTCCCAACCACCTAGGTTAAACTTCCCGGATAATTACAGCTCCTTCCTTTCTGCATCCGGATTTTTTCTTTTCCATGTTCAGGTCTGCCAGGTGAATTAGGTTTTTTCTTTTTAGAGTGCCCCAACCCTTTTGATGTGAATGTTGTCGTTTTGGAAACTGCTGGCCCGGGCTGATGTCCCTTACAACATCGACGAACTTGTGTTATATTCTTTTGGGTTGGCATACGGTTATAACAGTCCGGTCAAGAGGAAAGGATTTGTTTTTTCCGTGGATTTCAATTTTTTCCAGATCTTTCCAACCCCCGTATTTTTCTATCTTTTCTCCTCCCCATTTACCCCGTTTTTTTTTTTTTTTTTAGGGAGGGCAGTCTGAACGGTTAAAGGCGGTTCCCCCCCCTGTATTACGAAAACCTTTTTTTTTGGAAAGAAACTACCTCAACAAAAGGTCCCTTTTTGTCCCCTCTTCGTTCATTGGGTTTTTTCTAACCCCTCTTTTTGGCCACGGTTTCAATGCTTTAAAGTTTTCGTTTTTGCCGTTTTGTCCCTGACCCCCCAGTGGTCAAAGCCCCACCCAACCTTTCCCTTTTTCCACAAGGGTGTTCCCGGAAAAATTTCATTTTGTTTCCCCGTTGACAACTCTTTTCTGTGGTTCAAGTGTTTCACAAGTTGCACCCCCGAACTTCGGGCTTTTTTGCGTACCCTCGAGTTTTTGTTTTTTTTTTTTATTTAAACTTATTGACCAGTTCACCCCGCCCGTTTAACGTTGGGGCGCGTTCTTTGTTTTTGTTTTACCCTTTTTTGCCAACTTAGGCTTGACCCTTGGATTTTTCCCCCCCCCCATCCCTGGATCTCTGAAGGCTACAGCCTCGAATTAGTGTCCCTCTTGTGATATCTTTCCCCACTGTTTTACCCTGAACAGGGTATCTTGGTGTTGCCTCCCCTCCCTTTTTTCCCGATGGTTGTTTTGTTTTCCTTTTTTCCCCTCCTTTTGCCCCCCGTGGGTGGTCTTGGGGAAAGGACAGCGCATAGAATTTTTCCCATTTTGGATTATTTCCCTTTTTCAGGGACGGGATCTTTCGGGTTTGGGGAGGGGCGTTTGCTCCCTTTTTTGTGGTATCTTTTTAAGGTACCTACGTGGGGCCCCGGGGGACGTGGGCAGTTTTAACCCCTTCTTCAATAAACCCCCTGGGCCAACGTAGGGTTTAGTGTTTTTCTTGCTGTTTTTTCTGGTCCCGGGTGTCCCCGCCGCATTTTCCGAATTCGAATTACTCCAAACTGTTTCCTGGGCCCAATCGGGGGAAAATTTTCGTTTTTTTTTTTTTCGCCCCTTTCCCCGGGGCTTATTAAGGCAGCAAACCCCGTTCACCACCTTTTAGCTGGGGTGGGGCCCTTTTTGCATTTTTTTGGTTTTCTGACGGGTGGAAGAAACTCGACACACATTTTTTTTTTTTTTCGCTTTACGGTGTGATTTAGGGGTCGATCAAGGTTAACTCCTCCCTGCCCACCCACCCCGTGACCGATTGACCGGTTCGTCCATTTTCCACCTCCCCTTTCACAAAAAGGGCCCATAGGCGCCCCCCCATTCGGACCGGTGGGTTGGGGGTTGGGCTTTCTTTTCCCCCCCCAACCACATCCCAATTTCCCTTGCCACCACTTGTGTGGTTTGTTCCGATGGGTCCGTGGCCTTTTTGTTTGTCTTGTGCCTGTTTTTCCGTCACATTCGGAAACCCAGGTTTGTGCGACATTTTTTCAACCCAATTTTTTCCCCACACCGTTTAGACCACTTTTTTCCCGTTTTACGGTTTTTTTTTGACTTGCAAAATCCCCAGTGGTCCTTTCCTGCCCTAACTTGGTCCCTCCTTCCACCCATGACACTCCCCAATTGCGTTGGATATCTGGGCCCTGTCGCGCTTTTTTTTTTCCCTCCCGTGAGTCTTCACCTCTTGACCCATGGTTTTTTTTTTCGTGGGCAGTTTTTGTCCCCGACGCCCAGGCGGCGTCCAACTTGGTTTTGGACTAGGTCGACTTTTGGTGTTTTTCTTTTTCGTCATGGGGCATTCCCCCAGGAACTTTGCCAAACGGCGCGTTGGCCAAATTTTTTTCCTCCCCCTACGCGCTTTTGGGACGGGTAGATAGCTTTTCTGCCCTGCTTCTGCGGCGATTATTTGATCGAGTCTGGGTTCCCTGTTTCCCGCCCCTCAGGGGACTGTGCAAAAAACCCTTTTCCCTCACTACCTGCTTAACCGCGTGGGGCCCGTACAAAATTGCTTTCTTTTTGGGCCGGCCCACAAATATGATTCCTGAGCGGTGAACGGCTTTTTTGGTCCAGTGTTGTTCTTCACTTGGGGGGGGGGGGGGGGGGGAGTTTAGTTCCTTTTTTTTTCTTCGATTGGCGGTTTTTTTTCTTTTTCACGGGGTAGGCAACCCCAACGTTTCCCACGTTGGGGCCACCCCCGGGCTCCCGAAAGTTGTTTGTTCTTTTTTTTTGTGGGTTCTGTTTCCCCCTGACAACCCGGGCCCCAAAGCGTTATCCCTTTGGCGTTCAGTCTTTTTGGGCCCGACGGGTGGGTTTGCTCCCCGCGCGGGGGGTTTTGGCGCTTTTCGCATTCTTGCTTGGTTTAGTGTCCACACCCTGGTTCCATTTGGGATTTTTTTGCTGCCACTCTGTTGGACTTACAGCCCCAATCTTTGGGGGGGCGTTCTTGCCGCCCCCCCCCATTACCCCGGGGCGGAAACCCCACATTGGAAAACCTGTTTTCCCCCTTGGAGTCTGTGGTTTTTTTTTGGCTGGGCGGGACACTCTTGTAATATGTAACAGGGTGGATTGGCCACCCCCCCAGGTTTTCAACCAGCCAGGCATGCAGTTTTGACGCTTGAAACCCCCCCGCGCATTCCTGGTTCATTTTCTTCCGGTTTTCACCACCGTTGATCCCCTTCCACTTCTTTCCGACTTCGGGCCCCGGCGGGACTGTCTCCCCCCGTATGCTGGGACCCGGGGCCAGGGCTCCACGTTGGATTCGAGAACGGTCTTGTTTTCCCCCCCCCCTTTCCCCCCGTAATTTGGTTTACTCTCCTGTCTATTCACCTTTCCGGGTTTTTTTTTTGAGGATCAGAACCCTTCTTGGTATTGGGTCCCTTTGTCTTTTTTTCCTGCTTTTCCTTCTTTGTTTTTTAATTGCACTTCCGGGTCTGGCCCCTTGGTTTCATAGGCCCCCGAATTGCCTTTCCCTTCCCCTCCCACCAAAAGTTCGATGGAGCACTGGAGGCCCCATCTCTGTTTGCTTGATGTATTTTTGGTTTGTTTTCCAGCGGGCTTTGGGGGGCTGAATGGATTTGTTCGGTGGAATCTTACCCCTTTTTATTCAGGGTCCGTGGAACTTGAACCTCCTGGAAAGTGCAGTTCCCAGTTCGTGGTTTCCTTGGTAGTCGGCCCTGGGGGGGGTTGAGTTTTTCCAGTGATTTCTTTCCCGGCGGTCGGGTGTCGCACCACAATGTTATTTTGCCCCCGGTGGGACCTGTCCTTGCCAAGTTAAATGCCGATGTAGGTTCCTTCCCCTACCCCAGCTAGTGTTTGCCACGTAGTCTGAGTGACAAACCCGCTCTGACCGGACTAGTCTTTCTGTTTCCGTTTGTTACAATTTGTTGCCATGACACTTTTACTCCTGCCCTGGTTTTTTTTGGGACGTTTGGGTCCTTCAGGTAACATCCCCAGACTGTTTCAGGACCGGGTCCACGGACACCTGGACTCCCCCTGTTTCCATCCACAGGCGGGATTTTGACGCCCCACAGTTTAAATTTCTTGGTGCTTCCCCCTTCTGCCCCCAATTTTTCGTCACCCCTCGGTGGCGTGAGTTTAATTTTTTGAATGGCTTGCCGGGACTCCGGTGCCCTCGTATTTAATTCCTTTTCCTCCCCCCGGGTTTTCCCTTTCCGCCTGCACTTTCGACCTTCCCTTTTAATCCCCCCACCACCTTTTCATACTGCAGGGGTTTGATCCCCCTTCCTCAGGGTGCCTTGGTTCTGCTTGAACAACTTTTCCTAAGCCACAACTGTTGCCTGGCCTTCTGCGTGGCTGAGTTTTTTTCGTATCTGCTGTTTTGTTAACCCCTCCCCTTTCTCTCCCTTGGAGTACCGCCCGGTCGTGCAACAGGGCTTCTTGTGGGTCCGGATCCCTCAACTGCCCTTTTTCTCTCGGCAACCTGTTCCCCCGTTTTACAGGGCCCGGCGGCTTTGTCTTTGTTCCTGAGTCGACCACGGGACCCCCCCCTTTTTTCTAACGTTGACAGTGTTTCAATCCCTTTCTTGGGCCCGTTTTTTTCGCCCCATTTTCCCATGGGATTTTCAGTCCCCCTAGTTTCAAAAACCGGGGCGTCCTCGGGGCAGCCCCACTCTTGTTTTTTCTTTTTTTCCCTTTAACCCCTTTGTGTGGTTTGCCTGCCCCTTCAGGCACTGCGTTCGGATGTTTTCGTATGGGCCGCTTTTTCCCTGGCTTTCCCCTTGCAGTTTTTTTTTTAACGGACCGGGGGAACTTTTTGGTTTTTTGTTTTTTTTTTCTTCTAGGGGGGGGGGAACGCCCCTCTTTCCCCGTCAAAAAATTTTCGGGTGCCGCTGTTGATAACACTTCTCCGACACATTTTGATCCCAAAAAGGGTTTCCCCGGTGCAATGTTGTTTCTTCCCTAGGACTGTCGCTGCGACCCCCTTTTTCCCTCCCGGGCGGACATTCTTTTTGACCTCCATGGGGCATTTTCCTCCTTCCTTCTTCATTGGTGCCCTTTGGTCCAGGGAACACCCCCCCTTCAGGCCTGGTTTTTGGTTTCGCCAGGGACTTGGCCCCCCTTTTTTTCAAATCGGGGCCGTTCCTGGCCCCCAAATTCCCGGGTCATTTCCCCCCCTGTCGGCAGTAAGGAATTCCCGGTCCCCTGTGTGTCACCCCACTTTCCTTCGCCACCCAACCCTTTTTTTCTTCCCCAGTGGGGGTGGCCAGCCGAAGCATTTTTCGGACGCTCCACCATTCCCCTTTTACCTCCCAAACTTTTGGATTCGGCAACATCTTGTCTGCACTTGGCGGGTGCCTTTTTCTTAAGGTCCTTTGTTATATCCGCTGGCTGGGACACTGCTGATTACTTTGTAGGGGCACAGGTTTTTTTTTCAGTGTTTTCCCCATACTCAAGTCATTTGTTGGGATTGTATTTTCCTGTCCACTTTTTTCGTTTGACGCAATGGTACCCACTTTCAAGTCCCCCAAAACCCATCTCGCTTTTACGGCCTGTTCCCCCCATCCTCGTTTCCCCCCTTTTTTGAAGTTTCGTCAAAATGCGCCTTTCGGCCCCCAACCGGGTTCGGCTTCCCCGGACTGTTTTTCCCGGTCCAGCCTTTTTTTTCCCCTTTCTAATTCCACCCCCCCCGGGCTGATGTAGGAATTGGTACTCTGAACAGTAGTTGCCCCGGCACATCACTTTCTCTGCCTTCTTGTCTGTTCTGTTTGGCATTCTTTCAAACCCCTCGCCAGCGACCATTTTTTAGTGCCTTCCCTTTTGTCCTGCGTTACCACGTTCCATCTTTTCTTTTCCGTTTCGTCTCCCGTTGTTGTTTGGTTTCCGCGTTTTAATTGCGTCAGGGCGGCCCCCCGTCAAAACAAGGACCTGCCCCCGGACAATTCCCCCTACCCAGGGTTTTTCGGCTTTTTTTTAGTTCCCGTTTGATCGTTTCCCGATTCCCCCATTTACAGCAGTCGAGTTCCCGGTCATTTGCCCGCCCCTGTGCCTCCTTTCCCCCCAATTCCGCACATGCAACCCCCCCCTTTTTCCCCGGTTTTTTTAAACCCCCCCCTGCAAAATGATTCGCTGGTGCCGCCCAACTTTTCCTTGACCCGTTGTTAGGGGGGGCCGATTTTTTGGTCCCTACCCTCGTCTTTTTTGCTGGCAACACTCCGAGGGTTTTTAAATTGTTAACCTTTTGGTTTTCCGGCCCCGTTCAGTTTTAAGGCCATCGGGTTATGGTTTTCTGGAAAAAGGTTTTGACCCCCGTCGGGCATGGCTTTTTTGCCCAATTTTCCCTGAAATCCCATCAACCAATGGTGGTTGATATCACTGTTGCCGAGGAAGCGTGAAAACTAAAAAGCTTGCTCCCAGTTCCAGTACTCGCAGGTCTGTGGGCGATTGGGAGTCCTCTAGCCACCAAACCACTTGATCCGTACGAAAAACAGGCCCCCCCCGTGGCTCACGCTTTACAGATTTCCCCTCGGTTTGTTGCGGTCATTTTGGCCAGGGGGTTCCCGGGCGCGAAGGCGAATTTTCTTTTGTTCTCCTCGTCGGTTGGGGCCCTGGTGCAAAGGGGCGCGCCGGTTGGGGGTGTTTGAGGCGGACTGTTCCTTTGGGTCCGTTGATTCCTTTATGGTCCTCCAGGCCCGAGGCGGCGGTTTTCGGAAAACCGGTTTCTAGTACAACACCCCTTGCAAAGTTGGTCTAGTGCTTGCGTGGTTTTCTGGTCCATGGCGGGCGCGCTTAATCGAATTTCCTTTCCGATAAAACCAGGGGGGTTCTGTCTTCCGCCCCCCCGTCGGGACCAATTACATTTTTTCGCCAGCCCCGAATTGCACCGGGTCGACACCAGTTCCCCCCCCCCCAAGATTTCCCCGGGTGTCTTTGGGGTTGTTCCCCTTTGGGCGTTGCCCCTTTCGAGCCTTGTTCCCGCCCGGGGCGCCCCCCCCCGGTAACCGGGTTTTCGATCGTAGTTCCCTTTTTCGGGGCCTTTCAACAACGGGGGTGAAAACAACCCCCTTTTCCCCCCAAAGTACGCTTTTACTGGTGTTCGTTTCCCACGGGCAGGGGGCCCATCCCCTTCCCCCCCCATGGACGTGGCCCATGTCTCGGTCCACTTTTTTTCCCCGTGTGGTCCCCGTTTGTCCTGTGTTTGAGGGTTTGTTTTCAAAACATAGCACGGTTAATTTTTTGGTCCGTGCTTTGCCAAAAAAAACACCGTTCTGTTTTTGGCCTTTTTTGGTTTGCCGTGCCGAGGGGCTTTGAACCTTGGATCGTTTTCACTTTCGACTGTTGGTCTCCCCAAAATGTTTAAAACCCCTTTGAAACCCCTTCCCACCCTTCCTCTTGGGGTTTCCAGTGTTAAACGGCAGTGCCAAAACCACAAGCGGCCCTGGCCCCATTTTCATCCTTTTTTTTTTTCCCTTTCTTAAAGAAACAGTGAACTGCTGTGGTCGAGAGCCTTGTCAGCACCAATTTACTTTTTTTTTTGCTTTTTTACGGATTTTTTGAAACCGACCGGGTGTTGAAGGTAATTCGGCCAAGCTGTTTCTTACAAAAGGGGGGTTGGTCTTCGAACTTAAGGGCACTCCCTTGGGAGCTCATCACGTGATTTCCGTCTTCCTTCTTAGTTTTGCCTTGATGGGTGTATCTCTAAGTCGGCTCGCTCCTTTCCCAAAACGCCCACCCCATGGCAAGGAAGGAAT
>Ga0179591_1151697_pt1 | contig 19343 bp, 14 predicted proteins | sample CZOMad2_1_08_16f_FD_182891 | JGI IMG/M metagenome (GOLD analysis project Ga0179591, IMG submission 182891) | Vadose zone soil fungal communities from Angelo Coast Range Reserve, California, USA - CZOMad2_1_08_16fungal (PacBio error correction) | ecosystem: Environmental > Terrestrial > Soil >... | reverse complement strand
TTTTCTTTTTTTCGGTCCAAAAGCGCCACCTCGCTTGGCGATGTGGTCCTTTGCCCTCCCCGTTGGTTACCTTTTTGCTCTTTTTTTGGAGCAGTCCGAACGCCGATAGAGACGTGTCTTGAGAAACCCCTGATTGTCCTCGGTCTGATCCGTTTCAGTCAGTCCACTTGTTTCTGGCCCATTCCTTGGCATCCCCACGTCTGAGGCCAATGCTCCCTGAATTTAAAAGACTGAGCTTGTCTCCCTTTTTCCCCCGATGGGTGGGTATGATCTGTCGCCACCCACTTTCTTTTTTCCCTGGAAATTTTTTCAGGTAAACATATCCTCAATTATACAAGCCGATTCAGTTGAAGGTAAATGTTGTGGGGCCTCTCCTTAGGGTACTAGGCCCCCCCCCCACTTGGTCAATTCAGTCGCTGCCCTTTAGGAAGCGACCAATAGTTCGCTGGTCCCGAGCTTTTTTTACCCCCGTAGCTTTCGCCATTCATGTTAGCCTTGCGGCCTACCTGCGCGATGAGCTGAGAAGTTGAAGTCGCGAAACTCTCTCCCTTTATGAGTTTTCCATTTTTTGTGATTTTCGCGATCTTGCCTTCCGCTGTCTTCTTCTTCCGATTTTCTCTCGGTCGCCTAAGCGCTTCCCGATTTTGAAAACACTGGCAAGTGCATCCGGTTCCCGTCTTGCCTCATGCCGCGTCAAGGTGTCACTGGTACTTCCTATACTTATTTTTGCGAACCGTTTGTGCATCGATCGTCCGTCCCTGATTTTCACCGTTTCGCGTGGCGTCAGATCGAATAGCTTTCTGCGCCCCCCCGCCGCAAAAAAATAACAAGAAACCACCAGCCCCGGTCCTTGTACCGGGTTTCCCCCTTCGGCTTTGTGGGAAGAGATCGCGCTCGCTTTGAACCGCCCGGTTACACAAAAGACCCTTTAGTCGGCCCACTTACTCTGCCGCGTTGTCAGCGTAGAGTCTTCATTCGGTTGAGAGAGAAGGTCGCCGCCGATTCCCGTTCTCTTATTTTTGCACTGACTTTCGAACCGTACCGATTTTCCTTCCTTTTTGCAAGCCCCATCGATGCCTGACCCGTCCACCCAGCCCATTCCGCCGATCACCTTTGAAGAAACCCTGAACGGACCGGGTTTGCCCCCCCCCCCTGTGTCCTGATTTACGTAAAATTCCGCAAGGCCAGCGCCGCACTTTGTTTCAGAGTTGTCTTTTCAACGCCATTTCCCCAAGCTACCCTGATACGTACGTTGCCCTTTAGGAAGATGATGATTTCCCTCTGCCTTCTTCCGGCTTCGGGTACTGCCTGCTCCCGCTGATATCGGCCATTCAACATTCCATCTGGGCTTAACATCAGTCAACCCCTCCTTTTGCAGTCAGTTGAAGATAAACGCACCGGCCAATTGCTTTGCGGCCGGTTCCCTGGTGCAAGTTTAGGACTCGGGGTCCTGTTTCTCAAGTCCTTCCTCCTTCCCCCACATAGACAATTACTGCGAAACCTCCCCACTTGCTTTTTAGTTCCCCTTCACACCTCGCATACGCAGTTTCACAAAACTCGAGCCGTTTTCCCCTCCTTTGTGTAAGAACTTATTCCGCACGTCACCTGCCCAATATCCGCTTTTTCCCTTCTTTTCGCTTGGAAGGTGCCTCTTCCGTCCTGTGTCCAGCGTGTCCCATCCATTTGCGTCCCCGTGACCCCTCAAAGCTCGAGCTTTCCGAACCTGTCGTTTTTCAAGGTTATTCCTGCCTCCCGCCTGAGGTCCATCTGCCAAACTCGCTTGGGCGTTTGAATACCCCCCACTCCACACCTTGAAGAGTTGAATTGCATTTTTTTCGTTGGTGAAGGCGAAACCTACCGGTAACCCCCCCCCTCAGTTCCCCGAGCACCCCAGTCCCCGTTCGGTGTCTCCTTTCATTTTGTTTTTTTTGTGTACCAGCCACCTCGGGTTTGTTTTTGCCCTTTCTCCCCCATGTTTATTGGCGTCTCCTTGAGTTTCGGTGCCCCTCTTCTCTAAATACTTTTGAGACCCCCCGATGACGCCCTTGGTTGCCTGTAGTTTTAGCTAAGTTCCCCCGACAATCCACCGCGGCCCTATACAATGTTAGTCGCAATCCAACGCCGTTTGCTCCCGTTCAGTATTTTCTTCCCCCCACAGAAGCGACACTCACCCTATTCCTCGGGTCGGAAAACCCGTCTTTGTAGCATTCTGATCAATCTTCTCTTCCGACTGGTATAGGTCTCGAATTCGCGTCCCATTTGCTTTTTATGTAGAGCCCAAATCCCGTCATCCTAAAGGCCGTCCCCATCCCCGTCGATAGCAAACCTGCCAGCAGCTCCCCGCCATTAAGTCCCCCTAGTCAGCTTTTCGAACTCCGAATGCCATATTCAAGAAACTATTGAATTGAGGTGTATTTCTGGATGTTCTTCCGTTCTCTAAGCTTTCATGAGATAACGAGCTTCTTTCTTTTCTTCACACTCCTTTTACGAATCGCCCCCCTGTCCGCCTCCGGAGATGGCACTGAGGAAGACGGTAGTGCCGAGTGTAACATTGATTTCCCCTGTTCGATTGGCCGTAATTCCGTGATGCCAAACCATAATCGCGCTGCGCCAAGGAGGGTTCCGCGCCTGAGACCTCATTTTAGCTCTTGTGTGGTTCTGCAGGGCTGTTAGCGGCAGTTCCTCCGCACCATGTTGGCTCTCCCCCTTATTTTTGGGCGCTCTTCTTTGCTGCCGTCGACCCCCTGTCCTAAAGTCATGGATGCGATTGTAAAATGTCTTCACCGGGAGACCTCAAGCCAGCCTGTATTTTTCCCCCCAGGCTCGCTAAACAGTAAAAGGAACTAGATCTTACTTCGGTCTCTTCATGATTCGTTTCAATACCGCCGCCCTCCATGGCAGTGAAGAGAGGTTAACCATGACCCCTTTTCCCCTGCCCTGTGGCGGTGTCTGATGTCCCGTTTCTTGGTCGGGATTATGCCGGTAACCTTTCCATCAGCCTCCTTCGGAGCATTGCGCACGCTGTGTCTCTTGCCCGCGCCTTGTTTTTTTCCTCCTTCCCGAGAAAATGCGGTAGGTTTCAGGCAATTTCCTAGGGTGCGTTCTGCTTTCTGCAGCAGGATCGTTAGGGGTACGCGGCTCGCGCACTTTTTGTCGCTTTTGGGGTGAAATGGTTCGCCGCTTTCGAGAACCCTGGTCAGCCTTTACCGGTTCCACCCCTTTTCCCCCGCCCGAGACAGGATTTGTGTTGTAGTAGTCCCTTCTTTTTTGCCTGTCTTTTATTCGATATCCGTTTCAAGTTGTCGATGATATTGATGCGCTTGATAGGGTCCTCTGAGGCTACGTTCACTTTCCTTTTTTCCTTTTTCCGCGACTTTCGTTTTGGAGAAAAAGTTTTGGGGAGGTCTTGCGCACGAAATCCGACCCCAGTCCCCTTGTCGGTCCTCGGAAATCAGCTTTCCCGTTCTTCCCTACCCTTCACTTATTTGACCATCCCTTCCAATTCGGCAAGTTTTTCTTTTCTGCGCCATCAGCCAGGCCTGGATTGTATGATCCGTTGAGGAGGTCGCTCAAATCCCCTAGCGTCTTCCTTGTGCGGCTATTTGGTTTTTTCCTGGGTGACCGATCCCAAAGTGTTGCGGCGCTCTCCACGTTTTTTGTAGATATCCTTCACACTTACTTGCAGTGCTCCTTCCGCGAAGGAACGTCCGATGAACCTTGGAAATCTCTCCGCCTTTGTCCCTTTCCCGGACCGAGGAGTCAACTAGGCGCAGCCTTTATTTTCCCTTCTCTGTCTAGGGTGTCCCGTCCCTTATTCATGTCGCGTTTTCCTCTTCCTTCCCTGTCCGGCTGAGTTCCATCGTGGAATAGATATTCTGCCGGCGCTTCCCAGTTTTACTCGAACGTTTCGCCCCCCTATCCTTTACGCTGTCTCCTGCAGACTACGATGATGCAATAACTTCTTCAAGATCTTACTTACGCACTATGATCTTACTCTCCTTCATGGCGGGCCTCTAAACAGAACGATGCCGCTGAGTCCTCACCTTGCTCTTCCTCTCCCTCGGATCCGTGACGTCCGCCCCCGACTTCCGGATGTTCCTTTGCAGATGGATAGCGACTCTAAGCCAACGGCGACTTTCCAGTTGTGTCGAGCCGGACATGGCCTGACCGTCTTACGGTTAGTAAGATCAGCGTCGCGTTGCTCCTCTCGAGTCAGCGCGTAGGGACTTTTCTTTTTCTTCCTTCAAAGCCTTCGAAGAAGCTTAATCGACTGTCTCGCATCCGCCACCGCAGTGGGCAGCAAAGAGGCCTGGGCCGGCCACGCTCTTCCGTTATGTCCTTCGCGAGCATCTAGCACCAGATCACTTTGGTCTCGGAGATTAAAGGGTTTTTTTTTACTGTGCATCCGAAAACCGCGCGATGGTAGCGACCTGCGCAAGCGTTGCAGTCTTCCCCTTTTACCCGTGTTTGCTCTTTTCTGGTAGTGATACTGTTTGTTCAGGGCTTATCGCCTAGCGCTCGTTTAGCCGGGGTGTTGATGTGGGTATACCTCCTGCCCGCCATTTCCTATCGGACGCGGCCCAGCTTGCTCAAGAGAGCAAGGCTGTCGCCGTCGGCTTGCCTCTCGGGTTTTGTGCCCCCCCAATAAATGCTTTGTTTCGTTTTTTGGCCTTTCTTTTCCTTCCTTGAAAACTCAACATTTTGACTGGCTGCGGGTTCCGTTCTCTAGGAACCGGATTGGTGGGACAGCTTTTGAGCATACTCATATCTCTTTTACTCTCACTTTTTTTGTCTTTTCGTGAATACGCCCCCAACCGTCCCCCCCACCCCTTCCGTTTCAATCTTCGCAGGAACCCGCCGCGTACTTTCAGTGGCAGGCCCCCTCCATTTCCTCTCCCAAACGCCAACCGGCTTATTTTTCTTGGTCTCCCCCGCATCGTCTACATTCGACATCAAATTGCCGCTGAGCTTCCCACTGGCGGCGTCGATAGTGAGTGCAGATGGCCACAGTACAACACGCCTTCTTCACCGAGAGCTATTCGTCGGAAAGAAAAGTCCTATCACTCACCACCTCCCCATTGGCTGAGATTTCCGTAAGACAATGCCACGGCTTGGCTCAGCCTCCGCCTCGATCGCGCTTGTTTTCGGATGATTTGACCACCCTTAATCTCGTTCCCGGCCACTATTGTGAGATTTTCTTGCGGACACCTTCTTTCCTTTTACTTTCCTATGTGATGCTCAACTCTCCCCCGGCTTTGTGATCCGACCGGCCGCTTTTCCCCCCCTTTTTCTAAGGCTTCTTATTTTCAGTATATCACGCAGGGAAGTAACTTAGGCTTATCTCCTGCGACCCGCTGGTGACTTTCGCAAATCGTTAAGCGGGTCCTTGCCCCCAGTTGTCCGCTCTGACGAAATACTTTGGGTCGAATGCTGAGATGTGCCTGCCCTTCCCCTTCTGTTTGACATCCTGGGACGACAGGTAGCCGAACCCTGCTATTCGTCTCACTCTTTCTGACTAGTACCTTCCTGAATTCGTGCTTTTTTCGACAGCCAGTGGCGCGCGCAGCTCATCCCTCAGGACGATTTTGACATATTCTACTCTTCTCGCACGGCAGCGTCAAGTGCTCAGGGGCTCCCCCTCGGCAGCCATTGGGGTCGCGCTCTCCCGCACGAGATATATTCCTCGCGCTTGAAAGCCGGAGCTGGCGCCGCTACTTATCGACGATTCTTTTTCTGCAACAAAAATGACTAAGCCTTCCGTCCCTTCCTGGAGCAGCTCCGTTGAAAAGCGCCGGCGGGTGGTCGCTGGCTTTTGTAGATTCCGGTTTCCTTCTTTCTCTTTCCCCTCTTTTTTTTTGTTTGCAAAGGATATCGCATTCTGGCGCTCGTATTTCGCATTCTTTAGTGATCGAACTTGCTGCGAATCTCCTACCTGTGAGGTAACGGTCGTTCAAGGCCCGCTGCCGACTCGGATGTCCGCGCCCTATGCGGTTCCTCGGGTGCGCCCAGTCACTTCATTTTTTTCACCGGAGCAGCCCGGCATGGTTTGCGCCATCCCCCCCTACCGAATGTTGGATGAGTTTCGACTCTTGATTGCGTTTTCTGCCTCTTTCCGCGCAATCTGTTTTGTCTTCGGACCCAGCACCTTCTTTCCACTCAACTGACTTTGTCTCCCCCCTCCCTTTCCCGCGGACCGCAACCTGAAATTTTCCACTTCGCTCCTTGTCCCCCCTCTCGGCGCATCACTTCGTGATTTTCGACTTTGCACTTCTGCTGGACTCAACAAGACTTGCTAGTTTTTCCTACTCAACCCCTGCCCCCCCACACTATAGCTTTGCGATGGTTTTAGGAACTGTGGCCCTGTCCAGGGTTATGCAGTGAGCGATGTTATTCTCCCCCATTTTCCCCTTAATGTGACACGGCCCTCGTCCTGACTCCGCCTCCTTTCCGTGATAATTTTTCTTCTGCGGTTCAGGAATCAGCGTTTCGATCTGCCTCATAACCCCCCGACGCTTTTATCGAACTTCCCCTCCCCCTTTACGATGTTTGGTACACCCCTCCGCCATTGGTGTCCTTTGCACTCCGTGCAAAGATTCTTCGGATGTCATTTCGGAACTTTCTTCGCCGACAAGCCTTTTAGCCCCTATCGCGACACCCCTCAGGATCACGTTCGTGACATGGCGCCTTTTTGGTTTTTCTGACCCCTGACAGGAAATGCAGGTTTGAGGGCCAGGTATCTATTCCCCATCATTTCACTCTTGACCCCCATGCATTAAGGGATGTTCTTTCTGTGCTCTTTTCCTTTTAGGAGCAGTGTGTTTCTCCCGCTTTCTTCCCGAGTTCTCAAGTTGTTTACAAGCTATTTTAATTCTTTGTTTCTACGTCGCTTTCCTCAGGAGAGCTGTTTCCCTTCTGGTTGCACCTCAGCTTTTTACTTTCTCCAACTTTTGCCTGGCGGCTGGAAACCGGAAAATGCTGGACGCCACGCGTATAGCTCCTCTGCGGCAATCCTTTCGTGCCTCCTTGCTTTCGTTGATTTTTTTTTTTGTTGGTAGGAATTTCGTTTAATGGCCTCTTCCCCTTGCCTCAATGGGACTTGCGCCCCGCACATTTTTGCGCCACGCATTGATATCTTCCCCCGCTTCTGCTTGCTACCCTTTTCCACGATCGCTGAATGCAGAAGCTTTATTCCCTAGACCCCCTCGTTTTTTTCCCCCTTCCGGACACATCCAGAAACCAATCCCCACCCTCCAGTCAATAAGTTTCTTGCGTGGATTTTCCTGTGTACTGACGGAAGTTTCTTCAGTTCTTTTACTTTTATTTTTGTTGCTATCTTCTGAATGATCTCCCCTCTGCCGGATGTGTTGGAGAAGAGCCGGCCTCGCAGTCTTTTCCACCTTCCCACGCGTCTGCGGACTTTGATTAACGTTTACACCTTCCTTGTCCCCCTCACTTTTTGGGAGGATTAGATTGGCCGAAAGTCAACATTCCTTCTTCTCCCGCCTTACACATTTTTATATTGCCTCTCAACGACTGGTCTCCACGTTTTCGGTGGATTTGGGGCGTTCGCCCCCCCCCCTCTACACCACCAGGAAGAAACCTGTCGTCCCTTTTTCTCCCAAGCTTGGCCCCCCACAAAGTGCTCCAGAAAGCTAATTTCGTCGAAAATTCATTTGGGTTCTTCCAAAAACTGCCGAGTTGATTGACCTCGTTTCGTTTTTGTTTTCTTTCTTTACAGGGTTCTTGTATTTTTTTGGTACCGGAGGTGTCGCTCCAACCGACTTTAAGTTATCCCACCCTCCCCTCCCATTTGGCGTTTGGTTCTGTTCAACACTATTAACCCGTGGCCGGATGGAACCTTCGTGTCTTAGTGGAATCCGTAACCCCTTACAACTGCGTCTTTCAAGCTCGAATCCCTTCTCCCCTCTTCGGTTTTTTCTTGTTTTTCTGAACATATGCCCAAGGCGGCTCCAACCTTCCCCCCTTCAAACCGTACCCTGACACCGCCTTGTCAGGGCCTTGAGTGACAATAACCCAGGTTATTCCCAGATGCTGCTTAGCTCACCTCGCGTTTGTTTTTTCTATATTTGAGGTAGACGCAGACCTCCCTTGGCGGCTTTCTGTGTTTCGTTTGCAGTCTGGCTTGCTTTCTTTCTTCCTATGCCCCCTGTACACACTGGCACCGATGACGTCGCAGGCCTTCTTCGGTTTGCTTGGTATTGTCTCCCTTTGCAAACTGGCCTGACAGTCTTTCTGCTGGTGTCGAGGCAGTTCGATTTCACATAAATCAGCTTCCTTCCATGGCCCTTACCTCCTGGTTTCTTTTTTAAAAACCTCTTCAATCGTTTACTAGGCACAGGATTGGATCGGCTAGCTGGGGACCCTTTCCGTTGCTGTCGAAAGGCTCTTTTCTGTGGACGTCCTTTTCCCCCTTCCTTCCACTTTTTTTTTCCGGGTCGTTCTCAGGTGGAGGCCCCCAATCTCCCTGGCAGAGCTTTGTGTCTTCGGAGGTCCATTCCTTACAGGTTTCTTCCCCCCACACTGGGCAGACAAATTCGAATACTTTCTATGATTTCCTGACGTTTTTACCACCCTTCCCTCTTCCCCTTCACTCGGGCAGTTTTATTCATACTCACAATCCGGCTCGAGCTGTCCTGAGCCCTTATTTTGGTGTTTGACTTACCATTACGGTTTCGTCCACGGGCCTGCTACTGATCTCTCCCCTTTTCAACCTTTCGTATCAGTTTTTTCTCTTTTTTGCTTAAGTGAATTGGTTTTTTGATTTGCTCGCAGTCACCTTTGCCTTATGATGCTGTGACGCCACGCCCCTCAGCGGATTTTTTTTTTGACAACGTGGACGAGATCCGTCCACGGGTGTGTTCGCCCAAACCTTTTGGGCGTGCAAGTTTTACTACCCTTCCCCTTTCCCTTTTATGATTCCCCACGTGACTGCTTCTCTTGCCCCTTTTTTCAAGTTTTTCGATTCCCTCTCTCCCAGACAATCAGTGACAATAGGGCATATCAGACCCTTGCGGCGGCATATCCGCGAATCTCAAAAAACCGTGTTCTCTTTTGAAAAACACTGAGGTAAGCTTTTGACCATACTTCCTTTCTTCTTTTCGAGAATGCCCCATTGATTTGCGACATTGTTGCGCGATGTTCCCCAAGAACGTTCCGAAGTAGCACCTCTCGCTCACTGGGAAGCGATCCCATGGTTTTCCGACGTCTGATTTTCCGCTCTTGCCCCCCAAGTTCAACGTAATACGTTTGCCGTTTTTTATTCCGTTCCTGTGTGACACGTGAACCTTCTCTCCCGACCCCCATGTGGTGCTTTAGGAAAGAACCCGATTTTCACACTTTTCCCCCTCTCCCTCTTTTCGTTCCAACTGAATGGGTTATTGCCTCCCTTTCGGCCGACCACGTGTCCCTCAATCGAAGGCATTTCCGAATCCGTCTTTTTTTCCAAAAGCCGAGGACTTTTATTTTTTTTCTTTCCCCCATGCCCATAGCGATCCATCGGCTTTTTTTTTCCCGATTCGAACAAGTCTGTCTTCACAACGCAGTACCCCCCTCCCCCCCCAGATCCCGATTTCTGGACGGGTCGAAAATTTTCCTTTTTTTTTTTTTTCGACTGAGTTCTTTAGTCGTTCCGCTCGAAATCGCTATGGTTGTCTGTAGTACTGCGCGTTGGGTACCCCCCTTCTTCTTGTCGTTCGCATCGACGACCTTTGAGATGATAGATTTTTTTTATGCGTTTTTCCTATTCCCCCTCCATGCGGTGATTCCTTCTGCATGTCTGATGGAGTCGGTTTGTGTGCAGCCGACTGCAAACTGATGCAATTTCCCCATGCCCTTTGGAAAAGGAATTTTTGCGACCTTTTTTCGTTTGCCGTCTAACCAACCTTGGATTTCTACTGGAATCCCTTTCGTGTCCCCCCTCTTTCCTGACTTCGTAACGCGCCGCTCTTGCCCTTTTTTTGGCCGAGCGTTAGCTTTCCGTTAGGCAGGTCACCTTTCAGCGCTGCCCCCCTCTTCATCGTGATGCCACCATGGGCGGGACATGCGTCCCTGAGATGTTTTCCCCCGCGCCAACAGCCTGCCTCCAAGCATTTCGAGCGCCCAGCGGCAGGCTCGGGAGTTTTTTTCTTTCGTCGCGCCAACCTTACCTTCCCTTTTTTTTTTCCCTTCCAGTTTTTTGAGAGCCGGCTCTTCCGGTCGGTCGGATCTGCCTGATTTTTTATTGTACGGGCTTCACGGCGCCCGCTTTTGAAACCCTTGCAAGAGGGAAATTCCTTGGGAAGCTGCCTCTCTTCCTTCCAGTTTTCAGTTTCTGAAGCTCCCCAACCGTTTGAGACCTTTGGAATCGATAGCTCCAGGACACGGCTCGTTTTTTCCGCTTTCAGCTCCCCCCCCCCTATATAGACTTCTCTCGCTGCGCGAAAAAATCCTTCACGTAAATCCCCAGTCCATTCCGCTTCCAGGGGTCTTTTTCTGTAATGATTTCTCCTTTTGAAGATATCCCCTGTATCCCTCTGAAGACTTTTAAACCAAAACCGACATTTTTTTAGTCGTTCAACCCCCTTCACCCTTATGATTGTCGCTCGATCCCTCTTTGTGAGTCTCTTAACCTGGCCCTAGAAGACCTTAGTCCGTCGCAGGTAATTTTCTTTTGCTACGAAGTCGATAGACATTTCTCTCCCAGTTTGCCCTACCACTCTTACCCTCGCGCCGCCCCTTCTCTCCTTGCTCCCATTGACGCAACATCGAACCTTGGTCTTTTTGCCAAAAAGGTTGCATTATATTCCCTCCGTCCAGCAGCGACGCCCTGGCCTTTCCTCCACTGAACCCTTTTTTATTCCCACGCATAAGTAAGGTTTCCGGCCTCTACCAAGTGAGAGTTTTCCCCGCAGGAATAGACTTATTCGGGTACGCCCTGAAGCCTTCTTCTTGCCCCCCCTTCGGACCCCTCCACCCACTTAGTAACCCCGTCCCCTTTCCTTTCCTTGCAGTTGTAGGCCAGATCAAAGAACGCCCCGAAGCTGCGACGTTCATCGGTTTTTCCAGTTGTGTAGCGTCATCAGTCCCTCACGCTTTCCCCCCCCCCTTCCCCGACACCGCGATTTAGATTTAGCCTCACAATCCTGTCTGCGTCTATCGCCAGCAGCACCAAACTCGCTCGCCGCTATTCTTTTTCCTCCCCTGTAGTTCCCCGTTCAATGACAATAGCGTTAGGGTTCCGTTTTGCGTTTTCAGTGCCTTCCCTCGTCCCCCCGAGTCGCACTTTCCCCGAACTCTCTGAAGGGATTCGGCTGGCCGACGGTTCCTGTAGTGCTCTCCAACGCCTCGCCTTGTCCATAGGCCACTGCTTTTTTTGCTTTTCCCCAAACGCCAAATTTTTCCAGTGTCTTCCTAACTCTGCGGGTGAATCGGCAACCTCCACGACCAAAGCCCCCCCCCCCCCTTTTGTTCGAACCCCGCCGTGAACCGTCGCTTTTTTTTCTTTTTTTCTTGTGTTTTTAATAACCCCCGGTCTGGTTGCCGGCAGTATCCCCCCTTATGGCGCGTGTTGGCTGTTGCACAGGCTTTTTTTTTTCCAGTTTCCCCCTTACCTTTTACCCGAAACGATGACGATTTTTGTTCCCTTTCATTGTTCTGAACGCCCTCCCCGATACTCCCCCCAAAGTCCCCGTAGTTCGTCGTTCTCTGCAGTTCCCTAAACGCCCCTTTTGTTCGGGATATTCCATGAATGTGACTTAGGCCCCCTTCTCCTCGCCTACGATGCCTTTTCTCCCCCAAGTACTTCTTGTATTATACACTCTCTCCCTCATTTTTCTTCTTTCAGCTGGGGTCGGAGGAGATTGCTGCGCCCCACCCTCCGGCGATTCGAAAAAGTTAAATGCCTTCCTATAGTCCCTCATCCACTGTTAATTCGAAACTTCCTTCCCTTCTTTCGATCACAGACCCTATTACACGTTGAAACTGATTGATTGCTTTTAGTTCTGGATGTTTCGTACAACTTTCCCTCTTTTCTATTGAGATACCGCTGTTTCTTCTCGATCCTTGTTTCCCAGATTTTCGTTCGTCTTTTCGGCGTTTTTGTGATTGCGTTCTTTTTTCCTAATGAAGGTCGGCCAGAGGTAACATGATTTAGTTTCTGCTTGGCCGTCATGACGTCGTTCCGACACCTCTCTCTGACCGGAGGGAGCAAGCGGCTCTTTCCTCTCGCCTTAGAGTGGGAGTTCAGTCTAAGTGGCCTGTGCCGCCGCCGAGCCCCTTTTGGAGGCGCAACCTCTTCCTAAAGAGATGACTTCGCCGGCGCCTTTCCCGTCGCCCCCTCCTGCTTTTTGTCCCCCTTTTTGAACTTTGAAGGAACGCGCCTTTTACCCCACGCTCGCACCGCACCCTGATTCACATCCCCCTCGAATCTACCCGAAAAGTCCTTCTGTTCTTTCTTGCGGGAAATACCCTCTCCCAGAAATGTCTTGCACGGTTTATCACCACTTTCCCCATGTTCATCCCCGGGCCGTTGTCTCTCTCTATTATTCTTCTTCAGACATCAGAGTCTCTGCATCAGGTCACTTAAATTCCCCCCCCCTGAATTTATTTTTCCGCGACATTGCGAGCTCCAGGGATAGGACCCCCGAGCCTTGTTTTTGAAGCCGTCGAGGAAAATTCTCGGTGATAGGTTCTACGGCGTTTTCTTCCTCCCTCAGCCTTATCACCGTTCTTCGCGGCGAGTTAGGTTTTCTCGCTCGTTGGTCGCGCGGTGAACTTTCTCATTATTCGTCGTCGCACGCAGCACCTTCGTTTCACCTTCCGTTCCGCGCCGCGAGAGTTTTCTGTGGTTGGTAGTAGTTTGTTTTGATTTTTCTGTTTCCCCTCCTTCAGTTGCAAAGGTCGATCTGCTATATTTCTTCCTCTCATAGGTTTTAGCGGAGTTCACATTTTGCGGTTTTTTCCTCTCTTTGGAGGTACGTCATTTTCTTTTGGTGAATTTAAGGTTCGTTTCTCCTTCCCCCCCTTTTCCTCGGACACATCGCCCGCTGCCAATCAGATGGCTTCTTTAACGCAGCATAGGATGTTTTTTCCTCCATCAGCCAGGCCTGTCCTGCATACTTTGCTTCTTGCTTTTTGCTGTTCCCCTCTCTTTTATTCGATGGCTGACCTTCCTGCCTCGACATCGATGACTCCTACAAGGCGTTTTTTTTCGAACCCTCTTTCCGATATTGCATTTTTGTTTTTTAAAGCCTTAGCTGCGTTTTTCTTCCCTTTCCATCAGAACAAGATGCTGCGAGAGCTCGCATTGACAAAGCAGGTCGCGCATCTCCGCGATTTACACCTCGATGATAAAGGAATTTGGTCCTTCTTTAGTAATTTTTTTTATCCAATCGTCGAGCTTTCGTATTCCTCGCGGCTTTTCAAGAGACGTTCCCCTCCCCCTTTCCTTCTCGGCCAAACCCCCAGACGTTCGTTTACCGCTCTCCACCCGAATACCTTTTTATTGGATGAACATTATGATTTTCCAGAGATTTGTCCATATTTCCTTATGAAAATTGTATTACCTTTCTCTGGCCCTATCCCCCCCTCCCGACATTACGACGCTGTCTCCAGAGTGTCCTCGTGCCTGTTCTCCCTTTTCGGACGACTGGCCGCGACGGTGTCCTCGTGCATCTTCCTTTCGCGGCCAACTCTTTCCTCTTACTCGAGCATTGTCCCCCCGGAGCCCCCGATCGGACCCCCACGGTAATTGCCCCCGGACCCTTTGCACTCCCACCAGTGTTTTGCGTCGATCGCTTGAGTCTCAGTGATTGTGCCCCTGCGTGCGGTTCTTTTTCCCTTGCGTTAAAGCTGACGAAGATACTTTGTCCTCCATTCCCCGCCACGCGAGTTCTTAAGACCTTTTTCCTTTATTCAAGATGACGTTATTTTCCGCCGCCAGACCTCGCTCAACAAGCCGTGGCAGGGTGCTTCCTTTTGTACCCTCCCTTTAACCTCTTTTTCGGTGCCCCTGATGAAAGAGTTGATCTTCCGGCTTCTCGTTTTCTTTTTCTTTATAGGGATGCTCGTTCTGATCGCATAGAGCCTGTTTGCTACGGCGGGTGAGGATACCTTCGACACCTCCACCTTTCCCGCGTCCCCATTGTATAAAAGCCTTTCGCAACTTTCTTCTTTTTCTTACAGATCGGGTTTCTTTCCACCAACTCAGGCCGGGCTGAGTTGTCCGTTATTTGGCCGGCACACTCCCCGTTCCTTTCTGCCGTCAGATTTTTGAACGGATTGGTGGTTTTCTTTTTTGTTCGAACTGCATCTCTATCTCGTATCAACTAGTTTGTTGTTTTGCTCAGAGATGCAATATTTCCCCCTTGTCCCACCAATCCTTTTTTCTTCTAGGCCCCCCGCAGCTCCCTTTGGCCGGAGCCTGACCGTTACAAAGTCCCAGTCCCCGGCCTGTATGGGTGTGACCCCTCTCCCGTCACTTGAATCACTTGCGTCTTTCCCTGTCATTTTATTCGTCGGGTCTCCTCCCCCCCTCTTCCAAAAGATTGCTGAGTCTAACGTGCAATTGTATAAATCCTATCCCTACATAAACGCAGCTCTGTTCTTGCCCGAAGATCCCTGCGGTGTTGCAGGGCGCCCTCGCTTGCTCTTTTGTTTCGGCTGCCGTTACACTGACTCTCAGACCGCAATCTGGTGAGCCCCCTTGCCTTGCTCTGACTGAAAACTTTCATCGCGTGCCCTTTTCCGGTTTTCCCCTCCATAGCGGTGGCCCCTGTCCACTGGCGCCGGCGATTCGGGCTTTTATTCCCCAGTGAGTCAAGCAAGCCATTTTGCTCACTTCTCTTCGGATCGACGTCCGCTGTCTTCTTTCTATTCAGGAAGCCTGGTGAATTCACTTTTCCTCTTCCGCACATCATGGGCGTCGCTCGATTCTTCGAATTCTCTCATGAAAAACCGCGAGGACTTACTTTCTCCTCCCTCCTCTTCCTGCTCTGACTCATCATTTTTGAGGACGATCGTGCTCATTTAGTTTTGGTGATCCCGCCCGTTAAAGAGGCGGTTTTTCGCCGATTCTTTCCGTGGACTGTGAACCTTCATCCTCCATCCCTCCTCTGACAGCCGTCCAAGGATGAGGAGTCACGCGGTCGTACTGTCCTGTTCCGGCGTGCACGGAGATCTGTTGCTGCGCGCTGACACCCTTTCCTGGCCATTTTCGTCTTCAGTCCTCTCTCTTCTAGCCCCCTTGACGAAGATGACGAAGTCTTCTCCTACCTCAGGTTAAAGGCAGGTTAGCTTTTTTGGCGTTTCTCCCCCCCTTACTTAAGGCTGCGTCCCTCCCTTTTTTTTTCTTTGTTTCCCTTTCTCATTCGTTGCGGAGCTTTCGCACGAAATATTTTTCTCGATCGGACCTCGTGTTCCTTTAAGCGCATCTAACCTTTCGTTCTCTTTAAGGCAGCCCGTGAACTCCTTCTCCCCTGTTCCTTCCCTTCGCCAGCATCGAGTTATCATAGTCATGCAGAGGCTTTTTAGATGCCGTATATTTCGAATTGTTCCCTCGTTTCGATCCCCTTGTGATTGCGCGGCGTTGGCCCCGCGCCCTCTTTTTTTTCCTTTTCATATCCCTCCCCCCAGACATTCACTTCCAATACTTGCCAAACGAACTTGTCGCGGTCCCTCAAAAATGAATTACGTATTTCAGATCTTTTTTACCCTATTAGAGTAGATCAAATTCCCCCTATTCCCCCCCTATCGACCTTTCCAATTGATTTATGGAAGACCGAGATTCCACTCTGATGTCCTACTACACGGAAAAACCTTTGTGCGGTGAGGAACTGCGTGGCCGTTTGTCCTTTTCTTTGAAATGCGAGAGTGCACCCCTTCCCCCCCTTTGCCCCCCCTTCCTCTCTCCCTTAGTTTAGCATACGCATCTTTTCTGACGTCCTAGTTCGATCTGCAATCTCGAAGCATTCCTCCAATGCTTCACCCGTCAGTCATTGTGCCCCTATCCTCCCCTCGTGCGCAATGCGACTTGTCAAGATCCGTGATGGACTTTCCGGTCACCCCTGATGCCGCCGACGCTGATCGAGAGATCTCGCCCGCAGACAGAGTTTTCCTCCAGGCAGCCGGTGGTGATGAAACCTGCCCTTCCCCCTGTCCTTTGTCGGCGTTTCGCATCATGCCGATTCCAGAATTCTGTTTGCTTTTAGACTGTGATTTCCCGAGCCGTTGTGTTCCAGCGCTTTCTTCGACCAGTGGTAAATCGGGTGACAAGCCGCATATTATGCCGACCGGCGGAATTTCGCGGTTCAATGCTTTCGGCTAGATGATTTGGCGGTTCCCCTCGGTGTTTTCATGCCCCCTGATTCGTACTGAAAGCGAGCGCAATTTCCTTTGCTGAGCTCCCTTAGCCGACCTTCGGATGCCTTGGCTTTTTGTCGTCATCGACTTCCTTTTCTTCCCTCTCACCGAAAAATGTGCCTCCCCTGCATTTTCGCGCCCCCGCATTTTTGCCTATTACGGACCGAGTCTCGGTTGCCCCATCTGAGTCCAGATTGAAGAAGGAGAGAGGATCATCCTCAAACGCAGTTTTTATTTGTGTCGTCTGTGTTTTATTTTTTTTTTCTTTTTCTTTTGACTGCCTATCTGGGGCTGGTTTGTCTTTCTGTTGTTTCTTTTTTTGGGGTTCTCTTTTCTTTTTTTTTTTTCTTTTTTGGTTTTTTTTTTCCTTTTTTGTGGGTTTTGGTGGTTCGTTTGTTTGTTTAGTGTCTTTCTTGTGCGGGTTTTTTTTTCAGTCGGTTGGTTGTTTTTCTTTTTTTGTGTGTTTTTGTTGTTTGTGTTGGTGCAGGGGTTGTTGCTGTGATTGTTTGGCTCTGTTTTTCTTCTTTGTTGTGTGCTTTCCTTTTTTGTTCTGTTTTTTTTTTTTTCTCTTTCCTTTTTCTTTGCCTCTCCTTTTTTTTTTCTTTTTTTTTTTAATTTTTTTTTTTTTTTTTTTTTTTTTTTTTTTTTTCTTTTTTTTTTTTTTTTTCTTTTTTATTTTTTTTTTTTTCTTTTTTTTTTGGTTTCTTTTTCCTTCTTTTTGTTACCACTTCCGAAACACCCTCCCCAATACAACCTAAAGTAAATCTTGACCTTTTTCATTTTTGCTCGACGCTGAACTGTATTCCTTTTGGGGTCAGGGACTGCGTTGCTTGCTATCGGCGGGATGGCCCGCTTGTCATCTCCGCGGATTTGTTTTCCGTTCCGCGCCCCCCCTCCTTCCTGATGCAACCTTAACTGATCTGTTTCTTCCCCTTTCTAAACCCCGGACGTTTTACTCTTACCTCATGAGGTTCGACTGGGCCGAAGTCACCCCCTTCTGAATTTTCCTCCGCTACACCGGCGTTTCCTGCCGATCACGAATGGGTAGGCGCCTTTTTATTTAGTCTTTTTCCGTTTCGTCTGTTCAGGCGTCATCCCCCTTTTTTTTTGGTGTTTTCGACCACGACCTTGCCCTTTCCCCCAGCAGGGGCCAAGCTCGATCATAGCGCCTCACCTTGGGGCTCTTCCCCACCCGCCCCCTTTTGGCTCACCGCTCTTGTCCGTTTGGGTTCGCGTGGGAACTTTCTGTGTTATTTGTTCCCGTTTAGGGTTCCTCTTCCACGACGAAGGCAGTTTTAAACTCGGCAATTTTCTCGTTGTAGGGCGGCTCCCATGCTTTGCCGGTTCTCCTGCGTGCGGCGTGAACGACGAAACTTTTTCAACCTTCTCTGTTGCCTCCTCTCCCTTGACGGTTCCTTTGCGGCCCTTTTCACAATTATGCGGACACCTTCACTTCAACGTCACCTGAACTCCTGTCAGTTCTTCGTTGAAATACAGGTTCGAGATCTTTCTCTTCTCGCGTTTTTGTGCTGCCTTTTAGCGGTAGACGCAGACGTAATTTTTCTGCTTTTACTTCGGGTGTAGCGTTTTTTTGCCCTTGGTTTATGCTTCCCCCGGAACTATGCCCCCTTCCACCTCCTTGGATGACCGTCAGTCAGGGGCGTCTTTTTTGGTTTTCTCGTTTCTAAAATGGCAAAATGCAGTTTTCCTTTAGGTTTTTTCTCTTTTTGGTGTTTCTTTAAGTTTCGATTGGTTATCCTCAGCTGTCTCAGGCCTCCCTTTGACTTGGTCCTAATGCCTTTTGAACCCCCACCCATAAGACTTTACTCCCGTACCCCCCTTAAGGACGCTTCTTTTACAATGCGTTGCGCCAGCCAGGGCTGCGATGAAGGCGCCTTTTAATGTTACCGGCAACATTTTTCAGCCCTTTCCCCTTCCTATTGTGGCTGTTTTTAGTGAGCCTCCCCCCTTTTGCTGGGTGGCGGTTTCAGGCGGTAATAGACATGTGTCTTCCCGGTTCCTCGCCCACTTTCGAAATTTTTCCCCTCTTTTCTATGATGTTACTCCCCCCCCCCGCTAGGATCCTTGGCTCTTCACTCCTCACATAAGGACTGCTGACCGCGAAAGAACATTGACTTCTTTTCGCACTACATCGGTTTGGCAGGACCGGGGTTCTTTTACTCTCCCCCTCCTTCAAGCCCGCTGGGATGCTTTAAGTTTTTGGCTTTTTTGTTCCTCGCTCAAAGGCCTACGATGCCCGCGATTCTTTTGACCATAAGGTTACAGCTATCGAGCCAAAACGTTTTTTCGCCCTTTTACGCTTGGCGGCTTCATCCTGTCCCCCCTTCGCGGCATGATTCCTTGAATTGCTTCTTTCCCCTTTTTCCAAAGCGTGCCTTGTAGCGCCCGTCTCACTTCCCCTTCTTCATGATCAGACTGTTGGGCCTTCCATCCTCACAAAAAACGTTCTCTTCACCCTGAGTGCGAGTCGAATTTCTTTTCTCTTCGGCGCACCGGTCTGGTTCTTAATTCGAACGCTTGCGTTAGAGTTGGTGCGGTCCCCAAGTCGGGAACAGTCGCATTGCTCCGCCACTTTCTGGGCCTTTTTAATTTTCTGGTTGACGGTCAAGTCCCTTTCTCCTCTCCCCAAGGGCACCCTCACTTCGCATGCCCGATGCGCAGTCGAAGTCTTTAAGCCCAATTCCTTGCCGGAAATGGTTCCCTAGCAGCCTCAACTGATGTTTTACCAGTTTGGTGCGACAGATATGTTCGACACCGGATGGGATCTGTCATAAGTTCGTCCCTCCCCACCTCCTCAGCGAAGAGATTAGACTCCTCTTCCATCCTTAGTTATTTTATTTTCGTTTCCCCTACATTTCATATCGTCGGTTTTCGTACGATTTGAAGACATCTTTCCCCTGAGAAGTCCCTCTCGCCCCGCTCTGCACTTTTTTTCATATTTCTGGCCCGACTTTACCCGACCCCCA
>Ga0179591_1302046_pt1 | contig 19345 bp, 22 predicted proteins | sample CZOMad2_1_08_16f_FD_182891 | JGI IMG/M metagenome (GOLD analysis project Ga0179591, IMG submission 182891) | Vadose zone soil fungal communities from Angelo Coast Range Reserve, California, USA - CZOMad2_1_08_16fungal (PacBio error correction) | ecosystem: Environmental > Terrestrial > Soil >... | reverse complement strand
GTGGTTTCGAGATTACCCCTTTGTTTCCCCCCCATTTCGGCCGTAACAGGAAGGACTTCTTTTAGAGGGCCCAATACCTTTCGTTTTCGTCAATTTGGGTTGATCCATGTACCTGCGTCTAGGTTTTCCAGTTGAGCAGAGTGTTTTTAAAGGAACCCCATAGCGCTAACCTTTCCCCCCGTATTTTCCCTACAGTTTGGTTGCTTTGGCCTCTTGAGTGTTTCCAAGGCGTCGAATCCTGTGACCTCTGCGGCATCAGGCGCGCTTTTTGTTTACCCCCCCCCCAGGTCTGACGTTACGGACCACCCCTCGTCCTCTGGTTGAAAGCCGCCGACAAACTTTGCCCTTTTTACCTTCAGGGGAGTTGACGTCAAACCAGCCTCTCGGTTTGGCTTATCTAGGTGATTGCCGCACGGGTTTCCGATCGGCACGGACAAGTCCCTTTTCTTTTTTTCCCCTGCCTCTCCGAGGACTAACATTCTCCTCCCTCATTTTTTTTTTTGTTTTTCCCTGCTGGGGCGAGGATTACGGGGCCTCCTGGTCCCTAAGGAACTCTTTCCCGTTAATCTGCGGGGATCCCTTTCCTCCCCATTTCACTTGATTACCTGAGGTCACGCGCTCGTTTGTTTTTAAGGGACCTCGATGGGCCCCCCCTTATTCTTTGATTTGTCCCTTTTTGTCCGGGTCCTGTAGTCAACAGGCCACGTCCTTTGTTTTTTTGTAGGTGCAAACGAGGTCTTTTTCCCGGACCAACGGAAACTGTGTGTCCCTTCCCCTTTCCTCCTTCCTCGGTTTTTTTTGTGTCTCTCTGATGAACACAACCGCAGAGTGTCATACAAACCTGGCGACCGTAGTTTCCAAATCCACCGAGCCTTCCTTGTTACCTGGTTTTCGTTTCCCCCCCGATAAAAAAGAGAAGCCGTCCTGTCTCCAATTGGGGTGTCATCGCTACCGCGGGGTCTTTTACACCATTACAAGGCTTTTCTGTCCTGTTTGAAAACGGCCGAGGCTCCCCCGCACAAAGGTTACTTATCATAGGGGCTCCTGAAGTTGGAAACCTTCTTCACTTTTAAAGAATATGTCAACCCTCCTTCCCCCTCAAAGTGATACCCCTTTGCTTTTCTCAGATTACGCAGGACATGTCATTTTCGTATCTATTTTTGCCTTCCTTTCTAGTAAGTTTCCTTCTCTTTTCCCTCCCACAGTATTCTTGTTAATTGTGGTCGTTGAAAACATACTTTTCCGTCCTTTCTCTTTTGAGACCCTTCGTGTTCCCATCCGTTTTCTGAGCTCACTTGTACCCCACAACGTCCCTTTCACCGGTTCGCGGTTCCAAACGCTAGCCTTTAGTCCTTATTTCGGTCCCCCCTTGAATTGGCACCTCGCTTTTTCTGACATCTCGTCGGAAATCTCCTTTATTTCTGCCACCTTGCGACGTGTGTTCCCCTACCATGGGAACCTCCTTTTCCATTCGGCACTGGTCTTTGAACGATACGCCACATCTTGGCTCCAATTCATTTTTTCCCAACAATTGTGCCGTTGCCCTTCCTAGTGCGGAACGGTTTTCACCAGTTCGCCAGCAGGGACACAGGCTATAGTTTAGTAAAACCCCCCCCCCATAGACGCTCTAGAAGAGGAAACCCCTCTATTTATCGGTGACATCTGTCTGCATGATTCAATGGGCTGACGAACCTCCCTGACACAAAACGATTTCCGAGGCACTTCCCCCCCCTCCAAATTCGTCGGACCTGTCAGGCCGGTCTTTTTTTTCCCCAGTTTGGAGCGGAATGTTCACTTTTTTCCCCCTTGCCAGTCTTTAATCCTGCTGAGATATTCCAAGCCCTCTGTACTGAGGCCGATGTCGGCTTTTTTCAAGTTCCCTTTTTCCTTTCAGCGGTTGAGTCTTTTTTTCAAGGCTTCCAGCTTGTTTTAATTTGTTTTTTGCCTGATAGTTGTAAATATTTCCCTCTTTTTTCAGAAGTCGACCCGAGAGTTTACCATCTTTGCCACCTTGGGTTTGTCCCCCCAAGTCCGTGACAGGGCCTCGGCTGGACTCTATGTTTGACCCGTTGAAAAAGACACCCCCCTTCAGTTTATAGGATTGAAAAATTCCTGTGCGGAGTACTAGCTTTTTTTGTTCCTTCTTCTGCAGCAGGATTCAAGAACAACACACGTTTTTTGCCTGGTCCCCTTCCCACAGCTCTTTTTCCCACCCTTTAAGAATACTTTTCTCTTTTTTAGTTACACCGGCGCGATACCGAGGCCGACGACCACCCCCAGGTTCATCAGACAGTCATCTTTCTTTGTTTAAGAGTTTGTCCTTCATCGGACGGACGGTCCCCTAGTTGTCCTTGCCCTCGAACTTCTTTTTTACCATAGTAACCTTTCATTTTTGAGGGTCTGTCCCGTCCGTTTTTGATTCCTCCCAATAAGTTGTTTACGAATTTAGGAAGCCAATTTTGCATCTCTTTATTCCCCTAAGGAGTTACTCTGCTTTTTTTTCGGTAGGAAAGAATTATTTCTCGCGCCTCCCGGTTCTGCCTGTATCCGTCAAGTCTGATGAACGCCCCTTTTTTCCGAGTTTTTTCAACCCCCCGTGGTGGCCCAGACTTCCGTTCGGGACATCGGCGAGTGTTCTCCGGTGTGTGTCTTTATTCATTTTAGTAAGCTCTTCTCCCCTTCCATACGGCGGAGACAGTCGGCCGGCGTGAACCTTCCTTCTATTTGGCTTTGATAGGGTGTCCATGGCTTCCTTCCCCCTCATTCCGCAACGTGCTTGTTTTTTCCATATGCCCCGACGCTTTTAAGTTTTTGGCCATTTCGTTCTTCACCCCCAACCGCCCGGCGATGCGTCAAGTTCCCCCTCCCCCTATCTTCATTTCCCCAATATTAATATTAATCCCCTTCCCCTCCCCCTTTTTTTTTTTTTTGAGAGAGCGGCTTGGAGTGTTTTTCTTCACCCCCTTGTTTTTGCACGTGAAGAATTACCCCCAGTGCCGCGTTTTCGGAGGTGTTCGGCCCGCCCTTACGACTTAGCTGGTGTAGTAGTAGGGCCACCCCTCCCTTGACCTCCCCCCCACTTTGCTTTCTGATTGCCAACACCAATGGCAAAAGTTTTGCAAGCACACATAATATCAGCTTCTACCATGTGGCGGCATTGCCTACGATCCTCTTGCGACTCGAGCAACTTTTTGGCGCACGCTACGACGTTTTCTGTTCCTACAAACACCCCCCCCACACTGATTCTCAGGAGATAGGTCCCACACACATAGTACGTCGCTTGTTTTCTATGTAGAGGTAGTCCTCCCCTTCTTTTTGTGAACCTGCCTAACGTGTCTTTCTGCTTTTTTCACCGTTGCGGATACACCTCCGGCTTCGATTTTCCGGGGATCGACCCTCCTTGAGTATCGACCTCCTCTGGATCGAGGACCAATCTGTACCCAGAGAAGTATCTGAGTGTAGAGTACGAGCACATTCCTGGCCCATAAGTGTACTTCTTCCAGCGGAGCTGGCCCTACTTACGAACTTTGTAGCACCACATTCGTTTCCTTGGCCCGGTTTCTCTTTTCCCCCCTTTCTTAAAAGAATTTCCCCCTTTCCGGACCGGACCGTCTTCCCATTGCTTTTCTACTACACCCTTGATATTAAGTCGAGGATTGGTTATGTTGGGAGTATGTGTGTGATATGATTAGAGAGTGTTTCCCCCCCCCGGTCTGTGTTCTGCATTTCTTTTTTTCGTTAAACATCAGCTGGGATTTCAAGACCAAACGGTGTGAAGTCCTAAGATTTCCTCTCAGAAGGCCCCTATCTAACGCTGTTCATCTTTACTTTAGACAGGGTGGGCAGATATCCCCTTCTTTCCCCGTTCAAGGTTCCTCCTTTTGGCTCTGGACAAGGAGAGCTCTGGTTCCTTTCCACCGCCCCCTGGGGACAAAACACCCTTTGGAGTGATGTGGTTCCCAGGAAGGGTAACACCTCCGAGAAAAACCGGCCTTTTGCTTTTTGGTGGCACGAAGGTCCGCCTTTTTCGTATGACCCTAGTGGCGCGCACCTTTACCAGGGAGCCGGCGGAAGGCTTTCTTGGCTCGTGTTCCGTACGCCTAAGGAGGCCCCCTTTTTTTCCGGGTCTGTGGTCCTCCTTTCTGGAAGACTACCTTTTGTAACCACGGGCGCAGTCTTAAAGGACTGCAATCCCTGAGTCGTTTATTATTCCGACTTTCAGAAATTTTTTTCCGCCTATTTCGTGTCGGGCTACACCGCTGCAGTTGGGCCTGGGGCGTTGAATTGCGTACCCGATGTTCCGTTTGTCTTCCACCCTCTTTTCCCAAGAGGGTCCCCCCCTCTTCCTTCTTTTAGGGAGTAGCTGCTTTGAGGTTGTTCCTATGATTTTTCCATATGTTGGGTGGCTTTTTAGGTTAGAGCCTTTACCTTGGTTCCCCGTTTGGCCTTTCAAAGGCCCTTCTTCTTTTCTTCTCTCCCTGACTGCGTCAGTTCCTTGTCTTACTGGGGAATGCTTGTATGGTCAGCCGAGGTTCGTTCAACCATGTAGGGGTCACCCACCTCTTTCTCTTCCCTACTTTGGCGATTTTCCCCCCCTCTTTCCCCAACCGGCGCGTACCTTGCTCGTGCCCCCGAAGCCGTGTTCCCCCCCCCTCGACGTCTGTTTTGATGTATCGCCCCCGCAAGCTCCCTCTGTGAACCCTTTGTGAACACGTCCCCCCCCTTCAACGCTCGTGTTCGAAGGACCCCCTACCTTTTTCCCTTTTCAGCAGTTCAGCTACGTTTTTTACATTTTTTCCCCTGTTCTTTACTGCGTCTGTTCATTGACTAATCTTTTCTATGTTTTGAAGTGATTTTTTTTCCCCTCTTTGGTTGCTATCTTCCTTCCTAAGGTCCTCCCGGACTAGGCTCTTGATCGTTCTACCTGTTTTTTTGGTGTCGGTTTTTTTTTCTAACCGTAAAAGTAGATCGCTCCCCTGCGGAGTTTCACCCCAAAGCCCTTGCCCCATGCCTGTCTTAGGCTTGATTTTTTACCCTGGGGATCTTTTTTTTTTTCCCGGTGTTTAACCCTTTCCCCCTCCTTCTAGGTGTAGAGACCCTTCTTTTGTTTTCTCCCTTGTATTGGATGTTTGCTTCTTTTCATTCATCCGAAGTTGTTTTTTTTTTTTTTTTGTGTTTGAGTGGAGATGATTCGCACAGAAGTACGGCCTTTTTTTCTTTTAAGCCTAAAACCGGTCCCCCCCCCGAGCAAGCTTTACCTTTTCCTGGGTTCTCCCCTGGGACCCTTAAACGAGCATGGATCCATTACCTCTTGGCGTCTTCTCTCCAAACGGTTAGCGTTTGGAACCCCCTCCTCTGGTTCCCAGGGAAGGGTTCTTATCGCCAAAGAACCAGTTTCTCCCCCCCACCGATTCAAGATTTGATTCCTGATTTTGCCGGAACAGTACGCTTTCTTGTCCCCCATCTTAAAAAATTACTTTCTTTTAGTGCTTTCCGTTTTATCCTGATGCGGTTAACAAGGGCACAATGTGTCCTTTTTCTAGACCGGACTGCAGAACCCCCCCCCTTCCTTTCTCCAATTCGACCCCTTTGAGTAGGTCGTTGTTTACAAACCCATTAACGTTTTTCCTAAGAGGATTGTGCTTTCTTCCCCTTGGTAAATTTTTCTCTTTTTGCCCCCCGTCTCTTTGGTCCACACACTTTCCTCCCAGTCATCGGGGAAGTGTCGGACTCCTCCTTGCCATCGATGTCAGTTGTTGACTCAACAGCCATAATCTTACCTTGTGATTTTTCAGGTTCCGCCTTCAACCCTCAGCTATGTTTTGGACCCTTCTTCGGCGTTCTTCAAATTTATCTTCGTCCGGACAGTCTTGTCCCGCATTACGAAAGAACATTGGTTGGTTTTTGCAGTGGCCCCCTTGTGGACCCATTTTTACAGTACTACTTTTTGAACTTACCTTGTTGCAGTTTCCCCCCTAGACAACTTCCTCTAGGAACACCTAGTTAAGCGGTTTGATTTTCTGATTTTCCTCGAGATACGGGCACCCCCCTTCTCCAGTTTCTGAAGTACTTTCGGTTGTTCCGAAATCAACTCACCCACCCACCAACCCTTTCGTCTTTGTTTCTTGCCCGGGTACACGTCACCAGTAGTAACCTCTCCTTCCACGACTAAACTTGCGGGCTTTGGCGGTTTAAAGACCCTTCCCCTGTTTTCACAATAGGAATGATTTCCCCCATCCAGCACCTTCGGTTTTCCCATATTTTTTTTGCTTGCATTCGTGCACAACACGTGAGCCCTGTGTTTTTTTTAGAAAGTTCCCCTTTGTTAGGTTTAATTCGAGGTTACACGCCTTCTTTCCCACTCTAAGGTGGGCCTTTTCTTTTTTTGGGAACCCCTTTTCCGGTTGATTAACTTTTCGACTCAGAGAGTTCCCACCCTCTCCCTTGGGGTTTTCCTCACCCCATTGAAGGAAACAGAATGTCCCTTTTTTTTGGTCCGGACAAGTGGGGATAACCGTCACTTGTTTCACGGTGCTCCTTGTTTCTGAAACCAGGCTATGAGGCATCGGGACTCAGGCGTATGTTATCGTCGGCTCTCATTCACCCCAAAAAGGTTTTCCCGGTTGTTTCCACAGTTATCCGGGTTCACCATGACTATTTCCATTCCTTCCCCCTTAGAGTTAGTTTCCAAGGAAGGCTTTTTCCCGAGTCCTTCTTTTCCCCCCCCCCGGGGCTCAGGTTCCCCCGAAGAGTGTACCTCTCCTTTCCTTTCCCGGACCCCTTCCTTCGGGTTTTTTTTCGGCGTTCCCGCGGAGTAAAGAAGCGTTCTTTTTCACAAGAACGGATTCTTCCCACGCAGGATGATAGGGTCTTCAGACGGTTCTTTTTAAAAAAGCTGACTACAGGACCACTTCAGCTATACGATTTCCGTATCGATAGGCGATCTCATGGTTTGTCGTCATCTCTCTTTCCTTTTGGATTTAATTTCCCCCCTCCCCCCTTTCTTTCTGAAGAAACAGTAGGCCCGTCACTCCCGACGTCCCCGCAAGCGTAGTACCATCTGGAATCTCTTCTTTTGTTATTCGTTTTTGGGAGTCTTTTGGGAGGAATAGTTCGTGTACTCCTCCGTGGAAATTCGTTCCCTTCTCCTCTCCCAACGAAGTTTATGTGTTCTTTTTTTTGTTCTTTTTTTCTTCCCTCGTTACCCGGTCAGTGTGTGGCCGATGAGCTCCTTTCACTTCGTGAAATGGCCCTCCTGCCCCTGACACGGCTGCATGTTTTTAAGTGCCCTCCACCCCCGATGTTCACCCATTTAATCTTCCTCTACGTTGTTTGTTTCTTTTCTCGAATATCCTGATTGGTTGAATAGAGTTTTTTTGTACGTGAATCTTTTTGCTTTTGGCAGGCCATTTTCCCTCAAGTGGCGGGGGAGTAAGGTCATGCCCCACCCCCCTCCTTTGTCGAGGAAGGCTCTCCTTTCCCCCCCCCACCATCCGTGACTTGGAAACCTCCTTTTTATATCCACCCCCTTGCCACACGTCGCATGAAAGGCACCAAACATTTATTCCTGTCCCATTTAGGACGTCCGCAGGGTTGGGACGAGGTGTTTCCCCCTGTAGTCCCTACCCCCTTTCCCCAGGACCCGCCCGGATGATTAGTATCTCCCGTACATTTGTCTTTTATGAGGAGTCGTGGGGGCAATTTTGCGGGATTTATTTTTCTTTCCTTTTCCCCTTCGTTCTAACGGGTTGTTTGCCGGGACGAGTTGTTCTGGGGGCAGGGTTGCTTCGCCGGAGAGGCGAGAGGAGCCTTTCACTGTCCACATGAGTGGACGCCTTCCAGTTGAGTATGAGTTCCCTGGCGGAGAAGACGATTTCCTTTCGTACTCTCACACCACGGAACATGACCTCTCGGGATTCCCGGTGATTCTTCCCCGTTACTTGCGACAACATTTCTCGTTCAGTAACTTCTCTGATCTGCACCCAGGAGAATTGGCTTTGTCCTGAGAGTCAATTGACGAGTTTACACAATTCGATGTCTGTTTGTAGCCCCTCGTCGGGAGGTAGGTTTTCTTCTTCTACACCCTTCCTGCCTTTTTCTTTTGACTTACCCGCTTGCTGGCCATTCCCTGGTTGGACCAATTTTTTGTTCTGTCTTCAGGAAAACGTTTTTTTTTTCTTCTTTTTTTTTTTTCTTTCCATAGTTTTTGTGAGAGAAGGAAGCCTATTTCCCTGACTCGAATCCTCGCCTTAGTGGTTTCCACTCGACGCAACCTTCGGACCGGCGGCTCACGTGTTCTACTCCCCTTAGGCAGTTTTTTCCGGACCTTGGGAGTCTTCACCAAAAGGTTTTTGCCTGTTTTTTTATAGCGACGGTCCTCCTCTCAACTTTGCAAGTATCGTTTTCCCCCTCTGGCCTCGGAGACTTCAGTGGCATTCTTGTTTTTTTGCCCCCCTTCTGACGGCGCCAAATGGATACCCCGGTGGTCCCTCCTTCCGACCCAAACGGGGGTCTCCCGCCGGTGAGGTGCTTACTTGCTCCTTTGTGTTTTACTGGAAGAGTCTCCCTTTCTTCATGGCCTCCGAGTGCTCCGAACGGTCCGATGTTGTAAGACGTACCTGCGTTTTCTTTGCGCCTCCCCCCCACTGGTCTTTGACTTTTTCCCTGATGAAGTTTTCGACACCGATTATTTTTTTCCCTTTGATTTCTCGGAACGTAAAAGAGACCACCTCCCCTGCCAGGACCTCCCTTTCCGAGTGGCCTCCTCTGTCTGCGATGGGAGCGAGTTGGGACGGAGTCGAGTACTCACCCTCCCTAGCCCCCCCCCCGACTTTTCCCGTTTAGGGCCACTATGCCCGCCCCTTGAAAGTGGACAGGATTCTCCCTTGTTACTGTCGTCACTCCCCAGGGTCCTTTTACGTAGGATTGGCTGCTGAGGTCGTGCGGTTTAAATTCCGGTTCACGTGTGCCCCCATCTAGGGAGGAGGAGACTATTCTGTCGTTCGAGGGGGAACAACCTTCCCATCGTAATCTCCGGACATTAAGGGGCACTTCCTCGGTTTGGAAAACGGAGCCCCCCCTTACGTTCCCCCCGAAGCGCAGATTACAGCCACTCCCCCTGGACCAAGGACTTCACGTGATTAGGTGAAACCTTTTTTTCATTGGTCGTGCCTCCCCGCTAGTGTTTCTTTCCAAGTGTTTCCCTTCCCCTTGCGTTTTCAAGGCAGCAGTTCCTTACCCGTACCCTTTCCTTTTCTCCGTCTCTTCCTACACAAAGGTCTGACCCCACACTGGTTGGTAAAGGCTTTGGGTTCCATTACTCTTTTTCAAGTGAATCAACTTTCCTTCCGAGGGATTCTTTTTGATCGGTTTTTATATTTTGGCGCTTTAACGACAAGTTCCACGTACTGTCCTCCTCTGTCCCCCGTCGATAGTTGAAAACCTCTCTTGAGGAAAGTATCTTCGTATGCTGTTCGAGGTTTTTGTTCTTTCGGACCCACCTTCCACTTCCGGTATGTCTTGTGCCCATCCCATTTTCTTCACTGTGGACCCTGCTTTGTAGTTTCAATCTGCAGAAGAGACCTCCGTTTTGGTTTGTTGTTGTTTATTGATGACCCAACTAGTTACATTGACGCTCCCAACCTTTTTTCCCCCCTTTTTGTTTCAAGGTGACCACCGCGTCACTGTTGTTTTTCTAAGACCCGATCCCCTCTGCAGCCTGACGGTTATACCTTTTTGTGCTCATCGTATTCAACACTGGGTCTTCCCCGGGGGAACCATCTCGGGTCGGTTTGGGTTTAAAAGTTGTTTCGAGACCAAACTCTCCCCAAACTGCTTCCTCCCCGCTTCCCTATTACCCTCTAGAACTTAGGCTTAACCGCCATTGACCCCCTCTTCAAACGTGTTTTTCGTGGTAGGTAATAGGTTCCGCGTCAACAATCCTTTAGGTTCTCCCTCTCTTCTTCACCGACGTGGGTGCGGCATTATCCCCCCCCCTTGAGTTTGTCGTTTCTGGGGTCTCCAACCAGAGGGCTTTTACATCATCTGCGGGATTTGGTACCTTAGTTTTACATACGGATTTTCGTGACTCCCTGTTTGACGGCTGCTGCGATCTCTCGTCTCCCCTCCTTTTGAACCAATAGTATCTTATCCTTTTTTTTTCTTCCCTTGACTTCTCTTTCTCTGACACGGTTTTCGACCTTTTTGAAGAAGACCTCCCCTTTCCATCTGACAAATTATCGGCTCCCTTTAGTGCCCCTGGACCACAGTTGATCTCTAATGTCCTCCTACCATTGCCGTTTGCCCCAGTGGAAACCACGGTTTCCCCAACAGTCTCTTGGCATTTCTCTTGCTCTAGTAACCCCCTCCCGATGGCTTTCCTGAGGGTTTTGCCTCCCCTCTCTTTCATTTCGGGACCTCCTTGTGTCTTGCTCTGCTTGGTACCCCCCCCTTCCCTTTATAAAGAACCACCCCTTTCCCCCTTCTCCCTGAGGGCCGACACATGTTTTCTTTCCCACCCTGCCCTTTTTATCTACGAAAAGAGGGCGAGTCCGTTGCAGTTGCCTCTAATCGTTTCCCCCCCATATTCCTCAGCTGTCTTCCCACGCCCTCTACGCGTTCCCCTACTTTTTAGTTCTGACCCCCCCGATGAGTAAGGGGAAGCCTTGGCCGCCTTAGGCTCGCTTTAAAACGCGTCATCGGCTCCCGGTGCGGTTCAGTTTCCCAAACGACCTTTCTTTTTTTGCCCGACGTTCCGGCCCCATCTTTTCCGGTCCATCTTAAAAATTTTTTTGTGTAGCCCCCCCGGGCTGGGCCCCAGGACGGACTTCTCAGTTTGTTCCTTCGACCACGTAGACAACTTTTTTTTTCGTTTCGGCAGCGTTTGAGGTTTTGGCACGTTTTATCGGCGTTCTTCTTTTCAGACTAGCTCACCATTGTTTTTGCCGGGCCGTAGTTCTGTTTTTCCCCAATTCCCCCCCTATGTTAAATCATACAGCGCTTATGTAAACTTTCCCTCCCCCCCGCCTCGTTCGCCCTGATGACGCGTCGTATAACCAGTGGTTAGCCCCTACCGACAGCCCTTTACGGAATCTTCTCCGCCCTGGCCCGCCAGGCCGCCACTTTTTTTGTACTGGTTCTCTAGATTCCGCGAAGAATCACTGAGTTTGTTATCCCCCCCCTTTGCCACCTTTGGATCTCCTCACGCAGTTCCCCTTTCTTTCCGACCCCGGTTCCACTCCTCCACTGTGCCCCAATCTTCTTTTTCCTTTTTACGGTATTCACTTAGGGGCGTCATTTCCATTGGGTAGGCGTCGCTGCTCGTCTCCCTCTTTTATTGGCGTCTCCGGCCATGGTATGAACCGTCGGCCTGTTCCCACCCCTGTCACCGTCGCGTTACCTTTTTCCCGTTTCCGGAATGGCGAACGTCTTTTGTTTTTTCTCTCAATAGACTGTTGGTTCTTTTTTTCTTGGCCGTTCCTTCGTCATCCATTTCCACAGCGAGGCGCCATCTAACCTGAATTTCTTTCTCTTCTTTGTTTTGTGCTCTTGTTTTTAAAGTTTTTTCAGTCAAGGAAGTTCACGGATGTGTGGTTTTTCCCTAGCTTAATGTACAGTGCGTGAACTTCTTGGCCTTTCTCCCCTCCCAAGTTTGGGGACGTTTCTAACTTTCCCCCTCCCAGAGGCCAATCTCTATATTTCCCCCCTCCCCCTCTTTTTTGTTTTGTTGTTGTCCTGAGATGTTGGATAACATGTTCGGTTCCCCTTACCACGTGCATCACCGCCGTGTCGTCTTTGCCCGCCGCATTGGCCCTTCACGAATTTTATTTCGAGGAGTTTTTGGATTTTTTTTTCCACAATATTGCCTCGTACATTGAGGGGAGATTTGGCCCCCCCAAAAAACAAATGGAACCCCAATCAGCCAAGCACAAAATGATCTCCTGACTTACGTGGTCTTCCTGTGAGTCCCCCCCCCCCCCCCTTTCGCGGGCCGAGGTGTCTCAGTGGCCTCTAATACCCACTCCCTCCACAGGCGATGGACCCGAATCACCAGATCGCCTATGCGAACGTGGACGTAGTGAAGTTTTCTTTGAGTGCTTCCAAAGGTTCCTCCCCTGTGGGAGTTAGACAACTTGTCTGAGTTCCATGTCCCCTCCCCCGTAGCTTCTTCGGACTCCTCCCCCTCTGTCTTTAATCGGGTTCCGACGCTCCTGTATCTTTGATTTGTTTTTTTTCGGCCAGAGCTCTCCCTTGTAGAAACTCGTTCTCTCAACGTCGGGTCAATTTTTTTTCCAAGGGCCATTTGATTTTTTTTTTTGATCCTTGCCTTTTAGGAACACAACCTGAGATTTTTTTCTTTCCTCCGGCTTCCCTGGCCCCGACCCCTACCCATGGAGGTTAATTTTGCGTCATCTTTCCCCCCCTTGCTGTGAACCCCTTTTAGATTTGATGATGCTTTCGTAGAGTTCTTTTCTTCAGTAGGTCTGACGGAGTTCGTTTTCCACTCAATTCTTCTTGGGAATATGGAATTTTTTCCCCCATGTCGCGGTTGGACATGTTCCCCCTGTTTGTTATGCCCGGATTCTTCACTGGTGACTGCCTCAGGCTGTACTCTGCGTCCCGTTATTTTCCTTTTTTCTACTGAACCATCCCGTCCCGTTTTGTTGCATCGTTTGGTTTGATTGACCGTTTCCAGTGCGAGCGGCGGGGTTTTGTTGAACCCACCCCTTACGGTTTCGACTTTATTCTTTTACCTCTTCCTTTCTCAGTTCGCAAACCGTTCAAAGTATGGCCGAGCCAGAATCCCCGGTCTGACGCTGAAATATTGACGTTTCCCTTCTCTTTCAGCGTGACATTTCCTCCCCTTTGGATCGGTTCCAGCCACGCAGACAATCCCCTCTTTCTCTGTTTTGTTGTTCTTTTTACTTCGGCTGGTCCCCAGCGGGTCCGGCAGGAATGGCCCACGGGTCCGCCTGCTCGTTATCGGTTGTTTAAAGACGGTGTACCTGAAGACCGTGTCTGGCCCTTTTTCCCAGAGCAGTGCGTTTTAGGGTTTCTACCTGAGTGTCGCCAGAGCTACCTGATTTTGGCAGCATTTTTCTTCCTTTCCCCCCGCTCTCTTTACGTGATTAACTCGTTTTGCGAGGAAGGGTTGGTCTCGGTTTCCTGATTTTCCAGGGTTTCTTAAAGTCTCCGGCCACATTTAAAGGTTTTTTTCTTCTCTCCCTTCCTGGTTTTTTGGACTGTTCTTCCTCCTAGTTCGGGAAAAATTCGCGTTTGTATTCGGCCCCTAGTTGATATTTTCCTCCGTCCTCGGCGAGTCCGACCGTTCGCTTTTTGGCCCACACTGTCTAGACTATCCGAGCATCCTTCTGCTAGTTGGAGAAACCCCCTTTCGCCCTCTGTCGGCCCAGGCGCGATTTTCTCCGACAGAACAGCATTTTTATGTTATGCCCCCTGTTCTTTCCCGCTCGGTCTTTGATGAGGGGCAGCTGTTAACTTCCTTTCTTCTCCCTCCAAGGGAGGTCCGGAGCTATCCGAGACTTTTGGATCCCCCTCCTGTAATTTTTTTTTCATCTCTTCTTTAAGTCAGTGGTTCCTTAAGTGTCCTTATTCCTTTCTGGGTTGCTCCCAATGTTTGGTTCGTGTGATGATCGACCAGTAAAATTTAGAACCTCCTCTTTAGCTGTGCCTCACCCCTCTCTCCCCCTTCTTTTTCTTCTTAGGTCTGAGGGACGTGTAATTTTTGCCCCACCATTCCCCCAGGACCGGTTGTCGGTGTTTTCACAAGCGAGTCTTCGGCACGCCGCTGTGTTATTCTTTCTTTTGACGCTCATTTTGGTTGTTTGTTTGTCTCTCTGCTCCCGCCCACGCAGAAGTAATAGGAGTCACTCTACTTTCCCTCCGTAGGTTTTTCCTCCCGTGTAGTTCCCCCTTTTCTAACCCTTTTTTTACCGCAGAACCTAACGTTTTTCTTTCCGCCCCAGTTACTTTTCTTTAATCTATGTCTTAAACGGATCCTTGCATTTCCCCCCCCTTCCCTTAATTTCCCGCTCTTTCTATAACCGACACCCCGTGTCTCCCGAACGAGGCTCGTTTGCCTTTCTGGACCTATTCTTTCCAACTTGCCCATTAAAAAGCTCTCCCCATTTTTCTACCAACCTTGGTAGACCCTTTTCTTCCTCTCAGATCAACTGAAATTTCTCCCGTCTTGATGACCCGTTTTAGCAACCTTTTTCCCTAAAGCCTCTTCTATCTGGGTAGTTCAATGATTTTTCAAGAAATTTTCTCTTGTCTAGGCAGTACCATTTTCTAGGGCGACCGAAACCCTTCCTTTTCCTATTCAAGGGTCCACCTCGGCCCTTTATTCTTCCTAATTAAACGTTTTTAACAATTTTTTTTTTCCCCTCCTCCTTCGTTCTTTCTCCCCTAATTTTTCCAGTGATCCCCGGTGGTCACACTTTTTTTACAATAGGAGATGCCGACCCAATTCATTAGCATTTCCCCTTCCTTTTTCTGACCCTCAGAAGTTTCTCAGTGGTGTTTGCCTGTGGAAAAACTTCCCAAACCCTTCTCTGTGCCCCGGATAAGACCTCCCCTCCTTTCTAGGACCTCTCCTTCGCTATGGGGATATTTGAGATGGTTATTGAACTTCATGCCTTTCACCTCCTTATGTGGCGCCGAACCACCAAAGACCGCCCCATTGGGCTGTCATTCCGAACCCTCCCCCCTACTGGTCTCGTTACATGCTTCAAGTTGCTCTTTTTTTTTTTTCCCCCGCGGTGTCCGGTTTTTAACGTGCCCGCCTGTTTTCCCCAGTATTCTTCAACACCCCTCCCCTCCCCCTGCGTCACTCCGTCTTTTCGGGTTTCCTTCCCCACAAAATTTATTTCAAGGTGGTGATTCCTTTTCCGTTTCCTTCTTTTCCTACCTTCACCTTTGCTCCAAGTCTTCTCCTCTTTGAGGTTAGTTCCACCTTCCCTTTCTTTTTTTGGAGAGTTTTATGACAAGTAACGTCATCTTGTCCATAGACCCTTTTTTGGGGCCCCCCCCTCTGAAAAAACGATTCCCCTTTTGATTGATTAGACCCGTGATCCCCCTCCCCGTCAGAATGTTCTTTGCATAGGCTATTCCCTTTCCCACGGACATTTTCTAGGACCTTTTTTTTTCTGATCAGGATTCACACGTGGCCCCCCACACCCTTTTTTGCCTCCTGCCCTTCTGGGTCACCCTCCCTGCCTGCAATATTAAGATTTCTTTCCAACGGTTGACTTTGATTCAGAGTTCCCTACCGTACTAAAACAGGATTTCCCCTCGGCGGCAATCCGAATTTTTTAGTCTTTTCCTCCTTTACTTCTCCTCTGACGAAATCTTTTGTTCTCATCTCCCTTCCTTACTAGAAGATGTTTGTTTTAACTGTATGGGGTTTTTTCCAATTAACTTTTTATACCCTCCCATTTACCTGATAGTATTTCTTCGGTTTTTCGCTAGTTACCCGCCACTTTTGCCGATCTCTTCTTCGACTTTTCATCCTAGGAGACTGGTAGGGAGTATTCGCCCTCTCCCCTTGCGTGGAGTTTTTTCCGACCCAGCATGCCCCTTTTTTTCTGAAGAGTTCCACACGTTTTCTTCTCCGTCCGTGACGAAATCGGTCCCCTAAAGATTGCGATCATTTTCTTTGGTCTTTCTTGCTTCTTTAGTGACCTCGATTCCCCCGCGAGAGGATACAAAGAGTTCATTGACTTTTTTTTTTGTGCGTATTGGTCTCTCCCCCCCCCCCTTTTAAGAGTTTATGGGTGCCCTCTTTTGATGCGTTCTTACAGGTTATTTTTACGTTTCTAATGCAGCTTGTGAAAGCCTCACAGCACCTTTTCCTGTTATGCTAACTGCACCCTATGTCTTAACTTTATTTCCTAATAAATCTTTGTTTTTTTTTTGTAGATTATTCTTTCTCTCCCAGTGTACACATATGTTCTTTGGAATTCACTCACTCGTGTTGCGTGCGTGTTTCGTTCTTATCACGTTCACTCCTGTATGGATTCCTTGCCATACCCCCTTTCCTTCTTCACTCTTGGTCCAATTGAACCCCCCCAATTTCACTTTTCTTTTTTCAGCCCCCTCTATCCCCCCCTTCCCAATTTTTGAGGAGTATCGAGAGAGGCCTTAATTTTCCCTGATGCCGAATCATCCCCACCTTTTCAGGCTTCCTCTTATTTTCTCCCGGTGTTCCTTCTTCGGAACTGCGTTGCTCTTTTGGCCACGCGTTCAGGACCGGTTGCCGCCCTACCTTTTCTTCTGAGTCTGGGCTCCCTCCTTCTTCTACTCATTTTTCTGCCTCCGCCGACGACGACTTCTTTTGCCCCGGGCGAAGCTTTTCTTTTTTTTTTTAGATTGATTACACCTTTTTCCCAATGCCTTATCTCTTTCCATTTCTTTGTAGGATGAATTTCCTTTCATTAAACCCCTGCCCCCCCTCGCTTTGTTTTTCCCCCCCAAAGGTTTTTTGTTCCGGCTGCGCTTGAGTATTATTCCTTCCCCCCCCTTTTTCTGTCAGTCACACGTAGTTTTCTTTTGGCTCTATTTCGCTCTTTCCAACATCTTTTGGTTATGGAAAAGAATGAGTAAGGTGGTTTTTCCCCCCTTCGTTGGATCTTCCCACTTTCATTTCGTTGCTTCTTAGTTGGATTGATCATCACAGGCAAATAGTTGCTTCTGGCTGAAGACTGAGTGTCTTAAGTTTTTTAACACATTACTTTCCAGTGGTGTTTTTTCAAAAAAGTTTTTATAAGGTACCCCCTTCCAGCGAAGGAGGGGGAATTTATGACATTTTTTCCTTCCCCAAATTGGTCGAATCTTCAATTGACTAAGTCCCAAAACAAGATTTTTTTCCTAAGCTTATTTGGGTCTTTTTTTGAATTTGTTTAAATTTGTTTTTGTCCCTTGTATTTCCCCCCCAGTTGCTTTGCTTTACCCCTCCTCCGCTTCAGGTCGCTTGCATGTCGGGGGCTTTCTTACCATTATCGATGAAACAGGCTGGGCAGGACTTGAAAGCCCCCCAGAGAGGGCGGTCACGCCCTTTTCCCTTCGACTTCTGTGTCACTCAACTTTTTCCGTGGGTGTTCGTGTGGATGCTTTTTTCCCGTTGAGATTTGGAGCAGTTACAAACCGATGGCGGGCCCACTTTTTTTCTTCTGTTGAGTGGGTGAACTAAAGTCGGCATCCGTTTTTTTCGTTGCGTTCTCCTGTGAATTTTTGTGGCAACCCGTTACCTTCCCCCCCCCGGCACTTCTCCTTGATCCTCACCCCTTTCGTCGCCTCTGTTTTCTTTAAGTTTTTCGGCTTCAAAGTCCAATCTCTTGGTCATTTCTGGGGCCCCCCCGTCCACCTTGCCTTTTGCTTTCCCGAATCTTAGGTTTTTGGATTGAGTTGTCCACCCCCCCCGGCTTCTGAGTTTAACTTTTTCCCCGTTTTTGGGTCGTCTGGTGACCAATGTCCTTCTTCCCGCGCGTTCGCCGCCTCTTTTTTTTTTTCCCAAACCAGTGGGTGAAACTCCCCCTTACCCGTTGTAGCAGATTATCCCCCCTTCCGCTTTTCAGGCAGGTCAGCTACCGTTAATTTTCCCTATTTTTTACTCCCCCCCTTTTCCAAGGAGCTCAAGCCCCCGTGATTTTTTGTGGTCCAATAGGTCCTGTTTCCCTGCCTAACTTTTCCTAAGGATCAAGGCCTCCCTTTTCTCTCATGTGTTTCTTTTTTTTGTCGTCTTCCCATTGAAACCATTCCGATTCACTGCTTTTTCGTTGAAGGAAAAGCTTTGATCAACCCTTTTTTCTGTCTCCGGATGGTGTCCCTTTTACCCCCTGTTTTGTTAATTTTCTTTTTGGTCTGGGTGCTAAGATGGATGCCTTGTACGGGACACTTTGGCGTTTTCTTCATTCTTTCCTTTCCTCCTCCCTTGTGTTGTCGTCGCTTCCCCTCACACTGTGTCTCCCAGGGCCGACATGGCCTTCTACTGGTCCCCCGACAAGTATACGTGGTTTTTTCTTTCTCCCTTTTCACAGCTACGGGATTCCGCCTACGTTTGATCAGTCCATCGTTTCGAACCGTTCTGGTGGATCTGTGTTCCCTCTAGGGTTTCATGGGCCCCTCCCCTTCCCACCCGCAAAAACATTGTCTCCCCCCGATCACTTATTTTTTTAGGTCATTATTTTGGACCTTAGGCTTCACTGTACTCCCTTCCCCTATTGATGAAGTTGTTTCTTTCCCCTTGATTGCGTAAAAGGACATTGTAATTTACTGTTAGGGCCGATGCTTGCACCCCCCTCCCCCTTGCTCCCCTCCCCTCCCTGGTCCTGGATGGATGTGGTTTCACCCCCCCCCAGGGTTGTCGTTTTTGGTTTCCAATCTTAGATGAGTCTTTTATGTTCCATTCGTCCCTTTGTGAATCCCCCCTCTTTTCCCCCAACTCCTCATCAGGGATTCCATTAGCGAACCGTTTTTTTGCCCACTCGATCTCCCTGTTTTTTCGGGCCCTTGACGTATTCCATTTTTGGTTTTTTTTCATGACGTTCCCCTTTTAAGACCCCTCTCAGTCTGTTTACCATCTATGGTTTTCCTTGATGGCCCAGTGTCCTCTCCCTGAACCGTCGGCCCTCCTACCAAGTAAGCAATCCTGTTTCCGTTACTGTTTGCCCCTTTTATTCCCCCCCCCCCCCCCAGACCTCCCATGCCCCTCTATTTTTTTTCCCAGTCAGCCACTCCACCACCCCCCACCCCCCCTTCCGGTTCAGTTTTACATGACTATGCAGTTTGGACCTTCACTAGAATCACTCGGAAAACTTTCTGCTCTGCTAATTCTTGGTAGTCCAGAATTTAAACAAGACAATAACAAAACCCCCCCAAACCCAACGGCTGTCATTTGCTTCTTCCACGTCAACCATTTTCGTACTGGTCGTACAACCCCTTCTTTAAGGACGCTACCCCCCTGTTTCTGTGGCGGCCGTGCATCTTTACAGCTCTTTTTTTTTCCCACCCTTTGAAGAGATCTTTACCCTCCCTTCATGGGACAAGTAGACTTCCTTGTCTGACTTCGGTCGACACGAGCAAGGGTTGATTTGCCTTTCCGTGCAGGGCTCTCTGGTGTCACATGTTACAGATTCGAGGTGGTCTGTGACCATCCTTTCCTTTTCCTTGCCGGGTCGACAGTTAAGAGATGACCATCGAACCAATTGGTGTTTGCCGCCCAGGCGGACCCCCCCACTCCCGGATAGATTGGGCCTTCTTGTTCACAACTTTGAGACAACCTGGAAGTCCATTGTTCCCTCTTGAAAATTTAGTGCTAGGATCGTGC
>Ga0179591_1328952_pt1 | contig 19349 bp, 19 predicted proteins | sample CZOMad2_1_08_16f_FD_182891 | JGI IMG/M metagenome (GOLD analysis project Ga0179591, IMG submission 182891) | Vadose zone soil fungal communities from Angelo Coast Range Reserve, California, USA - CZOMad2_1_08_16fungal (PacBio error correction) | ecosystem: Environmental > Terrestrial > Soil >... | reverse complement strand
AGGGCTCAATGATTCTTCTCGAGTATTTTTAAGCTCAAGTTCCTTCTTTCAATATTGCTCCTACCTTTACTTCAATAATCCTAATATTTTCTTTGATAACCTGGGAGTGCATGGGGTTCCCTTTCTTTCTCTTTGCTGATGTTGGAAATGGACGCGATCTCGACTTAGCTTTCCCCTTCTTCCCCCCGAGTGTCCCCCTTGATGTGTATCTTCAAGAGTTCCTCGTGCGGCAGCAGGACCAGAAGGGAGTCCCCGATTAACCCTTTTCTCCCCCCCATAGGTCGCGGTCCCTCGTTGTACCCCCTCCGTTGGCTCCTTTACTCTTGGCTTTCGATTTGAAATTCAGCGAGCCTCAGGATCATTGGCCTTCTTTTTTTTGCCTGCTCCTCCCCTACCCCAAGTTTCCCCCCCCTCACACCGTCGCCGTTTTTATCTGCCCTCCCCCCAAGCCAATTCGACCACAAGTCGCCGAGGCGAAAACACGTTTTCCCTTCATTCTACCGCCTTCCGCCCCCCCCACAAACGAGTCCCCCGTTTTTCTTCACCGTCTTCCTTTTCAGATTCTCTTACTTCCAGGACCCGAAACCTGGAGTAACTCGCCTTCAAACCGCGATTTCTTTCTTCTCCCCCCCCACTTGCATCCCCCCGTCGGAATTCAGTACACTCATGCGAACCGCAGAATCTTCTCCCAAAGGCGGAACCCCCCTCTTGCCCAAATGCCCCTTTTTTCTTCTTCTTCAGAGCCTCCCGAGTGGCCCTCCCCTCTACTTTCAATTAGCTATTTTTCCGAGTGGCCAGCAGCAAGTCCCCTAGTGAAGAAGTCTTCTCGCTACTGATCTTTTTTTCACAATCTCGAGTCCTTCACTTTGATGTCGGGCTTCATCTTTCTTTCTCTGGATTATTGTATTTCTTCCCAAGAGTGCTTCTTTCCCGTCGGGTTTCCGTTTTTTTTTCGGGTGTTTTCAGGACCTTGTGACACATGATCTCCCCCCTTCGTTTTCTCTGGGACACCTTCCGCCTCCAAAAACTTCATCCCTCGAACGGATTTCACATGTAGTACAACGTGCTTTCTACCACTTTGACCGAAGTCCGTCTTCCCCCCCCTCTCCCCCCCCCCTCCCGTCTTGCCCCCTCCCGATCGCCAAGAGCTTCTTTTCTTTCCACTTTCAAAGGTTTCTTTCTCGTCTTTTGTCCGCTAATCCGCAGGCGAGCGACTTCGAATTCATACCACTTGTCCAGCTTTCCCTTCCTTCCCCGCTAGCTTCTTTTGCATGTCTCCCCCACTGCTGTCTTCCACTTTTTCGGGGCTTGTGATTAGACCTGACCATTACGGCTATCGCCCGCTGGGGGTCGACCTTTTCTCTCGTACCCCCATGTAAGCCTCACCCCTCACTAATGTCCTGATCCCCCCCAATGACCACCCCACACACAATAAGATTTGGTAAGGGGCATTTGTGGTCAATCACTGCGGTCCTTGGCTTTTCCATAGTCTGACAGTTATTTCCCCCAAAAACCTTAGGCCGGCAGTCCAGATTGTCAGATACTGTTATGTTTATCCTTTTTCTCTGTCGTCGCCTTCACAGGATTGTCGTTACCTTCTGCATGCTTTCCCCTTCGAAGTGACCCCAGTGTATTCGGCGTCTCATAATTCCTAAGGGGTTGTTTCAGGGCCGACTTTGCGCCCCTTTCAGAAAAAGCTCCCCATGCTCGCTCCTTTGCCCCCCGATGGTTTTTATCCGTGGACCCCTTTCAGACGCTTGTAACTCGAAAATGACTGAATCCTCAACGCGGGGCGCTCCCCTTTCCTGATCTTTGATTCTTGTCCCTTCAGCGACCCCTACAGACGCTTTGCGTAGTCCCCCCCTGGACTCCTTTTTTTTTTTTTTTTTTTTTTTTTTCCCTTACTCCATCTGCGCCCTACCTCACTCTTTCGTAGTCCCACCCCTTCTGCCTTGACTACTAAAGGGATATGTTTTTGATGTCAGTTTTTCCCTTTCTGTCAAGCCGTGACCGTTACCTTCTCCATTCACTTCAAGACCTCAGATAGGTCCGATTCCGGTTGACCTACAAAGTAGGTACTCTCCCTCTTCTTCCTGGAGTTCAAATCTTTATTCCCCATTCCCCCTTTCCGGCGTTTTCGCGGGACTCCTTTGCACGTATTTTTTTCGCCTTCGTAAAACACGACAACTCCGGGGGGCATGTAATGCGAGTTAAGTTTTTTCTCCTCTTCCCCCATCCCCCTGCTGGAAGGTGTGTTCTTATTCTCTTCGCCCGGTGCTTTTTGTATTAAAGATTGCACTGCCCCCCACGTGATCTTGGAATGGAAGGTAGAACGCAGCCCCTGTGACAGCCTCAAAATAGCTTTTTTCCCTTCCCCTCCCTCCGTGGTTGTGTTTTTTCCCCTTTTGCGGTTTTGTTCGTTATGCCCGATCATTGCTTCCCCTCTTCTGTTAAGCAAGGATCTTTTAAATCGAAGCCCGCAGCGAGATGCTTCCCCCGGCGCGAAAGCTAGACGAGCTTTCCCTTCCCCCCTCCCTTGCCAGAGGGGGATCTTGAAACGGAACGAGTACCTCCCCCCCCCACCGTTTGTTTTTCCCTTTGAGCAAACCCTCTAGTCAAAAGAGTTGTCTTGTCCTCCCGAGCGGGACCCCCTCTCTTTTCCCCCGGTTACGGTCGCTCCTCTTTTTTCCGTCGTTGAGTTGGCATTCTCTTAAAGGCTTTTTCCGACTTTCTTCTTTCCTTTGGCACGGCTTTTCGTGAATGGAAAGTAGATTCTCCAGCCTGTCCGCCCTCCCTTCTTCTTCATCCCCTCGAGAACCCCTTCCCCAATTCTCGCTGGTTGTCTATAAGCAAATATCATCGGTGTTTGACTTTTCCCTAGTATTACTCAAGACCCGGTGGAAGACGATGCGGCGGGATGTTCATTTTTTCCCCCCTTTGCGCCTGAGCCAAGAATCCCCTCACCCTCTCATAAGGCGGAGTGTTGAGGCCTGGCTTGCATCTCTGGCTCGCGGAAAGTATTGTCGGCCAAGCTGGCGGAGAAGTTTCCTTTGATGAAATTTTTGGCTGCACAAGGTCCCCCACGACTTCCCCCATAATCTTCGAGCTGGTTGCCTTGAAACCGTCTCCTTAAATTCGCTGAAGACGAAATTTCCACCCGAAATACGTGGGCACCTACCCCGATCCTCAGACCCCCTGATGCGACAACTTTCTTTCGGAAGCGAGGCTTTCTCCGTGGATCACCTTGGCTTCTCAACTTTCCCAAATTTTTTGACCAATTCCCTGCCAATGAACAATCTGATTGTTTGACATTGGTTACATTGGTTTCCCCTTTTTTTTTATTTGCGTTAATTCTTTCCTGCAATTCTTTCCTCTTTTCCCGGAAACCAATTCCCTCTTTTTCCCCGAGCAGTCTTGTCTTAAAAGCCCAGAAACTTCGTGGGGCCCGTGCCTAAGCAGTTGCTCTCAGAAGGCTTCCTCTCTGTGTTGATCCCATTTACAAAGGTATCGTGCTTCTTTTTCCTTTTTTCGGACAAAAAGCTTGAGATTTTATAACAACCTCCCCGCTACAGAGCACAGGTTTCCTTTCACTCAACGCGTTGGGAGACCTCTTAGAGGGTAATTTTGTCGGCTTGACGGTTTGTGTGACCCAAGGTGCAGAAATGTTCCGTGGATCGAGTTTCTCTTCGATTGACCCCTTTGGACTAAAAGAGACCCTTCCGAGAGGACTAGGCTTCAGGAAGAAGTGGTCATAAATGTCAAAGGTCATTTCCTCTTGCAAAATCCCCTGGTATGGACTTTTTCCTCTCATCCCAAGTAAGAGTAGAATACTCTCCCTGACACCCTTCTCCCCGATTTTTTTCTGTCCATTCCTTACTCTGCAGTCGCCTTGGCCGGCGGTGTTTTTTTCATTTTTCCAAGGCCCCTGAGTTCCTCATCCCCCCCTTCCGTATCTGAGTTCTCCCACGGCCCCTCTTTTTCTCCTCAGAAGTGCTTTTTTTTATAACAGTCCCCTTCCGTCCTGGGACCCCCTTTCAAGACTTCCTCCCTGCTGCGGCTATTTACGCGCGTCCTTTCCCGCCACTTTTTTTTCGGACTCTTCGGGATCTCGCCCCTTTTGTGACCGACTCCAGGTTTCGCAGGCCTGAAATTTTATATCTGACCTAGAGTACTCGCACTCTTTTTTTAAGACAGGAGCCCCGAGTGTTCCGTGTTGGGCCTACCGCGAGCCTCGCACCGACTTTTCTTCTCCTTTTTCGATTTTTTTTCTTTCATGGCATTTTCCTCGATTTTCGCGAAGTGTTTTTTCTACCCAGACGTTGGGTACTGATATAGGAGATGAAACTCACGCTGAAACTTCTTTCCCTTCTCCCCCCTTGAATTAAATAGAGAGGACAAAGATGTTTATCCTTCTTTTCCACCACTCTCTTCCTATCTAAACCCCTCTTGAACGATAGGGAAGCAAATTCTTTCGCGCCGCACGACGAAACTCCCATCTCCCACTCCAAAGCTGTCCGCGTTCTCTGGGCCATTCAGTCGTTCCCCCCCCCCCTCCTCCCCCATCTATCTCCCATTACTAGCAGTTATAAAACTCGATACATTTTAGGATTAGGATTAAGAGTAGTTCTTCTCTTCTCCCCAGATTGGATCCTCACCTCCTCTATTTGATCCCCAACTCTCTTATAATCATCGAATTTTTGCCTTCCCCCCCTCCTTTTGTTTAGATAGGATCAAAATGCGGATTCCCTTCACCCCCCCCAAAACCACACCCCCCCCCCCCCCCCCACAACCCCCCCAGCTGATTGGGCCCCTCCCTTCTGTATTTTTCCTCCTATCTTGTTCTCATAATCAATTCTACTCCTCATCCTATCTTTCTCGAGTTTTTTTAACAAGCCTCTCACTCTAAATTTAGAGGTTTTTTGTGTTGGGGTTTTATTTCTTTGGTTTTTATTCTAGCGTATTGTTGGGATTGGGTTTGGGGTTGGGTGTTTTAGGGTTGGGTTTGGGGGGGGGTTTTTGTTTGTGGGTGGGGGTGGGGTTCTTTGGGGCGGTTTTTCTTTTTTTTTTTTATGGATTTTGGGGGGTCTTTGGGGGGGTTTTTTGTTTTTTTTTTTTTTTGCCCAATGAAGATCTAGCCAGATTTCGCGGAGAAGAACCATCCCTCTTCTCCAAAGCTGGCTCTTCCTTTCTGGAGATTTAGTGCGCAGAGGCATCTCTTTAATCAGGTTTTCTCCTTCTGAATATCCGAGGCGAAGGGGCGAAGAGATTCCTTCAGATTGTTTCTCGAGAGGACCCCTTTTCATTCTCGGCTCGCTACCCCCACTTTTCTTTCCCTCTCCAGCCAACAAGTGCAGTTGAGCCTACATATCTGACCCCCTTTTACAAGCCTTCTCGTGACACCCCACCCTCCTCTTTATCATTTTTTCGCGTAGCGTCACCGCACCCCCCCTGCGCAACTCAAAGCTTTCCGGGTCCCTTCCCCCCTCTTTTCTAAGTCCCCTCTCTTTTATATCTTCGAGATCCTTTTTTCTTTTACTCTTATTAGTTCCTCATGCTGGACTTGGCTCCCCCGCTGCCGTAGGAAAGGCTGAAAAGAGCATGTACGAACATCCTCTTTTCTTTGTCCTCTTTCATCAAATTCCCCATGCTGGCTTCTTCCTTTGTGACATCGTCAGTGGGGATCATATCGAACGGCTGCAGATTCTTTTTCCCTCGCGTGTTGCTGCGTGGCCTTCCCAGTCCGGCCGACGTCTCTTTCCCAGAGATACTTAGGTCGCTTCAACAATAGGGATAGATCCCAACTCCTTCTTCCTTCTTCGCTACTTGAATCCTGGGGTCCGAGAGGAGGTTGATCTAGGGTGACCATTGTCCAAGGTTCATTTTCCCTTTCGAGCTCCGGTCCTCCCCTTCCTCTTTTCCGCTCTTTCGCTCCTGCTTCCAACTTGATCTCCTCCCATCGTAATGTGCAGAGCCCCTTCTTTTTCAATGGCCTTCTGTCAGGAGACACTGACTAGAGACATCAACCTTGTCTCCCCCCCTCCCTCTGTCGACCAAGCTTTCCAGTTCATCCCGACTGTGATAGGTAGGGTCTTTCCCTTATCAAATCCGCTAGTATTTTTCCTTCCCTAGCGCGAGCGCCCGTAGAAATCCAACGTGTCTCTCCTTTCATCATTTCATGCTTTTCCCCCCCGAGCCTTGTTCTGGGGTATAGGACCCCATCCTGCTCGCGCCGATGTGGTCATATTTTCGCTTCGGACCTTTGCACTGTCAAGATCTCCACTACTTGCCAGGGTTGACCCCCTCCCCAATGACCCCCAACCCCCACCCTTTGTAATTGGACACCTTTTCTCCTGACGGTAATTGGTCTTTTTTTTGGTTTAACCTTGTTACTGTGGAGTTTTCTCCCCCCCCAAAACCACTTACTTTCCTCCTCCCCCTTTGAAAGTTTTCCGCGATCGGGTCCTTTCGATCGAAAGTATTGCCCCGTGTGCTTCCCCCTTCCCTTTTCCCCTTTTCTTCGAAGGTATTCCTTCTTGTCAACTCGGTCGAATTGCCCCCTAGCGGCTGATTTGCAGGGCCTTTCTCCTCCAGCGTCCCACCCAGCACCCCATGCTCGCCGATTGGCTTTATACGTGGCACGTCGCACGCGCCTTCTTTTCTTCATAGATGCCCTCCGGCCGTTCCCCGACCAGTTTTTCCCTTATTCCCTCAATTCCCTCGATGACTCTTTTTCGCTATTTGTAAACCTGGCAATTTCCGGAAGCGCGATTCAGTAAAGCACCTTATCAAAGTGCCCTGCGTCTCCAACCGGTATCCAAATTTTTCTTAATGAGTAGGTCAGAAGTGCCGCTTCCGTTGCGTAAGATCCGCTTCCCTTTCCTCCCCCCCTGAAAGACCGTTTTTGTCCCGCTACTGGATCTCCCCTTTAGGTCCTCTCTTTGCTTTACCTTCCCTTTCCACCGGAAGAACTTACGTATGGTAAAGATAGGCTAGAGGGGACACCCTCATTTTTAGAATATTCTTTTCCTCCCTCTTACACAACGCTTTTTTGTCATGTACGTAGAGCCCCCCCCCCCAACCCCCCCCACCCCCCCCCCCCCCCACCCCCCCCCACCTTCCGTTTCCCGGTGATCAATCCTTTTTTTCTTCTTGGTCCGAGAATCTCGTTTCCCCTGGTTGCTCCTTTTTCTAGTCCAGACCCGACCTGATTATTTAAGTAGGCAGCGCATAAAGGCCGGCCTGGTGCAGCCGTCCCCCCTCCCTTTCCCCTTCTTTTCCCTCTCCTCTTTTTGAGAGACTCCTGGAAAACCTTCTATTCCCCAATCTTCCTTTAACCGTTGGTTGGCAGTCGGTTTAGTTTTTTTCTATCTGGAATCGAAGCTCTTTTTTTCCCCCCCGGTCGAAGATAGCCGGTTTTCTCTCATTCCCACCGGCAGAAGGTGTTTTCCCCGGAATCAGAGGCCCCTTTCATTTCTGCGTGGTGTTTTTTCAGTATTCCCCCCCCAGAGAGTAGGTACTTTTCTCCTTCCCCATTAGTGTTCGGACTGAAGTTGAATGGAAAGAGTCGTTTTTTTCCCTCCCGGTCCGCAATAGGCCTTCCCTAATGTTTTTCTCCTCCCTTCTCGAGAGGGCCCCTCTGAACTGGTGAATGGCCTTCGAGGGACGCAGGTCCGCCCTCTTTGGCCCCCCCCCTGAGACCCGGCAACATTGCCCCCCCTTTTCGTTTTCGCAGCTTCTCTGTATAGCCTGTTTCTGAGGTCGACTTCAACTGCAAGGCCATGTTAGACGAGAGCAGGCGGGATAGTCCCTCCTCCACTTTTCGCCTGATGGCTCCTACATCCCCGGCGGTGCCTTTCTTATCTTCTTGATACGACCTTGCGACGTGGCAAGTTCTTCCAATTCGGCCATCTTCTCGCCCTTTTGATGCCTCGGGCCCCCCTCCATGCCACAAACCTCGGACTAGTAATCAGCCGCTAGTTTGGCCCTTCTCGACCTTCTCCCTTCAGGAATACTTTTCAGCAAACCCCCTCCTGGTGAAGAATATCTCTAAAACCTTTCCCCCCCTTCATTTTCTTGCAGAAGGCATACAGTTAGTCACGTTTTGGCCACATTCCACTCCCCCTCCTCCCTAATGACCCCCAATGCCCCCTCCCCTTCCATTCCCTTTTCCCCAATTGGTCATTGGTAATGTAGTGGTGGGGTTTTCCCCAGTTATCCTGCAATATCTCCCTTCCCTTCTTCCATGGGAATGACTGCTTTCTCTAAACCCCCCTGAGACTGGATAAATTCTCGTTTGGCCGTGCCTCCGACGTTGTGCGCCGGCGACTCTAGCGATGATTCTCTCTTTTCTCTTGGCCAAGGGGGATGTTTTTTTTCTTTTTTTCTTCGTAGCCTTTCCTTCTTTTTTCCTTCCTTCCCCCAAAATCCTGTTTCCCCCTCGTGCCGGGGCCCCCTCACGCAGGGGCCCGAAGATTTGGGATCGACTTTCCACAGTCAAGGTGGTCGGCCCTTTCTTTCTCTTGAGGCCTTTTTTTTAGTGTCGCTTCTTTCTTTTACCCGCCATGTGCTTTTTTTTTTCTCCGATAAAGTTGTTTCCAATAGCCGGAAAAGATCTTCCCCTTTTACGACATTCTTTTCTTCTTTGAGTAAGGGTCTTTTCCCCCATCCGCCTGCAGAAACGAAAACGCTTTGACCCCTCTCGATCGTTTTTTTCGAATACAACCTCTTTTTTTTCCTTTCATCTCCCTCTTATCCCCCTGACGATTCAGGTGCCCCCTTACTCCGTTATCGCGGCCCAGTCTCACTTACGGCCGTTTCTTCTTCTGCCATTTGACGGAAAACCCCGAGCCACCCTGTCCCCCTTCAGAGCTTATCCCAGCACGAGTGTTTACACTCCGTGATACGTTCCCTCCTCCCCCCTTAGGTTATTTGAATGTTCCTGGGGCCCCCCTATGCTCGCGAACATGAGCTTTTCCCGGTTCCGAATGTGCGCACCTCTCCCCTTCCCTGCGAGTTCTTTCTGCGACGAACGCTTTTTCCTTCTTCCTCCAGTTTCGATCTATCTTCCCCTCTTTCCCCCTCGTGGCCGGGTAAGACCCTTTCGCTGTGACAGAGTGTTGCTTCGTGTGGTTCTTTTTTTACTAAGCGGAGTCTCCCTTCTGTGGTTTTCGCCCGCGCTTCACCTTCTCAAGATTGCAGCTTGTCGTCCAAAGAGACGTGTTTGCTGTCGGTCCCTTGGGCCTGACTGCGACCTCCCCCCCCCCTTCCCCCCCACGCTTCTGGTGCGCTCCTTCATTTGCAAATTCTTTTTCGTAAGTGCGCCTTCCCTAATCGTCGCCTTATTTGTTCCCCGCAACCTTTTTTCTTTTCTCGTTGAATCTTCTTGGACGCTTTCTCTCTGACCCTCCCCATACCGCCCTAGCGTTGGAATACACGACTGGGCCATTCGCCGTCCCTCTCCTTTTCCCCCGATCGGCGTCTTCTCCAGCACATGACCTTCCTTCTCAGCAGATCGGATATGTTTTTTGTCCTTGGATGAGTCTCTTTAGTATTTATTTAAAAAGAACTCCTACTCCTTTTCTTAATCTTTTGTTAACAATTTCCATACCCATCCTGCTCTCCTCTTTGATCCCTCGTGTTGTTTTTTTTTTCTTCCTTTTTCCCCCTGCGGATTTACGATTAGGCTCAATTATGGTATGAAGAGGATGGGAACAAGATTACTCAATCCGAGGAGGTTCACTTTCCTTCCTTTCCTTTCTTTTCATCATCCCCCTCTAATCTAATCCTTTCTATTTGATACCTTTTCTGATGGCTGATGCTATGTTAAGTCTAGGACGCTAGCCCCGGTATCCTAATGGCCCATCTCGGAGATTCCCCTTGCTGAGGTATGGACCTTTTTTCCATTGTAAGATTTTTCTTTCGTACTTCCACCACCTGGTTAGTTCCACACGCGATCCTCTTCCTTTCTTCTTGAAGCTTTTTTCCATTGCTTCATCAGACTTCTTTTTTGGCCTCCTCATGGCCTCCCTATCAGTACCCGTCTGCGATTCAAAAACGTCGCCGTTCTCCTATCCCTCCTCTGCAATATGTTCCTCCCTTCGCGACCCTTCTAGGCGATCCCTTTTTCACGCAAAACGTTTACAGATTACGGTATTCCAATCTCCAGTAATATCTTTTTCTCTCTTTCCTCTTCTTTCCCCGACATGAGACCGGAGTAAGCCCTTTCTCTTCCTCGATCTCGAATGCTTTTCTTGAAACCTCGGTCCCCAGTCTGAGGAAACCCTCATGTCGCCCAGAAGCATTTCCCTTTTTTTTTACCATTGGAATTCCCTTTTTTCCCCCTCGCTCGGTTATAGGTTTTCCTTTCTTGAAACTTTTCATCTCTACGATTCGGAAATGGTGCCCTCCGATTGATTTCAGCAGGAGTGGACATCAGACCAAAGAAGGAAGACCTTTCCACAGAGTATACTTCTTTTCGGCCTCGGGACTCTTCCCCTAAAAGGTGTCATCCCTCTTCTGCTCATCTCCTTTTTTTCTTCTGACTTGGGAACCCCTCTCGAGGGTCGGTTGCCATTGAGAAAGGACATTGTGAACGAACCCTTAGTCTTCCTACCTCTTTACAAAGTGTCCGCTTGACGTCCTATATTTTCCTCTCGATCTCGCACATTGTTTTCCACTTTTTTCCCCTTTCCCCCTGACAGCAGTACTTTTTTGAGCCCATACACGACAAGTATGACGTCCACTGACGCCGATAAGTCCATCTTTTTCTTTTTCCACCAGCGGTCCACTACGCTGTGATTTTCCCCTTTTTACTCAAAAGCGCTCATTTTCGCGATTTTTTTCCCACACATTGGACCCCACTGGGATATTTATAATAGCGCTCCTCGGCGCATGCGCAACCTGTCCGGGACACCTTTCCTCTTCTCGGGATGTTTCTTACCATACTCCGCTGGTTTTTTCTTTTTTTTTTTTGGACTTTTTTCCCCCCCTTTCCCAATGGAAACAGCCCGCATGGCAGTCCCTCTTCGAATGAACCCCCAATACCAATGCCCTTCCCCAAACAATACTTTTTGACCTTTTCCTGTTCCCTTCCTCCTCTTTTTTTTTTTTTTTTTTTTTTTTTCTCTTTTTCCTTTTTTTTTTTTTTTTCCTTTCTTTTTCCCTTTTTCTTTGGTATTTGCTTGGCCCACCGTGATAGCAGAGGAATTTTAAGAAGAAGACTCTTTGTCGCAGACGTTTTTCGATATTTTCTACCTTTTACACGTGTGTCTAGTCATTTCCCTCCTGTATTCCTTTAGCGATAGGGAAATAGGTAGAGTGAAGCTCCTCAAGGATATTTCTTTTTTCATTCTCCAGGGCTAATTTTTCCTCTTACTTTTGCCCCCGGTCCTCCCAAAGCGCTTCCCTTCGCCTCCTTGGCCGCTTCCCCCCCTTCGCACGTTCATAGATTCCCCTTTGCCCTGACAGCAGGGGTTCAAACGTGAATGTAGGCCTTTTGATCTTGGACATCCCTCTCCCCCTTCTCGATGTCTCCGCCTTTTCGTCTTCCCCCCTTCTTTCCCTTCCTCCGATGCTTCTACCGTTTCCCCCGGTCTCGTTGAGACCCGAAAGGGATCTGGGTTTTTTTCTACTAATGAGTTAGTTCCGCCGTTCGCTTCGGAACCGCGTACTGCCAAAGTCTCTGTAAAGGCCTCTTTTTTAGCAAAGATGCTCTGAACCCCCCCCCCAACACCCCTCCCCTCCCCCCCCCCCCCCCCCCCCCTCCCCCCCCCCCCCCCCCCCCCCCCCCCCACCCCCCCCCCACCCCCCCCCCCCCCCCCCCCCTTCCCACCCCCCGCCCCCACCCCCCCCCCCCCCACCCCCCCCCCCCCCCCCCCCCCCCTCCCCCCCCCCCCCCCCCCCCCCCCCCCCCCCCACCCCCCCCCTCCCCCCCCCCCCCCCCCCCCTCCCCCCCCCCCACCCCTCCACCCCCCCCCCCCCCCCCTCCCCCACCCCCCCCCCCCCTCCCCCCCCCCCCCCCCCCCCTCACCCCCCCCCACCCCCACCCCCCCCCCCCCCCCCCCCCCCCCCCGCCCCCCCCCCCCCCCCCCCCACCCCACCAACTCCCCCCCCCCCCCCCCCCCCCCCCCCCCCCCCCCCCCCTCTGGTCTCCTTCCTCTGATTTCAGCGACCCTTTCCTGGCACCTCTTCGCTCGGTCTCATTGGGACATATCCCTTTTCGCTCGGATTGTTGTCCTCACTTCGTACCCTTCCCTTGGACTTTTTCGCTTTCCGTTCCCTCCGGCTTCGTCTAGCTTTTCCCTCGTTCTCTCATCTCGGGGCTCGATTTCAAGCTCTCTTGCCCGTAACGACGGCCCCCACTTCTTCCTTCTCTCTTGGAATTTTTTTCTTCTCTTCCGGCCCTTTTTTCCTCTCTCTTTTTTTTCTCCTAGCTATTTTGTCCTCTACAAGGGCCCGGACGTTCTGCTCCGATTACAAGATCATTTTGTCCCTCACCGTGGTGCTTTCCTTTTTTTCTTTTTCTTTTTTCCCTCCTGGAACCGGATCTTCTCTTTCCGACTACTTTCCGGACTTTTTTCTCCAGCAACGGACAGCACGGTTCTTGTTCGGAAACGGACCCTTTTCCCCTCCCACATTCACCCCCGAGGCCACTTGAATTTTCGGTCGTGTTTTCCCCAACCAATCGAGTTTTCTTCACGCGTTCTTTTTTAGTGCCGTCTGTCTAATGGAAAGTCGCTTTTCTTGGAACGCGGTCGCTCGGCCTTCCCTTCCTTTTCGGTACCGCGTCCTCTTTTTTTTACCCTCGGGCTTTTCTTTAATGCTTGGTTCTTTTCCCTACTCATTCGTGAGAAATCTCCAGATCCATCCTCGAGTCTTTCTTGAGCCGATTTCCGGCCGGAATAGCATCTTCCCGTCAAGAAAAGGTGGACTCCCTGAGCGGCGGATAGTTTCCTTTTTCCCCCCTTTGCGATACTTTCTTCCTAATCACTCCATTCACTCCCCTTCCCCCCTTTCCCCTGGCGGGTCGGTTGAAGACGATGGGCATATATGAAATGACAGGAGTCTAAGTGAGATTTTTTCTTCTTGAAAATTTTCTCCCCACTGCTTTGGGAGCCTTCTTCCGGGCTCCCGGTGTTTTTAGACAATGACCCCAGCCGGATCATGATTTATCATCCTATAGAAGCTTTTCTCTTGCCTCTGATCTACGGCTCCTTGCACCAGAGAAGAGACTTTGAACGTCCTTCCTTTGTTGAAGCCCACTTTTCCCTCTTTTCGAAGATAACCCACGATCGCTCCCCGTCGGCCAGGAAAAGCTCCTGGCCTAAGGTCCCTTTTCTAACGTTTTCTCCCGAACCCTCTTAATGAAAACCTTCCCGTCATGACCTGTCCAATCCCAATATGATTGGTTTCCTTGGTAATTGTGAATTGTTTTTCCCCCCTTTTCCTTCTACTTTTTCCATTGACCTTTTCCTTTACCTTTCCCTCTAACCCCCCCCAGCTTCCGCGAGCCTTCTGGTATCCAAATATCAAGCCCTCAAAGGTCTTTTTTCCCGTTTCTCAGCCGTGTTAATGCAGCCGGCTCTTTTCAGTGATGATCCTCTTCAGCTGGCCCTTTTTCTTCCTTTCGAAGAGCTCGTTTCCCCCATTATGCCCCCCCCCCCCCCCCCTCCTCTCGATTTCCTAACCTTGTTTTCCCTCGATACAGATCACAGGCGTGCCCCTCTTCAACGCGGTGGTAGAAGATTTTTTCCCCCTTCTCCCGACGGCGTCCTTTTTTTAAGACGGCGTGGCCGTTAGTGTCCTTCACATGTTCCCCCGGCATGACGATCGTTTTCTTTCAATTGGACCGAAAAGAGCGGCAGTCCCTCCAAGAGCGGACTTTCCCCTCTTTCCCCGGAAGACTCTCAAGTAATGGCAACTCACCAGCTGTCTTGCCCACTATCCCTCGTTGGCAGTACTCCCCCCCAATTCCCTCATCACGATGATAGTTTAGCACTCCCCCCGATTCTGGCCAGATTGACATCACCCCCCGCAGTTATCTCCTGCACCGTTCCTAGTTTTTTTAAACTGCGGCCCCCCTATTTCACCAGTGAGCCTTCGATCCAAAAGGGACACTTTTTTTTCCCTCCTCCGTGTAGACGTATCCTCTCTATTGGAATCTGGGTCCCTCTCTGGGGTCTGATCCCTTTATTTCGTTCCGACTGAGTCCTTGATGCCAAGGACTCTTCTTTTCTCTCGTTAATTCGCTTTTTTCTTCCTCCAGGTTTTCTTCTCTCGATTATCTTCCAATCGTTTTTTCTTCCGCTCCGCGGTTTTTGCGCTCCGTTTGGGGGGGTCCCTCTCGTGGGAGCCTCGGCCCGTTGGGTGATTTTCTCTTTTTTAGCGAATCTTTCAGTCTCTCTTCCTTCCACGGAGAAGGGCTGTCCCTTTCAAGAAGGTGGGTAATGATAGGAAGCCCCCCCCCTCCCGTGCCATTTTTTTTCCTTGGCAATCCTTCTTAGTTCTCGATCACAAAGCCCTTCTTCCCTCCCGGATGGCCTTTTTTCCTTGTTTGGTGTCCTTTTCCTCTGACGTCAAGCCCCTCATATCCATAAAGCATACCCAGTGGAATAACAATCGCCTGGCCCTTCGCCGCGGAGAAGAGGAACTCCTTCCCCCCCCGCCTCATCAAGCTTTTTCCATGCACCTTTCCTCCTGGACTTTCTAAGAGTAGGCCTTTTCTTCTTCTTCTTCGGACCTATTCTACCTCGTAATCTTGTTCCCAAATCTTTCCTACTCCAATCCTGCTCCTATAGTACCCTCCTTTTAGTCCCCCTATCTATCCTTTGTTGTTTTTCAATGCGGTGTCTATGAGAGTTCCTTTCAGAGCAGTTTGAGTCTTCCTAATCCTAATCGGGCTAATAATCCTTTCCTACTCTTAATTCCTCCTCCTCCCCTTTTCTCCCGAGGCCTTCTCCCTTCTGGGGTCCTCCTTGCTGGATGTTTTAACGACTTTTTGGTCGAATGGCCAGGTCTGTTTTCCAAACGCGGTCTCTTTTCCTTGATGTTTCTAGTGTAAGTTGTCGTGCGTGCAGGAGTTTTTTTCCTCTTAAACTCCCCACTACGGTCTCCCGAGTTGGAACCCTCTGCCAGCGGAGAATGGCTCCCAGCCGCTTGGATCGTAGATTCCCCTTTAAGGCGATCTTTGTTTCCGCGTGAGTTTTTCTTTCTCAGTACCCCTACAAAAGTCTCTTTTTTCTCTGCAATCTGGTCTGCGAAGTTCGTCGTCAAGGTCGCCCTGAGGCGCTTTTTTTTCACCAGTCGGTTTTTTTTCTTAGTAAGCCCCCCCCCTCGCCCTCTTTTCCCGGGTCTTCCCTTCAACGAGTCAAGTAATCTCTTTTTTCGAGATTGGCCTGCGGAACCTTTCCCTCCCTCACAAACTTTTTTCGCATCGTCCCAAGAAACTTCTCCAAGGTGTTCCCGGGCTTCCCCATCTCAGTTGTAAAACAGGCGTCATTCGGCCATGCCTTTTTATCTTCTTCTGTCGAGGATTTTGTCACCAGCGTGTCTTTTTTTTCCATTAGGTCTAGTCCTTTTCTTTCTTTTTCCGCATGTGCCCAGCAAGCAAGACGACGGCTTTGCTTTTTTGCCTTTCCTTTTTTCTGGCCCTCGTGCTCTCGTAATGATCCCTTTCCATCTTAGTCGGACGTCCCTGCGAAGAGGGCAAGTCCTCTTTTTCTAGGTTTTTTTCATTGCGACACACTTGACATTAGCCGTAACTAGCGGAACAGTGTCAGCTATTGAAGCCTTTTTGTTTTCCAACTGACTCTCTTTCATGCGCGATCCTTCTTACCCGTGAGGGCTCCGAGCTCCCCCTGACGACCCCCCCCCCCCTTCCGCACCGATCCCAAGCGTCGTTATCCCCCCCTTTGTTGATCCACCGGTCAAGCTCTTTTCTTCCCCCCCTTATTGGATGAAACCTTTCACCGCTAGTATTTTTCTCCCCGAGAGCCCCCTCCACCTTCCTCCTCTCATCAGCGCTCGCGATTCATGCGCCCCACAGGAGACTGAACGGTCCCCCCCCCCTCTCTTTAGGGTCTGTCTTCCTTGACCATATTCGGGGGTCGATCGCTCTCTCCACTGTCAGGCTTTTTAAACTCAAGAATAATGGCCTTTTAAACTGGAAATGACCCACTCCCTTCAAAATGTTTCCCCCACCATTCCCTTGAAAGTGGTTCATTGTCCTTCCTGCAGTTGTCTGACCTGATAAAACAAGTTTTACAATAGCATTTCTTTCCTTCGATTACTTTCTTCCAACTCTCTTGATCGGTCTGTGATTCCTGGTGTCCCAGTTGATTCTCATTCTCATTCATTCGCGTAGATATTTCTTTTCAGTGCCTCCAGCCCTCTCTCCTTTGGATTGCGTTGTCCAGTCCTTCCCCTTGAGCACTCTTAAGCAAAATCCCATGTTGCTCGCAGATTGGATTCCCTTCCGTGGACCACTCCTTTCGATTTACTTGAATCTCCCCATGCAGTCCCCTCGAACGCTTTTTTGTAGTCCTTTTTTTCTATTCCACGTGCGAACTGGCGATGACAGATACACTCCTCCCTTCGTTCACAAATGGTTCGAAGTACGATGCCTCCAACTTTCCGTAGTCCCAACCCATTCGTCCGTCAAAGAAAGTTCTCTGGGCATGTTCAGGTTCCCTCCTGTAGTAGGTCTCTCCTTTCGTCTCCTTAACGGTCCTGACGAGCCTCCCTACCGTTCCTCCCCTCTAGGCTCTTCCGTCCCCAAGTAGTTACGGTGCCAGAGGAGGCCCTCGTGCCACCCCTCGACTCCCTTACATTTCTGCCCATATTTTTTCCAACTACCATCTTTAGAATAGGATTGTTGTCCATCAATCGTAAATCCCCTTATTTCAATAGTGGGGGTTTTTTCTCGTCCGTTTCAAGGTTCCCCGGTGGTAATCTCGTATATTTCCTCTAGCGTGCATTCCTTTTACCGTCGGAAAACTTGACCTAACGACCTTCCCCCCCCTGTTTGCTCCTTGCTCTTGGACCCTTTTTTCCTACGATTTTTTTTCCCCTCCGTCTCCTTTCCTTTTTTTGAGAGATGTGGCTGAACCAAGGGCCGAGGTGCTGCCTGCATTCCCTCTTTCTCCTCAATCCACTGTTTTCAGGGCGGTTATCTTTTTGAAATCTTCGAGCACCCCCTTTCCCTAGATTCTCTCACCGGCGCCGTGTGGATTTTTGATCACCGGGGAACTTCCCTCCCCCGAAAAGCACACGACCCACCTCTCCAGGATTCTACTTTTTTCCCCACATCTGCCGAAAAAGATTAGTAGTCGCGAGCTCTCTTCCCCCAGGGGCGTCCGGTCGGTCCTTTTTTTCCTGGAACTTTGGCGGTCCGCTCGGTCCCCGGGCGGCCTCCTGTTGTATTTTTCCCCCCTCGCGTCCTAGCTACTTACTTATTTTTGTCCTGTCTTTCTCTCCTTCTGTGAAACCCTCAGCTCGCACGCGCGGACACTCCCTCCTCGGGACTGCCCTTCCAAAGATCTTGTCTCGCTTTGTCTTCTACTCCGGTTGCTTTTCTATAACTTCTTCATGCACTTCTCTTGGCCGACGAGAAGAGTTGGTTCCTTTGCAATTTTTTGCCAATCTTGTCCCTTCACCTTTCCTTTTTCTCCCGGCTGCGTCTAAGGACGGGCTGGTCATCTATGACATGATGCAAGGTTCCTTTCGTCCTCCTTTTTTTCCAGGACTCCATGCGGCGCCTTCGCAACGAGATAACCTGCCCCCATCGGATCATGATTCATCATCTCTGGCTGAGCCTCTTTTCCTACCGAGTCAACTTCCTCCTTGACCTCCCTCCCCCACGGGCACACGATGATTCGAACCCCCACCGATCGCGACCAACTTTTTTTTCCTCCTCGAAGGTTTCTCGTGGAGCACCCCTAACTTGCTGCTTTCCCCACTGTTCCTTAGTCATTACCCAAGGACCTAATGAAACCATTGACTTGGTTTTCCTTTCCTTTTCGTCATGTTCTTTCGTTTCTTTATCCCTTTTGCGCTTGGGCAGGACCCCCCCTCGACCATTTTTCGGAGACGTATTTCCATTCCGCACAAGCCATCCCCTTCCCGTTGTCAGTGACTCGCGATGCAGCAGTGCTCTGATGTTTTCTTCTCTTTTTTCAAGGGGCCCTCGCCTCTCGGGATTATTTTCAAAAGACGATAGCTTCCCTTTTTTTTCATAAGCTTTCCCCATTTCGTGACGGTTGTTTTCGGATCCGATTTAGTAAGTCAAGGTGGTCGGCACTCCGGTTTGGAGGGAGGATATGACCCTCCGGTAAGGTTCGTTGCCTCCCCCTCTTTTGTGCAAGTCCGTGGATTTCCCGCCCTGGATGTTATACCGGCTTTCTCCTTCTTGTCCGCTAGGGGTCCTCCGGAATTCAAGGGGTCTCGCCATGCCCGTTCAGTGCGTCCCTTCCCCCTAACAATCAAAAAGTGTTTCCTCCCCTGCTCGTGGTAGTCTCTTCTCCCTTATGAAGCCCCCCTATTGGCCGATGCCGCAAATCAATCAGTATCGCGGTCCCCCCTTCGTCGGGCGTTTTTTTTTTTCTCCCCTCTGCTTGACAATCAAGTTTTCACCATGTTCTGATACGGCCACCCTTGTTCACGACGAAGTGCCAGACGAGAAGCCGATAACCTTTTCCTTTTTCCCTGGGCCTTTGAATGCCCGGGTTTTCCACAAAGAAGAGTCTTCCCTTCTTTTCGCAGCGTTCCCTTATGCCCCTCACGAGTTTTTTTGGCCACTAGATCGAGTTTTTGCGGAGGCGAGTGTACTCCAGGTTTCTCCGGTCCGTGAAATCTTTTTTTGAATCTATTAATTTCTCTCCTTTGTATCACAGGCGTTTCTCCTGATATTGAGTGACTCGACGAACTGGTTGATCGCCCCTCCTTTTTGTTTTTTTAACTCCAGATTGCAGATGTTTTTTTCCTTCTTTTGCAAGACGTTGTTTTATTATAGAGCCCCCCTTGCCAATGATAAGTTTTCTTTCCGCTCCCAGCGTTCGTGAAGAAATTCGCCGCCTTTTCGCTTTCAAACGGACTTCTCTGAGACGCTTTTACCTGAGTGGTGCCGGACGTCCCCCTTGCCGCCCCTCTTCTTGAACTAAATGCAAAGTCAATTCCCTCTTCCGCCGTTGGAATACATCTCTCTTTCCTTTTCTCCCTTGACGCTTTCTCTGATCCGCATTTCCCCCTACAGGAACCCTCCCCCTCGATTCTAGTAGGAATTGGGAATTGAGCCAAGTAGATTAGGAAAAAGCCCTCTACTATTGGCTTTATTCTTTCCCCCTTTCCCCCTTCCG
>Ga0179591_1223578_pt1 | contig 19355 bp, 24 predicted proteins | sample CZOMad2_1_08_16f_FD_182891 | JGI IMG/M metagenome (GOLD analysis project Ga0179591, IMG submission 182891) | Vadose zone soil fungal communities from Angelo Coast Range Reserve, California, USA - CZOMad2_1_08_16fungal (PacBio error correction) | ecosystem: Environmental > Terrestrial > Soil >... | reverse complement strand
GGTTTCCATCCCCTTTTTTTCCCCCTTTCAGGTGTCGGGACGGAAGGTCTTTCCAGTCTTTTTGACACCTGGGGGCTCTCCCTCGTGAAGGGGCCTTTTTCCCGCCCCTTTTTTTTTTCCCCTTGTGGCCTTGTGCCGAACTGCCGTCCTCAACTTACGGGGTTTTCTCTTTCTAAAGGAAAAGTTTGTGTCTTTGGACGTGCCCTTTTCTCCTGCCAAGTTACGAATCCTTTTTTTTCCCCCCCTGCGATTAACCTAGCGGAACATTTACTTTGATCCGGACCGATTCCCCCAGTTCTTCTCTGTTTCTATGGAAGCGAACCAGGCAGGGCCCGGAGAAGTATCCTTTCAAAATTTATTTTATTTCCGCTGCCCAGTTTCCAGCTTTTTCTTTTGTGAAGGTGTCCGCACCGCATTTTTGGACCCAGGTTGTAGTTTGACGTCTTCGCTATTCCCCGCCTTAAAACCCCAGGGTACACTCCTTCCTCCCCCCTGGACCTCTTCCTGACAATCCATCTATCTCTTTCTTTCCTCCCCAATGGGGATGTCATGTTACCTCCCCATGGTCCACCAACCCTCCGACCCCCGTTCAAAACCCTTTTGGGACAGCTCTTTCCCCCTTCCCTACTTGCAGATTACTGTTAGTGAAGACACTTCCCCCCCTCAATACCCCTGAGATCGCTTTCTCCACCCCCCTTTCATTCACTAACCCTTTTTTCTTCGAACCCCCTTTCCCCCCAAACCTGCTGGGGCTCCCCCCTTCTGCATAGGATTAAGCGGGCTACACGGCCCCTGCTGACTTCCTGTCACAAAGACAGTCTACCCAATCAACCCGGCCTTCTCGTGGCGCACAAGGGAAGTATCCCCCAGTGTCCCCCCCCCCTTTATGTTGATTTCTTTGAAGTCCGGTATTTTTTCTGGTGCAAAGCAGTCTACACACCTGTACGTTTCCCAACACTGGAACTGATATGCTCCCACTTACCTATGCCCCCGAAATTTCCTTACCTCACCTTTCCCTTGTGGAATTCCGGCCTCCCCGGGTCACGGGGTTCTGGCTTTTGCTGACTGTCGCACGCCCGAGGCCACCAAGCTCCACTGTTGTCCCACTTTTGAGTCTGTAATGCGGTCGACCACTTCCCCCCCCCAAGTTGCAATAAATCTTTTTTTTAAGTTACACCACAAAAAGACGGGACAAGAACCTTCCCCCCCGGCTTCCTTTCGTCTCTCCATACTCAAGCAACCCGCAACTCCAGACTCCTTCTTCCTCTGAAGAAGTTTGTCCGGTCCCTACCCGCCTCCCTTTCCTTAGCCCTTCAGGATAGCGCCTGTCTCTCATTCCCCTGCGTTATTCATGCACAACGGGGCCAGCCTCTTCCAGTCTTGGTGTGGCTTGTTAAACATAGGTTATTCGCGTTTTTTAAGCATTCCCCGCCGTCTCCTTTTTTTTTTTTCCCCTCTTTATTGGAAGATGGAGGGATTTTTTTTTCCCCGGACTTTCTGCTCAAACCCCTGCCTTCGAACCCTGTGAGCCGAAAACCCCCAACAGCGGGCGTCCCCTGCGATAGAAGGAAAAGCCCGACGACCTTAAGATGCTCCCTTTCTATCACTCCATTCCTTCCTTAATATGCGTGCTTGAGTCCTTTTATGTCTCAAAGTCAACTGCTTCCCCCTTCTGGAGACCACAACCCTATGGGTTCCGTTCCTCCACTCCACAAGTAGCTGTACTTTGATCTTGTTGGTCCCCCCCCACCTTTGACCTGTAACACAAGAATCACTTTTTACAAGTTTTTTTTTTCCTAGCTCTTTCTTTTCTTCCAGCGAATTCGATGGGTATTCCCACGGTGGACATACTTTCTTTTCTCCCTTTTTGTAGTTAGTCTTTGACTTCGTCCCCCCACGGGGGCCTTCTGACGCTTTTTTTCTCCAAGCAAGTTTTTTATAGACCCACTCCCTGTTTCACCTCCACACCCACACCTTTTCTCTTGGTGCCCCCTTTCCCGAAGATTTTTCATTACAACTCTCCAATATGTTACCCCCTTTTTCTCTTTGCCGGGGATACACCCCTTAACTTTCCGAATGTCACTTTTTTCTTTGAAACCCCCATTACTGGGCGTCCTTGACCTCCCCGTTTCTTCTCCCCCCGGTAGGGACCCCACGTTTTCAATCCATTTTTATGTTGAGGTCGTTTCCAACCAGAGGACCTACAAACCCAACCCCCCCCTCCCTTCTATACTTTCTTGTAACAACGTGCCGCAAAAGATACCCTCTTTTGTCCTCCATTGAAACGTTTCCTGTACTCCGCCCCAATTCCTTTCTTTTCTTTCTCCCTTTCTTTTTCCTCTGGTTTTTCTTGTCTGACTTTTTTTTTTTTTTTTGATTTTTTTTTGTTGTGTATGAACTCGACTTGCTGCCTGTGCATCTTGTTTTTGCCTTTTTCTAACCCTTTCGTCCCCTTGTAGTCCAACCAAGCATACCACTTTATCAAGCCCCTCATCCTTTGACAGTGGTCGATGCAAAGTTAGTTTGTTCTTCTTTTGCGTAGTTTTTACCCGCCCCAGGGAGCGTGTACCCCCAGTTCCCCTTCTTGGATGGGGCCAACCCTACTCACAACCAGTCAGTACGTTTCCCTTGTCGCCTTCTTTACGGGTTCCTATCACTCCCCTCCTTTATGGACACTTGAGAACTCTTCCCTTCAACCATCCGGGGTTCCCCCCTCCCGCCAAGAAACAAAACGTTCCTATTCCCCTTGTAAGATTGGGGGAAGGAGTTGTTTGTTGCTCAGCTCTGCACCTGTAACATCAGACCCCCTCTCTCAAGTTTCACATTACCCCATGTTTTATTTAACTCTTTCTACAGCGAAGCACCTTCTTGAATTTTTTTGCACCGGGTTGCTACTTGCCCCAATGGTTGAACACCCGCTTTTCCCCCCCTTGAGAATGTTTTATTGCCCCTCTTTCCTGATGGAAGTGCTGAACCCCCATCTTCGGTAACCGACCTCCATGAGGGAGTCTCTCAATCCATCGTCTTTGCTGCCTTCAAGAGTTGATTCCTGGTACCATCCTGAGGAGTGAGGAGAGTGTTTTACCAACCACCTGTGTTCTTGCTCGTAACCGGACCTTTGGGTCGGAGAACGGTTCCCCTCCCTTTTCCCTTTTCCTTTCTATGACCAGACTATGCTAGGGGCCCACGCCCCCTTATTTCCATATACCCCTCGGATCGGACAGGAATCTGCCGTAGATGTTTTCGTAACCCGAATTTTTCCACCAAAGCAGGAGAACGACAGAACCAAAAAAAATTTTTTTCTCCCTATTTTTCCCTCCTTTTCGTTCTCAACTTTTCTCTCTTGTTTGGTTTTCTTCCCCTGATCGGGGGACTTTTGTCTTCCGTGTGATCGCTTCACTCTCCCCTCGCAGTGGAAGCGGTGGTGCGGATAATCACCCCACCCCCATGACTTGAGGCTCTCTCTCCCCCAAGTCCATTGGCCGGAGCTGGTTTTTCTTCTTTTATCAATTAGGCATGGGAGTGCTCCGCTTTGACCCAGTTTCTGGTAAAACTTTCTTCCTAAAACGAAAGCGTGCCTTTCCCCCCTTTCGTCACCATTTGACGAAGATAACACCATCCTTCCCCTGGATCAGGACCCTCACGTTCTCTGCCCTTTTATCGAGGATCAAATGGTTTCTGAACTTGTCCTTTTCCTTTTGAATTTTAGGCAGCTCGCTTTTAGAAATTTGGACTTCCAGCTATCTTTGAAGGTGTACCCCCCCGGTTTTCTCTAAATTTGATCGAATTAAAGGGTTTCTTCTTCCCCCATGAGAAAGTTCTCCAGATATTTAAACTTTCAGAAGGGGTCTTTCTTCCCCTCCCAGACCTTACCCTTGTTCACTGGGTTCTGAGATAGTTCCTCTAGCAGTGCTAGGACATCCCGTCGGCCGCACTTGATCTTCCTTTTTCTTCCTAGTGCCCCCATCTACTTTTAATGCAAAGATCAATTCTACGCCACTTTGTTTTACCTTTCGCCGTTGCATACGTATTTTCGAGCGGCCTTCAATTTCGAGGCGCGTTAAAGTTTCTGGTTGAAATGTGTGAAGAAAAAGTAAGTTCCGTTTTCTTCTCTTTTCCGGTCCCTCCGCACCTCAAGAAATCACCTGTGCGAGATTTTTTCCCTCTCCTCGCCTCCTCGGCTAGGTTCTTTGCCTTTTCTTTCTTTTCCATTCGGGACATGGGTGAGATAAGATCCCTGCCCAGTTTCTTGGGTACACCTACCTCCATTTTCCCCCCCTTACAATCTGAGAGACGTCCTACAACAGTACACAAAGCTTAAGGAGATAACCTTTTCCTCTCTCCTCCCCCACCACCTTAAACATTTTCCCTCTGCCCTTATTACTCTTTCGTTTAATAGCCCCTTTCTTCTTAATAAATTAAGGGAGAGGGGCCTAAGTGAGGAAAGCCTTCTCTTGCGGTCTCTCATTGATGCCCCTGGCGCCTTTGCTCTGATTCTTTAGTTTTCATTTCCATTCAAGAGCACATAGTTTTTCTTGGTATTGGAGGTAACTTGAGAGTGGACCCTGGTTGTTGACACCCTCTTCTTCCCTATCACGCAGAGTTTCGCTGACTTTTCCCCCTGAAGGCGGGTCGGTCCTTTTATTCGTAAGAGTCTCTCCACAGTCAACCACCCTGCTTTTTTTCCCCCAACGAAGTGGAATTTCGCCTTTTCCCTTCCCCCCGGCTGACTTTCCCTTTCTTGTCAGTTCCGACCCCTTTCTTTTTTTACTACGAAAAGATACTCCTCCATTCCGGTCGAGTTCTTCTGTCCCATCCCCGATGTCGTATGTGATATTAATTAGCTTGACGGCCCTTTTCCACCATTTTTTTTTCCCCCCGTACTTGACGAGGAAGGACCAGCTTCTCCCCCCACGTCATGTCAAGTGTCGACTTTTATCTTTTCCCTTCACTTCTTGTCAATTGATGACCCTGTCTTACCTCTAACCCTCCCGTGACAAGAAGCCTGTCGCTGGGTGGTTTTTATTTCAACTGAGGCTTCGGCCCAGTTTCTTATCCTTCTTGTTTTTTCTCAACAAAGCGCTTTCGTGTCTTTTGACCTTTCCCTGCGAACCGATTCCTGAAATGAATCCTACCTGTAGGGGCCCCTTTTAGTCTTTTGTGTCATGCCCGATTGTTGAAAGAGACTGAGTAGACTTTTGTTCAAAAGGACAATGAGGTTAGTGAAACAGTATGAGGATTGTTTGATGAAGGTGAGAGTTGTGTGGTTGTTTGGAGGGGTTCTTTTTGTGTGGTTTTGTGTTTACCTTTTTTTTTTTTTTGTTTTTTTGGTTGTCTTGTTTTTTTTTTTTTTTTTTTCTGTTTGTTTTTTGTTGTGTTTGTCTTTCTTCTCTTCGTGGTCTCTTTTCTTTCGGCTGTTTTTTTTCTGTTTTTTTGTTTTTGTTTTTTCGCTTTTGTTTTTTCTTTGTTCTGCCCAGATCCCTCTCCCAAAGTGGCGAATACCCCTAGCCCCTATTTTTTCTGTAGTCGGAGCTGCCTTGTCTTCTTTCCTTTCTCTCTTGATGCACTACTCCCACCTTTAAAGGAGTCACAGAGAGTATCCCAGGGCTCCCTAGCTTCTACCCATTACCTGTTTAACTTCTCCACTTGGATACTTCTTCTGATGCCCCTTGTTTTTCTACCCTTCCCCAAATCTTATCTCTTTTCGCCCCCATCTAATTACACCTAAGCCCCCCCCCCCCCCCCCCCTCCTTTCACGTCGTCCCCCCCCCCCTTTATGAGATCACCTTCCGTTTCCTTATCCCGTTTTGCTGTTCCTTTCTTAAGATTTTCTTTTAACTTTGTTCCAAATTCCCCCATCACCCCCCCGACGACATTTTGAGACTCCCCCCCCCTCACTCCTTTTCCTTCTCAGCTAAGGATGGTTAGGTGAGAACATTCGTTCCTTCCCCGTAATACAAGGTCCTCCATTTGCCTTCCCTTAGATTTCGATGTGGACTTCGATATCTTTTTCTTTTTTTCTCAGACTTTTGTTGTTGTAGCAATCTGGGGGGGTGGAATATCCATCATGCTTCCCTTTTCCTGGATTTCAACTTCCCCCTCTTTCCCTGTGCCCAAGTTGCGCTGATCAATTCGCCATTTTTTAGTTGCCCTTCTTCTTTCTCCTAAAGGGGATTTTTCCCATTCAGCAAGTCCCTTTTGCCATTTTTCACCTCTTGTCCTTATTACCCCCCTCCCTCTACCACGTTTTTCTTGTCCACCCCAATTATGGAAGAGGATGTTCGTGACCGCGAAGAAATGCTTCTTGTTCTTTCTCTCTCGCTTCTAATTCCTGAAAATGTCTTCCCTTTACTATTACTTCAGAGGTCGATTTCATCCACAATTTATGGGTCGACAGGGGCGACCTAAATTCACTTATTCACCCTCCCGTCTCCCCACCACAAATGTTGGGTCCCTTGCTTGAGGAAAATAGAAGCCCCATTTTTTTCTATTTAACTCCCTTTCTGTTTGGTGGTTTCAGTTTAGAGATATTGCGTCGATTTAACCCTGAACACAAACACGTATTCCAATTTGTTTAATTGTTTGGTTTGAATTTCTGTGTTGGCGATGAAGTTATACCACCCCTTTTTCCACCCAAATTTATTGTGTCCTGGGTTTCCCCTGACGCTTCCTCTTTCAGATAATTACGCCCTATACAATGTCCGGTGCATCTCTGTCTAACGGCCCCCCTTTTTTCTTTCTTGCTATCCAAATTTCAATCCCAATACGGTTAGTCTCTTCGTCCCTTCATCGGTCGCCCTCCATGTTCTTCTTCCTTTTTGGAACCTGGGAGGTTTTTGTTTGTGTTCGCGTGTTTTTCTTGTACTGAACCAGGTGAGGGCCCCGATGTTCCACCCCTTACGTTGCCTTTTCTCAACCAAGGGCAGGTGCTTCTTGATGTGTCACGTGCTTTATCAAGAGGCCAGAACATCTCTATCTCATCCCGCATACCGTTTTTGGGGAGATTTGCTTAGGGGAACTTCACTTGACTTTTTCTGCCTTGGGTTATTAGATATTTCGTCTCCCCTTTTACGAAACTGTTGCCCACACCTTACCCTGGTCTGACCCTCCTTTTCCTCGTGATTCAAAATAGCAGATTCCTTGGTTGTTTTTTCTCTTTTCCCCCCCTCTGTGAATCTGTCCCCTTTTTTTTTCGGTCGTCCGACTTTTCTTCTCTTTTTTTCCTCAGGTATTACCATCTTTGTCTCCCGTCCGCCGCTCTCCACGCGTCTCTTTAGCGTCGCCCCCCCCGTAGGTTTCTGTTCAGGATCTGTTAAACCGTTACAAACCCACACCACCTCCTCCACCACAAGGAACCCAAAAACTTCTTTCTTTAGTCCCCTACAAGTTTCAAGACCGACCGTCAACGTCCGCCCCTTTTCCCCCGGCGTCTTGTTCATGGAGGAGTTTGTATGACCCCCCTCGTTTGCGGATAAACTAGCTCCGCCCCCCCTTTTTTCGAAGCTTTTCCCCTTTTTTTCTTCCCAAAAAGAATCTGTGAGCCTCCCTACCTTGTCTTTTTTCCCTCTGACGATTGACTTTTATTTCCTCTGAAAAGCTTAAGTCGTGACCCCCCTATCCTCTTTCTAGTCTCTCCTGAGCTCCTCATCTCTTCTGCCGATGTCAGCTTCCTTTTTTCTCCTCAGTTGACATGCGAAGAAGGTGTCTGTTTATGCGCGAAGCATAGCCTTTTCCTATTTCTACAACGAAGGAACCTGCCCTACCAAATTAGCGGAATTTTTTTTCCTGGTCTCCTTTTTCCGTTTTGGCCTTCCACCTACCCTCCACCACCTCTCCGTGTGTTATCACGACAAGGGCGAACCGCTGTTGAGTCCTAAGTCTCATTTGCCGTCTATTCACCCCCCCCCTGACGGATTTCTTGACTTTAAGTTCCTTACTGACGGGAGCGATTTCCGTACTGTAAATTCAGTACAAGCACCCTCTTTACTTTCCACCTGGTCTTCACGACGTTGCTCCAGTGATTTTTCCCCTTATTTCTTTTCATCTTAATGAGTGAAACACCCCCCCTTGGGTAGGCCGCTCAGGTATTATCTCTACCACACCTACCGTCACTTTAGTGGAAAGGAGAATTTTTTCCCTCCTTTTTCTAAATTCCTGGATATTCGTCATATTAGTATTTAATTCAACCTTTCTTTTTTTTCTGCAGTCAAAACTTTCTTTTCCCAGTGTTTTTGACTTGCCCCCCCGACCTCCGATTTTTTCCCCTTTAGTGTTCCCCCCTTCTCTTCTAGCCTTCTTCTCGTGGTACAGCCCTCTTTGCCCACCCAGTCGTCTCCTCTTTTGTATCAAGCCCTCCTCTCCCCCCTCTCTGCAAGATTCTTTGCGATTTTCCGCGTGTCCTCGTTCTTTCGTTTCCTCCTGCTTCCTCCCCGAGAGTGTTACGCACATACTTTTTTCCGTTTGTCCCCACCCCCCCCATCATCTCTTTCTGTTACGGGCGAACAGACCACTCTGGGAAAAACCTCCCAGCTTTCTATCTATTTTAAGTTCAATTCACACCCCACCTCTTCTGCCCCACCCCCTGTAACTCTTTTTTCACCTTTGCAGGACTAGTCTTGCACCCACTGGTCCTATCCATCTGTTCTTCTTCACCGGAGGAGATTCACCCTGAACTAGGAAGTACTTGGGTTGATTCCAACCGGGTGACTTGTTGAGCCGTTTGTTTGAGTCTCCGATAGGGTCTCCTTTGTCCGTTTCACTAGTCCTTCTTTTTCACTGGCTCTCTATTGTCTTTTGCGTAATGGCGGCGTTGCCCCCCCCCATTGTTTTTGTTGTGCTAGATCTTTTTTTCTACCCCTGTCGCAGGTTCTCGGTCTCTTTTGCGCTTTTTCGTGGATCGATCCTGGACGCTCTCTCCACTTGTTGCTGTTTATTTTTTTGTTGCGGATCGAAACCTTCCCGTCTTTCGACCTCCTATCTTTTTCGGCCCCCCCTTCACTTCTCCCTGACCTGTCTTCCAGCGCATCAGAAAATCGCCCCTTCGCGCCGTCCCCCCCATAAACTGTTTTCGAACATGGTTTTTCTTTTCGTCCCCCTCCGGAGCTTTGGGGGACCTGCCTTTCATTTTTCACAAAAAAAAAACCACCTATCTTTACCCCTTTCCCCCCTCGTGCGACCTCTTTTATGGACCGGTTTTTGTGCCTTTTTTTTGATAGATCCGAGAAAATGTCAACCCCCGTCCGTCTCAAGTTTGGATCTTGTCTCTCCTTCGCTGCCTTTCGTCACTTAAAGATAGTGAGAACCTTCCTCCCTCCCCCAGGTTCCGTCTACACCAATGTGAATTCGGAGTTGCCCCCCTTGAAAATCCCCACTTTTCTTCTTTATTGCAATTACTCTACCGGACTTCTCGAAGATGTAGAGCCCCACACCCCCCGTTTCCCCTCCCGAGGTCTGACCCCAACAGTTTCTCCCTGATTTCACCACAAAAGTGGACAGCCCTCGGGTCTCGGAGTTGGCGGTTAGGGACATGAAAAAGAGTTTTGCTGTTTTGGCCTTGAAACCCCCCATCATTGACTAACTCGGTCCTTCTCGTGAGAACAGGTCAAGCTTTATCTCAAGTGATTTCCAAGGCATTTAACGGATCTGCCCTAGTCCAAAGACGAACATGGCCCCCCCCCTGGAGAGACAGCTTTTGTTTTGATTGACATCACACACATCGTCCCCCCCCAACGGGCCTCCTTTGAACGAACGTAGCCGAACGCGTTCACCCGTCCCCCCCAAAATCTGGTTTCCCCCCCCAGCACTCGACTTGAAAAAATTGCGACGTCTGGTCCCTTCCCCCGTAGAACTTTATGCTGTACTTCGGGCCCCCGCTTTTTTCCCTTTCTGTGCCGTAAAATTCGAGACGGCCTCCCCTTGGATTGTTTCTATGAGTTTTTTGTTTTTTTCCTTCAGGGAAAGGTCCTTTCACCCCCCTCCTGGCGTTCCTCTTTATTTCTGAGAAATCTCTACGGGCCCCCTCCTTCCCTCCCCCCAAACCCAAGGCTTCATCAACAAATTGGTGTAGGGGGGACCCCCCTACCTCTAGTTTCGTCCCTTACCCCTTTCCTTTTCAGGGTGGTGACCAAATAAAATGTAGTACCTTCCGAAAAGCCACTGTAGCCTCAATCAGGGAACCGGAGGACCCCCCCCTTCGCCGGTCTTTTTTTTGTAAGATGCTTGGCCACCAACAAAGCAATAACCCCTCCCATCCCAACGTGCCTCCGTGGGAAAACCCTTTGTTCCCCAAGTCACAACTCGACACAAGTCTTGGCAAAATGCCTTTCCCACCCCCCCCCTGTTATGGCGGTTAGGGTCGGTTCTTTACATAGATGCTTCTTTTTTCTCTTTTTTTTAAGTAACACGGGTTAAGTGCTGCCTTTCTTTTTCTGATGGCGACCCCCCCCCCCTCCGTACCATCTTCAAATTTTTCTTATGAGAACCTGGGATGGTTCGAGGTGCGAGGTTTTTAGGAAAACGGGTGGTACGGTCCGAACTCTTTTCCATTAACCGTTATACTTGTTTTTGTGATTGAGGCGGCTCTTAGGCCGTAACCATCCTAGCCAGAGGCTTCCTGTCTGGTTGGTTTTTTAGGTGAAACAGAAAAACATTTTATGCTGTCCCTGGTTTCTCTTTTTAAGGTCCCTTCCCCCAATATTTTTTTACCTTGGGGGGGTGGGTGGCACCTTGATTTTCCCCCCAAAGGTCCTTTTCCCCCGGATACGGGTTCTGTGTATGGTCTCTAGCTCTCCAGTGGTTTCCTATTCATGAACGTTAGACCCGGGTCGAATTACTTTCCTCCCGTTCAGAGTTCACTACCCCCCAAGAGGACCTAAGTAAAGGGGATGTCATTCTTTCTTACCCTTATCTTTTTATCAAAGGTGGTTGACTATCCGGGTTGGGATTCTCTGTTCTTCTTCTTCCCACTTCTCCCAGGCTAAAAAATTCTTTTGATTCTTCCCGGGCAGTGCGCCTTTTTGTGGACTTCTCTCGTTATTGTAAGATTTTTTTTGTGTTGCTCCGTGCCTATTCTATACGTTGTCCTCCTTCTCTCTTCTGGTCCTCCCCTCGTCAAGTACAGTCTGAACTTCCTCAAATGTCTTGTGTCAGTTTGTACAGTAGAGCCTGTGTCCGCCTTCTCTCCCCCCATCTCTGTTAAAGTTTTTGTACCGGTCGTTATATTCCCTTTTAACCCATTTTGACTGGGAGTTGTTGATCCCATTTTTACTACAAAGATTTACAATGGGTGCTGTAGAACAACCCTTGGGAACTGTGCCGTTTGTCAAATCTAGTGAAATTTTCTTTCCTTTTATAAGGAACAACCCCAAGGTGGTAAAGGCCACAAACCTTGATTTTGTCTTGGGAGAGAAGTTGAAGGTTGCCCGAAAAACTCCACCCCCCTGACCTTACAAAAAAGCCCAACGTTGACTCCTCCACGGGATGCAAGTAAGTTTGGATAAACCGTCCCAATCTTGTGCGTGATACTTGCCCATGATACCCTCACCCACCAAGTGACCCCCCCCCTCTGCGTACTAACTCCCTTAATTTTGGAACCATCAAGGGACCCCCCTCTCCAGGTTGTGACTCTTTTACCCATAGGGTTTTGGTGTTCTCCCCTGACTTTGATATTTACTATGTATAGACCCTCTCACCCTTATGAATCAGTCTTACCTGATCCCTGTAGTGTCCCCTGCTCCTTCTCTTATTTATAGGAATTATCTTCTTACCAACTTCAGAATATTTTGACTCCTTCATGTTCTGGGTGAACACCCAGTAACTCATTTTGGACCGGAGTAATTAAGTTCACTCCATGAGTTTCTTCCAGATAACAGCTTGACCCAGGCAACGTTCTCGCGTCTGTGCATGGCTTTCTAGCTAGAAAAGGTCGTCCCCCCCAACAAACCGGCCTGGATGTGCCATTCTTTATTAACAACTGTCTCCAATGGACGCCTCCCCTCCTATATCTCTACTTTCAGCCTACAATGAAATTGCTCAGTGTTGGTTAGTGCCCCCAATGACCCCCCTCCCTCGCTTCTTCCGGACGCGTTCTGCATGTGATTGTGCTTTTTTTCTTGATGTGAGTCGGACGCCGTGGCGATTCTGGTGTGATCCCTTGTTGCGATGGTATCGATATTTTATGTCCTCTTGACCAACCCCTGTCATGTTTCTGTTCCACTTCCAGTAGGGGCCCGGTTTGAGCTTGAACTTCTTTTTCCACCTGTGACTTCGATGCCCCTCACCCCTCCCCCTCCTAAATGTCATTGACCTTTTATACCTTCTCAATCCCCCCTGCTTATAACAGGGGAGGTCCTTTCCCGCCTTCTTTCTTATTCTTTTTGCAGGCTGTTTTCCCCTTCTCTCCCCCTCCGTACTTTATTAGTTTTTAGGGACGCTGTTTTTTTCCCTTGTACCCCCCACCGGCTTTGTCACCACCCTCCAATAAAATTTTTTCACCACCGGTTCGGGATCCGGAAATCCTTCGCTAACAACTTTTATTTTTGATGTTAGTGCTGCAGTTTCTGCGGATGACGGCCGCTACGACGGTTGATTTGGTTTTCTTTTTTCCTTCTCCCGAGGCAAAATTGGGCCCCTCCAAAGCCTGGTCTTTGTTTTTGGTTCGTCGATTTTCCATTTGAATAGATCTCGGTTGGTACGTCGATCTGTAGGAAACCTCAATTTTCCTTTCCTGTCGTTGCCCTAAATTTTCAAGTTTCGGGTTTCTTGGGTATCTGAAAGGTGTTTTGTGTTTCAAAATCTTCCTTCTTTTCCATTGACCCCCATTGTTTTGGATCTCCCTTTTTCTCGTTCTTTCCCGTTTGCTCGAGGTTCTGGGGCTTTTCTCCTTGTCTAAAGGACCACTGGCCCTACGCAGGCTCCAGAAAATCTGGCAACCCCCTTTTCTTGCCTCACCTCGGAAAAAATTTTTCTACGCAACTCCTTGACTTAAGGTGAAACTCCCCAATGATTCCCTGAAATTCAATTTTACGATTTTGAAAGTTGCACTTCGATCTTTTACCCCCTCCCCCGAAGTCCCCTGCGAATGATGGGTAAGACGTTTTAAGGTCTACTCGATTTCTATGGCTATCTTTTGCTTTTCAGGAAGAAACTCTTGAAGTCCTGGGGCCACACCTGTTTCTTTTTCTCCCGAAAAGTGTCAAGGGGACTTTCACACTTTTCGTTTCCACTTTGGACCCCAAAGTTTCGACACACTTTTTTCTGGGACGGCATTCGATTGGCTTTCCCACCCCGGGCAACGTTAAGGCAGTAAAAGAAAACCCTACTCTTCCCTCTTTTTCACAGGACTTAACCCATATTCATACTACTAATAATACACCTTTTCAACCGTGTTTTTTTTTGAGTTGATTCTGATGTTCTTTTAGACAGTTGCGCAGTTTTTTCCCCCTGCGGTTCGTGGTTGCTCCTCTCCTTTTTTCCCCTGTTCTTCTGCTTTTTTAAATGCTTTCCCCAAGGAACAAACAGTTTTGTTCTCCCTGGTTTTTCCTCCCGGAAAGTTACCCGGTTGCGGCGGGTTTTACGTCCAATTTTGTGGCACATTTTTCTTAAAGGTGCTTCCAACAACTTGCAATAATACCCTTGAAACCGTAATCCCAACTATTTCCATCCTTTCCGTATTTTCCGTTCCCCCAGATGGTAGATGGAACTTAGGCCCAGCGGCAAGGCAGTGTGCCCCAGAGCGTTAATTTTTTTTTTTTCAACATTCTGGTTCGTTGGAGAAAAGGCTAGAGTTTTTAAAGGTTGTTCCTTTTAAAAGGTTCCTCTCTGTGACGCGTTTTTAGGAGTTCCCCTCCCCGAAAAGTTTTAAAACCTTCCTCCCCCTTTTCTCCGCTCGCCCCAGCCTCCCACTCTTTTCGGTTCCCCCCCCACTGGGGCTTTTTACACTGGCCCTAATTTACCCCAAAACACCCAACCCATTTAAGTAAACCCGACCTTTGTTCTTTCCCCCCTACCCTTTTTTTCCCTTTCCGGTCTTCTTTCGTGTCTGACCTTCCCTCCGTTTTCCCCCCCTCTGTATCGTTTCCCCATTAATCGTGTTTTCCAAACCCGTAAACCCCCCAAATTTGGAAACTCTTTCTTTTTCCCCTCTCAGGAGATCCTTTCGGAATTCACAGTCTTTGCGTTCCGAGGTTTGCCCGCTCCTTCAAAACTCCCCACGTTATACCCCACCGAAAACGTGTACAAGAGTGGTGCGTTTCTCACACTTTGTGTACGATCTTTTAAACCCTTACCCCACTCTCCATTTCTTGTCTATCTTACGGTGGGGGTGTCCTTTGGCCAACCGTTTTCCCCGTGAAAGCCAAGTGCAAACCTTCCTCATGTATAATTCCCTCACCGTTTGCAAGCCGCCTGTCCCGGTCGTAGGTCCTTTCCCATTTCCCCCGGGTCTTTTGCGCGTGTACCGCAGCTGAGTGTCACATTTTTTCCCTTGTTGACCGGAGTCCTGTAGGTGTTTTTCTTCATTTCACTTTTAAAACAAAAATGAGCCGACCCTTTCAAAAACGACCCTTTTTTTCCTTTGGGTTTTTTTTCCAACCGGGTCGTCCTAGCCATACTCAACGACAAACGCACACTCTCCCCTTTCCGTTCCCCTAAAACATTGACAGTTAAGGGCTCGATGTCCTGCCGTCGGACCTTACGCTACCTTCTGGATGTCTCAGTTAACGATTCTTCATCCCCTTTCCCCCCCCGCAGTATCGCCGTTGGTGTCTTCTTTACTAGCTTCTCCTTTCAGGCCCGCCCTTCTTGATTTCTGTCCCCCTGGGTCCCCAAGTCACTTTTTGAAGAGAGGGCGTTCTCATTTTTTTCGCATTCAAACACCAGGCTTTTAAGCTTTCCTTCTGCCCCCTTTCACCCCTCGGCGAACATTTGGCCCTGGAACTTCAAATCCCCTCCACTTAGATTCCGAACCTTTCCGGGGCTCCCCCTGAACCCCCTTTTTTCTTCTTCCCCCCTCATTCGCCTTTTCTCTTCGAGGAGAGTACACTCTCCCAACGGCGGTTTGACACCACCCCCGATGTGGAAGGTCCCGAAAGACCAACCTCTCTCTTTTGTGACTTGTCCCCCCAACCAAATGACACTGTTTTTCACCGACCCACGCCCAACCGGGTGTACTTTTTGTTCCCTACTGCAGTCCCCAGAGTAAGGGGAGTTTTCCTCCCGCTTCCCTTCCGGGGCTATAGGCCCTTTGTAGGTCTTTCGTTGATTTCGAAAAGTGGGAATGATTTGTCTCTCTCGTTACCCGTTTTTTTTTATAGAAGAAAAGGAAGGGCAACTCTTCGCCTCTCACCCCTTCTTTCCAAGATTTGTCTCAACACTCGTGAAAATATTGTTACACCCTTCTCACTTTTTTCTTCCCTAAATACCATCTGTCCAGCTTCTCTGGTCCCACGGTGAAAAACTAGGAACTGGTCTTTCACTGAAAGCATTGAGCCCAACGTACCGTATGGCCACTCTCCCCCTCCTGTCGAGAAACCGAGACCTCTTCCCCCCTTTCCCCCACACCACCCACCCCTTTAATATATTATCCGTTCAACGTTGCGCACCCCCTCTTTTACCCCTCCTGGTCCGAAATGAAAGTGCCAATTCTTTTCTTCTCCCCCCACCCTTGGAGCTGGCCCCGGTCAGAGGGCCCCCCCCCCCCTTGTTTTAACCCTTAGGCTGAGTGCTTTCTCTGATGGAAATCCCTCCTTTCTTTCTGCGAACCCCCCACATTTCTAACTCCGTGTGGGAATTTGCGCCACCCCCCCCCCCACAATCCTCCTTCCTATTACCTCCCCCCGTGCCTTTTCCTTTGTTTCGAGCAAGTCGTTTAGGGAGTGTTTTCTTTTCCTAAGGTTCTTCTGACAAACTCTTTGGATGTTCCGTTGACGCCCCCCCCCCCTCCCTGCCGATGGTAGTACGAGTGACGTCTTTGCCCCAATAAGAAATCATTGCTCAAGGTCGCAAAGTTTCTCTTGCGCCCCCCACGAAAGGACCCGAGAAACGAACCGTTTAGCTTTCTTCTTTCCTTTTTCGGTGGTTTGAGAAAAGAGACAGTCCCCCCAGGACATCTTCCCTTTACCTCCGTTTGCCCCCGATCGACCTCCGTTTACCGAAATGTTTCCTTTCATGTTGAACGGGGTCGCTTTTGAAAAATGGGTGGTTCCCCAAGGGTTAAGTGTCCCCCCCTGACTATTGTCTTTTTTTTTTTTGTTTCGAATTTTTCCCTCGTAGGGCACCCCCTTTTTTCTGCTTCCCCGGAGGTGGTGTCTGGAAGCGTTCTGTCATTCAATAGGCTACTACCTTCCTCCCCTCCTCCCCCCCTCAACAAGGTGGAGGTTCCCCCTTATTGGTTCGAGGGAACGGGAGATCTCTCCTCCCCCCATCCCTTTTTATTCTTTAGAGAGTTTGAAAGGGGGACTACCACTTTTCCCCCCAAAGCGCCCATTCAATTTATCAGATCCGAGGTGGAAGACACGAATCAAGCAGCTGTCCCTAACCCCCCCCCCCATTTCTCCTATATTTCCCGGTCCCTTTCGGCCCCCCGTTCCATTCTAGCTTTTTTTTTGTACCTTCCTTTTTGTTTTTTGCGGGCAGTGGACTACGCTTCGTCAGTCGCCGGGAAGGAGTGGGGAGGATAATAAACCAACCCCCTGCTTCTTTCCCTGTCCTAATTGAAATTTTAGCCGTGGTATTTTTTTCTTTTTAGGTAATTTCCCTCTCCTGAAATTTTGGAAACGTTGTGGACGGTGTTTTTCGTCCCCCGGTTCCCAGCTTAGTTCACTTTTTTTCTTTGACCTTTTTTCCTCCACATCTTTTTGTCATTGTTGTCCCCTGACTAAAACTTAGTTCGACCTTTTTATCTGATGAGGAAAAGGGGTAGACCCTTGGGCCTTACTCCTCTTCATGTCTCGATCACGATTAGGCAATTTTTAAATGCCCAGGTCGTTCCCTTCCCCCCCCTGACACCCCCTGGCTTCCAAATGGTTCTTTGTTTTGGAATTGCCAGGTTTGGGAGAATAACTTTTTCTCCTTCCTCTTCTTTTTTCACGTCCCCATGCATTTCTTCCTGTTGATTCCCCCCTCACTTCTGTTTAATGGTACTCTATCTCTTGGAGATAGCTAGCACCATCGATCTTCTCCTTCGATGTCTAGTTCTTTTTCTTTATGTTTCTTCCATTTTCTTTGTGCTAGGTACGTGCCAAGCTCTTTCTTCCAGTCTTCCTTCCCCTTTTGTCTGATTGGGGCGTTAGTCGAAGGGTGCCGAGAGCTTACTTTCCTCCCGTTCTTTTATTTCTTGGTTTTTTCTTTCTTCCCTTTTTTCCTGGGACCCCAGATCTGAGGTTTCTTTGTCTGAGATCGTTCCTTTTTCTCCTTCCCCCTCTCTCCACCCACCAGTCACGAAATCAACCCTAGACTCCTTTTATCCCTCATCCCTCGTCAACGACGGTCCGACTTTCCGGAGGAACCTGTGTGAGATCCGCATTCCCCCCTTCCCCCTGATTGGGCAACCCCTCATTTCGTCAGGGTCAAGCAGTAGTATGAGCAGCCCCCCCTTCGCCCCTCCCATCCTCAGGAGATCAGATAATATCTTTTTTTTCTTTCTCCCAACCAATCGATTCCAAATTATCATTCTCCACTTTATATGATGGTTCCTCAGCGGCCCTTTCGTTCGTTCTGCTTTCTTTGGCTTGAGGGGCTTAGTTAGGACAGACTTTCTCGTTTCCCCCTGTGCATTTTTTACTCCTCACGATCTATTCTGAAGCTGTTCGCTCGGGACTCCTCCCCCTCTACGTTTTTCGTTTCTGAGTCAATTTGTTGCGTTCATATCTTACGAGTGACTAGTCTTAAAAGCCCTCCTCCCCCTTGCACTACCCTTTTTCTCGATTTTCAACTTTTTAGAAGTACCTTTTTTTCGTTGAGTTCTGTCAGGCTTACCGCGGAACAAGTTTACTAAATCGTTCCAAAAGTTTTCGTGCTCCGACCCCTTTTTCCTCTCGCCTTCACCTTGTGACTCAGGTTTTTCCAGCAGCAACCGTTGATGTCATAGTTTAAGATAAGCATCATCCCGGGCCCCCCCCCCTGTTGGTTTCCTCTGATCGATTTCATTTCCTTCTCACCTCTTCTTTTTCTCCCTTAATTGAGGTGTTGTTTAATAGCACCCTTCGGTAGGCGACAGTGTTTTTCACCTCCTTGACCCTAGGACCACCTCCCACTCAAAGCCACGGCAGTCACCCCAGTAGTAGATCTCGGAACTGGGCTTCCTTTCCCATTCCTTGCCCTGGTCCGGTCTACGCTCCGCATTCGGTAACAGAAAAGACATCCCCGGACTTTTTCCTTCTTCACATGACTGGAGTATTAGGCAAAGGGTTGTCTTTTTTTTTTGTCTTCTCCCCGTGGATCTTTCCGTGGTTTTTGCATTCACCGAATATTACCTCTTCACATTCCTCCGATAATTTTCGTTTGTGACCTTCCGTCTTCTTCTTTCCCGCCGTCCTCCCGCGTGCCTGTCCCGCCTTGACCCCCCTACACTTCTTGCTGCACAGTACTCTCCTCGCTGCAAGTTACCTAGAAAGCGATGCTCCCCAGTTCTAATCTTTTTAATCCCTCTCTTTATTTCGGCTTCTTTTTTTTGTCGAACTTGTAGCTATGGCGTCCTTTACTTCTCCACTTTTTTTTTTCAGGACGGATTAGTATTTCCTCTCGCAGCTTTGCGCCCATCTCTACCCCCCGGGTAAGCCGGAGACCTGGATCCCCCTGTTAGATATTTTTTGCTCCCACCACGGCTGTTCATCATTTTACTCCCCTTCTTCCTCATTAGAGCCGTTTCGTACGGCTTTTAACCTTCTTATTCCTGATTTCATTCGTTTCCCCTCATCCCTTCCAATTTTTTCATTTTCTTTTTTTGTTTACCTTTGTTAACATTCCTCACATAACATGACCTCCCCTTTGTACCTAACCTAACCCCCGATTCCTTTTCTGTTTGAGCCTGGCTTTTCGAGAACATCGTCCCTTTTTTTTTTTTCCCTATAAAGGAGATCATTAATCTTTGAGCCGTCAAGCTTTTTTCTTTTCTCTTAATTATGCTTTGTGTTTTTGTTTTGTCCCTTTCTTTCTCGTTCTCCTAATTTCCTTTCTCTAAATTTTCCCCGCCCCTTTCCTTTGTTTCTTGACCGATGACGTGTAGATTCTTTCCTCCCCTCTCAGCCAAGGAGAGATAATATCATTGTTTCGTGCTGTTCATCCACTTCTTTGTCCCCTTCTTCATTCTCTTTCTTTTTCTTTTAGGATAGTATAAACGCCAGTCAGCACGTTCGGCA
>Ga0179591_1437796_pt1 | contig 19358 bp, 16 predicted proteins | sample CZOMad2_1_08_16f_FD_182891 | JGI IMG/M metagenome (GOLD analysis project Ga0179591, IMG submission 182891) | Vadose zone soil fungal communities from Angelo Coast Range Reserve, California, USA - CZOMad2_1_08_16fungal (PacBio error correction) | ecosystem: Environmental > Terrestrial > Soil >... | reverse complement strand
GGCCATTCTTGGTGACGCGTGATCTTTTATTGGAAAGTGAAACGCCCCATCACGAGAACGGCACCCTAGTCCTCCCCTTTGAGAATTTTTTCTCCCCCCCCCATATACCCGATATCTCGACTACTGCTTTTTTCTTCACCTTGCCTTCTTTTCAACGCCGAGGGCCCCCTTTTGGTTCCCACGAGGATAATCTTTTTGAGCTGATGGGACCCTTTTCCTGTCTTTCCGTTTTCGAAAATCTTCTATACCAACGGATTTCCCTTTGACTCGCTGGATTTCCCTCGTGTTTCTCTCTTTACCCGTCATACGCGAAGCAAATTCTTTTATGAAGGCGGCGCGTGCGGCCTAGTCCTCCTCAGACAACCCCTTCCCCCACTTTGGTCATTGAGATATACGAGTGCTGATTCCCCCTCCCTCCCCCCGGCGCCGATTTAGTCGCGAAGAAAGCTTTCGAACCCTGACCTAATCTGGCGTTTTTGAAGGACTTTTTGTCGTGGACGAGGAACGAGTTTCCTTCAAGACCGTGCCCTGTTAAAGAAACAAAGAATTGCGACCTTTGGTCACCTCTTTAAATACTTCTTCATAGATAATTTGAAGGGACGTTCCTCCCTTCTTGTGAATCTCACTGAACGTAACCCTCGTAGTAGCGGCCCCGTCTTTGGAGATCTAGTATTACCAGGCTTGGATTCCCCCGGACACAGAAGCGAGAACTACTGAAGCCAGGTCTTGATCCCTCTCCTTCATTGATGAATCGTTCGGAAGCGCCCTTCTAATAATCCTACAAAGACGAAGTTTCATCTTGTCCCCCTAGATTGCCTCTTGGCTCCGGTAAGGGCTTGAGATCTCAGAAGCTTTCCTTTGATTTGATCAACCTTCTTTATGCCATGGGCCTAAGGCCAGATCTTTCCGATGAAGACTTAAGTCCTCGAATCTTGAACGCCTCAGTTAGTACACCTCATGGCTCTCTCTCTTTCTAAATAAGGTTGTAACGGGATTGAATTCGCACAATTGCTATTTGACAATGTTTGTAGTCCCTCCTATATCGCTCTTTTACCCGAGAACATTTTTGCCCCAAGTCTCGTAACATAGACACCTCCTGGCTGCTTCATGTCGCCCGTCTTGTATTGTCCCCCCCTCAGGATGCTTTTCTGCATCGTGTTATTGTGAGATCGCCTATCCCTTTCCCATCGCAACCATGGCGACTCAATATGCTTCTTACCTCTTTTAACTCTTCGCACTCCCTCTTTTGAATGGGCAGGAGGATTCGCCACGGTCCCCCTCCCATCGACACGGTTCATGTTCAACCCAGGATTCTCACCATCGAGCGTCCCCCCTCTTTCAAGCCTGTTCTTCTTTCTTCCCCACGCCCCTGAAAGCAACACCCTTTGTTGTGCGATCCCCCTTTTGTTCAATTCGAGAGACTTCCTGTCTTGCTTCTTCCCCGCTTTTGCACCAGATACGTCCGAGATTGCCATTTTTCGTCCGGGTAGTATTTCCTTCTCCTCTTCGCCTTCTTGTCTTTGTCCTTTTTTCTAGCATTATAAATCTGACCCACTGATTCCCTCCTCCTCGATATTGTGTTTTTAGAATGGCGAGGATACCTAATACATTCTGGTAGAAATCCCTCTCTCATATGTGTCCTTCTCCTTTTCCGGCATAAAGAAGCTACCCCAAAACCCGATCTTTCCGGGCCCTGCCTGAACTTTCGATGCCAGATGTCCTCTTCCCCAGAGTCTGCTTAGCATCGAAATAATCCTCTCTTAACGGGATGCCTCTGACGTGAGCCTAAGTGCAGTGTCAATAGTCCTGGCTGCCGTCGATGGTCTGTCCCTCTCATTCCCATGCGCTTTGGAGTCCTTTGACTGCGAGACGATTTCCGAGTTATCGTTTCTCCTTAGGACGGTTATGGTTTTTTCACATCCGCCCCAGTATTTTTAAGAAAGGGCGCTGCGCATCGATTGATCCTCTGTAAGCTCTTTTCCCGAATCTTAGCTCCCCATCTGCTTCGCTTCCTTCCCCGAAGCTTTTCCTTGTATTCTCATTTATGATTTTTCATTGTTTTTCGATTTGTCCCGCGGCTGCCCCTCCCTTTTTTTCTTAATGGGCCACGCCCTTTTTGAGCAGGTTCTTTAATAGGAGTGCCTCCTGGTGATTAGCCTGATTTTTCATCGAGCGCGTCGATAGGGCTTGAGATTTGTCCCCTTAAAAGCGCGAAAGCACGCCAAGCTTTCCTAGATCGAAGTAATGCCTTTTTCCAATTTTTCATGGACCTTGACTCTTCCCTCGTGAAACTCCGACAGCGCTGCCGTCGAGGCCACACTCCTCGATATCCCTGCCGCCTGTCGTCGAAATCCCACGTTTTCCCCCCCTTCGAGCATTCGGTCCCGTCTTTTGCACGGACCGCCCCCTCAGAGTATCGTAAGCCCGCGTAGAGGACGATATGCCTTTTCCAGAGGTCGTAGGCGAAGGATCCCTACCCCCCAGAAGCGAGCAGAAGGAAACTTTTTGTGTTTGTTGACATGGATTCTTATTGCGCGCCCAGTTTCCTGAGACCCCGTCAAAGGACGTTCCCCTTGAAGCGTTGTTCCTCCCTTTCCTTTGGCGGCCCCCCCCTACTGAATACTTTCGTTTTCTACTCCTTTCCCAAGTTCTCGGCAGTTCTTCTCCATTTGGAACCGACTTTCGGGTAGCGCGTCTCTCGCCGAGCACCTTCGTTTTTCGGTAGCCTTTAGACTAGCAGGCCTGAATCCAACGCTTCTTTTCGACACTTCTTGTGCCCCTCTCTGGATTCCCAACGAACCCCCGACGGAGCCATTGATCAGGTTCAGCCTTTTTTTTGGGTAGCAACCTTTTCCTGCGCTGCCTCAGCAGCAGGTTCCTCGTATAGCTCTGTTGACGCTTGATTCGTTGCCGGCACCTCTTGCAGCAATGAACTTTATGTTTGGTCTTCTCTGCCGAGCTTTTAAGCACCATGAGATGTCGTCGGAAAAGTCCTCTTGCGAAACGTTGCTACAGATTCTAACCTTCCTTGCCCCCTTTTCACGTTTTTTTAATTGTGCTGAATGCCGAGTTCGGCTCGATATCGCTTTTTCCTTCTCGGCCCGAGCCCTCCTCCTTTCCCAGGCGACAGCATGAGCTTTTTCCTCTTGAGCTCGTTTTTTCCGGTGCTCTGGTGAGCTGGACCAGAAATCCCACGTCTGGGCCCCATACTATCTTGTTTCAGTAACCTCCAAAGACTGCAGCTCCCAGAGACTCGGAAATAAGGTCCCTTCACCCGCTTTTTTTAATGTTAGATACCCTAATCCTGCCTCTTCCCTTTTTTTCTTAGGCGGAAGTCGGAAGTCCACCAGTTCCCCACCGCTCGGAATTTTAATCTTTCAGTCGTCAGCTCTTCTCTCTTTCAACCTGAGAGTAAGGCAGTTGCATGATATAAGCTTCTCCTCTGGTTTGCCTTTGCCTTTCCGTCGGTCACAAAGCCAGCCGAGAGTTGACATCCTTTCTTTAAAGCCGTTTATTCTAAGTGCCCCCTAGTGTTGATGGTTTTTTACCGAAATATATTTACCAGGCCTCCCTCCCGGACCACCAAGCAACGTTTTAGTTGATTTTCGTGATGGCACCCTTTCTGAATAGTGCTCGGAAATTCTGATGCGTACTGGCCCCCCGTATGAGCCAGTCCTATCGTTGCTGTTTCCTCCGCGTTGTCGGTATTGGTCGCTGCAAAGTTTCGTAGGTGCTTCCCAACATTTTCCCCGAACCGCTTTTTCTCACGTTGGCAAGATTTTCCTTTTTCGCAGGCCCTCTTCCTTTAGAGGGCCGAATTCGAACTGGGTTAGCTGTATTTCGCAGCCTTCTAGTAGAAGGTAGAGTTGCCTAAATGCGGCCTTTAAGATTTTCCGTGAGGAATAGACTGTAATTTTTTTTCCCCTTCCGCTTCTTTTAAAGTGAAACCCCTTTAACGGAAAACTTATAAGAAACTTCGGGAAAAGGTCGATTTTCCCGTCCTAAGAACCAGCAGTATTGCTGTTTTACTGTTATATAGCCTTTCATACGAAGAAGTTTGCTTTGTTGAGAGGAGCTCCCCCCAATTGTGTCACAGACTATCGACTTTCCTCGAAAAGCACCAGACCCGCCGCCCTTTGCGGACCTTTCCCCCTTTTGTCCGTGCACCTTTCCCTTACGAAGACGCAGATGTTTACGTTCTTTCTATTGCCGCCGTTCCACGGACCGTACATGTAGCACTTCTTATGCCTCCTTAACGATCTCGAAAGACCGAGACGTCAGTTAGAAGCGGCTCCGCACCGCTGACGAAGTTCTTCCTTCGGAAACCATCCAAAGTTTCAGCGGTTTCGTGGAACTTGCGGACCGCTAAGTCTCCCCTCTTCTGGCTGACCCCCCCCCCCGACAACGAGGTTTTCTCAGAAAAATCCCGTTTCTCTTTTGAAAAGCGCTTTTCCAATTCGAAGTCGCCCTGCTTTTCCCCGATTCGTCTTCCATCATGCCCCCCTCAATTTAAACAATGTCGGCCTGTTTTATGCTGCCGTATAATCTTTCGCGTATTTCCAACGACGACCCCAGGCACTATGTGTGTGCTCTTACCGACGCGCTTTTTTCTCGGCGGGCTGCTCACTCAAGGCGGGCTTTTTTTGAGCAGGGCGATTCTCCCCCCCTCGCGTTCCCCTTTCTGAAATGAAGACACATGTGGACGCGCCTTCCCATGGGAATCTTTTTAATTGAGCTCGGACGATAGGGACGAGTATCACGCCTGAGAGATCCCTGGTGTTGCCTTCGACTTCCTGAGCACCCCCCGCCCACCCCCCTAGGTCCCTTCCCAGCGTTTTTGTCACCAGGCTTTGCGATCTTACCCCATTACAACTTTTACTATCCTTAGTCCGACCCTATTGTTCCCAGCGCCCTTTGGGCGAGGTTTCCCTGCAGTCCCCTCCCAAGACTCTTGGGACATTTTTCGTGTCTTTTGGGCTGCGCTACCCTAGGCCCCTTCGACAGACGCTTCAATCGTTCTGTTGTCAGCTTCTTTCTCACTTGCGAGAGATGTGTTCATTTTTTATTCCCTCGCTCTGGCGATCGTTTTCTCAAATCGAATTCGTTTCCAAATTATTGAGGATCATTTCTCCCTTTTTTGCAGAATGTGATCTGCTTGGTCTTTTTTCCTTTACGCAATTAGGATCAGCCTTTCCGTTCAGCGCATGGTTTTTGTGCTGCACTCCCTCTTCGGCAAAGCCTTCCCGACAATCCCAAGGACGCGTTAACCTAGTTTTCCCTCCCAGGCATTCCCTCTCAAGCGTTTCCCACGAGAGCTATGACTACCCCGCGGAACCTTGCTCCTTCTGCAGCGCCTTCGCGATCTAGTCTGTGAGCAAACACCCATTTATTTCCACTTCTGCGTCCTTTTTTGGAATGACCCCCGGTAGTCAAAGCATTGTCGAACCCCCCCTCGCAAAGAAGAGTATTGCGTTCCAGGTCGATCCTTTTTTCCCTCCCCGCAACATCCTCCAATTGAGCGGCGAGGGTCTCGAGCTGCAAAGCCCCTCAGCTTCCAAAATGTCGCCCCCCCTTAAGAGATGGGACGTTTTTTAGTATACCTCCCTAGCAGGGGCGTGTTGGAAGCCCTTTTCTTTTGACCCTTCCGTTATGTTTGGAGGGATCCCCCCTTATGGAGATGCCGGGCGCTATTCATAAAATGTCCCCCCCCCTCCAATGAAATCGACACTTGGTCCTGCTACCTCTTCATGTTGGAGTCCCCCCTTTCATTGCGCACCTCCCCTCTCCACGCTTACTACGGCTTACGAGAAGCTTTTTCCTTGGCTGTCGTGCTAGGGGCCTAGAAGATGGAGTGTCTCCGTGAGGTTCTGCGGCAGGCGTTCGTTTGTCGTATTCGCCCCTTGTTTGCAACTTTTTTCCCAGAGCGGGCTTCAGTTTTTTTTCCCGTCAGCGTGGTAAATACCCTCAGCATTGTGTAAGGAAGTCCCTCCTCTTCCACTCTGTCTTTTTTTCTGCTTGGATGGGTCAAGTATTTTTTGACGAGTCCCCTACACCAGCGCTCCATGATGAGACGGATTTTGGGGGGCAGGGGGGGGTTCCCCCCCCCCCCCCCCTTGGGCGGCCCCCTCCCTCTTCAAAACGGCTACATCCTCTTTGGCCCCCCCCCCGGCCGCCGAAAAACGGATGCTTGTTTTGACCTTCAGAAAATTCGACGCTTTTCGTTTTTTTCTGAGTGGACAGGTAAGCTGCGCAGAGGGGGGATCCCCATCGATGAGGACCGCTTTTTCGGCAATAGTCCATAGCGATTCTCACTTATTTCGCTCCAACTCCGTTTTGGGCTCTCTCATTTTCCCCAGTGAACGACCGGCTTTCCTCTAAAAACGATCTCGGGAACCCATATCTTCCCAAGGGACGCCTCCTTTCATGGAGGCCTTTTTTTTTTAGTTTTTTTTTTTCATACCAGCGCAATCTCTAAACCCCGCCAGCCTTCCATGACAAGTCCTGCGCTCGATACCGTGTTCATTTTGATACGAGTCTCTCTTTTTGACTGCCTCCCTTAAGGAAATGCCGAGGCCCGGCCCATCTCAGGTTCTGTCCGGCCCCGATAATATCCCTTTGTTGGGTTCCCCCTTTTTTTCTGCCTTATTTCAGACGCCCCTCGCCCCCCCGATCGAGTGATATTTAAGGTATTGAATTAAGAAGATCCCCTTCTCCACACATTCCCTCGAAAATTTCGCCCATGCTTTTCTGACTTTCTCTTTTCCCCCCTCTACAAGAAGGCTTTTCTTCAATCCTCATACTCCTCCTTCAAGCTACCCCCCGGCAATGAGTATGTTTTTGCTTCCTCTTTTCCTGATGAGTCATTGAAACGCCGCGCTGTTTAGAATTGAAGACGTTCCCTTTTTCTTCGCCCCCCACTTCCTTTTGTGGGTTCACCCTCGTGTTTTTTTTCTAAGGAAGCCGACGGGCTTTAGAGCCTTTCTTTCCCTGGCCGATTGTTCACCTTTTGACCCGAATATGGGGCTTTTCTCGGGCGACCGCTGAAGGGCCTTCAAAAGCCTTTCCTCCCCTACCAGATGGAGAAGGAACAATCAGATGGTCGGCATTCTTTTTTTTTTTCCTCCTTTTTTCGCGAGCTCTTAATACCACGATGCGTTCCCGCATCTTCCTGGCAATGCCGGAAACGGTCGACTATGTCCGAGCCTCCTTTTTCTCATGTTCTCCCTTTGCGGGTCCCCCAGAGTTCGGAGACTTCAACGATCTCAGGTTTTTTTCCCGAAATGGTCCAACTTCTTCAGGGTCGTTTGCCGCGCTCCGGTCCCCCACACCTGTTTTTCGCAGTGATGGTTCTTCTTCCTTTTTGGCTCTTTTTGAACGGGAGCGTCAACCTTATGCCTTCTGATTCACGCGGTGCAGTGTCCGGCCTATCCTTTTTGTACGAAAGGCATTTTGTATAAGATAATTTCCCCCCCCATCGGACGAGAGCTAACTCCCCTTCCCCACGCTCTCCCGAGCGACGCATCTCGAAAAGATGTCACCCTTAGTCTTTTCTTGTTATTAACTGATTTTTTCAACGAACCCTCTCCATGAGCTGCCGATTAACCCCTCAACATGTATTTTTCCTTCTTTCTTCTCTATGTTCCCTGTCCTTCCAGCCCGTTTGCCACGATTCAACGGACTCCTCCCCTCAGCGGTTTACGAAGCTGTCAGGAGACTGGCACAATTTCTTCTGCCCGCGTATAGATTCCCTCCTTTCGTTCGATGCCCTAAGGTTCGGCAAGGGTCTTAAGCATTGTTGAATGGGAAGACGCGTGCCCTCCTATTTACAACGTGAAACCCCTTGCGGTGCGAACCCGCCAGTATGATCGTCTATTCGTCTACCGGCGACCTGGCGCTGCAAGAGCATATATTGGAGCAAGCTCTCCTTTCATTCCCCCCTGCCAAGTTTGGCCGCCCTTTTTTTCTCTCGGGAGGTTTTAATAGAGCCGCCCTCGTCAGACGCCCCACCCTCCTTTTATTCGAGTCCAATTGAGGTAGAGACGCGCTCCTCCCTTCTTTAGCCCCCTTCCCTCCCCTACGGTATTGCCTAAAACGACCCCCCCCCCCCCTTGTCCATCAGGCGGCCTGGAAGTAGCCCGAGGACCGGAAACGCCCTCTTCGGTGTTTCGCTGCACTTGGCAAGATAGTTCGAAGACCATGGCGGTCTCTCTCTTCCTTCCTGTCAGTTCTTCCCCTGTCGGACGAGGTGCCGTTCTCCCCTTTTTAGATAGTTTCACGTTGTTCTTGGCTGCGATCCGCTTCCCCCTCTGCGATTCAGATCTATCTCTTTCTTTTTTTGTTTTTTTTGAGAGAATCGGAAATCGCATATTTTTGCCGGTTAGCCCCCCGTGTTCCAAACTCTCTACCCGAGAACGGAAATCGTCTCCTGGTGAGCAGCGACGGCCCCCTTCTTACCCCGATCTCGAACTGCATCATGTCTCGCAATTTGCAGACTCGCCACCCTCTGCGTGCCGTCCGCTATAATACCTGTGTTCCATGATGGAAAATTTCCCCCCTTCTTTTTTCTTGTTTCGAAAAGCGCTTCTCCTACCACGTCATTTCGAGGTTCGAAATCCCTGAACTTTAGCGTCGTTCAAGCAAGTACTCTCCGACGTATCTGTGTTTTCCATTGACGGAGGCGAGCAATGGCATCCAGAGCTCCCCTGCAAGCTGGCGTCAAATTGGATTTTCTATTGCTTCCCAGGGCTCGTGATAGAACTCTCCTTGCTCAGACCGTCGCGCTTATATATCCCAGGCTTTCTCACCTGCAATTCGGGCCTTTTTTTGCCAACCGGTTGGTGTCGTTTTCAATCGCGGCACTGTCATTAAGATCAACTGATCCTCCCCGTCTTAACTTCCCCTCTTTCTTTTACCGAGAATTAGTAGGTTCCCGATATGACCTTCGGTCCCAGTACCCCCTTCCTTGCTCCTTCCTGATCGTAACCTTCAGTAGAGGCCGAGTGCGAGATATTATTCCCCCCTTTGTTCTTACCCTCCCCCCCCGTCAGCGAGACAGCAGAAATCCACTGGTTTTCGCCTCTACTGAAGCGGGTTAGAAGCCCCTCCGTCCCTCCCGACAAAGGACGACTCTTTCTTTTTTTTCTGTCGTACAGACTTTTTCAGCTGTCGCTTCCGATGAGTTTAGATATCGGTTTCTCTGGAGGATCTGATTCCATGCACCTTCTCGGACAGCTCGGATCGGCCGGTCTCTCCCATCAGCTGACGCAACTCCCAGATCGACTTGAAAGACCTTCCCTTTCTGACCTGCGCCTTTCCCCCTAGTATGGATCGCCAGCAACTTTTGTCCCCCCTTCTCTGCTTAATGCCTAACAAGATCAGGTGTGCCCTGATTTGTCGACACCCTTATCGAGACTTCCCCCCGATAACATGGCAAGAAGTCGGTCAATCTTTTCCTTCATAGTTCTCCCCTGTGCTGCCCCCTTTTTGGAATTGCCTTCAGCCCGATGTCCTTTTTTCCTAGTGGGATTTTAGATCAGCTAAGAGCTTTCCCCTTCCGCCAAATGAGCCGCCTTTCTGTCTTCTCGACGTCCCGGTTTCTACTTTCCTGCATTCCTTCTGCGTTCTTTTCTTGAACCGCCCCATATTCCCCCCTCCAGAAGCATCTCTCGGCCCTGTTCTGAGCGTCCCGCTCTCACTTCGGATTTTACGAAACCGCCCCTTTCCTTTTCCCTCCACACCCTGCCCTTTTGATACAACCCTTGCCCTCCTGCGTCCCTCTCCCCCTCGATCCCGATTTTCTTCCCCCGGTCGAGCACGATACGCATTTCCCCTTTGATTGCCATGGGCCCGTCTATGATATCTATATCTACTTTAGTTTTTCTCTCCTGACTCCATCAGGCCATTTTCCTTTACGAATTCGTAGATTATGTGTTCCTTGCGGGGCATTTCCAAATACTCTTGTTTTTCCTTTTAGATCTCCAGGCGTTTCCTTGCCCGGCATTAACTCTGCCCAACAAACAATTTTCTCCTTCCTCGAGATCGGGTCTTTCAAGGGAGCTCCTGAGATGAACCTGCACTTTTTTTCTTTGTAGAGCAGCCTCTCATCTTTAGCGGAATCCTTGGCGCTCGTTGAGCAGGGATAATAGAAGGATGACGAGGGTGAGATTCTTCCTCTTTTTATGGGAACCCATTCTCCCCTTCTCTACTTGAGGAGTTTTGTAGGACTGCACTATTCTTTCCTTCTTTCGCGGTCGTCCAGCTTTGTCACGGCAATATCGAGCCCTCCTTAGTGAGCCGACTTTCGCTTTCGCATCAGCGTGTTTCCCTATTCCTAAACAGCGGCTCAGACTCTTAGTACCCCCTTTTTTTTTTTTTGGGGGGCGTTTTCGTTTTCTGAAGTCTTCCTGGCCCCGTTTCTTTTTTCATTCCCTCAGGGTACGTCTTCTCCCCTTATGATGTCAGATGTCTTAGTCGGCGCCGGATGCACCTCAGGTATTACCCTGCGTCACGACGGTTTCTCTCGGTTTGCCGCCAGTTGCTGCCCCTCCTGGGTCGGAGAGTCTGTCCCTCGAGCGCGTTAGCGGCTGAGATTGACCAAAGAGGCCCTCCCCTAAGAGTTTCTCTCCCGGACTAATTAAGGACCTGACCATTGGTATGTCCCCTGACCTTTTTGAACCCTCAATTTTCGGTCCCAGTCGAGTAAAAAATGAGCCCCTCCCGTCTCGCATGTCCCCCCTCACAGAGTTCTCATACTACATACCTATTTGCATTCGTGGGCCCCGCACGTTCCCCCCTCCATTGGTACCTCCGCGTTAGTAAGACCGGTAGTAGAGCCTTCCCCTACCCTAGGTATCTCTGACTGGCGCTTCTCCGCATGCGTAGTAGCAGGCCAAGTGTAGATGGCCTTTTGAAATTGTAATGCCGTGAGCCGCAGAGTCAGCTGGATGATTTTCCCCCCCTTTTTCCTGTGCGAGGCAGCTTTTTTTCCCCCTCTTTCCCGTCTTTGGCTTCCCTTCATGAGTTAGGAAATAAGTTCAAGTTCTCGGAAGTATTTTCTCCTCCCTTTTTGGAAGTTTCCTTTAAGAGTCGCCCAACGCTTCCGCGCCCCCTTTTTTTTCGCTCCTTCCATCGCCGCCTACGACCCGAGAGGAGGGTTTTTTTTTGATGATTTGTTTTCTACCTTCTGGTGACCTCTTTTTCCTGAACCCACGACCCATCCCCCCTTTTTTTTTGGAATCCGTCCTGCTGGTTTTTTGCCGGAAAATCATTTCCGCCCTTCGACGATTTCTCCTGAATACCCGGTTCAGAGTGTAACTCATAGTGGTTTTCTTTTTTCGCCCGTGAAGGCTCGACTTCCCGAAGGAAAGGTCCCGTCCTTGAGGTCTTAATAGGATTTTTTTCTCTTTTCCGTGCATCACCAACATGTTTGCTTACCCTCTCTTCCTAAAGTTGCTCAGCCGCCAAGAGACGATCCCACTGCTGAAAACCTCTCCCGAAGACTACGTTGTGGACTACATTTTTTTTCTTCCCCCATCGATCCCTCTCATAGGCCATGCTGATTTCATACGACGCGACGGCGTTTCCAGCAAGCGAGGAAGCCATCCTTCTGTATATCGGGGTTCTTTTTCCTGGGCTAGATGGTGTCGGCCCCCCCCGATTTCCCCTCGCTCTTTTGGGATGCCTCCCAGAAAGAATGAGCTGCGTGCCGAGAGTTTAGAAAATCCCTCCCCTCTCTTTTGATGTGTCGATATCCTAATTGAGACCGATTTTTTCAGTCTTCTCCTATTGGAAAGGTTTATTTCCGGCGGAAGTAGAATCCCCCCCCTCCTTAAACGATAGTCCCTTTCGGCCGTGAGTCAGATATAGCGTCTAGGCTCTTCCCGATTGTCCTTCTAGTCCCAGATCAGGCCATTTATCCTTGCGAGAGCATTTCAAATTTTCCTCCTCCTGTCGCGGCGTTTCCCCCCTTAAAGCCCTCCGCCCTCTCAATTGCGCGTCGTCACCGATTGATAGGTTTTCGCCTGACCCTAGGGAATGTCTTTCGTTTACAGAAAAGAGAGACGAATTGATCTTCCTTATTGACGGCCTCTTTCTCTATGGAACTGCTTTAAGACCGTGATGAGGACATTCCTTGATTTCGAATTGGACCCCCCGGCGAGCACACACGTTTTGTATTTTTTTCTATCCTCGTTGTAAGTCTTTTTCCCCCAGAAAATTTTAGTCTTATACGGAGGTCTCCCAAAATTGAACTGTACTTTCTGCCCGGCCAGTGGTGGCCTCATGACCCTGAGCGTGAGATGGCCTTTAATGAAGTTCCCCTCCCCCCCCCCCCTCCTTTCCTAGACGTTGCTCTTCTCCTCTTCCCTGAATGCACTTTTTCCCGGCCGATGTTAGGAATCGACCTCCCGCCAAATCAGTCTCGTGCTTCGCCTTTCACAGATGGGAAGACCCACCTGCCGCACCCAGTTCGCTTCAAGTCTGTTTTTTGTTTCGGATTCCCCCCGTAGTAGGTCTGTTCCTCCCAGATGAAATGTTCTCCCTTTTTTGTTGTTTCTCGCGCTCGCATGCCACTCTTTGAACAGACCTCGAAGGGTTCCCCTCCCATCCCGCATTTCATTCGCCCTTTTTAGGCTTTCTTTTCTCTTCCAAGTCTTTTTTGCCCTTGCCAGAAGCACGCTAGCTTTGATGGGGGAGGGCCGTTCTTGCCCCCTTCCCCAGACGGTCTTCCATTTTTAGCACATAGGGATGACCCCTCTGATCTCCTCACGTCTCTTCCCCCGACGTAAGTTTCGGAATCTTATCGCACGAAGCCTCGGCAGGCGTTCTCCCGTTCCATTTCCCGTCGTGGCAATGTGCTTCTTGTACAGTACGACAAAGTTTTTTTCCGACCAATAATTGCCCTCCTGGCGCCTCAGTTTCCCCTACTTTCTATTAGCGCATTGTTCCAATTTCAGCATTTTCTTTGTCCACGTTCACGATTAGGCGAGTTGCCCCCCATGGCCAGAACCGGCTCCCTTTCGTTTTCCTTTTTTGTACGGCCGTCATAGACGCCCCGTATCCCACCCCGCATCATGCCAATCTTGAGGCGCTTCCTCTCAATCACGTGTGACTCCATGTACCCACCTCGGCGTCATTGCTTTAACTTATTCTTCCCAGCCTTCCGATCTCAGGTACCAGCTTGCGCTGAAGATCACTCTCTCCTTCCTGACAGTCTTCTTCCCAATTGGGAAAGCTCGAGTTCTCTCTTTACACGCTGCTCCTCACGCATTCATTCGTGTTCCGCGGGTTGCTTTGACTTCCGCCGAAGACAATAATCCCCTTTTTCCCCCCCCCCCCATATGCCTCCTCTCTTTGTTGTGAGTCACTGCTCTTTTCTTTCTCAAATTACCCTGCCCAGATTCCATTCTAAAACTATCAGCGAAGACAGTCTGTTCTGTAATGAAGTCCAGAAAAAGCAGTATGGGTTCGTTTATATGTTCCCTGCCAAATTCGAAAAGTCACGACCTTTCGCTCCTTCCCTTTGCTCTATGTGGTCTCGGGTCCTTTATCCCGGGCCTATTACGCTCGATCGATTTCGAGCCTGCGCCCATCTCCCCCCTCAATGATGCCCCTTTCCCCTGTTTGCCAGCTGATCGGCGATTGGCGGCTTGGAGACAACTCCCCCTCCCTTTTCTGCTTCCGAAGATCAGCGCTTTTGCACCCTCTCGGCAAATGCCGCTGACCGCAAGGCGACCGTTCATTTAGTCCCTTCGCAGGCCTTTCCACTCTCTTTCCCCCGACGGCCCCTCGAGCTTCTTACGTCCTCGTGAAACATTGCTGGCTTGCAGCTCCCCCCCTCCTCCTACAGCATTTCTTCCATTTTTGAACGCAAAACCACCTTCTCCATGATTCCCAGGCGCCCTTTCTTATGTCGTTGGCATGAAATTTCTGGCACCCCTCCTTTGTCGAACAATTACGCACTCACTTTCTCTCCGTCTTGTCGCTTTTCAGAACGAAAACATCGAAATTTCGGAGAGGGGCGACGCGTTCCCCCCCCCCCCCTGAACGCTTGCCACCCCCTCCCGACGACTTTTCCGAGAATTGATATTGTCCCTTCATGAGAAGTTCTGGGGGTTCCCTCAATATAGGTATCGTCGACCGCATTACCCCCCACCCCCCCTTTTTTTTCTCATCCCTCTTTGCTCTTCGACAAAATCATCCTTTCAAATGCCATAGAACAGTGTTCCTGCATAATAGATTCTGTTCCTTAAGACCTTCCTACCAGGAGAGATCTTCCCGTCTATTTCTACTTTACTTTCCCATTGGCTGTCCTGCAGCCGGGCCTCTAGAAAGAGTTCGAGAACTCTGGAGGGAGGTCGATTTCCTGCGCTTCCCCTTTCTTCTGCCGCATTTGCATCTAAGGTTTTTACCAAGAGACTGGTTTGTCTTGTGTCGGTGCGTTTTTCACTGTTTTCCGAAGAGTTCCTGTTTCCCAAAGAACCTTCCCCTGTCAGGAATTCTATTCCTCCTTTCGGTCTTTTCCCCTTTAGGTCCCCCAGCCTCGGACGCTCAACTCGAGGTCACCAGCGTCCCTTCCCCAGGAGATTCGACATAAGGGTCCGCAAATAAAATCGGTCTCCCCCCCCCCGGGCAGTTGCCTTCCTCTGGGGCAGACCCGTGCCGACAAATCTCCAGTCTGTGAAATTTTCAGTAAAATTATAAGCACGCTACGTTCCTTTCCCCCATCGGCCGCACTTGGGGAGATACCCTTTCGGACGCACTTCCCTCTTACTTATCTTCTTTCAAGCTCAAATTTAGTAATATACTGGTTCTCTGCGCAGTTAACCGAAAGGTCTCCCTTTACGAGAATCTTTCTTGCAACGCGTACGACTCTCCAACCTTCCTTAGAGAATTTGGATCGGGAGAGTCCCTACCAGAGCCTTCCCCCCTGGGAATCTCCCCAACTCCTCTTGACATCTGCTATTCCAATGCAATTCCGTACGCGCATCCCGGTTCGCTACGCTATGCGATGCTGTGCTGATGAAGACTCTTCCCCATGACTTCTATGCATCTAGGCGCCTTTCCAGTCCTTCTCTTCAGCGGCGTTTTGTTTTTTCTCTGATTATGCCGTTTTTCCTGGACGTATTCGCTCTTCACCGAAGGGCCAAATCCTCCTCTTCGGAGACCCAAACTATCGCGATGAGTACAAGCGTTTTTTAAGGGCTGATGGGAATTTCCCCACTCAATTACTCCCTTCTTTCGAGATACCCTAAATTTCCTTTTGGACGTATGGCCCCTTGAAATGCCGTATTGTTGCTCGACTTCTTATTTTTATCAGACCCCCTTCACGGAGAGGATCCCCATTTTCAGTCCAGTGATAGCACCGCCATCAGGTGTGGCGTTTCTTCGCTGGGGGCGTCCTCAGACTCTCATCAAAAGATTTAGACTTCGGTCCTCTCCCTGGTGCCGTTATTGCGTCGGTTTTCGAACCTTGAGAATATGGTTTTTTTCAAGACGGGCTTCCTCCCACCCTTTTTCCCGGGAAATTCCCCCCACCAAAGCTTTCCTCCCGTCGCCCGCTTAAGTCGAGCCGATTGAGGCGAATTCTCTTTGTTCCCAAAGCGCTTTATTTCTGTTCAATACTTCTTCCCCTCTCTCGGAAGGGTCAATGCCCCTGAAACGGCTCCCCCTTCGCCTCTTTCTCCGCATCGTTCTGCGAGCCCTGCATGTTCTAGGAGCACTCCTTTCTCAAAGACGACTATCAGGCGGGTGGAGTTGGGGGGTTCCCCCCCCTCTGGTCACGATCTTCATTTGGCATGCCGCGCCCCTTACCCTGATGGAGCAGTTTTGTCTCTCCCCATTCGAAGGTTTTCGGAGCAGTCTTATGGTCTTTTCGGATGATCGCGGAGTGTGTCAGCGTTCTTTGGTATAGTGTTTCCATCCCGTTTCCGAACGAAATTAGTTGCTCAGCCCGAGTCTATAACGCAAGGGCCGAGCCCCTCCGCAAGAGCTCCTTTCGATAGTCAAATTCTCACCTCCCCTTTTTTTCGGGCTGCTTCATATGGACCTCTTACGCCCTCCTAATCAATGTTCGATCCATAGACTTATGCATGATTAGCTGCTTTCCTTTCTTTTTTTGCATACGATCTCTTCGAATAGGCACCCGTCCGCGGTTACGAAATCTTTTTCCCTTGGAAAGAACTGTTCCACCAGTTTTCTGAGTATGATCTCTTGACATCTCTCTTTCCTTTTCCATAGAAGGTTCGGTCAGGATTGATTAAGAATTGAGTCTTGACTTGAATCGCGTGTTCCGATTAACCCCTGTTGACCGGCCCCCTCCACCGCCTTTCTCAAGGTGAGAAAGACTCTAAGCGAGATACGGCGCAAGGCTTTCTTCTGAGAGAAGCTCTCTTTTTTTTGACTCTGAGTAGTTATAACTCCCCGTTTCCCCCTTTTGCTGGAGCGACTGTCCGGCCTAGGGAGGCCGCCGTCTCCAAAGCTGTTATTTCTCTCTCCATTCTTTTTCTAAAGAATCCCTTTTTTCCGCGCAGCGTCCCCCGACATAGGTCCTCGGTATACCCGCCGTTTCCCTCTTTTTCGAAACCGAACAACGTTTCCTTCCATCATTGACCCCAGGAAGTCTACGCGGATCCCTTGTTTTCTGACTGGGCCTCTTCTTTCCCAGAGACATGATGTTCGATGTAGATGTGGCAGTCCTTTCTTGTAGTCGGAATCAGGGTCGTTATCAGGTGATTTCCTCAGATATTGCCCCCCCCCCCTCGGCGCTTTAGATCCTTCTCTCTTTTCTCCCTTGTTGTTGAGAGAGCGGTTTTTTTCCTGGACATTGGGTGCGCGTTATCTATATCTGGAACGTGGAAAAGATATACACTCTCCCCCCCCTTCCCTCGTCCAAAGACACTTTTGTTTCTCCCGGCCAACCTTTTTCCCTCATGTATTAGGAGCAACCCTATATTCCCAGTTTCATCTCTCCCCCTCCTTTTCCAAGGTTTTTTCAGGTCAGCGGCTACTTCTTTTCATGATGGAAAATTCGACCCTTCCCCCTTGTTTCGAAAGCTTCGTGTTATACAAATTTTCTCCCCTCTGGCGGAGTTTAAAAGCCCCGGTCTTCTCTCTTCTTCGTAATAGCGAATAACTGGTGGGCGTCTGACGGTCGCGCCGAGGAATCCGTCCCCCGCAAGATGTCTTTTCTTCATCTTCTCTCCCCCCCCAGGGATCGAGATGTTTCTTCTTACTACTCCATTCCGCTGTAGAGATCTGGGATTAGAACCTTCCCTGGAGGTTCGAAAGAACTTTTCCTTTAACTCGAGGCAAGACTTTCCCCTATATTCTAATTAAGCATTGAGACCTCGTCTCTACATCGTAATGTGCACCTAATGGCCGCCTTTCTTCACCTGGTGCCAGTGCTCCCTACGCTTGTACCGATCTCCCGCGTTATTAAAAACTGTCCAGTGCCCCCCCCCCCCCACCCCCCCCCCCCCCCCCCCCCCCCCCTGCAGCTTCCTACCGGTGTAGAGTTTACGCAGAATGGATGCAAGCTTTTTTTCTCTGGCAGCGCCAGATGTATCCCCAGACAAAGACGAAGTGGCATCTTGTCGAAGATGCTTCCCTAGGGTTCGTTTGCTCGACGACTTCTGGCGGATCTGACCTTCCAGGGCTTCGGACATTTTTTCCTCAGGAAGATCCATGACCCCCTCACTTCGCGATCGAATCTTTGCCACGCCTACAGTTCGCCGCTCCCACTTCGTCTGGCTCGCCAGCTTTTTTGGTCCAGGTTGGCATGCCGACATTCATCCGAGCTGACCATTTTGCCTGATCTCGCCCCTTTTTCAAAATGAACGAGAACATTTCCGAAACGTTCTCGAACATAGCCAGCTTTTTTTTTTCATCTTCGAAATTTCGTTCCGCAGATGAGGAACGATGTTTATTCCATCCCCCAGCGCTTTCCCGCAAAATGCGCCACGTCATTCCCTGATTCCGACGCCCTTGCTTCTCCCCCCGCAGCCTCAACTAGCTTTTTTTTCGTTGCATGCGGCGTCTTTCCTTTGTCCCCCCCGAACCCTCATGTGAAAGAGCCTCTCGTTCAGTTTTTTCAGCTCGAAAAGCCTTTTCTTCGAAAACGCCCCCCTTGAAATAAACACCCTGTTGTGCGATACTTTCCAGGTGAGTCGCGCGTTCTGCTCGACTTCTCTTCGAGCACCAGAGAAGAATTGCCGACTCTTCCCTTGGGCTCCGGGGTAGGATGGATTTCTCGATCGCTTTTTGGACTTGCGTGATCCTCGGCCTTTTCGCATCGAGAGATTGGGTCTCCGCCTTTTGAGGGCTTAATTTGCACTACCTTATGGTTCACTGCTATCTGCCTTGACCCCACTGCTAATCATCCCAAACCCAAAACGATCCTATCGGGCATGCTGCATCGCTGAGATGCCCGATTTTCTTCAGTTCTGCAGAGACCCTGCAGCATCCGTTTCGCGAAATGCCTTTTTTTTTTTTCTCATAGTCCTTTCTCGGCGTTGCTCGCCGGCGCTGGTATCCCTTTCCAGGATCATTTCGACTGTCGTTTCCCCCCTTAGATATCGTTTTCGTAGTCACCGAGTCGTCACGCATATCGATGCTTCCCCAGGTGAGCCTCCTTTGAGCGCAATAGCGATCTCACAGCTCAGCCCCCCTGCTTAGCTCTCTGAGCTTTCCTGGCCCCTCGAAACGCATGCCCTTTCCGTTATTATCCTTTTTGTCGTAGCCGCGCCGCTGCACCCTCTCAAGCCTTTTGGCTCGGTTATGCAGCAAGGAGTCTGTCCTTTACCGGTAGAGAGCTGGTGCCCGAGCGCGTCGATAGCGGCTTCCTTTTCCCCCTAAAAGATCCTCTGTGAATAGATATGGCTTGCTCGTCCTTTTTTTTTTCTTTTTAGCGTTTTGAACGCAAGACAATCGTTTTTCCAGTCGAGGCCACACTTTTCGATAAGCTGAGCGACTGTCTTCGACATCCCTTCTTTTCCCTAATAAAGTAGATGCGGAACTCACCCAGAAGTTTCTTTTTTCCAGACTTTATTACGCGTATCTCTCAGATTCGACGAATTTTGCTCCCCTAACACTCGTTCCAGAAAGACATTTCGATGAATTTCTTTTTTACAGGGACCTTAGTTTAGGTGGACCGCCCCCCCCCCAAGTCAGTGGACCCCAGCTTTCCCCCCTCCGCATACGTCCTTTTTTGTGCACACTCTCTCGTTACCCCCCTCCAAGTTTTTTTTCGTTCGCATTTAAGAATTGGGTACGCGCTCCTCCCCAGTAGAATTTTCTTCGTTCATTAGTCCCTCTAGCCAAGAGAGAGGATGGTATTTTTCTTTATGGGCTTTTGTGTGAAA
>Ga0179591_1433831_pt1 | contig 19358 bp, 35 predicted proteins | sample CZOMad2_1_08_16f_FD_182891 | JGI IMG/M metagenome (GOLD analysis project Ga0179591, IMG submission 182891) | Vadose zone soil fungal communities from Angelo Coast Range Reserve, California, USA - CZOMad2_1_08_16fungal (PacBio error correction) | ecosystem: Environmental > Terrestrial > Soil >... | reverse complement strand
CCACTGGCTCACTGTCCCCCCTCCCTTTCCTTTTTTCTTCTTTTTCCTGAAATCGGATAGATCTCTTTTCCCTCCCTTTTCTCAATTAGAGAAAGCTGTTCCTCCGTTCCTTCTCTTTTTTCCCTCATGTAAGTGTATTAGCCGCCCCTTTTTTTCCTCCTTTCTTCCACCGAGAAAAAAAAAATACTTTCCCCCTAGTATCTTCTTCTCTCCCCCCAGGAAGGAACGGAGGTTCCCTCTCGTCTCCTTTTCTCGGGAGGGACCCTCTTTTCTTTTTCTTTTACTTAATAATTTTTTTTCTTTCCCCCCCCTGGCAGTAAAGATGATTAGCTTCAAGCCCCCCCTCTTCCCCCTTTCTTTCCAGTGTACAAAAGAGCGTGCGGGCTGGCATCTCCCTTTTTTCCCTTTCCCCGACGCTCGTTCACAAGAACGCTTTTTAATTTTTTCCCCCCCCCACGGAAAGTAAGTATACCTTTTCTCCCCCCCCTCCTCCCTACGAAAACCGAGAAGGGCGACCTTTTTCTTCGCGACCCTCCCCTTCTTTTCCCCTTCCGAACCTGAGGAGAGAGGTTTTTCTTTTTTCTCTTCTCCGTGCAGATTTAAGTTCCCCCTTGTTGTTCCTTCTTTCCCTTTTTCCGATAAAGAAGACCTCTCCTTCCCCCCATCCTAAGTTAAAGTTCTAGGGGTTGCTTCCCTTTTTTTTTTTCTAAATTGTCCCTCTTCCTCCTCTCCCTTCCCCCCCCCTTGGATGGGAAAACCTCTTTTCCCTTTTCCTCAAGGAAGGATTCCCCTTTTCTTCCCCTCTTTGTTGCCCCTCCCCTTCCCCCTCCCGGATATTATAAAAACTTTTTCCCCCCATTCCTCTGGGAAGAGAGAATTTTCATCCTCCTTCCTTTTTTTTTTTGTTGAAGAGGATCTCCCCCTTTTCTTATGGCCGCTGTTAGTTGTAGAAGGAGCGTTTTTTTCTCTCACCCCCCTTCCCTTCTCTTTTTTTTTATCTGGATGAGAAAGAGCCTTTTTTGTAAAGGGCAAGGGTGCTTCCCTTTTTCCTCCCCCTTTTCCAGGGGGACGCCCCCTTTGGCGCCAAACAGGTAAGGCCGACCCCCCCCCCTCAATTTCTTTTCCTTTTCCTTCTTGATAGATCCTTCTTTCCCCCCCTTCTGACCATTGGGAATGATGCCCCCCATCTCCTCTTTTTAATAAAAGAAGAAATCAGGTCCCCCTTTCTTTTTCTTTTTCATAGGTTAAGATAGGAGTCTTTTCTTCTTTTAGACTGACCCTTTTTTTCTTTCCCCTTTCTGATAGGGGGTTTCCAGGGACGCCTTGTGTTTTTTTTTTGGTTCGTAGTAGACGGCCTTTTTTTTTTGTCCGGACAACCGACGCGGACCCTTTTTTTTTTTGACCTCCTTTTTTTTTTTTTTCGAACAGAGAATCCTTTTTTTTTCCCCCCCGCGGATTGTAATTGAAAGGGGGCTCCTTTGCGTTACTCCTTCCTCCCCCCTTTTTTTTTTATGAGGGAAAGGCTTGACTGCCCCTTTTCTCCTTTTCCTTCTTCCTTGAGGAACCGCACGCCTCCTCCCCCTATTCCCCCTCCCCCTCCCCCCCTCTCTCTATCGCCCCTTTGTTTTCGGAGGTTCTGACATTTTTCAAAGGGAGAGTTTCCCCCTTGGGGGAGGTGAGGAGTTTTTCTCGGGTTTCCCTTGGAAGAGGATTTGAGCTCCCCCCCCTTTTTCCCCCTCCCCTTACATGGAAAGGGAAAATTTTCTGATGACTTGGTTTTTTCTTTAGTTACCCCCCCTTTTTTCTCGGGAGATCCTCCCCGTTTTTTTTTCCCGCGATTCGACCTTCTTTTTTTTCGAGATGCAGATGGAACCCCTTCCTTTTGAGATTTAAAGGACCTTTTTTCCCTTTTACTGTTTTTCTTTCTTTCCCCCTTTTCTTGAAGTAGGTTGGAATGCCTTCCCCCTCTCCCTTTCTCTTTCTCTTGTCCGAAGTTTTGAGATGTAATTTTTCCCTTTCCTTTTCCTCGGATGGACCTTCCTTTGCAGAGTGATTATTTCCATCCTTTTTCTAGTTGTCCTCCTTCTCCCTCCTCTGAGGATGATTTCGAGGAGAAGAGCGTATTTCCCCCTTTTTTTGACGTTTTTTTTTTTTTTTTTCTTTACAATGGATAATTGGCTCTTTTGATCTCCTTTTCCCTCTTGGCGTTTTCTCTTTTTTCTTTTTTTTCTCCTCTTTTCCCCTTTTCTGGAGAGTATAGAAAGAATTTCTTTCGTAAGGGGGGGCCTTTTTTTTCTTTCTTTTGGCATAGGGGATCTCTTCTTTCTTTTTTTCTGCTTTTTTTTTTTTTTTTTTTTCTGCGATTTTTTTTTTTCCCTTCGCGTTCTGGAGGTCCTTTTTCCCTTTTTTTTTCTTCCCTTTTTCCCCTGCGCTAGGATGATAGGTAACGACCCGTTTTCTTCTTTTTTGTCCCCCTTCACCCGGGATGAACAGCGGCTTGCCTAACTCCCCCTCCCTTTTTTCCTCTAAGACGTAAGTGGATGCCAGGTTTTTTTCCCTTCCCCTTTCCGCGAAAGTAAATAAAACGGTACCCCCCCCTTTCCTAGAAGCTCCTTTGGTTAGAGTACGGGGACGATACCCCTTTTTTCCTTCCTCCTTCTTTGCAGCGAAAGATTTTCCCGATGTCTTTATCTTTCTTTTTTTCTTTTTTTCGATGTTTTTTTTCCCTTTCTTTTAGTTAGAGAAAAAGCCCCCTTGGCATCCTGCCTCCCTCTTCCCCTTTCTCTTCCCCTGGGCTTAATTTATAAGAAGAGTCTTTTTTCCTTTTTTCCCTTTTTTCCTCCCTTTTCCCAGTTGGAGTGGAATCCGTCCCCCTATCTCTCCTTCTTTTCCTTTCTCTTTCCCCCCCCCGAAAATAGGAGAATTCCCTTTTTTTTCCTCTTTTTTCCCATCTTCCTGACCCTCCCTTCTTTCCTTTTCGTGTCGAAAATAAGGATATTTTCTTTTCTTTTTTTCCCCCCTTCTTCTTCAAGATAGTAAAAGGGAGGTTCTTTTTTTCAGGTCCCCCCCCCCCCTCTCCCCCCCCCTCAGTGGAGTTGATGTTTAGTGGAGGGCCCTCTTTCGAGAGTATTAATGAGTTCCCCTTTTTTTTTGTCTTTTCCCCCTTCTTTTTTTTGGAGGGAAGGTCGCGCGGAAGAACCCCTTCCTTTCCCCCCTTCTGTAGCAGGGGAATAATGGCGATTTTTCAACTTTGATTTTCCCCCCCCCTTTCCTTTTCCTTGGTACTAGGAAGATTTGGCTTCTCCTCCTTCTCCCCTCCTCTTTTCTTTTCTCTTTCAGAGTTTCGAACTCTCTTTTTTTTTTTTCCACACAATAAAAGGTGAGTACTGACGGGCCCCTTCTTTTCTTCCTTTTTTTCTCCGAAAAAAGAGGGGAAGATATCTCCCCATCTTTTTCCCCCTCCCCCCCCCCCCTCCCTAGGGAAGGACACGGGTTCCCCCTCCCCCTTCTTTCTCTATTAGAGATTAGGGAAAGAACTTACCCCTTCCTAGGGTATCTCTTTTCCTTTTCCCCCTTTCTTTCCCCTCCTGAAAAATTATGGGTAAGAGCTGTCTTCCTTTTTTTTCTTTTTTCTTTTCTTCCTTCGTTAGGAAGAATGGGACGGTCCCCCCCCTTTCCAGTCAATTCCCCCCCCCGAGGAGGTAGCACGCTTTTTTTCCTCCTCTTGTCGATTAGAGACTTGTCACCTTCTCTCTTTCGTTTTAGCTCTTCCCTTTTTTTCCCTTTTTTTTTTTATGAAGTACTAGTCAAGAATCCTCTTCCCCCCTTCTTTTTTTTTCCTTCTTGGGGGAAAGGCGTTCCCCCCCTGATGTTCCTCTGCCCCTAGAGGAATAGAGATAGTAGACTTCTTCTTCCCTTTCCCCTCTGTGGAGAGTAGACGGGGCTTTTCCAGCTTCTTTTCCTTTTTTCCCCTTTTTTTCCCTTCATGCGGCAGATATCCTCCCCCCCCCTCTCTTTTTTTCTTTTTTACGGTGAGAGTAAGGCCCTTTTTTTCCCTCCCTCGGTCCACCCCTTTCCCCTTTTCTTTTTTTTTTTCTCCTTACAAATAGCGGAACTCCTTCCCCCCCCCTTTCCCCCCTAAAGAAAGGAGGATTTTTTTCTTCCCTTTCGTCTCCCCCCTTCTTCTTTTTCCCGAAAGGTGAGGCTTCTCTCTTTCCTGTGGCAATCCCCCCCTGGTCCAATTTTTCTTTCGACTTTTTTCTTTCCTTTTTCAAAGTAGAAGTGTCCTCTTTCCCCCCCCCCTTTTTTTCTCCTCTGGAGGAATGCGTCCGGACAGTTTCCCCCTTTTTTTTCAAAGGAACAAAGGCCCCCTTCCTCCTTCCCTTATAAGATGTGGGATCCCCCTTAGCTCTCCTCTCCTACATCGCCCGGAGGTTTTCTTTTCTTTTTTTCTAAGAAGCCCTTTTTTTCTTTCCTCCTCACGCTTTTTTTTTTTCGTGAAACCCTCCTTTTTTCTCCCCCTTCTGGACGAAGCCGTCCTCGGTCCATCCCCCCCCTCCTTTTTTTCGCGAGCTCCTCCTCCCCCCCCCCCCCCCTTCTTTTCCATGAAAATAAAGATTCCTCTCCCCGGAAAGCTTTCTCTTTTCGCCACCTCCCTTTTTTTTTTTTTTTCTCCGTCGAGAGAAAAACGTCGTTTCCCTCTTTTTTTTTTTTTCCCCCCCTCCTGCGAATGGAAAGAAGATCCGCTTCTTCCTTCCATCTTCATTCACTTTTTCTTTTTTTCTCCATATTAAAGAGTCCCCCCCCCCCCCTTTCTTTTCTTTCTCCCTCAAATAAGAGAGGCTCTTTCCCTCCCACCCAGTTTTTTTTTTCCTCCCCTTGTTCGAGAGGAGGACTTTCTGTTTTTTCCCTCTGAGAGATTAGAATCCCCCCCCTTTTTAAATCCCCCCCCCCCCCCCCTTTTCTTTCCTCTTAAGAGAACCCTTTCCCTTCTTTTTTCTTTTTCCGTTAATGGAATTTTTTTTCCAAGTTCCCCCCTTTCCTTTTTTTTTCCCCCGGAGAAGATCTATTTTTTTTCCCCCCCCTTCCCTAGAATAAGTAAACCCCTGAGGTGTCTTCCCTTTCGGAAAGGAAAGGAAAAGTGAGTTTTCCCCTCCTCTTCTTTTTTTCCCCCCCCTCTTTTTTCAATAGAAAAAGAGCAGGCGACTTTCTTTTTTTTCCAGTCGCCCTTCCCTCTTTTTTCACAATATAGAAGACCTTTTTTCCCCTTTCCCTTTTTCCTGGAGGGAGTAAGTGTATCCTTTTCCCGCTTTTCCCTCCCAATTTTTTCCCATCCGATTATAGATCAATCCTTCCCCTTTTTTTTCCCGAACCCTTCCCCCTTCTTTTTGCGACGTGGTGGAGGCCCCTTTCCCTTTTTGTCATAAACGGTCCCGACACCCCCCCCCTCTTCCCTCCCCCCTTGATGGGGACAAGCAGCTCCCCCCCTTGCGATGGAGACATCCTCTCGACTTTTCCCCCCTTTTCCCCCCATCCAGAACGATCTTCCCCCCCCCCCCTTCCCCCTCTCCCTCATAATATGGGGATATCTCTCGTTTTTTTTTTTGCCGCTTTCGAGATATGGCCTCCTTTCCTTTTTAGAAGAGAGTATGGATTTTCCCCAACTCCTTTCTCCCTTCTTCTATGGATGAGAACCTCTCCCTTTTTTTCCCCTATCGGAGGGTAAAGCCCCTTTCTTTTTTTTCCTCCTCTTTGCGAAAGGGGAAGGACATTTCCCCCTCCCCAAAGTAGAACCTCCCCCTGTCGAGGTTTTTTTTCTCCCTCAGAGGAGTTCCCTTCCTTTCTGCAATTGGGGACTGCTGCTACTTGACCTTTTTTTTTTTCAGCACGACGCCCTCCGGCCCTTTTTTTTCCCTTTTCTTCGGAGAGGTTCAAGCTCCCCTTCCGTTTTTTTTCCCGTCGCTGTTTATCCCCCTTTTTCTTTCTCACGAGACGTCGCCTTGTTCTTTTTTTCCCTGGGGGAGTTTCCTTTTGTAGTAGTAGTCCTTTTTTCTTTTATTTGCTCCTTCTTTTCCCCCCACAGAAGAAAGTCCTCTCCCCTTTTTCCCAAAAACCTTTCTCCCTTTCGTCTTCGGAGCGGGCTTTCGAAAGAGAAGATTCGCGGCCCTTTTTTCTTGAAGTTTCTTTTTTCCTTTTTTATGAACGGAATCGTTCCACTTTCCCCTTTTCTTCTTTCTCCTTCTATCAAGCTTTTTTTTTCCTTTTTTTTTTTTTTTTTTTCTCTTTTCCTCCCAAGGAAAGTCTTCCCTTTCTCCTGGAAAGAGAGTGTTTTTTCCTTTTCTTTTCAGTGAAGGTAGGACATCCCTTTTTTTTTTCTTTTTTTGGAGGGAAGTGAAGTCTTTCTTTTTTTTTTTTTGCGATATTGGCCTTTCCTGACCCCCTCAGTTTTTCCCCTCCCCTTTTTCCTTTTTCCCGGTGACGAAAGGTCTTTTTTTCTTTCCCCCTTTTTCGAGAGAGAGATATTTCCTTTCTTTTTTGAGTCTCTTCCCTCTTCCTTTGGCGTTTTTTTCCTCTCTGAAGATGGGAAAACGTTTCTTTTTCTTTCAATTTTCTTTTCTTTTTCCCTTTTTCAAGGGGGAATGCCCCCTTTTTTTTTTTTTTTTTTCCTTTTTATTCTCCTTGATAGTCTCCTGATTTTCCCGGTTCTTTTTTCCCTCCTCTCTTTTTCCCGGAAGAATTCTGGATTCTTTCTTTTTTTCCTTGATATACAAGAATAGTGGCCCCTTCCCCTTTTCTTCGGATAGGAAGTCTCACGGGATTTTTACTCCCCCTCTTCTTTTTCTCTTCGGGCGGGTCCCTTCTTCCCCTTCATTCCCCACTTTCCCTCCCAGGGAGGTTGATTTCTTCCTGTGGGTCAGTTGGACTTTCTTTCCCCTTAACCTTCCCCCCCTGCTTCTTTTTTCTCCCCCCTTATAGCGCCCTTTTCCTCTCCCCGGTCCTCTGGTGGGGTTTTTTTCCCCTTTTTCTTTTCTGAACGAAAGAATCTTCTCCTTCCTAGTTATTTCACTTCCTAGGGAGGGAAATCTTCCCCCCCAGTTTGAGAGGAGAGCGACCCCTGCGGATCTTTTCCTTTCTCCCAGTATAGGAAAGGATTCCTTCCCCCTTTTTCTTCCCTCTACTTTTAGGTAGGGAAATGGGTTCCTTTCCTCCAGGACCTCTTTTCCTCTTTTTTTCGGGTTTAAGAGAAGTTCCTTCCCCCTTCTTTTCTTTCTCCTTGCGCAAGTGAAGAGAACGTTCCCCCCCCTAGGTCGGTTCTTTCCTTTTTTTTTTCGCAGGTCCTCCCTTTCCCCCCCTTCCTTTTTTGGAATGAAGAACGTTTTTCCCTTCCTTTCTTGTGACAAAACAGCATCGACATCTCCCCTCTTTTACGAGATTGGCGTTTTTTTCGTACCTCTTCCCCCTTTTTTTTTCCTGATTAAAGGTTCTAGATTTTTTCTTTTAAACAAAAGGAATACGGCCCCCTATCACCCCATCCCCCCCCCCCTTCCCCCCCTCTTCTGTGGAATTCTCCACCCTTTTGAGATCGCTAGGATTCCCTTCTCTTTCGTCCTCCCCCTTTTTTTTTTTTTCAAGGGGAGGCTTTTCTTCCTCTTTCCTTCTTCGACGGAAAAAAGGCCCTTTTTTACCCTCTCAATATTTTCCCCCCTTTTCTTCTTTCTTTTTTTTTTTCTTTGCCGGAGAACTTCCCCCCCTCCCTCCTTTTCCTTTTGGTGGCAAAAAAAGATCTGTGACCGCTCTCCTCCTTTTTTCGGAGAGCTTTTCTTTTTTTTTTTTTTTCCCCCCCTCCTTGCGTTGTTTTTTTTGCATTCCTGTTCCTTTTCCCCCTTCTTTTTTCTTCCCCTGAAGATGATCTTCCCAGCTTTTTCTTTCTTTTTTCCCTTTTTCTCTCTCGGGGGAGTGATTGGAAGTTCCGTCCCTCCCTGAAATTTTATTTTTCTTTTTTTTTTTTTTCTTCGAAGATGAGGATATCTCCCCTTTTCCCTCCCTTCTTTCTCTCTCTTCCGCATCTCGAGACGACCGTCGATTTTCGTCAACCCCCCCCCTTTTCCCTCCCTTTTTTTTTTTCCCCCTCCCCCCATGTCCCCGCGGACAAGAGGGGTCTCTTTTTTCTCCGGCCTCCGCGCACGAAGGCAATACACTTTCCCTTTTTTTTTTTTTCCCTAATTCCTGACTTTTCTTTCTCTTCTTCCCAAACGTCAAACCGCGGTGTGGCCCCCCCCCCTTCCTCTTTTTCTCTTTCTCCCCTAAAAAGGAGAAGAACCTTCTTCTCTTGACCTCCCTTTCTTTCCCCCTTTTTTCCACGGAAAGGAATGGTCCCTTCCCCCCCCCCTTTTTTCTACCCGTCAAGGAAAGCGCTTTGATTGTTTTTTTTTTTCTCCCGCTCGAGAATTGTAAACAGCACACTCTTTTTTTTTTTTTTTTTTTTCTTTTTCGCGAAAAAAGCGCTTTTTCTTCTTCTCCCCCTACCCTTCCCCTCCTCTTTTTTCTCTTTTTTTTTTCACAGGCGTTCTAGAAGACCTTCATTTTCCCCTTTATGGATCTCCTTTTTTCCTAGGTCTGTTTTTCTTTTCTTCCCCCGGGGAGGAGGCAAAAGTCCTTCCTTTTTTTTTTCCCCCTCCTCCCAGAGATGAATGAGGATTTTCCCTTTTATGCTTTTCTCCTTTTCCTTTGTTTCTCAATACACTGAAGGGGATGATTTTTTTTTTTTTTTTTTTTTTTTTTTTTTCCTTTTTTCTTTCCTTCATTAAAAGGAGGATAATGAAAATTTACTTTCTTTCCCATTCCCCCTCCATTTCCCCCCCTATCTAGAGCGAAGTGAGGTACTCCCCTTTCTTTCCCCTCCCCCTTCTCCCTTTCTGCTGTATAGGTAAGATAGCTACGGCACTTTTTCCCACCCTTTCTTCCCTTTTCTTCCTTCGCTAGGAGGGAGGGAAAAGTAGACGGCTCCCCCCCCCCCCCCCTTTTCTCCTTTTTTTTTTCTCCTTTGCGGTAGAGATACGGGAGCCTTCCCTTTTTTTTTTACCACCCCCCTTCCCCCTCTTTTTTCCCCCTGAAGGATAAAGAGTGGGATAAGTCCCCCCCCTCTTTTCTTCCCCCTCTTCTTTCCAAGAAAGACATCGCTATCGCTTCCTTCCTTCCCTTTTTTCTTTTTTTTTCTTTCAGATCACGCTGACGCGGCTTCCTCCCCTTTTTTTTTTCTTTTTTTTTTCCCCCAAAAAAACCCGCGGGAACGTCAGCTCTTTCATCTTGTTCTTCCCTTTCCCCCCCCCCCTCGTCAAGAAAGGGGGCTCTTTTTTTTTTTCCCCTTTTTCCCCCTTTTAAAGGAGTTAAATTCCCCCCTTTTTTAAAGTCCTCCCCCCCTTCCCTCTAATATAGAAAAAAGCCTTTCTCCCTTCCCTCCTTCTCCTCCCTCATGAGGGGAGACCCCCCCCCCTCAGACCCGCTCTCCTTCCCCTTCCCTCCAGGAATGTACCCTCTTCCCCCCCCCCCCCTTCCCTTGTTAGTTAGAAGCCCCCCTTTTTATTTACCCTCTTTCCCCCCCAAATGACTGGCACGTTCCCTCTCCGAAGCTAGAGGCTCCTCTTCTACCCGCCCTTTTTTTTGGCGCGCCAACCTTTTTCCCTTCAGAGGTAGAAGCCGTCTTTTTTTTTTCTTTAATGCCCCTCCCCTTTTTTTTTTTCCCCCTTCCGTTAAAGATGATAAGCTCCCCCCTTTTCTTTTCTTTCTTTCCTTTTGGCCGGCGCTAAGAAATGCGCCCTTTGGCGGGCTCTCTCCCTCCTCCTGCTCGTCAGACCGCGTCTTTTCCTTTTTTCCCTTTTTTCCTTCCAAAGGAAAGGTTTCGGTCCCCCTACTTCCGCCTTTCCCCCCACCACAGCGTTCCCCCCCTACTTCCCCATGGCGAAAGTCGATGCTCCCCCTTTTTACGTCCTTTCCCCCCCTTCCCCCACATTCTCTGTGCACGACCTTTTTCTTTCTTCCCTCCTTATGAAGGCCTCCCCCTCTGCACTTTTTCTTTGGCAATCCGCTTTCTCTCTCCTTTTTCTTTTTCCTGAACTCGCCAGTGGACCCTCCTTTGGGTCGCCCTTTTCTCCTCCCTCCCCCCTAAGCAACAGCAACCTACAACGTGTCTTTTTTCCCCTTGGCTGGGGAAAAGCAGGCTTCCCTTTCCGCATCGTGTTCTCCTTTCCCTTTTCCCCCCCCTCCGATAGTATAAAAATTTTTCCTTCCCCCCCATGAATAAAATGCTCCTTACGTTGTTTTCTTTCTCTCTTCTCTCCTATTATATATGGGAGATTTTCTTCCCTTTATCCGACGAAGTGAGGGATTTCCCCTTCCCCTCCTAGAACTTCTTTTCCCCTTCTCTTGGAAATACCACTTTTTTGTCCTTGTGCTTTCTTTCTTTCCCAGTGTGAGGACTCCCTTTTTTTTCCCTTCCCCCCTGAGCAACAAACGTCGCCTTTTCCCCCCCTTGTTTGAGCCCCCCCCCTCCTTTTTTTTCGTCGTCTGCTTTTTTTTCTCGAGAAAAATCCCCCCTCGGCTCTTTTCCCCTCCTTTTCCTGCTGGACCCTCTTTTCTCCCGTTTTCATCAAGACGAAATTTCCTTTCTTCCCCCCCCCCTTTTTCTTTTCTTCCCTTTGTCTTCAGATAGAAGTACCTCTTTTTTTTTTTCTCCCCCTCCCCCTTCTGAGCAAGAGACGTTTTTTTCGTCCCCTTCTTTGGATTTCTCAGTCTCCTTTCCCTTTCCTTTCCCCCCCCGTGAATAGGTCGTTTGCAGAAACACGTGTTTTTTGAAACCTCTTTCTCCTTTGCGTGTCGGACGAGAGCTTCGAGGCCCCTTTCTCCCTCTTTCCTTTGCATGTAGTAGGAGCTCTTCCCTTTTCAAATCATTCTTTCTCCTCTATTGAAGGGAACTTTTTTTCCTCCTTTTTTAGGACCCCTTCGACTTTCACTTTAGAACACTCCGGTCTCTCCCCTGGGAGAAGGGCCCGGTTTTGAAGTCCTCCCTTTTCTCCTTTTCCGTAGGAATCTTTATCCCTTTCCCTTCTCCTCATCTCGAGATAGTCTTTCCGATCTCCCTTTTTTGGGGTGAGCTTGACTCTTTTTTTTTCTTTCGGCAGAAAAGAAAGTTCCCCTTCGGTGCTCCTTTTTCCTCTTCAGTGCCAAGTCGGAAGGACTCCCTTCCCTTGTTACGGGAAGTGTTTCTCTTCCTTTTTTCTGTAAACTCCCTTTTTTTCCCCTTTCTATCTGGGGGAAGATTGGGTCCCTTTCGATTCAGTCCCTTTCCTTTTTTTTTTCTTTTTTTTAATACGGAAAGGAACTGTCCCTCCCCTTTCTTTTCCCTTCCCCCTTTGAATGAATGAAAGCGACATTTTGTTTCCTCAGTTTTTTTCTTCCCTTTTTTCCTAAGATCCTTCTTTTTTTATCTTCAAGTAGGTGAAGCTTTTTCAGGTCTTTCCCCCCTTCCCTTTCTTTCTTTCTGAGGGGTTTTCTTTTCCAAGCTTTCACTCCCTTTTTTCTTCCCTTGGGTAGTTGAAAGTTTTTTCCCCTTTCCCTTTCTCCCTTCCTCCGGATGTAAAAGGTGGTTTCCCCTTTTTCCCCCCCAGCAATCTTTTTTTTTTTCCTCCCGGCGGACGGTGAAGCACGGCCTCCCTTTTTTTCTTCCCTCAATGGGCCAAGAGGAGTCTTTTCTTCGAGGCTTCCCCTTCCTTTTTTTTTCTGTCAAGAGGAAGAGAACGGCGGTTTTTTTTTCTTTTTTTTTCGCCAAGTGATAAGACTTTTTTTTCCTTGTTTTCCGGGAAAATGGTTCCTTGATTTTCCTTTTCCTTTTCCTTTCCTTCCTCCGGGATGGAATGAAAAGGGGCTCGTTTTTCACGTCATTTCTTCTTTTTCTTTCCTCCAACGGAAGGAAAAGGACCGTTTTTCTTTTTTCCCCTCGCCTGGCAGATAGTGTAGAGTACGGGGTCCCTTTTCCGAAAGTGTTTGTCCTTTCCCCCCCTTCTTCCCCCTTTTCATATGGTGTAGCCGTTTTCTCCTCCCCTCCTTTGACATATTCTTCTTTTTTCCGAAGAGGAGGTGATGTCTTTCCCCCCCTTCCTGGTAAAAAAGGAGAGGCCCTCTTTTAACTGGACTTTCCTTTTTTCCTCTTTTTTTCCTTTGATAAAGGGAAGAATCCCCCCCCTTTTTCGTGGAAGATCAATTCGAGAATAGCTTCCATTCTTCTTTCTTCACCCCCCTAGGAGAATTGTTCCCTTCTTCCCCCTTCTCTCCCCCCTATATATGATTGGGGAAGGACCCCTTTCCCCCCCTTGCAACTAGGTTTCCTTCTCACCTTCTTTCGAAAATAGAAGGGAAAATAGTCCTTTTTTTTTCCCCCTTTCCTTTCCCCCTTTTTTTTTATGTAAGTGGGGAGGGGGCCCCCCCCTTTTTCTCATTCCCTTTCTTTTCAGACAAGTGATTAGGGTTTTTTCTCTTTTCTCTTGCGAGGAGGAAGTTTCGTCCCTCCTTTCCCCGCATTTTTTTCCTTCTTTGAGCGGACGGGATGCTTTTTTTTTTCTTTCCCCGGAACGCAACAGTGAGGTTGTATCTCTCGATTTCCTTTCTTCCCTTCCCCTCAGTTGTTTTTTTTTTTTTCTTTTTAGAGGAGATCCCGCTCTTTTTTTTTTTTTGAAGCCTATTTCCCCCCCCCTTTCCTCCCGTCCAAAGCAACGCCAGCGGCTCCTCCCTTTTTTTTTTTTTCTTTCTTCCCCCTCTTGTGTACGTAGCGCGGACGGTTTCCCAAGGGTTCCCCCTCCCCCCTTTTTTTTCCCCCCCCTTTCTTCCATGGGATAATGAAGACGTTTTCCCCCCTCCCCCCTTCCATCAAAGTCAACGGCGGTTTTTTTTTTTTTTTCCTGGCTTAACTCCCTCCTTTTTTTTGCCGGCCGGAGAACACCGAGTTTCTCTTTTTTTTTTTTGTGGGCAAGGCAGGGATCTTCTTTTTTTGAGATTCCTCCTATTTTTTTTTTTTTTCCTCCTCCGATTCCCTTTCCTCTCCTTTTTTTCCCCGGCAAGAACTGCCCCCTTTTGATTGTTTCCCCTTTCCCCTTTCTTTTGTCCAGGATTCGGAGAACAGGTTCTCCCCCCCCTCTCTTTTTTTTCTTCGAAGAACTTTCACTTTTTCCTCTTTTTTCCCCTAGGATAGTAGAGGAGGGTTTTTTTCCCCCCTTTTTTTTTTTTTTCTTCCCTTCCGGGGAGGGAAGGAAAACTTCTTTCTTGGTTTTCTTTTTTCGCGGAGATATAATACCCCCTTTTTTTTATTCTTTTCGCGTAAAAGGAGCATAGTGCCTCTTTTTTTTCCTCCAAGCCTTCATTTCTCCCCCCCCCCCCCGGAACCGGTTCCCTAATTCCCCCCCCCTCCCCGGAGCAGGTAGTGAACGCTCATTTTTTTTTTTTTTTTTTTCCTGTTCCCCCTTCCCCTTTTTTTTTTTTTTTTTCCTCTGCTCGGTCAGCTAGCTCGGAACGTTTTTCCCTTTTTTTCCTTTTCCCCTCAAAGGACTCATAGGCCCTCTCCCTTTCGTCACCCCCCTCCCTTTTTTTTTCTTCTTGGGCCTGCGGCGTTTTCTCCTTTTTCTTCCTCCCCTTTCTGAAGGGGTAAAAACAGTTCCACTTTTCCTGCAAGTTGCTCCTCTTTTTTTTTTCCTTTGAACTACTAGAAGAGCATCGTCTCCCCTTCCTTTTCCTCGCGAAGAGAAGAACGCCCCCCCCAATTCTTTCCCCCTTCTTTTTTTTCCCCACCCGAGGAAGTAAATCTCCTTATTTCCCCCTCTCTATTAGGGTAGATGAAGGCCCTCCCCCATTTCCCTTTTTTTGTTGGGGGGTTTTTTTTCTTCCAGTTAAGGAGTAAAGGAAACCCCCCACGACTTTTCTCCTCACCCTTTTTCCCCCCGATAAGTTAAAGATGAATCTCTACCCTTTTTTCTCCCTCTCTTCTTCACAGGATAGAGGGCGGTCTCCCCCCCCCTAAGAGTTGACTTTTCCCCCTCCTTCCCCCCTTTTCCAGTAGGAAACTTTTTCCCCCCCTTTAGTTTAGAAGAAAGGGTCTTTTATCCCCCTTCTCCCCCCCTACTGAAAGGGAGATTTCCCCCCTCCTCCTAGAAGAGAGTTTTCCCTTGATTTTTTTTTTTGCGGGATCGGTAGAAGCCCCCCTTCCTCTTAGTTTTCCCCCCCTTTTCTAATTAAAGATTCCCCCTTTCCCCTTTCTTTTCTCGGGGAAAAGTAGGAGTTTCCTGCTCCTTTCTTTTTTTTTTCAAGGGAAAAGGAGCGTTCCCTTTTTTCCCTTTCCTTTTTTCTGGAACAGAAAAACGCAGGCTCTTCCTCTTTCGTTGTATCCACCTCCCCCCTCCCCCTGGACAGTCGTCTAATACGACCTTTTCCCCCTTTCCCCTCCACCCCCCTGAGAGGAGAAGTAGATGATAAAAGCAGGCGTTTTTCCTTACGTACCCCTCTTCTTCTTTTTTTTTCCAATTGAGGGATGGAGAGGCTTCCCCCTTCCTTTCTTACTTGCCGATAAGGAGTGGCATTTTTCTTCCCCCCTCAGCGTCCCTTTTTCCTCTTCCCTTCCGGAAACTAGACCCCCCCCTTTTTCCCCTCCCTTCTTTCCCCTGCCGAAGTGGGTGGAGCCCGGGTTTTTTCCCCCAGCGCCCCCCTCCTTTTTTTTTTTTTTGGAAGAAAAAGGGCTTCCCCCCTTCTTTCCTCACAAAGGAGATGGTTTTCCTCTCTGAGCATTCTTTTTTTTTCCCCCCTCCCCTTTCCTCTTTACAAAGGAACCCCCCTTTTTTTTTTTTTCCATCTCATAGAGTTTAATTCCTCCCTTTTCTTTGTGTGTATTGATGGATATGTCCCCTCCCTCTACTCTTTTCTGGGACCCCACAACTCCCTTTCCTTATACTGGATGCGCCCCCTCTCCCCCTCCTGTTTTCCAAGAAGGTGCTTCCCTCCTGCCGAGTCCGCGCCCCCATTTCACCTTTCACCAAACCCCTGCTCTCTTTTAAGACATCCTTTTATACTCTCTTCTTTGTCTTTTTTCTTTCTCCTTTTGTGCTTATTCCCTTTTCCCTTTTTTTTTTTCTCCCCAAGAAAGCGGAAATCCTTTTTTTTTTTAGTTCCTTTTCCCTTTTCCCCCCCCCTCCGGATGAACCTTTTCTCCTTCCCCACTCATTGAGAATCCCTCCTCAATACGGCCCCCTCCTTCTTCCCTTCGAGAGGTAAGGGGCTCCCCCCCCTTTCCTTTTCAAGGAGATGCTTCTTTTTAGCAGTTTTTTTTTTTTTTTTTTTTGGTAGTAGTGACGGTCTTTTTTTTTTTTCTTCCCCCCGTCTTTTATTTTTCCCTACCTTCTCCCCCCCCTCCGAAGCAGAAGAACGCTTTTTTTCTTGACGAGGAGCGGGGCGTCTCCCCTTTTTTCAAACGCTAGTGTTCCTTTTTTTTTCTCCCCTTTGCCGTGAAGCGCGTTTCCCTTCCCTGCCTCCGTGAAAAGAAGAAGGGTCTTTCAGCGCCAGTTCCCCCGCGGTGGTTTCTTTTTTTCTCTCCTTGATCTTCTTGGGAAGGGAAAGGAACTTCTTCTCTATTAGAAGGAATTTCTCCTTCTTTCCGAGGAGCAGTTGGGTTCCTCCTTTTCTCTTTTCTCTAGTTGAAAGATATCATCCTTAGGTGGAGGGAGAGCTTTCCTTTTGTTTTTTTTCTTTTTTCTCTTAAGAAGGATAGAGATGCCCTTCCTTTTCCTTCTCTACAGAAAGAAAAGTCTCTTGGTTTCCCTTCCTTTTTTTTCCCTGAACGGAGTTAAAGTTCTCTTATCTTCTTCTTCTTTTTTTTTTTTTAGGATCTTCTCTCCCCCTCGGGAGAAGAGTCTTGATGACTCTTTCCCCTTTGTTTTCTCCAGGGTAGTGATTTTTATTGGGAGAATGGAACGCTTTTTTTCCTTTAAGTAGTGACTGCCTTCTCACCTCTTTCACGGGAGGTCCCCCCTGTCGATAACCCCCTCTTTGTAATAGCTTCCTTTGTTTCTTCCTTCCTCTTCATAGGAATCTTTTTAGAGGGCTTGAAGCCTTTTTTACCTTTTCTTTTCCTTTAGAGTCCTTCTCCCCCCCCCCCTCCCCTTCTTGTTTGGAAGAAGGGCCGTTGAACGGTTTTACCCTTTTCTTCCCCTGCGTCCCCTCTCTTTTTTTTTTTCCTTCTGCGGGGTGGAGAAGGTCTCTTCTTTCCCCGGAGTCGTCTCCTCTCCCTTCTCTTCCTGGGAGGGAAAAGAGCTTTCCCCCCTCGAGAGCTTCCGGCCCCGGGATTCCTTTTCTCCCCGTCTCCGGACGGCGTTCTCTTCCCCACGGAACGGCATTCCTTTAGTTCTTTTTTCCCTTCCCACGGTTTCTTTCCCTTCTTGTGAAGGATCCCTCCCTTCTTTTTTCCTTGGTCCTTCCCGACTCTTTTTTTTTTTTTCCCCCGCGCAGTCAATCAACGAAAACCTTTCCCTTTCTAGGTCGGATCTCCTCCTTTTTCGAGCTAAGACGTTCCTCCTTTTTTTTTTTCCCCCTTTTCCCCCTGACGGAAAGGGAGGAACGTCCTCCCTCCCCCGCATGAAGTCTTTCTTTTCTTTTCTTTGGAGCATTTCTTTTTTTTTTTTGGTTGATTTCCTTTTTCCCCCACTCATGCCTTTCTTAAGCTTTCTCTTTTTTTCCTTTTCCCTTCTCCTATGAAGAAGAGCCCTTTTCCCCCCCCCCTCTCCCCCCCCTTCTTCCCCCCTTGGGAAGAAAAGTTGAGTGGCATTTGCATCTATCTTTCTTTCTTTCTTTTTTTCCCGGGGAGAAATAATAGGGTTGTTTCCTCGGTCGGAAGTTAGAAGTATCCCCTTTTTAGTTCCACCCTCCCTTCTCCCCCCGGGGATTAACCTTCCTTTCCCCTTTTTCCTTTTTAAGTAAGAAGTATGCTTTTTTTCTGCAACACCATCTTTTTCTTCTTGGTCCGAGGCTAGATAGCTTCTCCCTTTTTCCTTCCCCCCCTTTTGCAGGGGGGCAGTGATAGAGGATCTTTCCTTGCGGATTGATTCCTCCCCCCCCCTCCCCCGAGATGATCTTCCCACTTTTTTCCCCCTTTTTTCTGAGAAGCTTCTTTTCTTTTTTTCCCCCCGGTGAGGGGTGAAATCGAAGCTTTTTTTTTTTCTTCTCTGGAGTATAGAAGGGATGCGGGATTCTTTTTCCGATTTTCCTCCTCTTTTCTCGCCCTTCCCCTTCTTCATGGTCAACCGCAACGGTTGCGTTCCTTTCTTTTCCCCTTTCTCTCTTTCACGCGAAAAAGGAGGGGACTTTTTTCCTGCTACCCCCTGGCCTCTCCCCCTTCCCCTCCTTCCTCCACGGCTGAATGGAATAATTCCTTTTTCCCCTTCTCTTCCCCTTCCTTTACATAAACGTTCAAAGGGCGGGTTTCCTCCTGGGTCACGTTCCTCCCTCCCCTCTTTTTTTCCCCCTGGGAAAGACACGGGAAGAAACCTCTTTCCTCCTTCTCTTTTTCCTGGGGAAAAGAATGACCCCCCCCTCGTTTCCCCCCCTTTTCCCCTTTTTCTTTCTTCTGGGCTAGAATAAGATTCTGTTCCTTTTCTTTCTCCTCCCCCTGGAGGAGGCTGGATATCCTCCCTTTTGGGACTGACTTTTCCCTTTCCCTTTCCCGAGAGGGGGAAACTTCTTCTCCTGGACTAAAAAGCTCCGAATCCCTTTCTCGGGAGGGGGGTAATCCGAGACCTTTTTTTTTTTTTTTTTTTCTCTTCGGCCAACGTAGGAATCTGTTCTCTCTCTGAATCTTAATCTTCATCCCTCCCCCATTTTTTCACCAGGAAGGATAGACGTCTTCATTCTCCTTTTCTTCCTTTTTTTCCCCAAGAAGAATTGAATTTAATAAAGGCGTCTCTTCCTCCCATTCCCTCCCCTTCTTCCCCTAATAATAGAGAGACCTTTTCTTTTTTCCTTCCCTTTCCATCAGAAGAAGTGAGATGATCGGCTTTTTGCCCACTCTTTTTACTCATCGGAAAATTAGGAGCTCCTCCTTTTTTTTTTCCCGTAGAAGGTTTTTTTCGGTTGGACCTTCCTCGTTCCTTTTTCCCCGGAGAAGGTAAACCCAGTTTTCAAACCCCTTTTCCCTTTCCCCCCCTCCGTTAAAAAGAAGGATAAAGATTGTTTCTCCCCCTCCTTCTCCCTCTCCCCCTTTCGAGAAGAGCAGAGAAGACAGACTTCTTCACTCTTCTTTTCTTTTTCCCCCCCCCCCCTGGATGAGAGAAGGCCTCTTTTCTTTTTTTTCCTTTAATTACTTCTGACTCCCTTTATGAAGGGAAGTTCAACTCCCTCCCCTCCCTTTGGAGAGTCTCTTTCCCTTCCGTTACATTTAAACCTCCCCTTCAGCGCAACCGGGAACTTTTTTCCCTCCTGCATATAGGGAAAGCCGCTTCTTTTTTCCTTTCCCCTATTTCTCCCCTTTTTCATTAGCAGAAAGAGAGCTTTTTTTTCCCTCAGATCAAGTACGGACAAGGTTTTTTCCTCCCCCGGGCATCTCCCCTTTTTCAACCACAAAATAATGGGGCACTTTCCTTTCCTTTTCCGAGATAGAGATGATCCTTTTCCTTTTCCTGGGACGTCTCCCAACCTTTTTCGGCGAGGTCGCTCCCCCCTTCGGAGATTAGAATTAATCACCTTCCCCTCTAACCGGCGTTCACTTTCCCCTGGAGTGGACGATTACGTTCCCTTTTCCCCTTTTTTTCCCCCCCTTCTTCCCCAATGGAAAAAAGCGGGGGCGTTCTTTTTTTTCTGTAGCCGCCCTGCTTTCCCCTTTTCCTTTCTTTAGGATTCGGAGGTTTTGTTCCTTCCCCCCCCCCCCTCACGGAAAGTAAGTCTAATACGCCCCCTTTTTTCCCGCGTAACTCGGTACCCCCCTCCCTTCCCTTTTTTGATTCAAGAAGGAGGGATTTTTCCCCCTTTCCCCCTTCGGAGATGAAATATAGAAGGTCCCTTCCTTCTTCTTTCGTTAGTCGTTTTCAGGAGTGGAAGCTCCGGGAGAGGGCATTTTTCTTTTTTTTCTCCACCTACAGTGGGACCCCCCTTTTCTTCGGGCGACCGTTTTTTATCCCCCCCCCCTTTCCCTTTTCGGACGTGCAACTGGTTCCCCTCTCCCCACGTATTTCTTGACTCCCCTTTGGAACAAGAAGGATGCCCAAGGCTCTTTTTTTTGCAGCAGGATCAGATTTTTCGTTTTTTTATTGTGGAACTGCCTACGCTATTAAACCCGGCAG
>Ga0179591_1331354_pt1 | contig 19360 bp, 30 predicted proteins | sample CZOMad2_1_08_16f_FD_182891 | JGI IMG/M metagenome (GOLD analysis project Ga0179591, IMG submission 182891) | Vadose zone soil fungal communities from Angelo Coast Range Reserve, California, USA - CZOMad2_1_08_16fungal (PacBio error correction) | ecosystem: Environmental > Terrestrial > Soil >... | reverse complement strand
TGTTTTCCTCTCTTCCTGTGCCCATTTGCTGTCAGATGTTTTTTGCTGATTCGTTCCCGTGCTCCCCGTGAACCGTTGCGACTGGAGATGCTTTGACTCTCGTCTTGGACACATTTTGGACCTCTGTGGCCCTTCCCCACCCCACCTCCGCTTCATTTGTCTGATTTGTGTGTTTTCGGGTTTTATGTTCGCCTTCTAATGAAGGCAATCCAACGTCTTTTGTCCGATATGTCATTTTGCTCCCTTTCTCCCTTTTGATGCTCCCCCTTTTTTTCTTCCTCTCCCTACTTTACCCCCTCCCTCTTCCCAAGTGGAAAATCACATCCCCTCCCCTACCCCCCAAAGCGAACAACCCACTTAGTTTTTTTTCCTTAAGTTTCCTTCCCCAATACGCGTATCTCACACCACATTCCAGTTCTTCAACAACACATGGCACAGGAATGCTCTCCCCCGCATTAGTGGAGTGACCCCCTCCTTCCTTCCTCGCCTTTTTTTTTCCCGCGACAACGGCGTACACACAACTCACCCCCCCCTCACTTCTAACCCCCAAAATGATTGTTCTCTTCTTCGTATAGACCTAGGAACTGATTATTTCTCTCCTTTCTGAACCTCCTTTCACTTCCAGTTTCAGTTTTCTGTTACCCTCTTTGCTCCCTACTCTTTCTCTTTCTTTCATTATTAAATGATACGGGAGAGCTCACTTTTGTTTTCCCTCCCCCTCAACTCCCTTGAATTAAGGCGTCCTGTTTTCTCTATCATTACAAGCCCACGGTTTTTTCTTTTCTTTAGCTTCTTCGGTCTTTTGCGTTCTTTCCCCCCCCCAATTTCAGTTCTTTGGGGGGTTTCTTTGGGTTTTCCCCCGTTTTTTGCCTCGAATTTCTCACACCATGCATCCCCGGGGCTGCCTTGGCCTCCCCTATACAAGATTCTTCACTATGCGGCGCTTCGAAGAAGACCCCTGATTAGACCTTCGTCCCACCTACTAGCCCTTTTCCTTTTTTTTTCCCCTTTCGTCAAATGGAGTGAGCAAGGTCTGTTTGGTTCCCCCCCTCCTCTCTTTCCTTCCATGAGATTTTCCACGGAGTTGTTTAACCCTTCCCACCTTTCTCCCAAACGCCGATGTCAGCCCCTTTCGTAGTTTACCAACGGTTTTCTCCGTCCCTTTTGTTTTTTCCGCTTGAGAAAAGAAGTCCAAAAAATCCTTTCACTAATGGTTTCCTCCCCCCCTTTCCCCTTTCTTTTCTAACTTCGTCAATAACGGGCCCCTTTCGACACCCGGCCTTCCCCCTGCCGATATCCCCCCATTGATTTGATGTTGCCCACCTCAATATTAACTGATTTTCTTGACCCTTTTTTTTTGCAATCTTCAAGGGTCGCGCTCTTTTCTTGGGGCTGCCATTGAGTCTTTTTTTAGAACTTTTTGTGATTTCCCCCTGCCCCTTCTCCAAGTATTCCCCCTTGTCCCCCCCCCCTGTTATATTGTTTTTTTCTGAAAATAAGGATCCGTTCTACTGTTTTTTTTTTTTCTTTCTCACCGAGAACTCGCCTCCCATTGCCTCCCCCCCTGTTAACTCCTCAGTTTAGACGCTAAAGTCCACCTCTTCGGGGTGGGCTTCCCCCTATCCCCCTTCCCCCCCCGACCATACCCAGTCCCCTTAGAATACATTCCTTTTGGGCGGTTTATGTTTTTTTTGCCTTTTTTTTCAACTATCGGTAAAACGGGGATTTTCTCCCCCCTGGGCCCCCACCCTACGTACCCGACTTCCCCCCCCCTTGTTGAGTTTCGAACCCCAGCAATTTTTGTCCCGAGCTCTCCCTTTTTTCTTGGAAAGCCCTTACGGAAGACAGTTTTCTGTTTTCCTTTCCCCATGTCCCTTTTTGCCACCTTTACTCCCCTTTTTCGCTACCCCTCCCACCTTTGCCTGATGAGACCAAAAGTCCTCACCGGGAGACAATTGGCGTCCTTTTTTTTCCAACGTGCTCTGCCCCCCTACAACTACCCTTCGAATTTTTAATGTTTTCTAAATTGACTCCTTTTCGTCTTCCCAAATTCCAATATCCCCCTGCCGATCTGGTTCATTTGGTCTTGTTACGTCCGTTTTTAACCCATCGATGTTTTTTCTGACGGTCTCTTCCCGCCCCTTTTTTCTCATCCATTCTGATTAATAACTCTCGAAGTAGGGTTTTCCCCGTGCCACCACTCTAACTTTCTCCAACCCCCCTTCCTATTTGGTAATTTATTAACTTTGGCCCACCGGTTTTTTCTTAAGTTTTGCGCGAGAGAATTCCCAAACTGTCTTCCCCTCTTACCTTTACCCCCCTTTTTCCCCCGCCATGACCCTACGTCCCTCTTCCCGCTGCCTTCCCCTTCCTGCTTCCCACCTCATCAACGCTGATTTCAATTCTTTCCTTTCCCATTTCTTGTTGGACAATTATCCTTACGTCTTTTTGCACAAGCCTTCTAATTGGAGTTCAACATTTTCCACCCCTTTCTTCTAGTCTAGGCCATGTCCTACTTGCCCCTCTTTTTTCCCCTGTTTTTTTTTTCCCCCTTTTTGATGTCGGCAGTTCGCCCAAGTATTTAACCTTCATCCTCGCAAAAACGCTAAACCACCCCCCCTCCCCCTGTGCATGGTTAGGCCTATTTATAGTGGAATGGTTCGCCTTGTTTGCGCATTTTTATCACCTGACACGGTTCCCACCATTGAGGACCCCTTATCCGTTGTTTTTCCCACCTGATGGATTCCCCCTTTTACTGTTTTGCCCCCTTTCAGTTGTCGTGATCAACTCCCCTGCCTTCCAGGAGTTAGATTTCCCTCCCTTTCCTACTACCCCTTTTTTGGGAGTTTTAGGACGTCAGTCGTGCGTCCCGTGTCCTTCTTTTTTTTTTTTTCTTTCACCTGGGCAAAAAGTACGAGGCAACATACATTTTTTCCCCCCTATCGTTTTTACCCAACTCTTTTTTTTAAGCTTGGGTCTCCCCCAATTTTTGTCCTATTCTCTCTGGTCTACCCCCCGCCGCCCCCCCAAGGGGTCGAGGACCTCGTCTCGCCTAAGACCTTTTCTTCAACTTAAAGTCGCTTACGTGTTTCGGGGGGTATTTTTTTTTTGCTCTTTTCGGATTCCGAGTCAATAATTTTGGGGACTCTTCCGCCCCCATCCTCTTTCCCCCCCTCTTTCTCATTTTTCTTTGCCCTCTAACCGAGTTTAATGGTCCCCTTTCGGCATGACCCCTCTCCCCGTATCCTCAAGTTTTCTCCGTTAGGGCTAACAAAAAACGTCTACCCCCCGCCCAATTGTCCCTATAAATGTAACCGTCGGGCGTTTTTCAGCCTTATTTGATTGGCGGTAGGTGATCTCCCCTGGACCCGTTCCTCTTCCCTCCGCTTTCATTTGATCTTTTTTTTTCGTGATGGACATTATGGGGTAAGGTTCTGGCAAATACCCCCCCTCTCAGAGGGTCGCAGGAGTGATTTTTGAGCATGGCTTCCTTTTGGTTTCCCCCCCATGGTATATAACATTTTTTCCTCCCGCTGCTTCATCTGTGTTTCCTCACAAATTTTGTCTGAAGTGGGGTCCCCCCTTCTACCACAATTCCCCTCCTTCTTTTCCCACCCCTCCCCAACCGTTGTCTTGATTCCGATCTTCCAAGATACTGGAACCAATTCCAAGACTGAGTTCACTTTGATACCTTTCCCCTTCCTTTTCCCATCTTCCTGAGGTGTGTTTTTTCTTGGGACCTCTTTGACCGACTCCCCTGGTCTCACCTTTTTTCGGGCCCACTTTTGTTCCCGTTCCTTTTCCTTGTTGGTCTGGTGTATGCTTTAGCCGTTGGAACCCCCCAAAAACACCAACCCCCCATGCTTTACCCCATCTGTTTTCTCAGTTGATTGGCGTTTTATTCAAGTTTGCCGAAAATGTTTTGTTTGGGTTGCAATTTTGTTTTTCGACGACATCCTTTTCTTTTTTCAAACACTCTCTGAAGCCCCTTGTTCAAACCTCTCGGTTACCTTCTAAACTTCCTTTATGATCTCTCCACTATTCTTTATGTTGTGTTTGTTTTCTTGATTTTCTCCAAGACCTTTGAAATTTTCGGTTTTTTTTACGGTGTCCGTTTTGAGTTTCGATTATGGTTCCCCGGTCAGAATTTTTCCAACCCTTAAACCCGCCCCCCCACCTTATTTATTTCCCAATTTTGCAGGGTTCTTAATTTTTCTCCCGTCCAACTTGTTTTCCAGCCAGACCTTGACCCTCTTCTCCCCCCCGTTCCGGTCCTCCAATGATTGGAGTGCCCCGGTACTTTCGGTTTTCTCCATGATACCCCAGTATTAAACAATTGCCCCCCTTTTCCCCCATCATTTTTTCCCCTTCAAAGATCTTTTTCGTTCACGCGCTTCAGTGCCCCAAAGACTCCCTAGGGGGAGTTGCCCATTGATTTTTTCCCAAACTGCCAAAATTCCCTACCTTAGCGACTCGGTTTGTCTGGTGGTTTCGGATTCTCCCCCGTCCTGATATTTAGTCCCGGTATCAAACTTTCATGGACACCAGTTGGGGTGACGAAATTCAATCACCTTATTCAACCCTTTTTTTTTTGTGTCGAAGGTTTCGCCCCCCTAAGGGTTTGTTCCCTTTCGATGGAGGTTTCGGGGGTCTTCTTCCAAATTGTTCATTTCCCCATAGTTTTTTCGTTGTCTTTGTGGTTTTCTATAGATCCCCCCACCCTTTCCTGCCGGTCTTTGACGCTTTCCCTTTTCCAAAGTTTTTTTTTCTAACCTCGGTTTGTCCATCGGTGAGGGTGTTTGTGACTTTTAACCTCCCCCCCACCCCCACCAGGTGCCATCCTTCATTCCATCCGTCCTTAGCTCTTACCTCCCCCCAAAACCCTTCATTGATTTCAAGACCTTTTGTTACCCTCCGAGGTTCGGCTCCAGTTCCCCGATACCCCCCAATTTTTTCTTATGTGGACGGCGAGGTCAATGGGTTTTTTCGACTCCAGAACCGGACATTCCCTTTCCCCCCTCTGTTCTAGGGTTCTTTCTTTCCGTCTCTTGGCATGTCCGGCGGGTTTCAAGGCAGACCCCGGTCTTGTCGCGCCATCCTCCGTCTCCCCCCAAAGGTTGTGCGCTACAACCTCTTTCGCAATCTACTTTTACCCATGGTTCTTTTTTTCATGCTTTCCGATTTGAAACGGCAGTTTTCTGAATTAATTTTTTTTTTTTTTGTCGAGGCCATCCTTGTTGGCCCTTTCCGCGTCTTGCTCTTCCCGACATCTTCCTTGTCTTGTTTTTTTTGTACTTGCCCGTACTCCCCAGGTCCTTTTTCCTTGAACGCTTTACCAAGCGCCTCACATGTTCTGACTCCAGCAGGTTTGAGAAACCCTACCCTTGTAAACTTGTGACAAGCTTGAAGTTTTACCCCTTCAGTTCTCCCGCATTGAATGCTTTCTGGAGCTATAGTTTGGCAGCATTCCTTCTTACATTTTTTTTTCTCAAATTTAATTGTTTAGCTTTTCCCCTGGGCCACTTAATGTCCCCCAACTTTTTTCTTTTGGTTGGACTTTCGCTATTTTTTTGATTTTTCCCCTTGGGGCCCTCGATTAGTTTCTATTCCATTTTTTCATGGAAACCTTAGATCACCCTTCCCCCCCTCCTTCCCCCTTTGGAGTCCCCCCCCTTTCCGAGCGCCCATTTGTTGTGAGGGGCAGTCATCCCGGGAGCTCATCATACCACCTCCCCCCCCAACCCTCAGATCCCCCCTTAAAGCGCTTTACCCCTGAAACCCATTTTTTTCACTCTGGCCAATCTTCGCGGGCTTTTGCCACCGATGTTTTTTTAGCTTCTTTTCCCTCCCTTTCCCCTTTCCCCCCCCCCCTTTTCCTCAAAGTTTTCAAGGGTAACCCCCTCAGTCCGGTCTGAGGAGATTCTTCACTTCCCTCTTTTTCCCAACCCCCCCTTTTTCCCTTTTCTTGAAGATCCCCCTCAAGGAACTTCTTCCCGTCTGACTAGATTCATCGCCCCTTGTTCAGGTGGTTCTGGAATACTTCCTTTATCGTAGAGTTCTTTTGTTCGTTTCCCCCAGCTCCACTTTTCCCTCCTTCAGCCCTCCTTCACTGTTGCAAACCCGCGACTTCAGACTCCCCCCAGCCCCCCTCCTCCCTTTTTTGAACCCCCCCTCTGCCCCTTTTTGAACTCATCCTCCGTTCCCCTGTTCCCCCTTTCCCGCAGTTTTTTCCCCCCTCACTACGTCCTGATATTTTAACCGATTCCTTCCCCTTTCAATATGCGAGGGTGAATCAAATCTCTCTTAAATAAGAATTTTTGTTTTTTTTTGATCTCTTTTCTTTTTTTTCCCCTACCTGATCCCCCTCCTGTTTGTCCTCTTCCGCTTTATATCCCCCAAGTTTCCCCCCCAGGTGAAATCAAAACTTGGTTTCCTGATCTTTTATTGTGACTTCCAATTTCCCGTCGACTCCTTGAGAGAGTTTCCCCAGGCCGCTTTTTTCTTGTTATGTTTCGTAATTAGAGGGTGGACTCCCGGTCGGCTTCTTTTTTCGGTCGGGTCCCCACGCTTTTTTTAGATTTCTCATGACCTTTACTGGAGAGTCACCTACCTGAGCAGACGAGTCTCATTTTTGCCCTTTCTAGTTCTTTAGTGGTTTATAGATCGGCCCGACTGCAAGACTTTTTGAATTTTTCGTAGCTCTCTCCTCCTCTTGTTACCTGTTGACCCTTTGCGTTCCTTCTAATTCCCCATTGGTTTCAGTGATTGTTTTTTTTTGCCCCCACCATTTCAAGTCCTTTTCCATAAGTCGTTCCTGTTAACCCTATGTTTTTTTTGTTTGGGGGTTGGATTGTGCTCGAGTTGAGAGTTTTAAGTGCCCTCACCCTCCTTTTTTCTTCTGTGACCCATTTATTTCCTCTTTGGACATGGCCTTACGCATTCTAATTTCTCGAATTTTCTCTAAGTTCCCCCCCGGATTCGCTTCCCAAATGGACTCCCTTTCAGAACAGAAAACTCCTTTTTGTTTTTCTCCGTTTTGGTTCCAACGTTTTATCTTCCCACAACAATGTTTCCCAAGTTTGCTGCCCATTGGCCTTCCTTAGGCCTTCACTTCTTTCATTTTTAGCCCCTTCACTTTTTCCCCTTTTCCTCTCCGAAGTCCACGGGCAGCACACCGAATTCCCCTGCACACCCCTGATGTTCTTTTCCTCGGTCCATTGATCAAATGCTTTATCTCCCAGGATTTCCATGTCCCGTTTTCCCTTACAGTTTCTTTGATTTTCCCCGTTCTAACTCCCCCACCCCACAATTCCGATTCCCCTTTCTTTTTTTTCCTTTTTTTTTACTTTCGGTTTTTCCGCGAGCTTTTTTCCCCCCCCCCCCAACTGACAGGCGAGTTTGTTCTTCCATTCTCCCACTTCACCTCAAGCCTGTCCCTTTCCCGGAAGCTCATTTTGAGACAATTGGTTCCCTTCCCCCCCTTTCTGGCTCTTCTTTTACTTCGTCGATTCACCACACTGCATGCAAGCGCTCTTCCGGCTTCCCACTCACCCTATACCCACAGAGCTTTCACCCGACTTTCGCGCTCGAGCTTGCTCCTCCCCTTTCTTCCCCTCGCCGTCAGTCCTTGATTTTCAGGCTCTTCTCCTTTCGTTTTTTCCACTTCCAAATTCTTTTTTAGAACTTTTTTTCAAAGCCCAGCCCCTTTTTCTCCGCTTTGCACATGCGGTCCCAACCCCTCGGGGTCCTCCGTCAACCTCGGCCCAGTCCCCCCAAACGTCGCCGCCCCCTACCTTTTTTGCCATGTGTCTTTCCCCAACTATGGCCCCCTACTTCTCGTTCCATTTTAAGAGATCCTGCGAACCCCCCCAAACAGTCTCCCCCCCCCGCCCAACCCGCCAGTGTCCCTCTTAAAACTTAAAGCCTCTTTTTTTCCCGTACTTTTCTTTCCCAATTAGGGACATTCACTCTGAAGATATCCTTCTTTCTTTTTTTTCCCTGTATTCCCCCCCTTTTTGGACAAGTCCCCTTTAAAGTGTGATTGAGGATTTGCCACTGTTGATCAATATCGGAAGTGGTGAGTTTGCTTATTATATAGTGGGTTCATTTTTTGTCCGAAGGATTTTGCAGATTTCACACCCCTCTTTTACCCTTCCCGTAGTTTTTTCTTACTTGATTTTCCGCTTCCTTCTTGGCAGTTGCTTGTTTTCAAATTGGTTTTTTGTCAAACTGTTCCTCTTTGGAGTCCCGTGATAAACAGCCCCGTTCCCATCTCCACATATTCTCCTCTCGAAGTTAGTTCTTTTAACCTGAGTTCTTCGGCCACTTTGTTTGTAGTCCCTTCAACAACCCCCAACTCCCATTTTTATGACCCATCCCCGAGATTATTTTGGGTGTCCTGGTTTTCTTTTTTTTAAATTCCTGTACAATATCTTCCCCCCAATGGGAGTTCTCCTGGTTGAGCAACCTTTCCGATAACTCCCCTTTCTTTTTTTCTTCCTCTTTCAGCAACCCATTTTCGATTAGATCTGTGGGATACATTTGTTTTTTTTTTGCCGATTTTTTTTCTTTTTTTCCAATTTGAGGTTGCCACCTCCTTCTTTTTTTAGCATAACCACATATTTTTTTTTTCATTTTCATGCCCCCAAAATTCCTTTTTTCACACCTTTTGCTTCCAACGGTACGCTACCGTGTCTCCAATCCTTGATGAAAACTTCCTTTTCCCCTTTGAAAGTCTCCTTTTTCTTGCCCCCATGCGGTCCACCCCTTTACTCCCCCCCCCCCTTCCCCTCTTGTTGACGCCTGTCCTCAAAGTTTCCGTTCGCGGCCTTGGTTGCCGTTTCTTTTTCCACCGCTACCTTTTTCTCAATTTTGTCTTGTGCCTCAATTCTCTAATTTGCTTTCGTGCCACGTTCTCAATTGGTTCTCCCCCCCCCCCTCGTCCCCCCTTTCCTGCGATTTTCCTTTAGCACTTCCCAAACCTCGTTTCCCCATAGGTTTTGCGTTGTTATTCGCCCCCTCCTTTAGACCCTTAAACTTCCCTACTCGGGGCCTGCGGTCGACCTTCGTACCATGCAATACACCGCCTCCCCCCCCCCCCCCTTTCCTCCCCAACCTTTTTTTTTTGTTGCCCCGATTTCGCCTTGTTTGCCAAGATACTTGACTCCCCGTTTTCGTCATAATGGTTTATGCTGCACGTTTCGACAAACATTACCAAAGTCTATAGGTTCTAGGTTCCTTTCTTCACTTTCTTGATTCTGCTTAGAGGTGTTCAACACCCCTCCTTGACGAGTTTTTTCATAAGACCGATTTGCACAAACTCCAACCCCACCTCCTCCCGCGTCCTCCCTTCCGGCTATTTCCTTCGCTCGGTGCCCGCGATGTTCTTCTTCGGGGTCCTGGTACCCGACCGTCCGCCCCAAGTTCCCCCCACTTTATCCCGCTTTTCATTTTTCGACAATCTTTGCTGCCAAGTTGGTACCTTTGCTCCCTTTTTAAGTTTGTCTTTTCATTCACCCCCCCCCCCCCCCCCCCCCCCCCAAATCATTTTTTTCACATGTCCCAGGGCTTTCTCCCTGGACGGGCCCCCTCCCCTTCCTAGCCTCCGTTTTTTTTTTTTGAGGATGATTTTATGGATGCGTAGTCGGGAAAAAGCCCTGGCAGTCCCCTCTAGTCTTTTGAGCACCTCTCCCCCCGACTTTTTTTTTTCCGGCAAACATTCACCCCATGTCGTGCCCGTCTTCACAAACCTTTAAATTCGTTTGTTCAGGTTTGTCCCCCCCCCCCCTTCGCTGGGTCTCACCCTCCAGCACCCTCCAGGAGTACCCTTTCTCGCAGTCCTCGCTCAGAGACCCTTTTTTCCATTTGTTTTTTTTTTTTGGCGTTCGTTTTAATTTGCTTCGGGCGGACCCCCGACGTCCCCCTCTTTTCCGGACCTCATAACACAAAGGACCTAGTCCCCGCTTTACTTTCCCCCCTCCTAGGACGAGAGTTTGAACTGGTGACCCATGTCTCCTTGCATCTACCCAAGGAGGACTCCCGTGTCTTACGGCCCCTTATCTTTTTTTTTTTTTTTTTTTTTCCAACCCTTTTTGCGACACCTCTGGTCCTCGGTCACTCAGCGAATATTGATTTTTTTCTGTCTTTGTTATTGTTCTCCTTTTTTCCCGTGAAATCTTTTGTTCAGTAGACTATTAGCCGCTTTATGGGTTTATTTTTATTTTGCCAAGCTCCTAGTTTTTTTTGAGTGGACGATCCGATAGACAGCGTTTTTTTCAACGTCACCCTTTTTTTTCCCTTCTCCCTTCTTCCCCCAAATGTTAAATAATGGACCCCCCCCAGTCTTGTTGGGGTTTCTGATCAATGCCCCAAACTTTTATTCGTCCCTTTCTATGCCCCCCCCTCACCGACAACACTTGGGTGGTTTCGACTCCGGGACTCTTCCCTTTTACCCCCCACCACCTGCCGTTTCCTTTGACTTTTTCAAGGGCGATTTTCCCTTGAGAACCCCCAATGCCCATATTCGTTGCTGTTTTCTTTTTTTTCTTGACCTTGCGGAATACCTATATTCCCAACTTCGCCGTTTTTAATGAATGTGCGGTGTCTTGGTGGCTTTTTGGAATTTTGCGTTTTCCCCCCTTTTCCGAACAATCCAAAACCCCTTCCCCAAGGTTTCCCCTTGCATATTTCTGATCAGGTCCAGTCCTAACCTTTTTTTTTTTGATTTCTTTTTTCCATTATTGGTCGTGCCTGCCCCCCTCCTGGCTTTATTTGTGGCCAACAATCATTCTTGAACCAACCTTCCCCCCCCTAACTCTTTTTTTCCTTTCCGCCTTTGATGGAATGCTGGTTTTTTTTCGGGTCCTTTTAAACCGAGGGAATGTCTCAGTCTTCGTTTTTTTTTGTCTACCCTAGCCTCCTTTTGTGAGAATTTTTTCACACCATAACCAGCCCCCCCTCCTGAAGTAAAGGGTCAAGTGTTCTGTTTTCCTTTTGTTGTATGTGGATTATTACTCCCCGTGTAATATCCTCACTTTTGTACTTTTTGCTTATCACTCCCCTGATGGCGTTCTGAAACTTTGGATGCAATGTTCTTAGCTTTTTCGGTCCCATCCCCCGGTCTTTTTGAAACCGTATCACCACGTTGGTCCAACCCCCGACTTCACCACTTCAAAAGATAGGGTTGCTTTGCCCACCGTTCCCCTAACGAACAAAGTGAAACTCTGTTCCCTGAACCCAGTGTCAAAATCCAAATTTCTCAAAATCTTCCCCACTTTTCCCCATTAATCACTGAGTGTTTAGGGTCAGAAGGGTGTAAGTGCCTTTCGCCACCCGGTAATCGTTCCCGAAGTTCCTTTCCTGTCTGTGTCAGTCTCCCCCCTGCCCGATTACTTTCAGTATGTGTATGCCCTCCTTTTTTTTTCTGGAAGGGCCACGGTTTTAGTTTGCTTTCTTGGTCTTTTAGTGGAGCCCCGGTCCTTTTTAGGTCCCCTTTGCCGCTTTTTGGTGGTGCTCTTTCTATCTTCCCATCTTAAAAACGTCTTTAATGGACCCTAGTTTTCTGTTGTTGTTTCCCCCTTTCCTTTTTTTTTAGGTGCTGGCCCTTCGAGGCCTTGTTGGGGATTTCCTCCCGGTTGCGTTCGGCACAGCGTGAAATCCTTGTCCTCCCCCATTCTTCTGGACGTGTCACCAAAAACCCCCTTGCCCTCCTTTTTTCTACCTCTCCCCCCCTTTCGGAGCCCCTCTGCCTCCCCCTTCGTGTATGATCCCGGGTTTATCTGATTGGTCCTGCGCCTGACACCGGCACCCCCCCACCAATTCTATTTGCCTTTTCCCTCTTTTTTATTTTTGCGGGCTTTCCAGGAATGTCTGCATGCCGTGGTCAGTTCCCTGGGGATTACAATTTGCATTGTTTTCCACTTACCTCCGACCTTCTCTTTGAACCTCGCTGATTTTTATCAGCCGCGCGAAGCTCTCCCGCTCGACCTTTTTTTGGTTTGAACTTTCAAGAGTGGCTCTCTTTTACAGGTCTCTCTCTATCCACTTTGTGGCTTGTTTTGATGGCCCACGCTCGGGCTCGCGCCCGCTTTCATAATTTTTTCCCTTCCGGACCCAGATCAGGGATTTGGTTGTTATCCACCGGTCCCCCTCCCCTCTGGTAATGTCTGGGACTTCAGTCAAGGCATCTGTCCTTTTTTTTTTTTTTTCTAAGTCCCTTTTAAAGTCGATCCCACTCAATTCCTGATCCGGGGTTTAGAACCTTACGGGTTTTAGTTTACCTCTGCCTTTGATTACTAATGCCCCCCCCTGGTGAGTTTCCCCTTGACGAATGCAACCTTACTTTGTCCATTTTTGTTTCTCCCTTGAAACCATTACCCTTTTTGTAGGACTCCCCTCGGCTCGATTTCCCCCCCTTTGTCGACCCCACCCTAGTTTTTTTTAGTTTTTAGTTTCCTCTTTTTTCGCTTGATCTTTTCGCCTTGGGGATCGATTCGTTGTCTTCCCGACTTTTTCTTTTTCCCGGTCCCCAATAGTCTATTTTCCCTCCATTGTCACCCATCCTCGACCCAACTTGTCAGAGCGCTCGTTGGATGTGTTTTCTGTCTATCCCCTGGAGAGACTTTTTTCGAACAACCCGTCAAACCTTTAAAAAGGCGCGTCCCCCTGCACCCCCAAAGCTTAGGGTCACAGACGCAATTGGTCCTCTTTTTCTGATCTTCCAGTCGAACCTTTCCCCCCCGTGGCATCTTTCGGACGTCGTTTTTTATCTTACGAAAAACTTCCCCCAAACCCCTTTTTTTTATTGCTAAAACCCCTCAATTGAATTCTCCCTTTTCGACCCATATTCATTGTCCCCAAAAGTGTTCTTCTTTCTGGGATCCTTGAATGCTCTTCAATCTTCTTTTCCTCCTGTTTCCCAGGGCCTTACTTTGCCGTTGCCTGGAACCCCCTTCCGACTGAACCCTTGTTTTCCGGGAGGTTCCCATATCCTGTTTCAAGATTTCCGAATTTTCTCGATGTCCCCTTCATTCCACTCAGGAATCGTTATGTCACCTGCCAATACTCCCTTATTATCTCCCCCCAGATTTTCCAATTTCCTTGGTGCTATTCTTTTCTCCCTTTGTTTTTTTCAGAGATTCCCCCCTTTTTATTGATCGCCTATATACCGTTAGGGCATGTGGACAGAACCCTGGAGATATTATGTTTGTTTTTTCCCCATCCTTTTTTGACTGTTAAACCCTTCGGTCCCGGTGTTGTTTACGTTTCCCCCTCCCGTCTGGCGTCTCCCTTGAGTCGCTTCGTAGCATTTCCTCCCTCACCCGTGTATTCGTGTCTGTTTTTTTTTTCCCCTCATTGCTTCTCTTTTTTTCATAGATAGGCAACCCTTTCTGCAGAATTGTTGGAATCTTTTCGTTATCTTCCCTCCTCTTCTCTTTCTGCACGTTCGGACGGACGATCCCTGTGCACAAGTTAATTTTTCCGTTCTGTTGGGTTCCCCTTTTCACTCGCGGTCCTCTTCCGAGTTTTGCCGTTTGTTGTTTTTGGCTCTTCCTTCTACTTCACTTTTCCACGCTTTCCGTCCTTTCCAGTTCCGGGATTGGAATGATGAAACTCTATTTCCTTCCCCTTCTTTTTTTTTTTTTTCCCAGGCCCTCCTTTGAGAGTTCCCCAAGCGTACCCCTCCCCCCCCCGGCGCTGCCTAAACTAGGGTGTTTCGAAAGTTCCGCGGGGGCTTCAATTCCCAACAAAATTTTCCCCTTTTGAATTGAGCCCCCCCCCGGGCATGATTCTTCCCTCTTTTTCCTTTCCTTGGCATGTAGCTTCACGACTGTTTCACGGCGTACCTCATTTCCCCTCCCGTGCACCACCCCCCAACATGACGTATCCTTTTTCATTGCTGACTTGTAAGTTCAAATGATCTCCTAGACCGCTGAACATGTCCGTTGCGTGGACTTTGGCCGCGGCTGACTCACCCCCCTGTTTTCTTGACTTCTTCTGGGACGGATTTTTTGCTGGCGTCAGTTCACGCGCCAGACCGCCAATGAATGCGGATAGTTTTTGCTCGTTAAGTCTTATTCCCCTCCGGCCCCTTTGTAGTGGATCCCGCGTTTTTTCATCCAAAAAACCTTTTAGTGGTTCCCTCAGTAGCATTTAAACCCAACGCCCTTTGCCCAGGCTTTCATACCTACCCTCTTCCCCCCAATCTCTTTCAATATTGCTGGTTCTGACGGTCCACATCGTCTCGAACGACGCCCTGTCCCTACCTCCTTTTTCATTTCCTTTCTCCCCCTTTACGTTAGATGGTAATTTTCACTTCTTTGTGAGCTGGTTTCCTCCTCCTCTTCTCTTTCATTTGCCTTTTGACCTCAAAAACGGTATGGCCCGCCCCCTTCCCCATCCCTACGCGTTTTTTTTGCTTGCCCCTTTTAGCCCAAGATGGTCCCTACGTCATTCTTTTTCATGGCATAGAAAAGGCCCCCCCCACCAAGCGCATCCTTTCCTTTCCTTTCCCCTATCCCCCCCCCCCCCCCCCCAAAGGAATATCCCACGGGTCCCCCCCCCCCGCACGTCTTAAATTTATTTGCCATTGATTGAAGTAACCACAGGCCTTCCTTTTTGCGTCCCCTCGTCCCTCTCAAGGTTCCGAGAGATATAGATTTTGGACTGACCCGTTGTTTGAATCTTTCCAGATTACTTCACCTTCCCCCCCTCTTTTCCTCTTTCTTTCTCCTGGGCACCGACGGACTTGTCCGTGATTTTGCCCTAGGAGGTGTTCTTAATTTCCAACCCAAGAGCCTCTCCGGACGTACCCCACCGCTCCACAAATTTTCCCCTGCCTCATTCGCTGAAAGTTTCCCTCTGCGCACGGTGGCGCTCCCTCAACGGACCCCTTTCCCCCTGTGGGACATTTTTTTTTTGACTCAGTTTTTTTTTTGATGGTTTGCACCTCTCTGGGAACCCCTATCACTACTTGGAAGCCGGTTTTTTACCGTTATCCCTCATTATTTAGCTAGCGCATTCTTTCGAGATCATCTTTTCTGGGGAAACTTCTCCGACACTTTTTCCAAGAACTGGACACACAGCCTCCTTTTCTTTTGACAACCACGTTTTCCTGGGGTCCTTTCTTATCCTCAGGGTGAGGAAAACCTGGCGAAGTTTGCTCTTTCCACCTTCCCGTTTTTTTTTCACATTTTTCAACCCTTATGTGAAAAGCCGCCCTCCATTGTCATTTTTTTGGATCTTCCCCCCTCGTTCATGACCCCTTCCTTCCCTTTCTAGGGTCCAATTGCAAAGTCCACAGATCCGGGGGTTTCTTTAGTTTTTTCCTTCTAATTCTTACCAATGTTGTTTTTGAATAAATAGTATTTCTGATGGCGCCCTTTCCCCTTCTCATGGTTTAGAGATGCGCGCGTCATTTATTAATTTGGGGAAACCCACCCCCAATTTTTTGCTCCTGGGCTACCCTTTCATATCGACCCAACAATACTTTGCCAGCCCGCCCATCCCCCATATGTGTCGCTTGCCATCTTGTGCCCCCTACCATGCATTTCCCCCCCGAAACCTCCCCCTCCCCAGTCTTACCCTGGATTTACCTCTTTCTGCCTTTTTCTCCCGCTCTTTCCCCCCCGTCTTTACCATTTTGTCCTAAGGTTCTATGCATTTTTTCTCCCCAATGTTCCCGTCTACTTCGTTCTTTTTGTCATTGTAACCTTCTTCTTTTCTTAGCGTGTGTAGGGCCGCCTCCAATTTTTTCTTCTTTTTTGCCTCCGAGTTTTTTGTTTTAGCAAAAAGATTTTTCTCCCCTTGCCTTGCTCTGAATTATCTCGCGTCGGGAGAAAGGGTCCTTTTTTTTTTGTCGCTTTCTAAACCCCGAATAATTTTTTTTTTCCCCACTGCCGGTAATTCTTGTCCTCCCTTGCGTCCAATTGAACTCCGCGACTAGTAAGTATTTTTGACCCTTTCACAATTTCCAGGCAAGGGTTCCTCCTTTTACTGTTCTCCATTCTCTTCTTAACTACTTCGTGGTGGTGCGGAGCTTTTAGGCCCTGTCAGGTCTTCCAAGCCTTTTCTTTTTTCGTTCCCTTTTTTTTCTGTCCCGAGAACAACTTGACGAGTCCTTAACCCTCAAATTGTTCCGCTCGGCCCCCTCCTTGCTTGTAACTTCTTTTTAAATTTTTTTTTTTTTAACTCCGCTCAAAATTTGAAAACCCCCACTTAATTCTTGATGGGTTTTCCATCGGCACGATAAGTTCTCGTTTTCCCCTTTAAGAGTCCCATACTTCACATACTTCCATGTCTAGCGTCGGTTTAGGGTTTATCTTGATTAGTAGGCTGCCCCGAGTACCCTCTGTCCTCCCTGCACCGTCTTTCCATGAATCTTTTCGTTACCATTTTTCCAATCTCCTCTTTTTTCTCTTTTGAACGTGCGACCAATTTGCATCCCCCTTGAGGGCAAGACCCCCCCTGATATTTTTAACTTATAGTGGTTTTTCACCTTTCGAACAAAATCTGTTCCAATAAAAAGACAACGCAGTAGAAGGCCGATTTGACTATGCTTTGGCTTTCTTTTTCCCCGGCGGGAAGATGGGAACTAGCCTTCCCTGGGCAAAGCGGTACGAGGGGGGGAAGTGGCTTGGGTCCGAGGTTTTTTCTCGAGAGTCCCTCTTCCAAGGATGGGCCGATGGTAAATTCTCCCTGCACCGGCAGTGATAATCTTGTTTTTTCTGTACCCCCTTTAGGGGTCCGTGTGGCCCCTACTCCCTACGATATTTTTCAATCGTTTTCCTCTTCCCCCGACTTTAGGTGCTACGGACACCCTTTTGTCCCCGCTGCTTTAAATTATTCACTTCCTTGCAATTCCTTCATTTGGAGGTCATTGGATTTGCCGTCCTTTCCCCCCGTATATTCCCCCCTTTGAGGTTTCGTCCCCCTCCCCCCCCCCCTTTTATTTGGAAAGTTTTTTTTTTTTTTTTTGTTGGTAGGAAGTACCTGGAAGGGCGCAACCCCCCTCCCAAGTTTTTTTCCCTTTGTATTTTCTCGGCAGGAAGAACGTGGTCCGGTTTTCTCTTACCCGGTTTCTTTTTGGCCCCATCCCCCCCTCAATCTTGACACAAACCTTCTTCCCATGGTTCTTTCAGACATGATCCCTCATTTGGTTTTTTAGTTCCGTCCGGTCTTTCGGGTGCTAGTGTGCCCGTGTACTCCCATGATTGTTTTTAAGATATTGTCCCCCCGGAGTCCCCAAAACCATCCCCCCACCCTCCCCTGCGAAGGGCTCCCTTGACTTTTTTTTTTTTTGATTTTCTTGCCACCGTGTTGACTCATTTTTTGATTTTAGCGTCTCCTCGCTTGCTCACATGATTTGAGCACACCCCTCCTTTCGGGATTTATCGGTACTCCACAGACATATTTTTCCAACGGCCCAGCTCCTTTCCCTTTTCACTTACCCCCCAGATCTTTTACCTCCTTCGGGCAACCGGGTCCTTGAGGGTTCCCCCTCTTTCGTAACTTCCACACATCTTCTAAAGAACGTCACCCAGGGAAGGTAAATATGTTTGCAAGGGTTGGTTACCTCCAGTTCCTTTATTCTTTTCTCTTTTTTTCACTCAAGAAAGTGTTCTGAAAGTGTTGCGGAACCAAAAATTCAAGATCCCTTAGTTTTTGTGCTTGTACTTTTTTTTTAAGGTTTCTTACCCCCAATTTTTTTACGTGTCGATGCCGCTGATTCTTTTTTTCTGGTCTTTGTCCCATATTTCCCGGGGCATTTTGTTGATTCATAGTTTGAGATTTTTGTGTCTTATTTCTGCGATTCGACGTTTTTTCTGCCTTCCTTAAATTTTTTGGGTTTAATCCCCGTTCCTCTCTTTTTTTGCTTTTCTTTCTTCTGGCCGTTTTGTGGAGTTTTTGGGTCCCTCCGTTTTCGTATCAAAACCCCCCCCGGCCATACTCATACCTGCTTCTCCTTCCTGTCTGAAACCAAATCCCCCTTCTCCCCTCTTGTGTCTCCCCCCCCGAACGGTCGGTCTACTGATGTGCCCTTTTCAAAAGGGTGACGGGGCAGATTTTCCCTGCTAGGGCCGGCTCCTAACCCTCTCCCCCTTTTTTTGGCACAATCCTTTTTGAATCCAACTCTTGTGTTCTGGGTGTCCCTTTGGCCGCCGGCCGCCTTTGGGGTTTGATAGTGGGGGTTGGGGAAGTTTTCCTCACCCCTATCCCGATTTCTTTATTCATACCCCCACCCACCGTCTAGTCCGCCCACCACCATCCAACGCCGTCTTACTCCCGCTGCGCTCCCCCCCCCAAAGTTTGTATATCGCAGCTCTTCCTTATCCCCCCCCCGGTCGGCTTGACCTTTTTGAGGTCGGCCTCGGCATTCCTGGCGTTTGCGGCTTGGCAACGCTCAGGAGTCGCGCCCTATTTTTCCCCTTTGTTAAGTTTACCGTGTCCCTCTTGAGTGATTTGGCGTAGCGTTCCAAATTCACCCACGTCCTGCGGAGGACCCTTCAGCTCTCCCTTTTTCTTTACCGAGGAACTCATTTCACGATCCGTCCTGTTTGCGTAGACATTTAATTGTTTTGTTCGTTCCTTGCTTTGGGGTTGAGCTTACGTAATGCCTGGCGCTGCCCTGTTCCCCCTTGGTGCAATCCTTTTTTAGTGTGTTTCCGTCCCCTGGAACCATTGATACGACTATTCCGTCTGAACCCCCCTTCTGTTCTAGGTTGCTTTTGGCTGTGGATGTTATTTTGTTTTCATTCTTTTTTTTTGTCAGGGTAAGTGGGAAATCTTTCTTTCCCCTCCTCAAATTACACAACCCCCCCCCCCCACTACCCCCCCCCACCCCCTGATCGCCCCTTTTGCTTGGCTGAGAGCCACTCCCGCCCCACCGCACAAAACCTTCCTTTTTTTCCCCATTTTCTGACACACCCCCCCCTGTTTGGTTTCACCCTAAAGTCGCTTGCCTGCCCCCTTTTTTTGATCTCCTTTTCGTCCCAAGGAAGAATTAGTCTTCTGAAATCTTTTCCTTCCCCCGCCTCCTTCCACCTAGTGGCTTTCCCGATCTATACCCCCTTCTTTTTGACTTCCTTCGGTTCACCCTTCAAAGTCAGACCCCTTGGTCAGGTCGGTTAGTCTTGGTTCTTTTTATATATTGCATCGACGAGTCCCATATTTTTTTTCTCCCCTGCCCTGAACTTCCCCCTTATCCCTTCAGAGACCCCAACACCGGGGGACCCGCGGCTTTTGCCCCTTTCTTTTCTCCAATTCCCTTCCTTAAAATGCACATTTCCCCAAGTAACCCCGTTCCCCCTCCTCCTGCAGTTCTGTCACATGCCCCCGCCGGATCTCGTGCTTCTCTCTGTCA
>Ga0179591_1220490_pt1 | contig 19363 bp, 9 predicted proteins | sample CZOMad2_1_08_16f_FD_182891 | JGI IMG/M metagenome (GOLD analysis project Ga0179591, IMG submission 182891) | Vadose zone soil fungal communities from Angelo Coast Range Reserve, California, USA - CZOMad2_1_08_16fungal (PacBio error correction) | ecosystem: Environmental > Terrestrial > Soil >... | reverse complement strand
CGCGCTCCCCCTGGATTCCGCGCCGCAGTGCGGATCCCGTTGCCTTAGTCCCCTTCAGTTTGATCCAGCAAACTGAGCTACCCCCCAGGTGTTCCCCCCTGCACAGAAGTTACCTCCCCTTCGATAATACCCCCCCCTTAAGGCTTTTCTCGTCACCTCGAGATACGCCTGTTGAGCTTTTGCCTCTCATGACCTGGAACTTTTTTTTCCCCTTAATGTTCTGATCTCCACCCGATTCCCCTCACACGGTTCTCTTGCTATCCCCTTCCTGAAGTTTACAATGAATTTCCAGATATTTTTTAATGCGGTTCCATCTCCTTCTCCAAAGCCGCTTCTCGGGAGTTCATTTTAGTCTCAGTTTTTTCCTGTTTCCTCGCCTTTTAATGTGCTTTTCATTCTGATCAACTCTGATTTGACGTTGAATGTCCTATCTTTTTTCTCTCCACACGGATTCGCCCGTTTGATGATATGCCGGTCCTTTGTCACATCGATTTGTGTTGTTCCCTTCACGCACCCTCCCCCTTGATGTCACCAACGTGGCTGGCCTACCGCCGGTTTTTTTAGCAGTTTTCTTTTTCAAACCGACTTGTGTCCTCTTCTATTGACCCTGAGCCCTGTTTTTATTTCTGTCTGACGATATGTGTTGGGTTAAACAATGTCATTCTGGACTCCCGCTACTCTTTTCGTTTGTATATCTTTGTAGTATTCTTTAAGTTCCTTTTTTTCTCTTAAGTTGTCCACCCTTTTGCGAATTGATCTCACTCTCTTAGTGGTGACCCCTTCATCCTCCGCCGCTCCAGGCCTCCTCCCTCTTTTGACATCCCATGCTTCCACCTCGGATTTTTTACGATTTTCTTCCTTTGAAAATAGAACCGACGCGTTCTTCCTCGGTTCTATTTTTTTTCGTCTTCAGGCAAATTCGTCGTCGAAAACGGCCAATCGCTTTCGTTTTAACTTCTGCATGATCAACTTTACACTCATATTTCCCGTCTATTGCCTTAACGTATAGGTCCCCATGTTACTCTGCATTGAGCGGACCCCCCCTGTTTCATCCCTTGGTTTTCTTACCTTCCCTAGTAGCCCCTTATTAGTTACCCCCGTGGGCTAGACCCACGCCCGTCTTCTCTCATTACCAGTCCCCCGGGGTCGTGAATGGTTCGATTCGAAAGCGGAATGTCGTTTCTCCTCGTCCCCTAGTAATGTTAGACTCCATCGCATCCTTTTCACGTCAAAAACTTTGTTACATCATCGTCCCTGGCTTACTTATAAAGCTGAGGCGCCCCTCTCTTTCCTTTTTGGCACAACCTTTTTTTTCCTTGGTCCTCCCCCATTCACAGTCTTTTTACTTTGTCCGCTCCTCCGTTCTTCTTCTTGGTTAGTACGGGGGTACTCTTCTGCTATTCAGAGCTCCCCAGCCTCGACTTTACACGCGTGACACTTTTCAGATGACCTCTGGATTTCCCCTCGTCGTCGCTTTCCCTACGCTTCCTGGCAATTTTTCCTTCTCTCCCGAACGAGTGACTTTTTTTTCTGGAAGCTTCCCATGCCCCACCTTGCAATAACCTTATGCGTTACTCTCGAAAATCAGTTTTCTTATTTTCTGATTGTGGGCTTTGCCGGCCCCCCCGAAAATCAGCCGCTTCCATCAAGACCCGTTTCCTCTTTTTTGATCAATTCTCTCTTGGCTTGTCTCCTGAACGACCTTGCCCGCCAGCTAAGCCTTCGTCCCCATTTTTTTCTTTCCCCTTTATGTTACCACCAGAACTCCTGCCGCCGCATAACGAGTAAGATTTGGGCAGCTACTCCCACCCTTTTGTTCCATGGTCATTTCTCCCCCCCCTTCGGCCTATATTGCTACTCTCGTAGCAATGATTAAAGCAGCCCCCATTCCATCGATCGCCCTGCTGTTGGAATTAATACCTTTTCTTCATACGGCTCTTCTTTCCCCTGGGCTACCCTGCCGCTGTACTCATGTTCTTTGAACAAAGACTTCTCACTACTCGTCCCCATCCCCATGACCCGATGGATACCTTTTCGGATCTGAATCTTGTATAGTTTTCCGAATTCGGCGTTAAATTTCTGCAGTCGGTAGTTCTGTGTCTACGCCCACTTTTCCATCATTTCCCGGCCCTGATTGTGATGCTTTTTCATTAGATGATTTTCCTCCCCCTCCAACGCCCTCCTTTCTTCTGCTTCGGGTTCTCATTTCGGCGGCTACTTCAACGCGTTGTTCTGGTCAATACGCGCAGACTTCCGTTTAGTCTTACTGGACCCCTCCCCAGAGTCTCCCCAAGCGAGTTCATCTCCCCTTTGGCGCCTGACGTCGTTTTTTTGCAGATGTCCTCTTACGCACGCTTTACGTGGGCTCGCCAACTATCATGCTGTAGCCCTTCTCCAGGTTTTCCCTTGTCCCACCTTACGTGCGCGCACTCCGAACGAGATCGGTCCATTAGTGTCACCCCCTTTTTTTGGTACCTCAACGCACCCCCTAAGACGTCTGCGCGGTTTTTTTCTTTCCCTCTTCTCTTTTTCCTCTCTAATTGGTGAGTCGATGATCTCATCCACGCAGGGGGAGTAGGGCTGAGCATGGTACCTTTGTTCCCTCCTGCTTGGAGACGACTTTTTTTCGGCCTTCGCGCCGGCCAGTTGGACTTTTACACTTTCACTTGGCGGGCGGACCTCGTCCCTATTTTCTCCACCTTGCGAGCTCCTCGTCGGCCAGTCGGAGATCCTTCTTTGAGTCTCTTTCCCCTAGTCCCTCCTTTCTCAAACTTTTCAAGCTTTTAAGTCTCGCGTAAATCCGATGTCGGAAGCAAAGAGTTCTGTGGTTCTCGCTTTTTTTTTGATCTTCTCACACTTAGCCGTCGGCCATCGTCTTTTTCTTTCTCTCATGCATTGCCCCTCTTTTTTCCTGCAGTTTCTTTTACAACTTGGTTTGCTTGCGGAATTTTTAGTCGTTTCCCCCGTCCGACGCAGAATGGTTTGATCCGTTAGGCCTCTGCCCCACCCGAGCGCTGTTCCTCCATAAGCCGGACGAAGCTGTCTTCATTTTTGAGGGAGCGCTTTTCTAGGCCCCGTGCAATTTCTTCTTTTTGAGTGAACCATCTCATATCGTACATCTTGCATTCCCCCGTTTGTGTACTTTGGGCTCTCTTCCCCGTCGTGTGAAAGCCAGCTGGTGCTCTCGAGGGGGGACTTCCGCTCTTCTAACGTTGTTCCTATCAATATAGACATTATATTATCTTTCTTCCCTAGTGGCTTCGTGTCCCATTTCTCCGTTTTTTCTATTCCCCCTCGCTTGGCGATGCTGTATCAGTGTTTTTTTAATTAATTTTTCCCTCATTTTCTGTCCCCATTGAATTTTGGGGCTTAGCTTTATGGCGTTCGAAGAAAGACCACTTGTTTTTTTCCTTTCCATGAAGCTTCGTCTTGCTTCTTCCCTGCTCGTTGCTATGTGGCCGGCATACGCCCAATTTTCCCTTCCTCCCCCCCTTATTGCCTCTATTACCCCCCCCGCATCCCTTGAGGGCCTTGTGTTGTGCAGTTTCCTCCGTACCAGCCCATCTTCTTCTCCTGCGGGCACGAAGATTAGTATTTCAGACTCTTGTCCATCTATTGGCGCTTCCAGCGTTGCATCCCTATACGAAAGGGTTTTTCACAGCTTCCATCTCAGGAGGGTCTCGTCCTTCTTCCCCAGGACGTCTTCCTCATTTCTTTCCACCCCCCGTGTTCAATGTTTGATTGTCACGTAATCCGCCACTTGGTGGAAGTTTTGAGGCCCCCCCTCCCCCGTCCGAGGGTTCCCCCCCACCGCTGTTTTTCTTGCCCGCATTCCTATAGGTAGCCATTTCCTTTGAGTGATCCTTTTGGCCTTTGGCTTTTGATGATTGCGGCGGTCTTTTCTCTTCCTCCGTGGAAACGTGCGCACCACGCTTTCCTTCCGCCCGCCCCCTGTCCGAAACGGAATTGACGTTCCCCCCTTGGACTCAACGGTCAGTGTTGTCGCCTCGTACCACCGAAGTCCCCTGAACTCCTTTCTTGTCCATTCTTCCGTTCGCTCGTAGCCGCTCCCCTTTCAATGCGATGGTTCACAATTGGCCTACCTGGGACCTATCGAAAGTTTTATTGAAAGTTTCCGGCGATCACAGCTGAACCCGTTTACGGCGCTCCGCGCGCGCGTTACTACGGATTTCATTTCCTCGCCTAGCTTGAGCCTGCAAATATGACCATCCCTGAACTTTCCTCGGGCGTTTATTCAGGTTTCCTTCGTTGCTTCTATGAGTTACCTCCCGGCATTGGGATGTCACCGGCAGTTTAGTGGCCTGTGCGCGGTTTGTTGATGATTTTTTTTTTCACCATCCCAGCTCTTTTTGCCGTTATTGCTTTCTCGGTGTGCCTATCTTATAAGATGGCCACTTATTCCCTACCTTACACGTTCCCCGATAATCTTACTGCCAAGGGCTGGTCCCTAATTGTAACTACACCGTATCGGTTCTCCCCAACCACATTTCTCTTGTCGAGGACGACGTGGGTGAATCCAATTGTCCCGCGTAGGACACTGCCTCCTGGACAGCGCGGTGAGGCGTGCTTCCTAGAACCTCTTTTGATTTTTTTTCCCCCCTTCTTTTCCCCTCCTTAGAGCATCATCACCCCACGCCGTAATTCATGTGGCTAGTTAGTCACAGAGGATTGTAAGGAAATCTCATAGCCAGGAGGGATTCTATTTTCTGTAGAATACCAGACCCGAACGGCCCTTTGCCCAGGACAAGCTAGTGCTCCCCGACCCCTTAACCCACTGATTGATCTCCGCATGAATAATTTTTTTCTTCCTCAATTGCGTTTGTTCTTTCGTGTGACCTGTTAGTATCCGTGCCGGATCGATTTAAACTGTTCCCCCCTTTTTCCGTCTCTTCATAGCAAGCCTTTGCCGGTTCGTGTTCTATATGCGTGAGAATCCCCTCAAGTAGCTTTCTTTAACCACCGGTTCACTTACTTTTTCTCGATTTTTTTCTTCGCTAGGGGAGTACCTCGATTTTCGCGTCTCATTTTAATTCGTATTCCCTCTCCGGGGTATTCCCTTTTTTGCCGACCCATGTGTTGTTTCTTACTTTTTCTTGTTATGTTCGTCGTGCTGATTTTTGGCGCACGGTTCCTTGCCAGCTTTTCGGCTTTCGCTGCAAGCTCTGAAGGAGACATCTCTATTTGTATCTTCTCCGTGGTTGGTTGTTCTTACTATGTTTCTCCCCCCTTCTTCGCCGACCATGTTATTCAGCGCTCCCGTGCCTTTTTCTACCGGCCGTGCCCATCATGAAAGAACCAGCCACACTTGAAGCCTCCCCACCTTTTTTTTTTCCATGAACTCCCCCCGCTCGCCCCTTCCCACCCTCTCTTGATGCTCCCTTCTTCAACTCGGATACTCCCCGCGGACCTCGTCTATAATTCCTTGAACCTTGGTTTTCCACATTACTGCGGTTTTTTCTACCACTCATTCCGACCCCTTTGCAGTTTGCTTTAAGGTGGTATGTTACAGTTAACTCGAATCTTCCCGCGATACTTGTTTTCTTTCCCCCCCCGCCCCCCTCTCTGGAAAACCCGCAGTTTCTTCCCTTATGTCCACTTTGCGTCATGTCGATCCCTCCTGTAGATTCTGTCTTTTTGGCATGTGCCACCTGGCTGATCTTCACCCCATGGATCACTCCCCCCTCCGATTCTTCTCCCCGACTTTTTTTGAACTCTTCATGTTTTTGTTTCTCTTTTTTTTCTTTCTGCAAGCCTTTTTTCACGCCAGAGTTTGCTCGACCCAGCACCTGAAGCTTCGTAGTCCCGTCAGAAACCCGTTTTTCCCCCCGCTGCGAGCCTTTCGTTGGATCAACCCGTGACTTTCTTTTCCTGACACTGCGCATGCGTATTTTTCGTGCTCGGACCCTCGTTTCGTTTCAACTTCATGTTTGACCAGCCCGATATCGCGTTCGTCTTCTTTTGTCTCTTTTTTATTCGTCGGTCGTAGGGCCCACTTCTTCGCCTTATACGTATCTTAGTGGTTGACCACCGACATCTAAACTTCCCCTAGACCAACTGGCCGACGCCCTTCTTACTCCGTGCGCTCTGGGTCCAACTACCTGTCAGATCGCCGCAGGGCTATCTTGAGTTTTCCACTCTCCCGGCGGGTCTTTTTTTCTTCTTGTTTCTATTCAGGACTCCTCGTCGGCCCATGTTTGAACCGTCCCGTTCCCCCGGTTTGGCCTCCTTCGATTACCGCAAGCTTTATGATCTTCCGCCCCTCATCTTTCGATAGGTCAGGTTTCAACCTTTTGCCCCATATTATTTTCTTTTCTTTTCCACGAGTACTCGCCCGTGTTTCTTCCCGTTACCCGTCTTCTTTTTTTACGGCTCTTTTCAACCACTTCCCGGTGAGATCCCACGTGCCACCCATATTCGAGGTAGTGAACGGTTTTTTGTAAGATTCCTGTTTTCGAATCTTCCCTGAGTGCCTTCCTTCAGCCGTTTCCCCCCAGCATACTCCCGTTACGGCACCAATTTTTCAGCCCGCAGGTACCTTATATTAACGCTTTTGAGTTTCTGCTCTTTTTTCCCAACCTTCGTTTTCTTTCTCCCTTTCAACCGTCGGTAGTGGGCTACCTGGCGCGTTTTCTTCTTAGTCGGTTTGGACTATGATGTGTCTAGCGCCGCGTCAAGAATGCGATGACACATGGAGGTCCTACTTCTTTGACTTGCACCCTCGATGTTGAAACAGCTTTCCCCCTCACTTTGGGCCGTCAAGGTAGCAAGGTCGGCATTTTTTAGTGGCGTGGTAGATGCACTGCACCTACATTTCACCCCTCCTTTTTTTTTTATTTTTCGAACTACCTTTTATGCGTCTGAGTGTGTGGGCGTATTTCGGCCCTTTATTTTTGAAATCATCGTGTTGTTCACGACCCTTGCCTTCTGCCTTCCGGCCGCTTCATGGCCTTCGGACGAGTCATTTCCCTTCGCCCCTTAATCCCCCCTCCTTCCATTGCTTCCGTTCAGAACAGTAGGTAAGTCGCCAACTGCTGTCGCTGCATCCTTGCCCAAGCTCTTTTTGAACGCGCCGCCAGGCGGGTCCTGTACGGGACCACTGCTTCCTTCTCCCTCTCCTGTCTAACGTATTTTCCTTAAAAGATTCTCACTTTTCCTTCTTCGCGCCTGTCCTTCATGTTTGACCGGGATCGCCCCCCTTTCGTTTGCTCCAGATGCTGCTTCAATGCAAGCGCACCCCCAAACTTCCCCTTCTACCTAATACGCTCATTCCATCCAACTACTTTGCCTGCTTCGGATTTTTGGCGGCCCTTGGTTTTCCCGAATGTTCACATTCTCAGCGGCTTTTACACGAAGAAAAAACTGTCCCCCCAGTCCTTTTTTACATTCCCCATGCTGATGATTCGCTTCTTTCGATTTTTCGCGTTTTCAAAGCCTTGTCCTCTCTTCGGGTTTCTTTTCCATCTGCCCGCGATGCCAACGCTCTCTTCTTCCTTTCCCTTTTGAGTGATTCCGCCTTTCTTCACATCCTCATCTCCAAGACGACTTCTTGCCTTTTCCAGACCTTTTTCCCCTGACCGTTTCCTGCCGATGACTATACGAGCGAATCTCGCTTTGGTCTTAGGAAACCTCTCTTTTTTATCCCTTCGGGCGTGGCCCGCGGCGCGCAAGCCTTACGATTGCTCGGTCTCCCGCATTAGTTCACCTCGCACATTCTCCATCCTCGCGGCCGTGTGGATGAGAATCAATCATTTTCCCTCTCCGTTTTTTTTTGTTGTATTCTCTCTTCCTCCCCCCTAGATCAGAGTGGGGTTTTTCTTGAGCAGGTGTCCTTTGGCTTTTTTCAACTCAACTGTGCTTTTATACCGAGCCGCGGCTCTTTCTTGCTACTTTAGTTTGGAGGTTCTCCCGCGTTTTGAATCAGCAATATAGTTCGACGCCCCCCCCGGCATATAGCGTTCGAGTTTATTTGATCCCTATCGGCCAGATTTCCTTCAGCTTTTGGTCTTGAAGAGTTGCGACATAGCGCTTGTTTTTCTCTTATTTGTCGAAGTCGGCGCGTCTCATCCCTTCTCACCAGGATGGACGCGAGGTATTTTTTTCCTCGTCAGATTTTTTGACTGCTTGCTCCCACCTCGTAGGCATCGGTCCCTTTGAGCGGCTGTTAGAAACGACGCCGACCATAGTGGTCAGGGTCATCTTGGATTGCGTGTACGTTTCGTCGTCCAATCCCCTCCTCCGGCTCACTTTTTTCAGAACCGTTCGATTCGGCAAAACTTTCTGCCGTGCCTCGAAGCCGGCTTCGCGGGTATGATGGCAGTTAGTTTCGTCCCTGAATTGTGCGTCGCAGTGAATTGCAGATCTGTACATCTGCAAGTTCTCCAAATCCCGCTTCCGATGGGCGCTTCCCAGGTGCTTTAGTCTGGTTCCCGCCTCGCTTTAATGGCGCTTGATCAGTGGCATTCTCCGCTCATCTTCGACTTTTCTTTTATTACCTGGTCCCGAGCTAGTTTTCTTCTTTACCATGGACGCCGCCTTGGGTTTGGCGTTTCTATGCTTCTGGTTTTTTTCTGGGTCGAGGTAAGCGTTTTTTGCCTTTCCTGGCAACCCTACTTTCGGCGCCCCCCTTGCCGTTGCGGGGCTTCTTTCGGCTGCCGAAGTTCAAGATTCTTTTAGACGGCCAATTGACCCCAAGCGGCCGGAGGTTTAACCCCCGTCTTTCCCCCCGGTTTTTTGCTTCCGGCGCCTTCGATGACGTGTGGCCGGGCCCTATGCCACAACTCATCTTTTTCAGCACTTCCTTTTTCTCCTTTACCCCTCTCAGTGTTGTTGCAAGGTGTGCAGTTCAATCTACCTCACCATTCCCCTCTTCTTGCTACTGTGATTTTCCCCCTCCCCTTGGTCGAGGACCATATTTTGTCCTTAGGGGCTCAAGCGTTTTCGGAGGGTGTAGTTCCGTAAATGGTAGTGTTTCTGAGTCCAGTCTATAGGCCCCCCGGACGCAAACTCAGCCCAAGACCACCGTCTGCCCCTTTTTTACGTAACCAGCACAGATTTTGTCTGGTTGTCCCTCACGCCTTTGGCCACAGTCGAGAGCGCACCCTTAATATACCTTTACCATGCGCTTTTTTTTAGTTCCGTGCTGCTGCGGCGCTTCTACATGCTCATTTTAACGATTTGCTACCGAAGTTGTTCCCTTAGAGTCCAACTCCCCTCCGCTTTTTTTTTGTGGATCTCGTTTCAGTGTTTGTTTTAGCTCTATTTAAATGAATCTGTTTCCTGACCGCCAAGGGCGGTTACGCAGGTGCGCTCCCTTACGCTTGTAAAATTTTCTATACCTTTGACCTATCGCAACGCTTTTTCTTTTCCGTCATTTGCCAAGTTACGGTGTGATATTTTCCTGACTTTCGCCCTTTACTGGGCCGAAGTTTTTTATCATGACCAAATCTCAAAAGAATCATTCCTCTGGCATTATGTTTCTATTTCAGGATCCTTTGGGTGGTGGCGGGATTCGTTTGTATCGCGCGCGAATTTTTGGATGTCAAAGGACGGCGCGGCGTGGCGGTCTACCTCTCTTGTTTTTCAAAAATAATTGATTGAGGGCCTTGCGCAGCCTTTGTGCCCTATCCTGACCCCACGCGACTACTACCGCGCCCGCTCTTCCCCCGCTAGTGGCTGCGTATCATGACTTTTTTCAAGAAAACATCTTGTTCCATAGCCCCAGACCCTACCAATGTTCTTCCGTTCAAGCCCCATAGTTTCCGTTTTTCTTTCTCCACCTCCCCCAGCCTCCGCGAGGCAGCCGTTTGTGTTGGTTTTTCTTTATTATTTACGTAACTTTCCCTTTTGAGGCTTTTCGTCGCTTTCTTTTTTTGCGGTGCACCAACCGGATTTAAGCGGCGTTTATCATCAACGCGAATCCCATGTGTTGACTGAGTTCCCCCTCCTTATTCCCGGCACCCGGCGTGAGTTACTGATCAAATTCGACAGAACGGTTGGTCCAAGACTCCCTTCCTAGCTCGACGAATCTTGACCTGTCTTGGATTTCTCATTTCCTACATAATTTTAGTTGAATTTCGTTTTCTCTCGTTCTTGTTTACCTTTCCGTATGCGGTTTTTCGCCCTTTTAACTGTAACACCTTCCCCCCCCCCCCCCTTCAGTTCAGTCCACTCCCGGCCCCTTTGATTGGTATAATTGCGGTTTTTACTACCGCAGTACTGTTATCCGTAAATTTTTATTGATTCGTTCTTTCCCTTTTTTCCTAGTTTTGACCAAGCCGCATCAAAGAATTTATTCCTTTTATGAGAGGTGTTCCTTTTGTAGTATTTTCCACACTGGTGGGCGCGCCCTGGTTGTCCAGCTGTCTCTGTTTTTTTTCCTTTCCCTCCTTCGCGGTCGGTTTTCGATCAATGGTACTGAGAGCCCGCAGGAGCCTATATTATTTACCTCCCTTCCTTTTTGGTTTTGATAGCTGGCTTTTCCCTTCGCGCTCTAATACAGCCTTTTTTTAGCTAAGGCCCCTTCAGCGCGTGGAAGAACCAGCCAAATCCGCGACCCCCCTTTTTGCGTCCACTACTCCCTCTGCTCTCCTTCATAAGCTGAGTTTCCGGGCTTTTTAACTCGAGCTACTCCCCTTTCATCTTCCTCCATGAAAACTTTGGGATACCATCTCCTGCTTTCTTATCTTACACCCTCCCCCCCCGTATAAACCTCCCTTAACTGTTCTCTATTAAGGCTTTACAGTTAAATTTCTCCCGCGACTGGTCCTATTGAGGTTCCCCCCAAGCCTTGCAAACGCCCAGATTCTGTACTCTTCTCGTTTCTCGGACTCTTTCCCCCTGTTCAATCTCTCTTGTGTACTGTGTTGCTGACTTGAACTACCTCGATTACGTGAATGCAAGAACTGTGTCCCTCCTCCAGTCCACATGTTTTGCTTTTTTTCCTTTTTTTTTCGGATATGCGATCCTTTTTTCCCCTTTGCCCCGTTGCAGAATTGCCGACGTTTCCTACACGAACTTTTCGTCCTGTCGTCAGTGAACCGGTGTTTTACCCGCAGAGTTTGAGTTTTTTTCCCCCCTTACTAGTATTTTTCCCTTTTTAAATGACGACCTTTTCTTATTTTGTTCCAGATAGTGGTCTGTCCCCCTTCATTTGATGACACCCTTCCCGCATTATCGACCGTTCGGATCCTTTTTTTTATTGCGTTTCTTAAGCAGCTCCCGGGTTTCTTTTTCACCCATTTTCTTGCAGCATAACTTCCCTCATAAGCCTAGTGTTTTACCCCCTCATTCAAACCAGCCGCGCAACTGACCGCGCAGTCCCAATCCCCAGGAGCTCGCTACCGAAAACTCTCCGTCTAGGCTGCTGGGTCCTAAATTATCCAAGCTTTTTGATTGCCTTAGCGTTTCTATTTTCATGACCGCGTCGGCCCAGGCCACCCTTTACCTAGAACCCCTTGATCTCCTTCCTCTTTGACTCTACGGACCCACATCTTTCGATAGTTCCCCTGCTATTCATGTTCTAACCCGCATTGCTGGTTTTTTGACACCTGCGTAATGACGGCGGGCAAGTTCCCTAGATTTTTTTCTTTTCCCAGTTTCCTTTATTTTCGTTTTATCTTGTTTGGTTCAGTCATTTGTTCTCTGACTTTCTAGGACTCTCTGTTTGCGCATCGTTCCCCATCTGCCTTTCTCCTCCCTCCTGACGACCTTCCCCTCATTATTTCCCCGTTTCAACATTGCTCTTCCCCGAATCTGCATTCCTTTCACCCTTCTCTCTTTTTTCTTGCTTCGGGTGGGCCAACCTTAGTTTTTGTACGCCCAACCTCTTTCTTTCCCCCCCGTGGACCTCTCCCCTTTGCCGCTTCGTCTTTGAGGTGCGTCGTTGGCCTTATGACGCTCGTATCCTTCCTCTGAGACTGCCACCGGCCATGGCTGTAAGATGCTCTGGAAAGAAAACAGACTATTACCCCTGCTTTACCTTTTCTTGTCTCACTTATCACTCGTCTGTGCGGTTCTTCCCTCTTTGCCATGCAATCTCCACCTTCTGCGTTTTATTCCCAATAAGTTGTGCTGCTGCATGCCTGTTTGAGATGCCTTACCCGCACCTCCTTCGCCCTTCCTACTCCCATTTCTTCCATGTTGTGAATAATCGGCTCCTCCATTGTATTTTTTCACTGAGATCTTTCTCCCCTTTTTATCGCTAAGCCCCGCAACGGCCAAATTGTTCGCCGAAAAGTCTGTTTACAAAGTTCTCCCGTCCTCCCCCCCCCTCTGCCGCACACTCACAGCAGCGCAAATCCGGTCAACGCTCCGCCACTGGCGTGTCCTTGGGAATGGACACTAGAGCGGCGATAATAGCATGTCAGTATTTCCGACCTAGTACTCCCTCTCTTCCTCCCCGCTCGACCCTTTTCTGGCATGCGACCTGAGCGCCCTTTTCCCTCGGCCGAGATTTCCCTGTTCTCCCTTGAAGCGGTTTTCCCCTCTCTTTTCATTCCCTTCCTCGTTTCACCAGACGCCCGTTTCCCTTTTCTTACCCCTCCCCCCTCCCTGATTTACGGTCTTCGTATTGCATATCTGTTTGCCGAATCGACCGCATCCACTTCGCAGTCGAGTTTTTTCCAGACTCAGAACAATTACCGACCCTTCCCCACTCCTTGTCAAACGTGACCCTGTTGTCTGCGTCTTTCTGATTTTCCCTCTCTGATACAGCCTATGGCCTCGCTGGTGCTCTCTCAGCTCCCCTGTTCATCCTCCTATTCCCGTATAGCTTTCATATGTCTGGGATTACCTTCGCTAATTCGCTTTCCGTCCCTCCCCATTTCCCCTCTCCTCCCTCAAGACCGCCGCCTGTTCGCTGGATCTTTTTCGATTCTCTCCTGAATTATTTACAGACCTTCTTCTTTCCTTGGGCGTCCTACAACTATATGCTTATTCTTTCTTTGCCTTTCATTTTTCGATGGTTTTCCTTTTCTCACCTGGTTTTCTACATCCTCCCCGAGCTCGGTCTCCCCAGTTGAACCGCCGAAAAGGGACACCTGCCTCCTCGCCCTCCTCTCTCCGATTTTTGCTGAGCTTTCCTCCTTTCCTTGTTGTTTTTATTCTTTTTCACCAAGCGGAGCAGGCGGCTTTCTTTTTGATCTCCGTGTCCCTTTTTACATAAACTGTTGATGGAGACTTTCTGCGGCTTGGCGCTCAGTCAGGAACCAGCGACAGACGGACGCTTGCTTTTCTAGAATATAATTCTTTTCCTCCCGAACCCCCCCCCTTTTGCTCTTAGTTCTTCGATTCCTTTTCCTCTCCCTCTAAGCGATCATTTCGTCTCTCCCGAGTTCCCTCCCTTCTAACTGTGTAGATATCTTTTTCCCAGGTCTTCCTTGTGAATCCCAGCACCATGAATGACAGAAAGGAGCTTTTTTCCTTCGATTCTGCTTTGCTTCTACCCCGAATTAGTATTTTTTTCGGAGTTTCTTAGGCTCTCGTACCTCTTCCCTGACCATAGGGTCCGTTCCCCATCTTGGGATGGCGGTCCTTTTGTTTGTACAAAAGAAACTACGTTCGTCTCCTTTTGGAACGGTTTCGTCCTTTCCTTCCCAAACCACCTTGCCGCTTCGCTCGGTTATCCGGGTCTGGATTTTTTGATTCTTCTTACTTTCGTTTTCTTTGAAGTGAACTGCAATCGTACACTTACGTTAGCCCATGTCCGATCGACCCCCCCTCTTTTTCCTCTTAAAGGTCGCTGACAGCAGCCTTGGCTTCTCTCCTTTACCCTCTGCATCACGTGAAGCTATCAATACTTTAGACTTTATTTCCTCTCTTAGTTTGGTCCTTTACCCTTCCTTCCCTTTTTTCTTGAGCGTTCCTTTTTTTGACCGCTTCTTTAGCTTTCGTCATTTTTTTTGGCTACTTTCCCCTTTTTTCCCTACTTCGGCGAACCTTTGCTTCTTCGGGGATTAGCTGTTTTGGAGCATTCCCTCCTCGTCCAGGAGACCCTCAATAGAGGGCCTTATTCATCCCATTCTTTCCCTTGCGTTTCCTTAATGAGAGATGTCTCGCTTTAGGATACGCCCCACTCCCGCAGCAACTTATTTCGTCCTCCCCAACTCCAGAATGTTTGCTTTCCCTTTGTTTTCCTGTGTTCCCGCTTCCATCACCCGCATTTTATGCTCATTTCCTTGGTCGCCGACTTTCTTTCTTTGAAGATATTGTCCCTCTCTTTTTTTCCTTTGATCTTCGCGCCAGGTTGTCAATCGTGAAAGAACTTTTTATCTCTTTCAGTTCATCCCCTGCCCCCCCCTTCCTACATCCCCTGAAGACCACTTTCTCATGTGAGCGTCACCAGTACCTAATCCTTGTTCCTTTTTGCGGATTCAAGTCCGATTTGGTTGCCCCAACCGCGAGAGCGCCGCGTTCATATCAGGTAGACTTTTCTCCTTCCTCTCCCTTGGTGAAGTTTTTTTGTTCTTCGTTTCCTTAGTCTATTCATTTTCCCTTTGAAACTATGAGCCCCCCCTAAAGGCGCTTCCTCCGACCCCCACTTCGACCCAATATGGTTTACTGGCCGTGGATCTTAACGGGTTTTTTTTCTCCTCACCTCTCTGGAAATAACGGTTGGACTTCCCTCCAAATTGAGTCCTCTTTTTTTCCCTGTTTAAAATGCGTTTCACAGTTTTGGCGATACTGGGGACCTCCTTACAGATGAAGTTTAACTTCGATAATCCACTCTACGGAGTTAGCCCTCTTCTTTATTTCGTTCAGGTCTTCTCCTCTTGTAAGGTTAACTCTCTTTCTTATTAAAAAGCCAGATCCGGCAAGCCGCGGCTGTTATATTTTCCTTCCCCTGCCCAGTCTAAAGTTCCTTCTCGCTTTGTTTTCTCTCCTTTCAGTGGTATTTTTTCCCCATTCAGGGCGCGGTCCGCGCCGAGGCGTTTCGATGGGGTGGGTCCCCCCACCTTATATTCCTTGGTTTTTCATTCTTAGCCACTCACTTTCCAATAGCGTATTACCGAACTACGTTTAATACTACAAGTCCCCTCCTCCGCCACGGCCGTCCTCGCTTGGTTATCCTTTTAAAGTTTTACCTACCCTCCCCGTATTTGTCCGCGCCTACACAACAGGGCGACATTTTTAAATCCACGTCGTCCTGACTTGCCTTTTTTCAATCAACACCCCTCCCTCTACTCTCTTGGAACTAGTCACCCCACAACCCTCTTTTACGTGTCCTATCTCCTTCCAGTGCTTGAGGCGTGCGCGAGCACTCTCCTCTCGGTCTTTTCCCACTTTTGCCCCCAATGTTTCTCTCTTCCCCAACCCACGCGAATCCCCTGTTTTTTCCTTCTGTCCCTATTCTCTCTACCGTTAAACTCCTCTTTTTCTCTTTTTTTTTTAAGAATACGATCAGACTTTTGTAACAGTAGCCAGTTTCTTTACTGTACTTCTCTCCCCGGATTCCTTTCCACTCCCCCCCTACTTAAGGCATACCTTGACATATTTCTTTTTTTTCTTCTTTTTTTTTTCCCCCTTTTCAGTATCGCGGGGCGGAGATTTTAACTCCCCCCCCTTTTTACCTTCCTTCCGTCTCAAATCCCTCCTGTTTTTTGTTGTCTAATTGCGTGTTTCTTTTCCGTCTTATATTTTATCCCAAGTTTAAATGTAATTTCTCTTCCGTCCTTTTCTTCTTTCTCTATTTTGACCCCATGAGTCTCCTTCACATTTCTTACTTTTAATGAGCTCTGAGATCGGGTTATTCATGTGCCTAACCACAACCCCAACCCCCCCACCCCCCCTGGTGAGTCGATATTGGTTTGGGGTTTTTCTTCTTTCTTTAAGAGATGATGGGCACGGCCTCCCGACCATCTGCAAGGCTGCTCTGAATATGTTTCCTCTTCGCGTAAGGAGTCCCCCTTCTTTCCCTTCATCCGTTGTTGTTGTCTGATCCTTTGTCGCCTTCGCGCTTACCATTGATTTCTCTTACTCCCAGTTGCACCTATGCTAGAGATTGCTTTGCCCATTAAGATCTTTTTCCCCAGAACCTACCAACCTGTTCCCTGCTTCCCAAGTTTTTAGGCACCCTCCTTTCCCAGTCTCCCCTCCTCGTCTCATTAAAAATTACTATTTTCTTCCTCTGCTTTTTCCCCCAATCGTCATTCCAGAATAGGACTCGGCCTATTTTTCCAATTCATTGTCCCCTTGTTTATAACACCTCTACTTTTCTTTCTATAAACCTTTTTTTATTCACCCCGAAACTGTTTTTTATTAAGTCCGGCCTTCAGTTCTTTCCCCCTCGAACCTGCCCGCGTACTTTTGTCCTGATTTCCCCCCTTCTCTTCAACGCCCGGTTTTACCGTAGTCATTGTTCCCTTGCGATAAATCCCTTCATTCCCTTCTGCCGGTTTCTGTGCACACCGTGCTGATTTTTTTATCTTCACCCTTTCCCTCTTCTCCACTGAGTGTATACTGAATCGGTGACCGCAAGCAGTTTTAATGGTTTTCTCGTTTTGATGATATTCTCGCTTTCCCCCCCAATAAGTTTTGACCACCCCCCCCCCGCCTCGAGTTATCCCCTCTCCCTCCCTCCCTGAGAAGGAGAGCTATTTCCCCGTCAGCAAAAACGGATGCGCCTTTGGAGATTTTTTTTTTCACTTACTCTTCTTCCTTCCCTGACATCGCCCTGGTAGATTTTTAGGGCTCGGATTACTTTTTTTCTTTTTAACACTGTTCCCTGCTTGACCAGCCAGCTAGCCGTCGGATTATCTGGTACGTGTGTAGGCTTACGTCATGTTCGGCTATTAGCTATCTTTTTTCAGTCTTTCTTAAACCAGAAATAATCGTCTTTTTTGACCCCACCGCATACAGATTCCTCGCACCTTGCACGCGTTCCTTTTCCATCCGCTCTGCCCATTTCTAGATAGACGCCCTTTCTCTTCTTAGGCAACATCACAGCTTCGCGCTTGCCGGCAGTCGGTTATTATGCCCCGCGTCTTCCAGGAAATTATGGACCTTTATTCCTTGGAGGAGACGTCTCCTTTTTCTATTAAGCCGTTAAACGGCCTTCTCTCGGTCACAGGTATCTTTCCCCCTTGCGACCTCGGCATTCTTTAGGACCTGTTAATCGCCCGTGGAGGCGGCCCCTCGTTTTACCCCTTTTGACGTTTCCCGGTTCTCCAACCTTGCCGGTGAGTCCCCTCCAGTCCCTCGGGGTCGTGCTCTTGTTCGGTCGGAAGCGCCTGCGTCTTTTTCTTTTTCTTTTAGCATTCTCAGCAAGCACTATAAATACCGTAACGGCACCCTTCCGAATCGGCGGCTACTCTATTAACTTTTTTTTGCCGCTTCTGCGGTTTGTTTCCAACCTCGAAATTCCCCTTCTGGCTGGACCTTTCTCCCCACCATGTGCCGCCTTGGTCTTCCGGTTTTTCCCGGGGTGGCCTATCAGCCTAATTCATCGCCTCCTTTTTCGTCCTGTCATGTTGCGCAGATGCTTCATCTTTTTGTCCATCTCTTCCCTACGACATTTTTTAGAGGTTCCCATTCCTTTTTACTAATGAGTTGCGGCTGGAAGTTGAACTGCCACCACCTTGTCTCCACCCTTGCGTTTGATCTTCGAAAAGTGTTGGCTTGATCGTTGCCGGCCAACCGCCCCCTTTCTGCCGGAAATCCCCCCCCTCCCTTGCAAGCATTTTTTCCCCTAATCCCTGCCGCTTAATTGGCTTTTTCTGATGAGACGTTTTCTTTCTCGGTTTCCCCTGCCAAAAATGGTTCGCCTATTTTCCCTGTAGGTTACCACTTCTCCTTCTGCCAAAACGCGCATCCCGGCCCTTTCCTAGGCCGCATCAGGGAAACGTCCTCCCAGGATGGTACTTTTCCGTCGGCCGATCTTTATGTATACACGTTTCTCTCCGTGACATTTTTTTCCCGCCGCCATTCCCCTCGCCCATGTCTGATGGAAGCCGCCCGTAAGAGACCACCTTTTTCGCTGGTACCAGATTTCCCTTCTTCTGAGTTTTCCTGACCCTTCGTCCCCCGACTTTATCACTTCGTCAGTACCTCCCCATCGACCCTATGGTACCCCTTATTCGGCTTCTTATTTATCAGTTTCCGTTTACCTGCAGTCGGTTTTTAACCGAACGCAACCTCCCGACCCCACTCTTTTTTTTAACATGTCCCCCTTTCTGGGGATTCTTTTTCGTTTCATTATCTTCCCCAGACGCTGGCTTTCTTGGGTGATCAGCCCCCGCGATGGCCAAACCTCTTTTCGTCTCTGGGCCCCCCGTCCCTCATTCGGACGCTCCCGAAAAGCAACCTTCCTGCAGCACCTCCTCTCTGTCAATCCCCAGCAGCCTTGATCGCTGAGAAGCTGATTGAGTTCTCCCCTTACGTAAGAGCCTTTGTGTCCTCACCATATTGCTGAGATTTCGAAGCCCGCGCTTTTGGCTTTTTTTTTCCACACTGTCCAGGAGAGCAAGCCTCACCGCGTTGCTAGGTCTACATGTTTGTCCCGCCTTTGAAAAGGGACACTGTCAAGCCCTACGAAAGAATGACCGTATTTGATGCTTTTTCTCCCTGTGATTTAATCACTTTCCTGCGGTCTTCTCCTGTTTCCCCTTTTCGTCGTCTGACAATCCACTGTGTTCTCCTCGCTCATCCTGGTCGGCTTTTTCGATGCACGTTCTAACGCACTTGCGCTTTTCCTAAGTCCTATAGTTTTAGTACTCCCTTCTTGTTTGTATAAGGTCGCCCTTCTCCAGATGCATCGATCAGGCTTGGTCTTGATGGTCATCTATGCGAAATCGTGTTTCCTATAAGTATTCGTCCGTAGGCTCTTAATAACGTCCACCATTGGGCCCTCAAGAGCGGTGTATATTGCTCTTCTTTTTATTTTATGAACACCCTCTCCTCTGTAAATCGTTTCTTTCTATAGCTTCATAGAAAGATCTGCTCATGTACGGGTACAACCTTCTTGGGAGTTGGGACTTTTTTCCTGTCTTTTGTCACAATCCCCACAGAATGAATAATGGAGAGTTCGAATTCGGAAAAGCTAGGAACAGCTGATAAGCCTCCTGAGACCGTTTTTCCTCTTCTTTTCAGTCCTTCCTGCTAAAGTCTTGTGACCCGCTCAAGTGAACTGCGATAGCAAAATGAAGGTAGCCCAGGTTCCGTTTCACCGCTGGTTTTGGCGCTCAAGGTGTCCTTCCAGCAGAATGTCGAGGCTTTCCTTTCCCCCGTTTTGAATCAAGTTGAATTTTTTAGTCATTTAGACATTTATTATCGGCAGGGCTCTTGTGTCCCGGACCAGCCGCCGCTTGGGAGGAGAGTTACCGAGCTGCTATGCATTTTCTTGCGGAAT
>Ga0179591_1383383_pt1 | contig 19364 bp, 17 predicted proteins | sample CZOMad2_1_08_16f_FD_182891 | JGI IMG/M metagenome (GOLD analysis project Ga0179591, IMG submission 182891) | Vadose zone soil fungal communities from Angelo Coast Range Reserve, California, USA - CZOMad2_1_08_16fungal (PacBio error correction) | ecosystem: Environmental > Terrestrial > Soil >... | reverse complement strand
CGCTCTTTTCGTCCAGTAGTACTTCTAATATAGACTTAGTACCTTGAATTCGAGTTGGGGTTCATTTGGTGAGATGCCTGTGGCCTTTTAGTGCCTCCTGATTACCCTCCTAGCAGCAGAATAAGCTTTGTGATCCTCTTCCCGATGTTCGCAGAGTTCGGATCGACGACTCATAGAGTGAGAGTTTTCCCCCCAAGTTCCCCAACCAAGTCCTCCTTTTTTCCTCGAGTTAGATACCTGTTCAGTCTTTTCACGAGATATTGCCTGTAGCCTCTGCTCGCAGGCGCCTTCTCTCCTGAAACCACCCCATTCTGACTTGGACCCGACCCCCGCGATTTTTTCAGTCCGACTTTTCTTGTAGATATTTCGCGCCCCCCTCTTGAAACAGGTATGTCGCAGTCCTAGGTTCCGGCGGACCTATTCCGCCCTTTTTTAAAGTAATGTTCTTTCCCGAGTGACCTTCCTTGACGAATCCCCCATAGAGTGCGGATTAATATGAGACGCGCCCCCTACACACCCCCCCCCCCCCCAACCCCCCCCCCCCCCCCCCCCCCACCCCCCCCCCACCCACCCCCCCCCCCCCCCCACCCACCCCCCCCCCCCTCGCCCCCCCCCCCCCCCCCCCCCCCCCACCCCCCCCCCCCCCCCCCCCCCCCCCCCCCCCCCCCGCTAATATTGTCTGAGTTCGGAGTTCCGGGCTCCAGGACTTCTCGTTCCGCGCCGCTGTCGACTCCCCCCCCCTCTTCTTCTGGTCGCCTGCTGATCGCCTACCTTAAAGATCGACCACAGTCCTGCTTCGCGACAGTCATCGCTATTTCACTGGTAATCGTTTTCTCTTAGGTTTCTATCCCTCACGCTCACCCCCATAGCCGCGAATTGAAGTCTTCGCAACGGTTAGCTGTGAGCCTCCCTCCCAGACCATCCCCCACCTCTTGGATCCAGAGCCAGCGCTGATGTTCCCCCCCCTTTTTTTTGTCGGGAATTCATCCGGAGCTCCCACTCCTGAGAAGGAGTCCCCCCGCCTCAGAAGAGAGAGGTCGGCTGACTCCACCCACCCGAAGACTTGAGGACCTCTTTTTCGGCGTACTTTTGGAACGGCGGCTCTGCGTTTCTGTTTGTGTGCGTTTTTTTTTGACCCCCCCTTCAAAGTACCAATCCTCTTTAACACCCCTACCATTGTCTGTATATAGGAATACCATCAACTCCTTTTCTTAATCCCTCTTTTCCGTGGGCCCACCTTGTCTCACTTCCTCCCCCTTGAATGAAGTTCCACCTCCTTCCCATGGTCTAATGAAAGCGGCTCTTGGTGCCCGCCTTCCTTCGAGAGAAAAAGGAGTTCCAGACTTTCGCTAATCCCGACTCCCTTTTCGTTTCCCCTCAAGGACAAGAAACCGACCGTCCAGGAGATTCGCTTCCATTGTGCCTCTTCCCTGAAGCATATTTGTTTTCTTTTTCATCTCGTTAAGCGTACTCCTTCCTTTGAATAGTCTCTCTTCTTCTAATCTACCTTTGCTCTTCTCGAATTCTCGAGTCTCTGTTAGACCCTTCGATCCCCGACGAGGCTCTCATTCCCCCCTCTCCAGTGATATATCAGTAGGTTTTACTTTGTGAGGTGCCCTTCTTATGTTCCTTTCCAACCTCACCACGGTTCCTAGTAGTATGAGATCCTTCCAGAGCTCGACGCTCAGGCTGGGTATCTCTGAAGATCCCCTTTAAAACCTTTCCACAAGATCTCATGGGAATAAAGGAAGTCTCGGTGACGATCCTGCTTGCGTGTCGGACCCTTCCCCCTTTGGCATAATTCTCCCTGTCTTCTTCGAATCTCTCTTTTGATTCCGATCCCTCCCCTTGCGTGATATTCTCCGGAGCTGAATGTTTAAGATGATCACCCCCACTACAACTGAATAAGAAGACCTATCCCCCGGATTACTCCCCTTAATAGACTCCTGTATTATTGGGAGATTTTTTTTCATCTCCCAATCTTTCCCTCCTCCTTCGAAGGCCCGCTGTTTGCTCCCAGAGAAGGGAAGAGATCCCCACGAAGATTCCCTACCCCATGGACCCCTCCATCGCTGCTTTTTCCCACTCTTTTTTTTATATCCCATAAGTCTTAAGCAACAGGTGATTATAGCCCCTTCTTTTGTTGCATGTCTTATATGATCCACCTCTCCCCCTGTCATTCTCTCCCTAGTCCTTCGTTGGTAGAAACTGGCCCTCCGGTTGGTGTCTCTCAGCGCCAACCATCCCCCTCCCTTCTCTTCCTCTGCTACGGGCGGGGAACATCCTCCTTCGAACTTCCAGAAGAGCTCAGCTCGCACTCCTCTAATGGACTGACTACCTCATTCGACGAAGAAAAGCCCCCGTTTCCCTTCCCTTTACGCCCGGTGATAGTGCCTGACACGTAATTCTTCGGCGATTTTTTTCAAGCCAGCGCACCAGGCTTCATTCCCCCCCTTTTATTCCCTAAGGGAAATTCCTTGAGCACAGAACACTGACAACCTCCCAGATCTGATTTCCCCCCGTAAGATCTACCCAGTCCCCTCCCTCCCGAGGCTTTCACTTCTCTCCGCAATGTAGGTACCGAGTGCCTTTCCGAGCTTCTCCAGTTCTGCAGCTCTTTTCGATTTTAAAATACTTCGTCTCCTCACAGTAGTCTGCTCCGGGTTCCCTCTTGTACCTCATATACTTCCAGAGAGATCGGCCCCTCTGCCAATTTCCAAGCAGAGGCAGGCTGCTAATCCGAGTAGCTGCTAGGAGTCCCTTTTGAAGAAAGTAATTCCTCAAACCAAGGTGACTCCCCAAATCGCTCTTTCCTCCCCTTACGCAATCGCACCTATTTTCAGGTGGATAATTCTTATTCACTCATATTCCAACCGAGGATTCGGAGACTTTGATACTTTTGATCCCTCTTCCCCCTTTTTTAGATTCCTTTGAGACCCCCTAAGATTTACGACGCTTTCTTGTACGGGAATGGGATGGGTAACCCTTTTTAAGCTACTCTACCCTTCCTCTTTCCCAAGTATGGAGAGCCAGATTCTCTTCTCTGATTTTTTCCCCAGAGAAAACGGATATCTCCTTTTTTTCCCAAGGCAGAACCGCGACTAAAAGTTTTAGCCGCTAGCCATCTCTCATAATTCCCCCACCCCCCTGAACCTTTCTACACATTCTAGTCCCCGCTCCTCAGCCACCTAGTCTCGCCGTCTATGGTTTTTTGAATTTTTGAGCGGCGTTCTCATCGCCCCACCTAAACGCTCTTAGGATTCGCTGCTTCCCTCACTGCTCGGACCCTCCTCCCTTAAAAAGACGCAAAAAGTCCCTGTCTCATCACCTCACTAGAAGTGAGAGAGATGCCATTAACCACGGGAGATCAACCCGAGTATGAGGCTTCTTCGGCAATTGTTAGACTTCCTCCGGATTGACCCCCTCCCGTTTTAGGACGCCCTTCAGAGAGCTATGTGAAAATGTGTTTCGAACACCCACTAACTTCACTCTGGTTTTTTTTCTTCCTGGCTCTTCCCTCTCTATGTTTCCTTGGCGGTTCTCTTTGGGTTCTTTCTTCTTTTCAGGAAGTGTCTTTATTTTAATAGAGTTTCAAAGATTCCGATGAACCCTCCCTTCCGCCAAAAGGTCCCGACCCCCTCTTTTACTCGGGTTCCTCACTCTCGTATTAGACCCACCCCCCCTTTATCCCCCTGGGTTTTTCCCCTAGTTTTCCCAACTCAAGATCCTTGGACCTCTTCCTAAGACCTTTCCCCTTCTATGGTCAGGTTGGTACTTTTCTTTTGAAGTTTTCCTTAGGTACCCCCTTTCCCATGTTTCAGGAACGGGGGTACCGAGGGATTGTCCCCCGAGAGGGGGGGTTTCATGACCTCTTTGACGTCGCTCAGCCGTCTCCCCTACTTCTGGGTTGCCATTCTAGCACTTTGATCCCCCAGAGTTATGAAGTTCCTTTAGCCCTCTCGAAATTATGGTCTCTGAAACCCCTCTTCTCGTGCCATCCTTTTCCAATCCCCTTGCACCCCTCTCCTGTCCTTGATTTTTTCCTTGACTTGGAAGAGTGCTAGATATCTCGACCCCGGCCCGATCTTTTGAGAGGTCCTTCTCTTCGAATGGACCGTTACTCTGTTTCCCCCCTAGTCTTGATAGCTCCTAGGCACTAACTGGTGGTTTTATTTAAACTGACGTTTTCCCTTTCAACTTCCCCCCCCCTTGGCTTTAAGACCAACACCACGCCACAGTATCTTCCGCTTTCGTGAAGCGGGTCGCTGACTAGGAAGGATCTCAGCGTTTCGTTTTGAGCGCTTCTTTAATAATTAGGCACCCCATGCGATTGATGGATCCGTAGACCCTGTTGCTTTCTCTAGGCCGCGCATCCTTTTCTCAGTCGTTCACCCTCCTCTCGGTCTTCATTTCTTTTCTTCGAGAGGTCTAGGTTCGGAGAGAAGTACAATCAGACCTTAAATCTATATATTTTCCCCCCGTTGTTGTTTTTATATGTGTTCCTTTTCCCTTCGCAATTCGTCGTTTTTGACTTCGCCCTAGGCGCCTTATTTTTCCTTTTTCTGAGACTCAATTCTCCTCTGCAGTAGTCTCTTCCCCTCCAGACGTCGCTCGCCTCCGCCCTTATGGCCTAGGTATTAGGAGCTTTGAATCTTAGACAGTCCACACTCGAACTTGAGCATTAAACCCTCTCCACTAGTCCTCCCCGCGCCCTCAATTTCCTTTTTTGTTGAGAGAAACTCCAGCTTTGGTAGAGATTCTCGTTCCCGGTGACCGACAAAGGGGGAGCTTCGTCGATGCGACGCGACTCCAAGCTTTTCCCCCCCTTCCCTGACAGAGTTCTAGCGCTTAGCCAGTTTCGACTCTAAGGCCTCGCCCCTTTCCTCTAAGATCATTTCCCTCATTTCAAAACCGCCTCCCCGTTTCCCTTTTAGATTGAACAGGCCGTGAACTGCGGTCAATGACTCCTATGAAGGCCAGTGAACTCGACTGTCCCTAACTTTCGCTTTATATCATGCGTCACCGTAGTAGATTTCCGGCTTTAACTCGCCCAGGAACTCCCGTATTCTTCCCCCTCTCAGGGCACTACTCCCTCCCACCCCCCTGGAACCCTGTGACCTTCTTTTTTCTCTCTGACCCCCAGCCCCCATCCGAGTGCACACTTTCCTCCACTACGGGCCTACCTCCTCCTCAATGGAGGGATGTCACCCCATCTTTTTCCTGGAACGACTGTTTTCCCCTCGTGGTAGAATAAGCCCGACCCCCTAGAAAATCCCCTTGGCGCCCATTATTCCCCTTTGGTTTCCCTTCCCGTTCTTCTCTCGGTCTCCGCCCCCCCCTAAATTAAATCCTGTTCCTAACCAACTTTTGAAACGATCAAGTAACGATGAGAGGGAAAGACCCCTGACCTTCTTGCTCCCGAGACCCATGGCTTTCCCTTCCTTCTCTTTCCCCCCCCCCCAAAGCAAAGTTGTTCCCCTCTCAATCTATCTGCCCCTGCCCTACGTGTAATGGAGGGTAACTTTAACGTTCTTGCTTTTCCCCCTTACAAGTCGCACTTTCCATCTTAGCAGAGTTTCCCCCTCCCAGGTAGGTCTCGAGGGACCTCATGTAACCCTAGTAAACAGGAGTGCTCTAGTTGAGTATTTTGTTTTTTGGTGGTCAGAAGCCTTAGTTTCTCTTTTTCCCTTCCCCTACATTCAGTAGGACGACGTCTCTCCTGGATAGGGTCTTTTTGTCTCTGCCCCAGAGATCACCCTCAGAGTAGTCCATTCCATGCTTCTTCTTTCTTTTCGGTGACTCATCCTCTTCATCTAGAGCTTGAGGTTTTAGTGACGGGGTAAATTCATTTTCTGTTGTCCATTTCAGAGCGCTTGGAAGTATCGTCAGGCCTAGGGCTTAGTAGAGTTTTGCGCTCAAATTCCGATGTACTGTCTCTGCCTAACATCCTTCCCCTCAAGCTTGTGACTCTTCTGTGCTCGGTTTTTTTCCCCTTTCTCCGTCCGTCCCGCTTACCTCATCTGAGTGAGAGCTCGTCTAGGTGCTTCCCCCAGCGATCCAGCTCACTCTTCATCTAGTCCATTTCCTTCTTTTTCTTTTCCCCTCCCGGCTCTCGCGAGTGCCGGATGTAGATAGGCGTGTTTACTAAGCCGGAGCCTCACGTTAGAGTCACTCTCAGAGGTGACTTATCTCTTTTTCGCGGTTATGGACCTTCTCTGTTTTTGGTACTCCCCTGGAGTTTTTGTCTTGCAGGTACTCTGACTGACCCTCGGTGCTTTTACTCCGACTTGCGTCCGAGCCGAACCAGATTGCTAGGGTCTTCTTCATTCCTACGGATACCTTCCAAGGATTGAGAGTTTGCACCAAAGAGTCTACTTTTACGTCTTAGCTTGTACATGGTATTTGTGTTTCCTTGAAACATCGACCCTTCTCTCCCCTGACCGCGTCTCCTTACTGCTAGCTCCTGGACGTGACACTAGCATGTCCCTGACATTGATCGAGCCCGAGATTGTGGCAGCTTTCGTTAGTTTCTTGTCTTTGTCCCCTCTTGAATTTCTTGAAACAGTCCCCCGATTTCCGAGGGTTCGCATTGTCTCCCTGGAGGGAAACCTTCACCCTCGAATCCCGTGCCTCTGGACGAGTTCCCCGTGCGAAACCCCCCCCCACCCCTGATACTCTGCTTCAGAAGGACTTTAACGGTTTCGGGACCTCGCAGGATCGTAGTCACTTCTCTGTAGCGGCATTTGCCCCATGCCGACGAAGACTTCCTTATTTTTCTTCCCCCTTTTTTCGATATACCTAGGAAATTGCTAAAGAAGGTAGAGAATTCACTTATGGTGCGTGTTTGATTAGGTGTTATGATCTCCCCTGACCGACCCCCTCTCCTTTACCCCTCATCTCACCTCCTTTTCTCTGGTGAGATTCTGAAGCAACCCGCTTCCAACCTGATGTTCAATGGTTTGGGACACGGCCTCAAGGTTTCTGCTATCATGCCCTATCCTATCTTCTCCCCCACTCCCCCTTAGGCGAAGGTTATGACTCCCCCAAGGCGCCGATGACGGCTTAGGGTACTGGTTTGAAGGACGCTTGATGTTCTTTTTTTTTCTAATCACGTAAAAGCAGCCCAATTCCCCCTAGACACGCCCTATGGACAAGGGGCTTATGCTGTAGCCTTTTTCTTCCCCCCATGTAGGAATCCGACTCTCCCTTTTAGGGGAATAGTCAAATTTTCACGTATGGGTACCTTGGAACGAGATTTGCCTTTTGTCCCTTAGAGATTCATCGACCCCCTGTCTCGGAGGATCACTAGCAGCACTCGTTACACGTGGTCCCTTCCGAAAGCTAAGACCCAGAATAGCCTTCTCTTGTCTCGGAGTCGCCAAAAGAGATGGCCTCGTTATCATCGAGTGGATTCCTCTTAAGCTTTCTCGCAGATTACTCTTCTCTTTTACATCTTCTTATGTATAGATCCCAAGAAGTAGTTCCATTTCAGCGACCCAAGATATCTCCCCTTGAGGACCGGTGTAGATTTTGTCTACTCCTTATTTTGCTTGACCGCTTCCCCTTCGCCTCTCCTGGTAGGGGCTCCCGTCGTCAGGACCCTACAAGGGGTCCCCTTTCTTTCTTGAGCTGAACCAGTGCGCCTATTGCAGCAATGTGTATATCCGAAGCTCGGCCCAAAACACTTCCACTCTCTTTCAGGGCCCTACTCCTTTTCCCCTTCGTGACCGAAATTTTAGAGAGGTCAGTCTCGTGGAATAAATTGACCTTTCCCGTCTATCACGCCTTCTCCTGAGGACAACATCCCTTACTCCTCCTAGTCTTTTTTCAAAGGCTTTGCTGCATGTTTCCAGATTGCAAGGCCCTCCGTCAAAGCATACCTACAGTCCGTGTTACCATACTCCCTCATTCGCATACGATCCAGTCCTTCAGCTAGTAGTGACTTCGACTCTGAAGTCTTCCCCTTGTGTCCTTTAGGAAGTGGATCGACCAGGCGGCTTTCCCCCCCTCCCCCACCCTGGAACCTATCTGGATGCCGGCGCTTTTCGCTTCTTTCGCCGCTACGGTCCTTAAGGACAAGTTTCCTTGGTCCCCTTCTTTTGTGTGTCGGCCTTTACTGAGCTCAACAACCGCGACCTGGTTCTTGAACAATCCTGACTCCCGGTTCTTCTCTCCCCTTCGTTTTCATCTCATTCCCTGTTTTTTCGAGATTAGCAAAAAACCCTCCATTTCTATGCTCTGCGAGGAAAAACCTCCCCTTCCCCCTCGGACTTTTCCCCCTACTCGCAATGAGAATCTCTCAGATTTCTCCAACGTGGCGGATAGACGTGAATCCTTTCAGCGCTTTTTTCTCTTCCCCCTTTGCCCACTCCCCCTTCCTAGGCGAGTACCCTCCAGTTATGCTTTTAAGCTTGTCCTTTTCCCAACTAACGGCCCCCTTCTCACAAGATTATCCCCTCATACATTACTGACTCCCTAATTTCTCTTTTTTACCCCGATCTCACTGGCCACCCTGTATTTCAAGTTCCAAGCGCGGCTGCTACAGAGTTCGAGGTTTTCGCTCTTGTGCTCGCATCGTTTCCTTCCGCAGTGCGACACTCATAGCCCCTTCCCCTCACAAAAGTCGCCACGGCGGTCGAGCTTGGACACGACCCTTACCATGTTTCCAAATGAATCCTACCCTTTCCCACTCGACGAACTTTCTCCGCCCACTATTGGATTGTTTCGAACGAGACCCCCCTTCTCCGGCTTATCTTTTTCTTTTCCAGTTTAGTGCCGAATTCCTCACACTGCCCGGTCCTTCCCCTAGAGTTAATACCGATCTCTAGACACCGCGATTATCGGTTACGTCCCGGGATCCCTTCTTACTAATCTGCTCACATGAGCATGTCGCGCCTTGTCTCATGCTTGTTCCGCCTCCCTTTTTTTTAGTTCTTGAGAACCGCACGCTCCTCCGATGGACCTGGTACGTCTTACTGCTGACGCTAATCTCATTCCCACAGGATGATCAACTTCCCCTCTTCGTGCTGATTCCTTTTTTTTATAATTAGCACGGAGATCCTGAAAGTTCCGCCGACCGCCTTCCCCCCCCCTTCGGTCGAATGATCTATCCCGACCTACGTACTACTTGCCAAAAGGCCCACTTTCCTGTTCCTTCCCTCCCCTCATAGCCAGAAGATGCTCCCTCCCGGCCTGAATGTGGCTTAATAGGCTTATTCAGGAGTCATCGACAACCCTGAACCCTTCCCTTCGCTATACGCTCGTCTACTGTCCTACCATTAGGTCCCCCATTTCTCCCCCCCCTTCCCGTTCCACCCCCTAACCCCCCCCCTCTCACCACTCGCGAGAGACTTCATAAGAACCCCCCCCAAATAAATTCGTGCCTGGACCCCCCCATTATCAGACGTTCCTCTCGGTCTTTTGGAGCCCTTCCTCATTGGAAGAACCGCCCCGGGTAAAAAGTTTCCAAGGACTTTGGCTCATCCCACAACTCTTTGTTCTAGAAAACCCCCCCCCTTCTTCTGAGCTGTTTTCTCTGCGCCTCCCCTAAGGATTTCTCGTTACCGGTCGGCCCGTTCATCGGTGAGGCCCCTCTTTCCTGTCCACTCTGCGTTGACTTTCGAGAATCTTTTGCGATTCCCGATAATGCCAAGGAAGACCCTTTGAGGGGTTAGAAGGTAGTATTAGCCCATTGAATGGCGTACCTTAAAGACTTTCCGCTAATAGTACCACCTTCCCCCGATCGGGCAATCCTGGGGTCAGCAAGAGGCACTTTCTTTCATTTAGGACTCCGGTCAGGAGCCCGGATTTTCTCCTCTTGACCCGCGGGGGAGTTTCTGTTTGGGTCATTCTTTCCTTTTCGTCTCGCGGGCTCCCTCTTCCTTCCTTAAGGGGACCGCCCTACTTGGATTTTCACCGCGTCTCCTCAAGAGGCCTCTGCCTAAGTTTTGTTCTCTCCCTTGAATCAAGAGTTGAATTCCCCGAGTGACCTTTTACCTGAGTCCGGCTTTTGAATTCCTCGTCTTAGACTCGAGTGAGGATTATTCTCTCGCACTCTTCCCTTTCCCCTCTTTAGGATTCTTCCTTTCAAGGAATATTGGAAAGGCTCTGTCGATCGTTGTCATCCTCCCTGGTGGTCTCAAGTTACTATATACCTCCACATTCCCTCCCCAATTCTCGGTTTCACTTCTTCCACCCAAGGGCTCCTAGGAGGTTTCACGATGTCCTAGAATGGACTGGAGAGATTTCCGGTAGCGTGTTCGATCTCTCTAGTGACGCCACTCGTCTTCTTATAGGAATTCTGATGAGGTATTCAACTTTTACTCGTCGGCGGACGAGTTTCTCTTAGAGAGATCTCCCCGTGATGAGCACCTGACTTCGACCTTTCTGATCAGAGGCGCTCTGTTCGAGTAGAAGGACTCCCCCCTCTCTTATATTTTACCCCTCCATAGTTTTTTTTTCGTCTTTTTTTTTTGTTGCTCGGTTTCGTCAGAGGAAGGACTGCATACCTTCGGTATTAGTGCGTCAACGTTCTATTGGCGTCCAAGACTTCTCCCCTCATCCTTCCAGTCGAATGGCTCTTCCTATATTTCCTTCTCTCCCTCTCGATCATACTCACCACGTGGCTTTTCAGTCTCTTCCGCGACGTCCGCCCGATTTTCTGCCTTTGTGGTTCTTACTCCAGGATTTTGAGGCCTCCCCCCTTTGTCGGCCTCTTTGTGCCCTCTTCACCCACTGGAGGTTTTACCCGAGGCTCATGACCAAGAGTCCCGGTCCACTGCTTTTCCCCCTCTGACTCCCTCGTCGCTGCCGTGATTTTCTCTCTCTCTAGAAGTGCTCTCTCTCTTAGTCCGATCGTTAATGGCCCACCACAGAGCTTTTTCTTAAGGTTTTTTCTCCCCACGGTGCCTTTTTTAAAGCTTTGGCAGGTACTCTCATAATGTCACCTGAGGGCCACTTGAAGGAATCCCGGGTTTTTCTCTTCTTTTCCCCTTCTCAATTACGCGTCGATACTAAGGACCTACCCTCGCTTGTCCGCCGCTCCTATCTTTCCCCTCCGAGGCCAGTATTCCTTGTTCATTCTTTCATATTCTTCCTTCCATCCCATCATCACTCCCTGGAGTAGCTCTTGAATGTACCACCTCCTGGAGGGAATGGACGACCGCTTCGTCTGTTTTTCGAATCCGGACACTTAAAACCCCCTCCCCACCTTGGCGTAATTGACGTTATTCCCCGTTCTTTTCGGAGTCCCCCCCCATTAGACATCTTCCTCACCCTCCAAAGAACCCTGACCGCCAAGTTTAGGGAAAGACTTTACGACCACGCAGCGCAGTCACGTTTGATGTCTTTTTTTCCTCGAACACCTCTTTTCTTTCTAGAACCCCTTCTCTCCTGGTCTCCATTTGTAATTGGTCAGTTTCTTCCCTCTTCTTGCTCAAGGTCGACCTTCTGCTCCTTTTGGCGTTCCACTTTTCGGATTCCCTCCTTGGCTGAATTAATCGCTCGCGAGGGCCCGGTGTTAGGGTCGGGTTGACCTGCTTTTGTGAGATTTTCGTCTCCCGATTCACGTAGACCCCTTATCCCAGTTTTAAATGGTTTCGCGGCTACTCGAGCTCCACTGAAGCAGCAATTATGTGCGTTTATTGTTGAGGAGCTTTCGCCTGACATAAGGTTCTTTTGGCCTTGTTTGATGGATGGCTAGTTTCGTCCGATCATTGTCCGTGGTGTTACATCTTGTTTGATCTTTTGATGCCGCCCCCGAACTCGCACCCCGAGAGGATTTTGCTCTCTTTCGAATGTAGAGGAGTATCCGACCCCAGTCCAGTCTTTCCACTTTTTGAGATTGCGGGCGGGTTTGCAAGGATACTCAGTTATAGGAACCCCCTTGATCTAGTTGTCCTCCCTCCGCGCTTGGCGTTCTAAGGATGGTGAAAGACGTGTCTCCATACCGTTTTCAATGCATCTCGAGGTTCCCCTTAGTATGTCCACGAGTTTGCTGGCGTCCATTGGTTTCATCTCCACGTCAATCTTCCGCTCTCCAGCCCTACTCAAGAGTTTCTTTTTTTCCGCACGCCCGAAAGAGGTTTTTTTTCGTTTTTACGTAAGTCCGTAGTATCTCTTGAGACCATCGGAGCGTTAGTGCAGCTCGCCCCGCACTCTAAGACTAATCTTTTATTCCCTTTCTCCCTGTCTTGAGTCGCTGAAGACCTGCGACGCTTCACTTTAAAGCTGTAGCCTGTAAGAGTAGAGGATTCCAAGACCTCGCTCTTCATCAGATTACATTAGGACCCAGTATCTTCCTCCTTTTCCTCTGAGTTTGCTTCTCTCCCGGATTCTCCTCCCAGAGAGCTATGCATCCAACTGGGGAATCGCACGCATTAAGGTTTTCACGAGCTGACCCGAGTTCCCCCTCCTGCAACGCGACTTCTTCACACGTTTTTTTTTCTTTTTCCATTCGGAGCCGGCCCTGCAGATGACTTTGCGACTTCTGCCGGACTGTCAGTGACTTTCTCCAGCGCCGTCCCACAAAACAACACCCACGTGACTGACGTTCCAATTTTCGTTTTGGCTCTATTCCTGCTCCTTTACATCGCAAGTTGCCTTTTTTTTTTGAGTCCAGAGCCGCCGGGATAAGAGTTCTTCGTTAGGTGATCACTCACCCCACACCCCCTGATCGCCAACCTTTTCCCTTGCAGTAACAGGTTTTCTTTTTTTCTCTCGAACTCGAAAGCCACCTGAAGACAGTCCCCAAGTTTTCCAGTTGTTGTAGGGTGACCCCGGCAAGTTCTTTCCTTTTCTCCCCCCCACCCTTATGAAGGATCACACTGGACACCCTTCCTCCCGAGAAGTTTCGGACAGATCCCCTCCCGCACTTTCAGGACAGCCTAGTGTACTGTTGGGAACGGTTCCCGGAGCGTTCGGGTTTCGTTCACGGACGCCAAGCAGGTCCCCCTATAACGCTGGACTTTCGGCTCCCTGCTTAATGTCTATGCCCGTGCCCCACATTGTACCTCCAAGGTCTAAGAAGTTTCCTCTTCTTCTTCGCGTCTGATCGCGGTTCCCTTGGTGCCCTCCGATCCTCCCTCTTCCCCAGGTGCGCTGGCGATGTCTCTCCCCCCTTTTAACCGTGTACTTATTGCAGGATTTGAAACTCGCTCGTGAGGCCTCCCTTTTCCTCATTCTAGGGCACGCTCGGAATTTTTCTCTTTTTTATCGTTGGTCAGCGACCTACATGAGTTCCCTATCTCTTTTCCCTCTGTGTTGTTCTTTTCTCTGATACCCCCCTCTTACTCTATTACGTGATTTCCCATCCTCGATGGCTCGACGCTTGACTGAGCTTCCCTTCTTCATAGGGCATGGTTCGCGGTGTGGCCTACCCACTTCACTTGTTACCTCGATTTTTATGATCGGACCCAGCCTCTTCCACTGGGTTTTTCGCGAACGCTACCTGCCACCAACCTTCACCCGCTTCTTACATCCAGGGCAGTCCATGATGAAGAGTCTGAGGAGAGGCGCTTGTAGGAATACATTTTTCCCCCCATTCTCCAGGACCTACGCCGAGTCCTGGATGAAGTAAAGGCCCGTGCTAGGTGTTCTTATTTCGATGCCGACCACGACTCCTTTAAGTCCTATTTCATTACGCATAGATTCCCTGAATACTTCGGAGGGCGCTCCCTCTTTTTCTAGAAGTGTCTTGTGGATACTAGAAGGGAGAGCTCAAGCTTGCCTGAACCATCTTTCCACACGTCCCCCCCACTGGACATTCGATCGCGGCTCAGACGGTGTTTTCGATTTATAAGCCCGGAACGTCCTAACGTGAAGTCTCCGTCTTTTTTTTCTCCTTCAGTTTTTGATAGCCCCCCCAATCGAAACACCATCCACCCCCCCCCAGAGCTTCTAGAGTAGCCATTCTTTTCTCCCCCTTTCCTCTGGATAGCGAGACAACCCCCACTACATGAGTTAGCATGAGCCTTCGCTTCCCGATCTAGACTTCATTTATAAGTAGACGCGCTCCTGCGCTCGAGGCCCCGGGCGCTGACGACTTTCCTGAAGTGCACGTTTTCTCCCTCGTTTTCGCTCGTGAAACCGTACTCGGGGCAGAAGGACACTTTTAGTCTTCTTCGCTGGCTGACAAGGGTAAGCAAAAGGCGCCATACCGACAAGATCTACCTAACACTCTCCTCCTCTTTCCCCGCTGGGGCCGCTCTCCTGGTCATTCCTTATAGAAGCAGGGCGGATTTTTAACGCCGGTGACTTCGGGGCTCTTCTTTCTTTCAGCCGGCTCATACCATTGTAAGACCTTCCTCCCCTTTCTAGGCTGAGCAAGAAATCCCCATCCTGCGTCTAATGATCCCCCCCCGTGACGTCCCTCTCAGATTTTCGGCCTCTTTCGTCACGCACTCCTCAGTTGCTTCGTGTAAGTCTGACCATGGGAAGACAAGCCCTTTCTAAATAAACTTCCAGTTCCAGATGACCGTCCACATAGAGTGACCGCCCCCCCTCTATTTTTTTGCGTTCCCTTTTCCTTTTATAAATTGAGCGCGCTTTTTTTTTTTTTCGGAAGTGTTCCAGTCCTCGTCTCCATGGAGAACCTATCGCACGTTAGAGATCTTTTCTGAAAGTTGTGGTCCTTCCGAGTGGAATTGAACCTAAATAAATTCTTCCCCAGCTAAGACCTGCTTAGTGCTTGGGAATCCTTGCGTTTCTTCAGAGAAGGGAAAGGACTTCCCAATGACTTCCTCCTACCCTCTAGAGAAGTTTAAGGCCAAACTCTCAAGTACTGGTCCCCTCGAAAGATCCATTTCGCGACTTTCGCACTCTAGGGCTTCCCCCTTTTGAGAGGAGCAGTCCCTTTTTCAAAACCCCAAACAGCGCTTCAGACTTACATTGTCCTAGGACTTCTGCCAATAAATCCGCAACCTCCCATCACCCCCTCTCCGATTCTTCTTCTATGCCCACCAAATACGCCCGACAAGTCTACGATTCCTGTCCTGGGGAGCCGTCCGAAGGGAAGATTTTTTAACCCAGCCGGGGGATGCAAGAACATTCCTTTTATTTTAGAAGAAAACCTCTGGATTTTTGCTCCCCCTCCCCATCGATCCTCCGTCCTGCCCACTTTCTGCGGCCCTCTCTAGTTGCTTCGGGTTTTGGCGGGTGGAATGTTCCGTTTGAGGCCCGAGGGGATTCGTACGTCTCTTCAGAACGGGAATGGAAACGCCACTACCGGAGGGACGCCAGGGATTGCGAGGGTTTTCCTTTTTCCCCCCATCATTCGAACAGAGTCCCATACTCTTCATACCATTCAGATCTTCTCTAGTGGCCGAACCTGGTAGGTATGCGGGATCTGGACTCACGGACATGAATAATGACTCGAGGGTTGATGGTAGGATGCCTAGCTGGGAAGGCGCTCGTTCAGCGTTTTCGCCGCGCTAAGTGACACTTTCTTCTCGTATTCTTATTTCCTCCCCGTCAGAGTGCCCTCTCGAGTTGAGCTCTAATGACTCAATTTGCCTACGCTTCCAGCGTGCCCCCCCCTACCCTGAAGTGGACCGGTTCGTTGTCATCCTATTTGATGTAGCCTTTCCGGCATCTATTATGCTAGTTTAGTTGCGAGAGCGCAGAGTTTCTTGTGCCTCCCTCCTGGGCCAGTTCGTCGAGTCTAGCTGGTCACCCTAAGTTTGTCTTCCTGACGACTACCCTCCCCTGGCGTCATCCTCCCTGCCTCCCACCACCAGGAGAAGACCCCATTCTTTTCTTTTTCGAGGGTTTCTTTCAGGCAGTCCATTTTAGATTTGGAGAGAGGGCTATAAGATGGATCTTCCATCAGTAGGTTTATCGTCTTCGAAAGTCCTTTTTCCCTATTCCCTTCTTCCCCGTCTCGCGCGAGTCGCGTGCTGCGCACTCGCCTCTTCTCCTTTCGGCCTCTGGCACTTCAGGGAGAAGAAGGCGACTCCCATGATATTTCATAAGTTGTTGTTGTTTTAGAGATATTTTTTCGATCCTTCGTCGACGCCCTTCCTTTCGCTTTCTCCTTTTCTAGTTCACGTCTCGCCGCTCGATTCCTCGCGCAGACCTCCTCCCATCTTCCCCTGGCCGAGGCCGAGCTTGAGTTCGTTCTCACAGCCACCCCAAGAGACACAGTTCCCACCCGCCGCGCCCTAGACGGTTCTCTTTGGGTTCCCGCCAGGATGGGTGGTAGTTTATTTCCGCAGACCCCCCCCAGGGGAGGGTGCCTGTTCTCGGACCCTCGTCCTTTCCAAACCGCGGGACTCGCGTCGTTGACTTCCCTTATTCTCCTCCTTTTGCGCCCCTCTCTTATCCTCCCCCCTCACCCTGCGCCGGTCCCGTCAGGGAGCGGTGACTGTCCATATGGCGTTGAGGCCTCATTCCTGTCATAGATTCACTCTGACTGGTGTCCTACTCCCTTTCCTCACCGAAATTCGTCCTAGACCGGTCACTCGGAGAAGCCTACCCGGGTTTGACGCCTCCTCCTCGTTTTCCCCTGCTTCCCCTTAACCGGCTCTCCTCCCCTTCTGCCCCCCCCCCCCTCTGACCATCATCATTTAGTCATCAGGCGTTTCCCCTCCCTTATTTATTTATTCTAACTCCAGGATGGGACAGTGACCCGGTCTTTCTGGGCTGAAGATTACCCCTTGCGAAACACCTGTTCCTTTATTAATGTGCCGTTTTCTAGAGGACGTTTTCCCCAATCCCTCGGGCCGAACACGCCCTAGCTTCCCCGCCCGCCCCTTAACCGAGACGTGACTCCGCCTAGAAGAAAGGGGATTCGACCTCAAAAGTGGTTGTCCTTTTTCCCAAACTTCTCTTTGGTCCGGTCCCCTCCCCTCCCCCCCCTCCCCCAACCCCACTTCCCCCCCTGAGGTCATTCGTCCGCTCCCAAGGACACGTCGATCACCTTGTAGAATCGGGGCCAGTATCTTATTCCCAGGTAACCCTCCCCTGGAGTGACGTTTTCTCTTGTTCTTTCTTCCTCCGAGGTTGGTCTTTTTTCTCCATTCTCCGTTTTCCCGTATCCCGGCGATTTTTCCGTGGGAATTCCCTACGTCCCCTTGAGTCGCCCATGTCAGACTGCGAAGTCGTAGGGCGGTCCTTTCGTCTCTTTCGTAGCAAGGCCAGGACTTTTCCGTTTCGGTCTTTCGCGTTCGAGCCTTTTCGCTCTGAAATTCAGCAGTTCTATTCTTTAATGCGCTGATAATGCTTCGAAAAAGCTCCCCTTCTATTCTCTTTTCTCTTCTTTGTTCGAATGTAGAGGCGCGTCCTCGTCCCTGCCCCCTTCCCACCCGAGAGAGTTTTTGAGTTCGCGTCAGAGGATGCGGAAAACTCTTCCTGCGAGCGTGGCGTTTCTCTAGCTTTTCCCCCGCAGCCGGATGCTCCAGTACCTCGTCCAGAGTTTTTCCCTTCTTTTCTGGTCTGGACTGAGAGTTTTGAGGTGCCCTTTCTTTCTTCTTCATTCTTTGCCCGGAAAAGATGCCTTCCGATCTCTATTAGTCGGAACCCTCCTCCCCAGAACCGATTGTATCTCTTTTTGCAGCGCGGTCGTTAGCCCCTTGGGCTGAGAGGCTTTAGTTCTCTCCGCCGCTCCGAAGAAGGTCTTTTTCCTTTGACCGATGAAAGACCTGTCCCCCTCACTGCACGCTACCTTTCCGAGGCCGGAGAAGCTCAACCCCTTTAGAATTGAGATCTCAGCTTTTGAGCGCGCCAGTCATCTCGTCTAGGTTTCTTGAGTCGTTTTTTTCCCCAGGTAACTTCCCTTCTAGCTGTGAAGCGGTGCTTTTAGGGTCTAGAGCCCCCCTGTTGGGACCCCTGCTGCCCCCTTGCTGCCGAAGACAAATCTTCATGACCTAAGGCCGCTTCTTAGGCGACCTGCGCAGGATAGAGTTCCTTAAGTAGCATAGGGTCCTACCGAGCCTGAGAGCTCTTAGGTAGTGTTTTCGATCCCGCTCCCCCCAATTCTTTGCGTCCCCGAGGGATTAGCCTGCCCTCCTTTGGGCAGCGGTTAGAGTAGGTTGCTCTCTGACCCCCCCTCCCTCCTTTACAGCGCAGAGGCACCTGCACGTGACCGTTTTCCGCCTGCCTCGAGAAAGCCCAGCCCCCCTCCGCCAGTGCCTTGTTTTGATTGGAAATCGGCTGATTTCTCAGAGAAGGAGCACACGGTACCCCATATATCTTTTGAGGTTTGAGCTGCTCCCTCCGAATTTAGCCTTCGATGGAAAAGGACGTAGTCTTATTTGTTTTCGGTAAGATCCCCTTACATCTCTTCAAACATCCCTCAATTGAATGTTTAGTCTAAAAGTCCTTTGCGTCGAAGTAAGTCGCCCCTTAGACACCCCCCTTTTGTTTCACAACTTCAAAGTTATCCTTTTCCCGAGGAGGTAAATAAAGAGAGCGTTTTCCTTTTCGCCTCCCGCTTGCGAGGACCCTCGCTGTTCAGATCTCCCTGAGTCCCTGTTTTCTTCCAGGCCCTTTCCCCAAGCAGCCCTCTATTTCATAGGCTTCTCTTTTCCTTCCGATGGTCTGAGAATCGCGTGGATTCATAACTTCTAAGAGTTATATTCTTTTCCGATTGTTTGTCTCGATCATACTCTTTCTCTGCTTACGTGCGACATCCACGCGATGCTCCTATCTACGTGCGTATACTCTATTCGAAGCACCTTTGAGTAGGAGGCCTGTCTTCCTTCCCTTCTGGAACCTCGATTTTTCTCGTTAAAAAGCGTCCCCTCCCCTCTCCCTCTTCTCGCATCAGCGGACTTCCCCCGATCGTTCATGGACCTCGGTGACACCTTTCTTCTTTTTTTTTTTGGCCTCCCCTTTTGGGTCATCACGTTCTCGTCTTCTTCCTCTGACCGCCGTCGTCTCTAGAGTGAATTAAAGGTGAGCCTATAGGACTTGAGGAAGTCCATCTTCACCAACGAAACGCCTCCTGACTCCCTTCCGTTCCAGTACGACTACGACATCGGATCGGTTGGTCTTCCTCTCCCACCTTAGCATAGTACCGTTTCATCCTGCTTCGAAGGGAATCGAATCCAACCTTGCCCTTTTATTTTTTCCACCAACTGTAACATCAATCGCCTTCCTGCGGTGGTTCCTTTCGCTGGCTATTACTCCCGGCCCTTTCTTCTTCCGGATACTCGTCCTCTTTTTACGGTCGGTTTTTCCTTCACTTTCTCTCCACGATCCCCATCCCGACAGACGTTTACTTCGCATAGTGTTTTCCCTAAGAATTGGAGAGACCCTGATCTCGCCCCCCCCCACTAATGAAGGCCGCTCCCCACTTTCCTGCCCCGTAGCGACTCTGACGACGGATCCGAGCTCCTCTTCCCTCTTAGCTCTTTAAAAGTTTGCTC
>Ga0179591_1331889_pt1 | contig 19366 bp, 28 predicted proteins | sample CZOMad2_1_08_16f_FD_182891 | JGI IMG/M metagenome (GOLD analysis project Ga0179591, IMG submission 182891) | Vadose zone soil fungal communities from Angelo Coast Range Reserve, California, USA - CZOMad2_1_08_16fungal (PacBio error correction) | ecosystem: Environmental > Terrestrial > Soil >... | reverse complement strand
CGATATTTTGCTTCTCTTTTTTGCGCACTGGGCTCGTTTTCCCCCTCAAGAAGGACCCATGAATGATCGTCACTCCGTTATCTGCTTTGACGTCACATTTGTTCGATTTCGTCCCCTCCTCAATGCTGACCTCGAATCCTTGATGAATCTTTCCTTTTTTTCATCGTTTCGCTTTTCTCCCCACCACAAGAAGGTTCCAACGCCCTTATTTTTTACCCGCTTTATGTTGTCACCTCTTTGCAGTCGTCCCGCCCCTTTCGCCCCTCTCGCTTACGCTGTCCCTTGCGAACTCGGTGACTTTCGGACCCTTAGAGGTCGATTTCCGTCCTGGAACAAAAGGTTAAACACCCCAAACGTCAGGCTGTCCCGCGATGATTACTCAACTCATTGTTTAACAGTTGTTTACTCTCTCCTATGAGATCTTGCTGGGTTTCCCTTGCCTCCGGGTACTCCCGTCTCGGTCATTGACAGGAATAAATAGGTTGCCCCGAAGCCCTTGTTGTCAAGCTTTCATTCTGGTTGGGGGCTCAAAATCTCTTTGAGACCTTACCTTTCGACGACTCAGGGCGGGTCCCCTCGATTCTGCTCCCCTTAGGGCGCCATCCACCTCTTTCATCTCATAATAGCAACCCTTCCGTCCCTGGTAAAGGATAACCCAACCCTGTAATCCCGTTGAGATAGCCTTTTTCTGCCCTTCTTGAGTCGTGATGGACGGGCTGAACCCGATTGCTACAGATAATCTCCCTCTTCCTCCAAAACGATTCTTGATACGATACTCACATTTGAATAGTTCGTCTTTCCACCCGATTTTTTATCTTCTGTTCCCCCCTGACACTAAATAGGAAGTTGGTTGATTGATGTCGACCAATTTTTTTTCAAGTTCCTTCTAAATAGGGTACCTCCTTTTTTGCGTCCGAATAACCCTTTGATAATTACAAACGTCCCCCCGGGCTCCCTTAAAAGTCACCCAAGCATTTGGGGTTTTCCCTTCTTCCCCGGGGAATGTCGTAGGACTTTGATTTCTGCGTCGTTTGAAAATAAAATGCCGCTCTTTGCGTATTTCTTTTCTAAGTATATTTCTTTTCAAATTTTCTTAGTCCGCTGTATCCCCCCTTTATCTGGCCATTCTCTTGAAAATAATTTGACTTCCCTTGCGTCTATTTGACGGTAGACTCTTCCTTAGGCACAGGAGACTCGTTCCTTCCCCTATGATTTAACTGCCGATCTTCCAAATATCGAGCTACTGTGTTCCGACTAACCTTCGCGTTTTCCAAGAACTGCTTTTCCCTTGACATTCGGGTTCGTGCAACCTCCTTATGAACACCTTATCCAGACCTAAAACTCTCACCCCTTCTTTGAGATCGGATTTTTCTAGCTTCCGACACTCTTTCCAGGTTCTGATCTCTCCCGGGCAAAAAGATTCCTTGCTTGTCGATCCATAGTATAGTTATCAATCATTAATCTCATTGAAGGCCGGGAGGACCGCCCTTTGCAAATGTCGTCTGATTAATAGCCCCTCTCTTTCCATTCCTCTACCAATGGTACGCCAGCTCCGCGAGGAAGAATGGGTTTCTTATTTTCATCCTCCTGTTTGGAAGGCGATAAGGCCCCCACCCTTGGCTATGAGGATCGCGTCTTCCCCAATTACTTTTCCTGGTACTATTATGTTAGCCCTTCTTTGAAGTTCGAAACGTTTCCATGTTCAATTTCTCTTTTCACGTCTCTTTTGGAGTAGCACATTAGGTCAGGCTGAAGCCGCGTAAACTTTTTCATATCATTCATGCTTTGTCGAGATGTCATTCCGTACCCAGGTTACCTTTTTCACTTTTGAGTTTAGGAACCTTGTTTATTCCCCATAGAAGAGCTATAGGAATTGTTCTGACCCCAGCTTAAACATCCTAACTTTGCACAGGGGAATCTATCCCCGACTTCACATAAAACCCGTTTATTCGGCATCCCACGTAAGCAACATGCTATATCTTTCGTTAATGTTTTAACTTCCCCTTTAACCCCCACGCTAGGAATTTTTTCTTCAAGTCAGACTCTTTTTCGTGATAAAGGCAGTATCTCCCCAGTAACCTATTAGTGTCTTTTTTCGCTTTTTCCCCCTTTCCATGTATGAAAGGCGTAGAACCGTTAACCTTTGTTAACTCCATACATGAAAGTCAGCCGCAACAATTTAATTCCTCCCTTTGATTTAACGAATCATCAACAAGTCTCCCACTCAAAAGCCCTCATTGACACCCCTTGTTTTGTTTGCTGGCTCTATATTTGTCTCCACGGTTACCCTTTTTGCTTAGAGCCACTTCCTTTTTCCGTGAGCCCCCGGTCCCCCTTTCCTTTAGAGCTAAATTTGAGAATGGTCGAACATTCCCCCCCCTTTTCCAGAGTTCTTCTTTTGAACATCCCACAACAACCAGCGCGGTTTCCAGAATCCCCTCTACAATGGAGCTTTATTGAGCATCATGTATTGATGTCTTTTTCTCCTCGATCTTCTCCAGTGTTCACAGCCCCCCAATACCTCCATACTACCGCATAAAAGAGAATGTCTAGCTGTAAGATTCATTTCTTTTATTAAACCCCCGCACCGCAAGGTAGGTCTTCCTAGAGTGCTCAGTTGATCCGCCTCACGGTTTCCCCTATTGTCCCAAAAGGTGCTGAGCTGCGCTATCGGCGCGATTCTTCGCACAAAGTCCTGAAACCGGGCCTGTATTCGGTGGTAGGTTGTACTTTCAATCGAGCCTCGAATAACTCCCTTATATCCCCGCCCTGAAATTTCATCTTTTCCTTTTTCTCCACCCAAGTACCTACATCGTGCTCCTCCATAGAGTGTCTTGAAGTTTTGGGGCCATTGTTTGCCCTTTCCTTACGGCAGGATGTTTCATCTCGCACCCAGCAAGATTTTCTCCCTTGCCAGCTAGGCCACCGATTTTCCCCCCGTCCTCCCTCTTCCTGATAGTCACGCTGGTCAACGACAGAATTCCTTACCTTGTGTGCTGCAGACTCCTTTCCACAACCCGAGTTTCCTCACTTAGCCCCGTTTCAATGTTTATCTCGCGAAAGGGCCTCCTGCCCCCCAGGGGACGTACCTCTCCATTCAAGGTTAGTCTTTTCTGCAGATGATTCGTTTTGCCCCCGGCCAGCACAGGGCACAGACCGCCTCCCTCCCATGAGACGTCCCCTATTTTCAAGGAGGTTCAGTCATTCCCCTCATTCTTTTGTTGCGGAGGACTTCAACTAGTTGATCTTTTCGTTTTTGGGGAGTAGTTTAAATCTGGATATACTGTTTCTCCCCTGACCCCCCTTTCCCGTATTCTCTTGTTAATGGGAATCCGGGATTTCTCTGTCTTTAAGTCCCTTTTGCTGATTCCGCGTCCGCCTTTCCCTCTCCAATATGAAAAGGGATTCTGTTATTCCGTTCGGTGGAATCTTCAGCGATCCCCCAACAACTTACGTAGATTTGTCCCAAAGATTTTTGGCTTGCCTCCAGGCCAAACCCCCCCCCAACAACCCCCCCCCCCCCCCCCCCACTACCTTCGCGCCTTGTGTAAATTATTCCCAGACGGCGGAGTATTCTGTCCCCCCCTTCGTCGATTAATTGTTTCCTTTCGCGATGAAAACCCCCCGGTATAGTTTTTGCCCCACGATTGGCCCCTGGGAACCAACCCAACGTCATGCGCAGCTTTTTTCCTCCGACATCCAGGTGGTAAGTTACTTTCCCCTCTATTTTTTCTTCTTCGTTAGGGGGTCGATGCGAAAGGTTATATTCGGTTTCTTCTTTTTTTAAAGTCGAAATAGGACGGCGAAGACCTGCCGCCTTCCACCCTCTCTTTTTCTAGGTACTATGTTGATCTCCTTCCGTCGGTACCCTCGTTCCTTTTTTGGAAGCTGCCCGTCTCCCTTTCTTATCACCTCCGAACACCTCCTAATCTCCTATTCCTACGTTGGTACGATACAATACCCTTCACCGTTGAGTTTAGACTTTCCTGGTTGATGCATTGTTGAGGTTCTTGATTGCTGGCCGGTGTTCCTCTTTCCGATCATGCTCTCATCACACTACACAAAAGAGGGAATCCCTCTTTTTAAATCGTGTCTGTCCCCCCCTTGAGACTTTTGTGATCGTGGTCTATAAGGCCCAATAACTCTGTCATCATGGTTGAGTTGATTTCGCATTAGTTTTCCCCCCCCGGTAAATAAAATGTTCCGCTGGACGGCTCCGCTTCGTTTATAAACCTTTTCGTATCTAAAACCCCTTTAACCGTTTCTTCTCAAACAATCCCCAGTCCTTTCCACCAAAACATTTGGTGGGCATCCTCGGGTTCCCCCCCTGTTCTGTCTTGTCGGAGGTGTTTCTTCTTCGAGTTCCCAACTCTGATTGCGGCTCCTCTTTTACTTTGATTTAAACACGTTCGTTCTTCTCCTTATCCAGTTGAAGAAGTTGGCTTTCCCCCCGCTTTTCCCACTCCCTTCCATTATATGCCGAATCTTCCCGTAGGTCGGATGTCTATACCATTGCTCTTCTGATCAACCCCTTGTGCGTTTTCCACACGGATCAGTCTTTCCTGTCTGCCTTCACATTTTTATTCTTCCCTCCCCCCTCTTTTCTTTACAAGCCTTCTATTTTTTTCTGTTCCCCTGCCTGATAGAAAATTTGAAAATGAAGAACTCCCAGCAGCACTCCTTAACTTTTCGTTTTCGGCTTCTTGCGTCTTGAACCTCCCCTCCGAAAATTGCAAGGTTCTGCTCATTGCATATATTCAACAGATGCCGAAGATGTGCAATTTCTCTAAAGCTCCTACTTCCCTCTCCCGGCGCGTTTTTTCTAGAAGAAGAATTGGGTTCGCAACATAGCAAATTTTCAATTCCATAACTGCCCCATGGGGGTCGCACCAACCCTCCCCTATGCTTCCGAGTCTCTCCCTAAGTTTGGGTTTTGAGATCTCTCCCCAGTCTTAGAAGCTTCGGATTCGTGAGATCTTCTGTCGTATAGCTGCTTTCTGATATTTTTGACAGACCCCTTACTCTGAAAACTTTCCAATTGATTGATCCCCTTTTTTTTTCCTAGGAACCGTTCCCTGTTTTTAATTTCGGCTCCCCTTGCAAGCCCCTGTCCGAGAAGCGATTCCCAGTTAGGAAGGTAACTTTGACCGGAGTTCTTTTTTCTTTTGAGGTTCATGTTTTTCCTCTCGTCAGTTTTTTAAAGGCCGTTTCTCGCCCGTCCGCAGGACCGGTTGTCCGCCCTCGCAAACCAGTATCCGCAGTCCCTTTCCAGTATTCTTTTCGTCTAATCGCATGGTTCCTCATTCATCAATCGATCTCTTCACTTTCTCCCCCCCTTTCAGATTAAAGTAAATCTGCCTGTTCCCGTGCTTTCGCTTCCGGCACCTTCAACTGTATAATTGTTTCTCCTACATATTGTTAAATCAAAGATACTTCGACCTCTCTCCTTACTCACGATTTTCCCGTCCCCAATCCAATGCCTTTACAACGCCTGCCCCTGGAACGCCTTCATTGCCCCCGCCAATGGTTTTTTCCTTGATTTCCATTTGCAGGCCACAGGTTACCTTGTTTTTAAGGACCTCAAACTCCTCTCGAGCTTTTTTTCCTTCCCCCCTTGAGATGGCCCCTTGACGCATTGTCGACATCCCAACCGTCAGAGCTTATTTTATAGCCCTCTGCCACCCCCGGCTCGCGCGGTTTGACCGACGCACCCCAAATGGTTTCGTCTTCGTGTTCTTTTCTTCCTTCCGGTTTATTTCCAGCCCCACTCCCCTCCATTCAATGGCATCAACAGTCGTCCCCGATCGTTCGGATTCCTTATCTTCCTCCCAAACCACGGCCTCCTCATGTTCAGATGCTTTTTTCTTTTTTCCCTTTGTGATTTTTTGCCGAGATTTTCGTCACGGACGCGTCCCGCACACTGAAGTGGGTACTCTCCTTTCCAGTGCGCCCCGATTAACCTCCACCATCCCAGGTCTTGCACGTCTATCTTATTCCTTTTCCCTCCTTCAGCTTCGTGAATCCCCACTGTCGGAACCCCGGGCGCTTCTTCTTTCATCTACAACTAATCCAAAGTTTTTCTCTCCCCTTAGAAGACATGACGTTTGGGTGTTCCCCTTTTTATCCTATCAACTACTTGTTTATCCTAGCCCGACAGCCCCGCCGCGTAATCGTCCCGTCTTTTTCCGTTGAAAGTTTACAAGCCCCTATTTTTTCGTCCCCCCTAAAGGGTTTAACCCCTTTAGGTCAGTCTGTTTTCTTTTCGCTCAGACCGGTGAAAACCTTCTTGAAGAAGCCATAGTCTTAAAGTTTTTCTTGTTTCCGTTGACGCTTTTTTAATTTTCCTTGACCAGGTTTCCCCCCTGATAAATTTTGATTATCATTCCCTTTGTGATTTTGAACCCGGCCCTCATTCGACTCCCCTACACGATCGCGAATCCCCCCATATTCAGGTTAAGGTCCTCTCTCTTCTCAGGTTTTTCTTCTCCTTTCCTTTCCAACTAGTAGAATTTTTCCCCCGTTTCGTTGTCTTCCATCTTCCCTGGGTTCGGGGTCCCTTCCCCAACCAGATGCCCCCCTTTTTCCTCTTCAGGATTCTCTATGTTGCACGGTCCATGCAGACCTCGAGTAGGGAGAACCGTATGACACTTGAAATCGCTGCCGGTTTATTCTTTTCGCCCGATTCAAAACCCCCCTTTCATTCTTCCCCGCTTTGGTTGAACGGCAAGAGTTTGGCCAGTTTCTGTACTTATGCCCAATCGAACTTCCCAAATTGGCGACCGATTTTAATCGCTGATTTCCTTTCTTCCCCCAATTTATTTCCCCTGTGAACCCCACCCCCACCCTCCTTCGTCCAGATTGGAGTACGTCCCGATTTGGTTACCTTTTTTTGCCCTTCATGATTTCTTCCGGGAGATGACAACCTTTACTTTTCGTCCGCTTCTCGGATTGACTGTAAATGGACGCCGCTTTCCTTCCCCCCTTTCGGATGATGATTGCGGACAGCGGTTTCCTTTAATGCGAATATACCCCTGCCCCTCTTCGTGGACTTTTCCTGCCCCCTTCAGAGCCCCCAGTTTCACTTCTTCCCCACTCCTCATATCTCCTTATCCCTATGCGGCGTTGCTGGGGTACCCTCCTTTCCACCCAATCCATCCTCAGTTGGCCGCAGTCGATTTTCCCCAGTCTTTCTTTCGTGATTGTCTTTGAGTGACCGATGCATTTTTGCCTCCCCTAAAAAGATGATGAAAGTTCCCTTTTTTTTTTTCGGTCTTGTCAACTCGCTGATTGTGTTTTGAGAGTGTTTCCCCGTCCCCCAACACTCGTCCGCATGGATTGATTGGATGTTTCCCCCAATTCGTACCACCTGTCCCATCTGAACTTTTTTTTTTGCTGTTTTTTTTCACTCTGGACCTAACCATTTTCCAGCCCACACCAGTTAATATCCCTTCAACAATCAAGCCGGCAACCATTTGGCTGTCTTGTCCCCATTCCAGTTCCAGTTTCTTCTTTTTTTTTTTTCCACAGATGGTAGAGTGTCCCTCCAACGCAAATTTGATTTTCTCCCTTATAATTACTTGATCCCCTCTAGTCTCCTCCCTCCTCCTTTGAACCTCTTAATTCCCTTCGCGTGAACGGCCGATCCCCCTTTCCCTTTCCTATATGAGGACGACGGATTCCTCTACGACATTTCTCAACCCTGTCCGCTTTTCTAAACCTCTCTAGAATCATGGACTCTCCCCTTCATTAGTTCTTCAAGGACCGCCTTTTTTGCCCCCCTGACTCTTATGGTGGTCTGCACCCCTCTCTCCTTTCTACAGGAAAACCTAAATCCCCTTCCTGTGTACGATTATGCTTCTCCTGTCATCTCGATCGACTTTACTTACGTTCATTGCCCTGAGAATGCGATGTTTCTTTTCCTTAGATCCACTTTCTTTTCCTCCCGTTTTGAATAGAATTCTTCCCTTTTGAAAAATAATCGCACCTTTTACAATTCTATCCCCCAGGGACGGTTGCTCCCTATCTTCAGAGTCCGACTGGCGGTCTCCCCTTTCTTTTGACTTTTGTTTTTTTGTTCTCTGCAGTCTGACTTTTTCCCCCCCCTCTTGATTGAAAAAGTAAGGGTCTTTTATAGACTAGATTTCCTCTTTTTAAGCCCGACCCCATCCGGCTTCTACGTTTCTCTTGCGATGAAGTGCGACTAACGAGCCCTGACGATCGTCTGACCTTTTTTTTTCCTTCCGTTTATAATCAACTTTTATTCCCCTTTTTAGACTCTCATTCTCAGAACACCTTTCCCATGAGAGTTCTACTTTTTAGTTCACATGTTGTCAACGGCCTTTGTCCGACTCTCTTTTCCCTGGAAGAGAAATCGTCCTTGACCTCAAAATATTACGTCGGCGTTCGGTAATAGATCGTTTTCAGGGGTCCCGTAGGGTTATCATTCGCATGTTCTTTCTTACCGGTTTCCAGGCCTCTTTTTCAGTCATTCTATAGTCTTTCCCCTTTTCTCTTAGATAGAAGGGACTATTCTCACTGTCTACCGCGTTAGGTAGCACCGGCCTGTTCAAATCCCCCCCGCCTCTCCCGATCCCTCAATAAACTTTCCTTGAATTCTCTTCCCAAATAGTCCCCCAATCCAACGACGTCAATGGTCCCTTCTCCTTTCCCCACGAAACCTTGTGTTGTTCCTTTATTGAATTTTGCATTACCTTTTCCGATTTTTTGGCCTCCTCTCCCTTGTTATTTCTCGGATGACCCGGGAAAGTTCCCCTATTTAGATTTACTACGAGACATCACTTTTTAACCCCTTCTTCTGGTCTTGAAGTGATAGAAAAGGAGCCAAAAGGCTCCGCGGGTGCCAGACTCCGGCTTGATCGATCCCCATCCTCGTCGTGATGCGGGATCCATTCTCGGTATCCCACCTCTGTAAATAATCCCCTTCCTTCAATGAATCCCCATTCACCTATCTCAATTCTTTGACATCTATTCTGATCGTACCCCCCCCTCCCCCCTTTGATACTGTTCTTTTCTGAGGTCTTGCCATCCCTCCTATAAGATTAACTTTTAGGTTTTTACCTCACCCCTTGCTTTGATGTTGCAACCCAGCATTGAACGATCTGTTCCCGCATCCCCGGAAAGGACACCACGGCTATGAGGCCCTTTATCTTCATCTAGCTTTTTTTTACAAACTTCTTCACCCTCCTTTCCCAACGGAGCTCTAGCCGAGTCACAACTGTTAATCCCAGTTCCTTTTCTTTTAATTCATTGTTCCTTTTTGGGTTTCTCACCGGTTTTCCCCCCCAAATATTCCTTACTATCCGGCTCTTTATCTCGCCCTTCAGCCAGCTTTCTCCCGTGCCCCCCAAAGCTTAACTCGCACCGTTTTTCAGACGTGGCCCAACTACGTTTACCCCTAACTGGCGTACCCCTCTCATTATAGGTCATTTTTTGTGACCTTTTGCAGACCGAAGTGAAACCATGGCAACCCCCTCTTTTTCTCTTGTCTTTATCTCGCGACCGGCCCCTGATCCTGCAAAATAGTCCCTTGACTTGATATCTTTTTCTTTGCCCCCGGTTCCGCCCTACCGTTTATTTTCTACGACACGACCATCGCGACTAAATTTTTTCCCTTCCTCTCTTCTCCTTTTTTTGTAGCATGACTGGAAAAAGTTCTTCTTATTTTCTTTCCTAGACATAGCCTTCTGTGTCCCTTTTTTTTTTTGTTGGTTCCCCCTGAATAGATTCCCCAATGGAATTTCTCACTCCATTCGACACGTAAATTTGATGAGTCCCCCCTGAGAAAGAAAGGAGACAATCGACCTTGATGATGGATGCTTGAAGGGGTCCCCCTCGGTGCCCACCCACCATCCCTGATCCTTTTGTCGCTGTTTCCCCAAGTCTCAAATATAATTCGTAGTGTCCTGTTTCTTCTATTACGTTTTGGTCCTTTTCCCTCCTTTCGGTAATCTGCTTCTGAAACGAGCCGTTTTTTGACATTTAAGAATATTCCCCCCCCCCCCTTGTTCAAAAGTCCTTCTTTTCTTTTTCTTCAGACCAAGGAAATTTTATCCAGTGATCACTCTATATTCCCTTGCCTTCCGGGCGTTCATGCACTCAGGTTTTTTATTCATGATATAGGATTGAATCTAAGACGAGAACCTAGACCCCTCCCCCTTTGTTTTTGATTTGTCTCTCTTTTCTCCCCTTTAAGCAGAATGCTCTTCCGTCGGTTCCCACTCTTTTTATTGTCGCACCGTTCTGGCGTACAACCGCGCATTCCCTCTATCATCTACATTATCTTCGGTGTTTTTTACGTATCCACAATGCTCTCTCAGGTTCTTTCCTTTCTTTCGTGATGCGGAAGGTGAAAACAGACGACATCTCCTGCTCCTCATCATTGTTTTTCTTAAGACTCTTTACCTCCTTTTCGTGTCTCCACCGCGCTTATCCTGAGTTTTTTCTAGGTCCTCCTGGACCATAAATCCTTCCTTTCGACTCGCCACTACCTCCTCAAATCTTTTTTTTTGAACTTGCTCCTTTTCTCACGTAGCGGAACCCCATTTTTTCAGGCAAAACAAATTTGAATGAACATCACCCTCCCTCTCCCAAAAGGTGGTTGGTTTCTTATCCGGCGTTTCCAGTGGCTGCTTCTTCGGCTATGAGGCTTTCTTTTTTGTTGCCATAAAATGCAATTAGTTCTTTTCCTGGTATCCTTTCTAATTATCTATTTTTCATTCCCTTTTATCGTCCCCCCCAGCTTTCTCCAAGTTAGAATATTGCGGGGGGTGTTTTGGTTTGTTTGTGCGGGGACCAAATTCATAAAGGACGATGTCTTTCTTTGAATGATTCGAGTTTTTACCGTTTCTGAAGCGATCCCTTGCTATTTACTGATTCATGCCAGATGTAGTGACCCCTCCCGGATAGACCTGTGTTTATTTTCCCCTATTCTTCTCAAGTCGATTCCCTGCTCTTTGGGCTTTTCTCCCCCTTTCTGATTAAAGGGGATTCCTGGCTTGCCCTCCCCATTAGAACTCCTTCAGGGTAAGCTTTATATTGCTCCTTCCCCCCTCTCGCCGTTGAACCGTTTGATATTGCCTAAATTCCTTTTCCCCCAAGAGTACGACTCTTTTTACTTTCCTTCGTTAGCTGCCTCCTCCTTTAAGACCGGGGGGAGCTACTCTGTTTTCTTTCTGCACCATAGAAAAGATCCCTTTCCCCCAATGCAACGACGGGTCTCAAGCCCCTATAAGAGATTAAGGTCATTTTAGTCTTTTCTACTACTACTAGTTTTTTTCTCCCGAATCTTCTTTCGGATCTTCTGTCTTTACCCTTTCCTGGTCTTTTATTTAGGTCTGTTGCCCCCTACCAATTTACCCCATTCGGCTTCGATTAACAACTGATGTCAGTGCTCCCTTCCCCCCCTTTTATAGTCAGCCCCTAGCGGACCCTCTTTACTCCTGTTCGCCCCCCAACTATCTTGAATGCACCCCTTTCGATTCCCTTATTGGTCATACCAGCGTACCCAAAAAAAAAACTGGGTTTCATTTTCATGTTCCTTCCCCTGTATATCTGAAGGCGTTTACCGCACTAGGAATTTCAAGGGGAAGACCTAGGAGACGGTTTGACTCCCCCCACCATCTTACGTGGAGAAGTCAGGCCCCTTTTTCTCTCTGTTTCCCCTTCTTATCTGGCATTTTTTCTCCCCTCAACCGCTTATTTCCCCTTGGACTCTTACCTTCCATATACTCGTGCGGTCCTTCCGTTGATCTCTCCTTCAAATATTTCTTAACTTTCCCCCCTCCTTTAGACGAGGACACTTGTTAAAGATAATTTTTTCTTCCATTAGAGTATAGCCCTGCACTTTTTTTACTCCCTTTTTGACTTCCTTCCCCCGTATAATAAATACATCGGACACACTCCCTTCCATGGGATCTATACGACCCCCTTGTGGTTTGTATCTATTTTGCCGGATCCACGTTCCCCTGTTTTTCTCGAAAGTCTTTCTTCCTCGAAACTCTCCCAGCCCTTCATCTTGTCTACCTTCTTGAATGGTCGATAACTCACCTCTCTTATTCCGTTATATACCAGACGATCACCTGCTCAGTCTACTCCCCGACTCCCCTCTCCCCTTGTTAGTAGTGTCTCATCTTTTTCTCCTTGCTGATGCTGTTTTAGTTCATCTCTTTAGCAATCTTGTTTTCCCCTCACCCCGCCCCAAATAATGCATCACCCTTTTGGAATTTGAGCCAACGGAGGATTTTCCGGGTATACCAGCCCTTTTTCCGATACCAGGATAGGGCCATCGCGATTCTTTCTCATGTCCTTTTACGTAGCGACTTTCCTCTTCAGGAGCTGTCCCCTCCCCGGCAGCTTTCTATGAGTCAATATGAACGTGCGCCCTTCTTGTTATAAAATGTCCCCCCGCAGCACCGTCCTCTTTATTCCTTTCAATCACTGTCTCTTCCCATCATAAACATTCTTTTTCTCACAGTCCGTCGCAAGCTTTCTCGCAGCTAAAAACTAACCAACTGTTCGGTAATCCCTTCCTTTTCCTAAGACTTTTTTTTCTTTTTTGTTTGACATTCGTCTGAAAAGTCTCTTTAAAGGACTCTTTTTCCATCTTCCCCTTCCGCTCTTTTAGAATTGACCCAAGCTTTGACACCGCCCTTCTCCCCGTTTTTTCCCTGACCCTTCTCTCTCCCATTAAGTGGAAGTGAAGAAATTATCTGTAATTGTGTTTGGCACCTCGAAGACGCTTCCCACCCAAGGCCGCTTCCCCCCCCCATAGTCCCCTTTGAGACTCTTTAGCTTAGCGTTCTATTTCAGTTGAAACTCGCCCTAGTGACGATCACCTTTGCATCCTCCCCCTTCCAGGAACCCTTTCCTCAAGATATGCGACGAACCGATTCTTACAACCTATAGTCTTTCCCAGTTTGGATATCATATTTCCCTCCTCAGTTTTGTGAGATTTAGGAATTGAAAAGACAGTAGCTTTCTCGAGACACTTCCCCTTTTTTTTTCTTTTCCTTTCTTTTTTTTTTTTTTTTTTTTTTGTGTTTGTTTTTTTTTTTTTTTTTCTTTTTTTTTTTTTTTTTTTTTTTTGTTTTTTTTTTTTTTTTTTCTTTTTAAGGGGAAAACGTTGCCCCCCGTCGACTCCCAAGGGAATTCGTTACTTACTATGAACGTCCCCTTTCGCTCTCCGTTTCCGCGCAAAGAGACAATCGACTTATTTCCCTTTTGTGGTTCCTCCCGTCTCCTCTCTTCAATTTAACCTCCCTTTCCTTCTACAGGATGTTATGTCCGCAATCTACTCTGACTGAAACTTATGCTTTCTATTATCTTGTTCCCCGGGCCAACGCTGGACTTCGAGGAGATTTTCCCACCTAGGCTCCTCTTTTCACCCCTTATTACAAACCACAACCTATCCAATTGGAGTGACCCTCCGTTTTATTCACTTTATCATGCGAAGAGCGATTGCGCCTTTTTGTCGACTAAGGTATTCTTCCCTGTCGGATGAAAGTGTCCAACTCTTCCCATGAAGACGCAATTTTTCCCCCGTCCTTTTCCCTTGCTAACGCCGGTTGCCCTTTCATATTGCGCCTATTCTTTGCGGTACCCCATTTTTTCAGTCAAACGTCTCCTGCCCCCTTTCCTCATTGGAAGTCATCCCCCCCCCTTTTCATCTGACATTATCCCTTGCTTCTTGGGTTACTCTCCGACCCCAACCTGCCTCCTCCGTTGCGCTCGAAGTTACGTAGTTCCCTCTGGCGTGCTTTGACGGGACTTCTTTAACCCTCTTTTCTATTCCTCCTCCTTCCCCCCCCTCTAAGAGGCCTCATTTGGCATCTTCTTTCCTTTTGAAACCGCGCTGTTGCTGGTTTTTTTTTCTAGTTTGGGACAATTCTTCATAACTCTCAGCCGAATGGTGAGTTGATGCCCAAACCCCAAGTATTTTTCCCTCTCAACTGGACACGGGCTCCTTTGCCATCACCTTTTCCGATCCGGTCACAAAGCTCTTTCCGCAAACTCCACCCAGCCGCACCACCACCATTTGCTTTTTGCTTATACGGCCGTTCCCTTTTTTTTCGTGAATTGAGTGATGCTTCTTCTTTCCAGAATGAAATTAGTGATGTGTTTCGGCCTCCTTCAATTTCTTGGAAGATGTCCTTTAGTCCCCCTTCCCCCTTTATCCAGATTTCCGTATCGTCTTCCCCCCCTAACGTAACAAAGGTATTGGTCACGGCTCTCTCTCCCTGTAGGAAGAATTCCCATTCCCTTTCCTCTCTGCTCATTCCTTGAGCTGAACCCTGATAGACTTTGCCTCTGTTTTTTTTATTTCCTAATAAGTCTTTCTTTTCCCCCTTAAGCTCAGACAAGTTGTCCATTCCGACCGCCCTTTCTCCCCAATCCTGGTCACGATTTTTTTTTTGAATCTCTTTACGACATGTTGCTTTTTTTTTATGACTTTTCCGAAACGGCTCAAGGAATTGAGGTCTTCCCCTCCGATGATCCTGACGGTCGACTGCCTCATTGGTCTGTCCCAATAAAAAGTCCCACCCCTGACAAGGCTTTCTGTCAAGTATTACTTAAGAGATAAGAGCGCTCTAACCCCTTTTTTTTTGTCTTCCCCAGCCCATTTCTTTTCTTTGATCGCTTGCTTTCGACACGTTCCCGCTTCTTTCTTTCTCTTTTTTTATTCCATGAACCCTTTCGGATTTTCATGCAGTTCACCATTCCTGAAAGTGCCGACATATTGAATTCTCTCCCTTCCTGGATGTTGAATCTGGCCCCCGGGCAACCCTCCTATCGCGAGTTCCCCGTACCCCTTCGCGTACCTGAAGGAGTTCCTAGTTACTTCATGTTTCACCTTTACTAGTGAAAAATTTACCTTTCCCCTTTCCTCCTCTTTCCCCCGCGGTCTTCTGTGAAAATTCAAGTCCTTACCTTTCTCTTCTGTCCTTTCCCGGCAGTTCTTCAGTTTAGGTCCCTCTGATCTTTCATCCTTTCTTTAGAAGAACCTTCCCCCCCCCTCTCCTTTTTATTAAGTCAAGCCTTTGTCTCCCGTCGCAAGCCATCATTCTTCATAACCCTTCCCTTAGGACTCTTCCTGTAAACAATAAAAAATTATCCTTCTGACCCGCAATCACTACAAAACCTCCTCTCCCAAAATTTTCCCCCCCCGCATTCCACTCACTCCTTCTCCTTTGCAAACTTTTTTTTTGCCCTCTCTTTTCTTTTATCAGGATCACGGTTCATTTTTGAATTCTCGAAAAAATGTTTGATACTTTCGCTTATCCTCGTTAAGATTAGATTTTAACCCTTTCCCCATTGGTTACCCCACCTTCTTTCAGAGTTTGTTCCCTTCCTCCCAGCTTTCAACCAAACCAGTCATTCTCATTAACGACCTCGCCCCCAGCTAGCCTTTTAGGCTGATTTCTTTTTTTTTTCTGATAGTAGCAATCGTTCCCATTCCTTCAATCCGGGTTCCCCTCCTACACACGGCCCTCGTTAGTCGTCCCTGCTGCCTTTTGGTATTCTTTATTTCCAAGACCGGCCTTTGCCCATGATGATTCCCCCCTTTGAAGGCCATTTAGATGTCGCTTTTCTCTTCACGGATTGTTGTACCTCACCTTAAGGGTGATTAGCAACCGCCTGGTCCCCTGATCTGTTTCTCCGGCAAAATGTCCTGACAACGTGAACGACTCCTTTTTCGCGTCAAGTTAAAGCACTTGCAGTTCGAACACTGATCGACCTCCGGCCAGGTCATTTTTCCGCTGATCTTCGTCCTTTACCCCAAATGGAACTTTTCTGTGCGTACTCCCCTTCGTGTCTGGAAGTTTGGTCACCCCTTTTATCGAGAACGATAACTTTTCTCCTTCCCCTTCCCTTCAAATCTGGTCCCGTTACCCAATTTCATAGAATTTCTCCAAGTTTACCTTTCTCCACTTTTCTTAAAACCATTTAAAGGCCCCGGAATTATCTTCCCCAGTTTTGCATTCCCATACCTCCTTTTTCACCCCTGCAGAGGAAGCCCCGATCCCCTTCGATTGTATCTTTTATTACCGTCTTATCCCCATTCCGTTTAACCCCCTCTTTTCTCCAGTGGCCGACTTCCCCTTTGCCCTAAGTTTTTCCTCCCCTTAGATTTAGACGTTACCCTCCCCTCACAACCCCCTTATTCCCCTTCTCTCTTTTTCCCTTCCCCCCTCTGTTGAAATATGTAACTTTTTGAAAAAGACTTCGATTTGCTTTTCTTTTTTCAAGTAGCCACAGGTTCTTGCTTCCCTTTGGTCAACGGCCCTCTTCCAAGGTTAACACCTCTTATTTCGATTGCACGTCTTTAGATTCACTTTTGACGAAGATACATCAAAACGGTGATCTGATATGAGGTGGTTCCTTTTCATGAGTCCCTCTTCCCCCCCCAATCTTTTTTCCCCCTATAAGTTCGGTTACCCGCTTTTTTTTTTGAATGTCCCAGCTGGACTTACCGGTTCTGACAATTTTTATCTCTGGTTAAAATTTCGAGGGAACTTCCCCTCTTTTCCCCCCCTCAGGGTTCTCTTTGATTCCGTCTTTAAACCGGTGACCCCCCCCCCCCCCCTGTCATCGTTTTCGTTTCCCACCCAACTTTGGATACCCTTTACCTCTCGAATCTCTCCGCGGGGTTTCCGGGGGTAGATTCCGACCTTCTATTAGTTTCGGTTTGCCAATCTTTACAAATATTACGGCCTCTCTTGCACTTCATTTTACTTACCCTCTGACAAAGAGGTTCGCCGTTCAATTGTCCATCTCCCCCCTGCGGTTCCCTTCTTACCCCGGACGTTCAGCGATCCTGTACACTTTCCCCCTGCTCTTCTCTGAACTTTCCCCTCTTTTTTCCTTTTTGGACCCCTCTAGCCCAATTCCTCTCTGTTGCGCAGTCCTTTTTGCTGCTTGATTGCTTTTCGGCTTTTGGTTTCAGAGGGACCTGGCCACGCTTTCTGACATCATACCGATGGTGCCCACTTTTGTCCCTCCAAGACTCCTTTTTTGCTTTTGTCTGGCCCCCTCCTCTTGCGTCATTTTTTTCCTCTTTTTCTCCAATGAACATACCCCTTCAAGTTTCGGTTGATTGATGTATCCCCCAATTCCCCGATGCAAATAAATTAGTGATTTCCGGGTCCAGTCCCCCCCTTCCAGCAAAGGAAAACCTAATTTTCCCCCTTCAACTCCCCCGCAACACCCCACTTTCTTTTTTTGCCGGCGCCTTTTCCTGTGTCTGTAATTGATGAGCGCGTTTGAAAATTTATTGTTCGTCTCCCTAAGTCTCCTCTTTTGGATCAACAAGATTCCGTCCCCCCCGCCCTTTATTCCTCCCCTCTTTTGCAACCATTCTTTACCCCTACTTGAACCACTAGTAATCCCCTGGAGTCTGGCCCTCGATTTCCTGATATATGAATGATAACCCTTGCTGAACTTCCCCCCCTCTAGCTATTATCGACTACTCTTTTTTAGTTCTTAAGACCGTTTTCTTCTCCCCTTCCCCTGAGGCGTCTTCGATAGGGCACCCTTTCCTCCCAAAAGGAACTCCTCAGTCATCTGCTTTTCCTCAATCGCCTGACCCCTTCACTGGTTTTTTTTTATCTGCGTACACGATTCCACAGCGGTACTCTGTGCTGACCGAGTCAAGCGGCGGCTATCCTGCATCTAATGACCCTTATATCCTTCCTTCCAGGGTGTATTTCCCTTTCCCTAATTTCCGACAAAAGCTTCCTTCTTCTCCAACGACAGGTTCCCCCCCCACCCTCCTACGCCTTTCCGTTTTCGCGCTTTCTTTTCTCCCCCTCGTGTTCGAGAGATCCGCCAGCCCGGATATTTGTCTTTTCTCCCCTTTGGCTTTATAGAATTAGATTCCTCTTTTTTCAGACCCCCCCATTCGTTCCCGATTCCCGTTCCCCTCTTCTGGAAGTGCTCGACCTAGCCCTCTTGAATCTTAATTGCACTTCTGTGCCACTGTTTCGGACCCTCCTTCCCCCTTGAACTACAACTGTTTTCTCTCGCTCCGTATCATATCAGCGTACCCTGAAGTGTTCTCCTTTGTTTCTCTTTCTCCCTGGTATCTTTAGGTCTTCCCTCCCAGTCTGTCAAAAGCTGTCAATCTTTGACTAAATAAAAATTATGACTTCCCAGTATAGAGTTCTTTTCTCCCTTGCATGTTCTCATTCTCCCTTGTCGATCCGCTTAGATACAGGTCTTATTCCCGTCCACTTACTCGTACTGGATCAGTCCCCCTTTCTCATTTATGTAGGACGCCCCTTATCGTGTACCTTCCCTTCCATAATTAGAATTATAGTCCCTCCCCACAATTACTTTCATATTCAAAAAAACTCAGCTACCTCTCAATTCCCCGTCAACATGGAAACTCCCTTCTCTTTCCCCCTTCACAATGGTGTTAGAGGTACTTTTTTCCTTGCCTTTTTCCTTGATCAAACTCTCCGGCTCGCCCTCCTTTTTTCTACTTCTCGAGCCAGATTTCACTTTCTTACTACCTTCGAAATTGAATTCCCATTACGCAGCTTCTTCTCCCGAAGCCCTCCAACCTGGTTTCCCCCCTCTCGGTTTAAAAAGAATCTTCAACCTTTGAGATTTATTATTTTTCGTTCCTGAGAGGCTGATACGGTAGACTGTTCCCAGTCCAATCACGCCAAAAACTCTGTCCTCCCCTATGCTCCTGGTCCTAGTATCGTACACCCCAGTCGGCCTCTTTCTAATGTCAGAGGATCTTCCCCAGGACTCCCCTCTTACGTTTCGCTACCGAGAAGAACTTTGGCTATTGAACTCCAGCCTGATCGTTTTCCCCCTTTCAAAAGGGAAAGTGAGGTGGGTCCAGTTCCCCGTCATTTATTCCTTACCGGCATGGCTGCCTTTTCCTAACCTCGTTCATCGACCCCTCCGCCGGTACTCTCTCTTCCTCCCCCTTTGCAAACTTTTACTCCCCACGTTTTTTTTCTCCCCAATAGCTACGGCATGAGTTTTGTTGGTTGGTCAGGTTTGCCATTGACCCCTTCCCGTTCCGGTTCTTTTCGTCTTTAATCCCTTCTTTCTGGGGACCCCCCCTTACTCTCACCGTCTTTTTTTTCATTTTAAAAGTCGCCTATTTCGGTCAACCCATTTTTACTGGTTATAGTAGTTAAAGTTCTTTTTCTTTTTCCAAGAGAAGTGAACCAACCCCGGCATCGGCAGCAATCCCCTCTTCTATTTCTCTCCACTTTCTCTCGCTCACGGCAAATCGATCAATCCTTTTGCCCTCCCCATTCTCGAATTCTTTGTCAGTACCTCCCAGGGCCCTCGACGCAAGAACATCCTCCTATATCTCTTTCCCCCC
>Ga0179591_1369663_pt1 | contig 19368 bp, 18 predicted proteins | sample CZOMad2_1_08_16f_FD_182891 | JGI IMG/M metagenome (GOLD analysis project Ga0179591, IMG submission 182891) | Vadose zone soil fungal communities from Angelo Coast Range Reserve, California, USA - CZOMad2_1_08_16fungal (PacBio error correction) | ecosystem: Environmental > Terrestrial > Soil >... | reverse complement strand
AGCTTCTGTTTTCTCGGCTATTGATTTTTTTCCTTTGTGTCTCGGGTCCCCGTCAGGGCAACCCCGGTTTCTTCTTCTACGGTTTTGTTGTTAATCTTTCTTACCAAAACGAAATGTCCCTGATGCCTCCAGCAGTATCGAGGCAGTTTGATGGGGTCCCACACTCCTCTATATCACGGACCGTTCCATGGCCAGGTCATGTCATCCTGATGGAGTTTTTCTCCTCATTATACTCCCATACTCTTGGGTTTTTCTACCGAGCTTCTTCCAAACCTTCGTAGCAGGGCTACTCCGCTCAAACCATAGGTCCCACACCCTTCCCACAGGTAGCGCATTTATTTTCGTTGTCTAAATCTTTTTTTTCATCCCTCCAGGGTTTTCCCCCCCCTTTCCTTGCGAGTACCAGTTTCCCTCCGGAGCATAGTAGATCCGGGTCCCACTCCTTTGGCCTGCTCGGGTTCCAATTGACCATTCTATCTGTTTCTCCATTTGCCACTGATCCAAAAAAATAGTTTATCACCCCTTGTTTGTTCATCCCCCCCCCCCTCCCCCCCAAGCGTTACAGAATCTCGCTGTTCCATTTGTCAACAAGTTACACACATACTTTGGCTCTCAAGATTGTGCCTGGCCAACTTGTTTTCTCCTTTAGTATCACTGGTCCACTTCTCAATGGACTATACTTACTTATACTTCATTCTTTCATGTTCTAGTGTCTTCTTCCCATTTGTCCTATAACCCACTTGATTCAACTTTTAGCGCCCCAGTACAGCATTGTGTTGCCTCCCACCCCCCAAACATCCCAGTATATACACGCTTTCCCCACACCCCCCCAAACTTGAAACCTTTCCCCTCAGACCTGGGACTTGGATAGAACATCCTCCACCTTGGACTGTTCTGCATAGAATACTCAGACACTTTCTCCCCCTCTCTCGGTTTTCTTTTATTGATTAAGCTCCTTACCCCCCCTTTTCATTATGTTTTTTTACCACATTTTACAAATTAAATCACCTTTGCTCACGTTCCTCTTTGTCTCCACAGCCTTCGAGTTTTCCCAACACTGGGTCTACTCCAGTTCCCCCAGACATTTGCCTGATTTTTTTTAATAAATTGGAAAGCCCCTGTTTTCAAATCAGCCCTTGGGACCTTCCCCTTTCCCCCCAAACCTTGTCACTCACAAGAACCTTGTCCGTACTTTAGCCCATCTTCTGTTTTATGGACTATCTTCCCCATTTACGTATCATACAATTTCTGTGTAGACATTTCTGTCGGAGTCCTTTCCTTTTAATCCCTTGTAGTCTTTTCGCTCCTCAATTCGTGAAAGATAGTTCTACCTCTCTATCTATATCCCTCTCAACCCCCGTGGTTCCTTCAGCGTTTCCTCATTCCATATGCGTCTAGAATCACTCCTCTTTTGTGCTTTCATGGACTTATCTTTCCCCATTCATTTCTTGTCCGTTTTATTATGGTAGCCTGTGCCACATTTCCCAGATCTCCCTTTCCGGTCCACTCGAGCTCAAAATCCCCTTAGAAATCCTGAGATCTTTCGCATTTTTCCACCCATTCCACAAAGCACGAATCTCATAATCTTCCCCCCACAATTTCTTGATTTTTCCTTTCAACCACCATTACCCCGGTCCGTCTTTTAATCCTTCTTTCAACTGTGCTTCAACTTTCCGTTCTTCCCCTCCACTCATGTTCCAGCACACCCATGACGGTCAGAAGACTTCCCTCCTTTACGTATTCTCCGCGGTCGCAATTAACGGACCCACCACGTCTATCTAATCCGTTCACTCCCTCCCACTTTCCCCTCTCTTCCCCATATTTTATACAAAGTTACTCATCCTTCCCGTTCACCCCAAAAACCCAAACTGGTGGTCTACATTCCAAAATGCGCCTCGGATCTATTGTGCAGCGCCCCGTTAATCCTCCCTTACCCCTACTTCTGCCTCACAAACACCCCTTTTGCCCTTTTTGTTCGACCTAGCCCTCGCGGTCCAGAATCTCCCCACACAAGAATTCGTTCTGACTCGATATCCAGAATCTTTTAAAACCTCGTAGATTCCGCCGCCCTCATTCCCCCCCCCCCCAAATTGTGCCCTTTCCTTGGTCAACCCTCCCATGTTTGATTCGCCGACTTCCGATCCGCATTTTTTCCCTTTTCCCCTTTCACGTTATCCAACTCAATCCTTCTCTTTCGGACACACCAACACTTCAGTCTGGTGGCGTTCCCGCCGCCTCTCTCGACTGCCATACGAGTTGGTTCAAGGCTTTCTTTTTTCCCTTCCTTTTGTTTTTTTTCCGAGAGATATCATTCCCCCTCACTTCTTTTGGGTCCTGACTTTCTTGGGGGTTGTTGTTTTAACCTTTCTGCCTTTGTTTTTTGCTGCAACTCCCCCTAATTAGGATTGGAGTTTTCCTCCTAGTTGTTTTTCCATGCTTTTGGACTTTTCTGGCCTGTTCTCCGGTGACTGAGGGGTAACTTTCGCCACCTGCACGTTCCCATTGTTACGAGGGTGTTAACGCTCGGAGAGAGGTCTAAAGCGAGTTGTTCCCCAAGCGTGGCGAGAGGCTGACTTTCTGACGGCTCTGTTGTTTTTCAGTTGTTTATTCTTCCCCCCTCTGGGGACTTAAAAGGGCACTCTGCGTTTGGGTTTGCTGCATAGACCCTCCCCCTGAGTGTCCTTGTATTCTGGCCCTTCCAGTTTTTTCCCCGCACATCCTCTTTTTCATCCGCCGTCCCCTTATTCCCCAATGTCCAAAGCCCGCGGTTTTTTTTCTCCACAAGTCAGGAGCTTTTATCTGTTATTTTTTCCCTCCGTGCTGTATCTCCGTGGATCAATTTATTTTTTGGTGATGGTCTCCCGCGGGATCTTCCTTCGTAACCGTTCATCTTTTTTGCTGCAGAAAACGAGATCGGTACTCCACTTCTTTCACGCCACCTTGGGACGCGTGATCATCTTCTGCATTCTTTTTAAACGGACCCCCTCAGCAAGGGTTTTAGTTAATGAGTGAGCTATTCTTTCTTTGTGATATGTTTGTTGTCCCCTCTTCTTAATATCTCCTTTAGGTTGTTTGTTTGCATTCTACCGGGATAGGATCATTTTGTAAGTGGTAGCACTTTTCCCAATAATCTGGGTGAAGATGAGAGGTTCATTACAGTGAAATCACAGCCACCCCTCGATTCTTTCAGCGTATGTTGAAGGGCTTTAAATGAGTCGAGGCCTTTTTCGTTCTAGATTTTCCTTTCAAGCTGCTGATATCTCAGTTTTTCCATTTTTTCCCAAGTTTGATGAGAGATACAGTAGAAGCCCCCCAATGGCTGTACACTCCCCAGTTGGTCTTCCAATGTTACAAAACTGCCATTTACGGTCATCCCTTCAGATCCTTCTCACCGGTACAGGTTCTTGATTGGCTGTCTTTCTTTGAAGAGGGGGTGGTAGTTCAAGGCCCCAACAAGGTTTTTTCTTTGGTTGGGAGTCGGGGCTCCCACCTTCGTTTACCCTACTCCCAGTGTGATTTTGGCCTTGCTCTGCTTACCCAAGTTGGACACCGTCTTGCTGCTCTGTGGCTGTGAACTTCACACCTTCTCGTCGTTCCAAAAGGTTCAAGCTCTTTTTTGTCCTTTTGACTTGGGTTTCGCAGTGGGTAAATTTTTAAGTTACCTTGTGCAGGGAGCCGTCTCCAGGAAGGAGTCCTAATAGTGAGTGAAGAAGTGTCTGTTAGTCTTTCTTCCCCCGCTCACAGGTTCGGTGGTCCGTTTATATACATCCCGGTCTTTTTTTCCTTCTGTCCTATCTTTAGTTGTGGACGGTTTGGGGCCCGACGCTATTGTGATTGGTTCTTTGTTTTGTTCACATTATGATCCCCCCCAATGTTTCTTAATTTGCTTTCTAGTAACCTTGGTGATCTCTTGTACCTTCTCTTTTACAAGCCTCCCATTCCCCCCATTTAAGACTCCCCGTATCAACCTCTTTCCAGTAACAATTGTCAATTATAGCATTGTGTTAGTTTTGTTCCCTTTTATTTTCTCTAAGTCGTTTCCCTTACTTTTGTCGTGCCCAAATTTTGATTTTTTGAGCCACTTGCACGGTATTCTTTGGGTCCCCATTTCAGTCTACCTCAGAGGCAAGAGGACATGCTCTTGTTTTCCCCTTTGACGTGCTGAAAACCTAGGTCTCCAGATAAGATACCTCTTTGTTTTGGATCCCAGTTTCCCTATCCTGGTTTATATGCTTACCTTCCCCCCCCCTTTTTGCTGACCATTTTTTCTTCCATGTGGTGGTGTGGCCTCAGTGGTCCCCCGTCCCCTTAGTTTGCCAAGAGTTGACAACATTTTCTTACCCTTGTCCCTACAAAATTTTGGTTTGAACTTTTTTTTTTTACGTGTTTGAAGTTGTTTTTGCTCTGCCCTTGTGTGAAATAACTTTTCCCTCCCCAAGTACCTTTTTCTGGAGTATTGTCAACTCCCTCCATTTCTTTCCTTCAGGTTTTTAATAACGGTAACTCTGGAGGTCCTTGGAAGCCCTCTTCTTTTCTTTTTTTTGCAGTTTTTCCACCCCTACTTCCTCGCGATTATATACACCCTACTTTTTGTATGACTGATATGTAGTTGTGTTTTGGTGCATACACCCCATTTGTATATACGCCAGCCCCTATTTCTTTCCGAGACACTCTCACCTTTTAATATCTACTTCCCCCAAGATACTCGTCTTTTTTTTCCATCCTGAACGTTTTTTTTGTTTTTGTATTTTCTGGTAGATTATGGAGTGACCTCTTTTTCTTGTTGAGGTGTCACATAGTGCCCTACTGGCTTTCCATCTTTTTTGGGGTTGTAAACCCCCCCCCCACTCTGACTTTCCCCTATAAGTTTCGTAATCGTGAATTTCCTGGCACCCTAGCGTCTCCCCCTGACCTGAAGTTAATTTTCATTTCAGGCTCCGGTTGGGATTAGGTTACCTTACCTCCTCCGTATTGCCTTTATAGTTACTCTACCCCAACGCCTATCAGTTCCCTTCACCTTTTTGTATCCCCCCTTTCCCAAACCCTCTTCCCCCCCTGGGCTTTTTACTCATTATTTCTTCCGTTTTTTATCTCTTTGTTTTTATAACACAGGCTGGTTCCCCAACCTGGCCCCCTTTTCTATCCCGACTTCCCCCCAAGGACTCCACCCCCCAGATTTTCCTGTAGACTTGCTAGTTAAGTAAGTCCCCGATTTCCCTTACAGTCCCCCATGGACGCCCCTCAGCCCAAATAAGTTTCTTATGCTGGTCCACCCTAGGGTGGCTTCCCCCACCCCCCACCTCATTTCTCTGCCGTAGGATCTCCTGACGCCTTTGTCACCCACGAACAAACATGAAAGGCTTTTTCAATTCCAGATTGTTGCCCGGCCCCCATTTTATCTTCTGATAAAGGGCATTTGCTTCCCCTTTGGAAGTATACTGCCTCAGTCTTTCTTTTTTGGTATTTCTGTTTTTCCCTTACCCAGATCTAAACCTGCTTCCCTCCCATGAGGACACCCCTTACCTATTGCCCCAATCTGCGCGAAGGTTCCCAAACATCAGCTCATTTTAATGTTTTTTTTCCCCCCACCATTTACCCACCCCCCACCTTTCTCCCCAATCCAAGATACCCCCCTTTGCACTGCTATTAAATCATTCCCCCACTGGTTTAGTGTTGGGCTTAAATCCTTTACAGACACTTCCTTTCCCTTTCTTTTTTGCAAATTTCCCTACTTTTCATTGATGACCGAGACACCTTGTAATTTTAGCGTGTTCCCCCCTGCGAGAACCCACCGTACAAGAAGTTCACATTTTCTCTCTAGGTCCCCCCTGCCTTACCTTTTTTCTAGGTTTCCCACTTGGGTTCATCTCCCCGCCACAAATAACCCCACGGCCATATTGTCATGAAGCCTTTCTTACACCAATCCCTTTCTCCCCTACCCACCATAAAATTCCCCGCGCCCTCCATCCAACTCCTCCGTTTCTAGCTATCAGGTGAATGTATTGAGCTAGGACCCTTCCCCTACTGTTTTCCGTCCTGTTGCCGTTCTTGCTCTCTCCCCTCTCATCCCCCTTTGATCAGGAGCTACATCCATCTTTTCCCATCGATTCACCTCCTAAGATTTCCCCCCACAATTTGCCTTTTTCTTTAAGATGCAAAAATTCTGCGCTCGAATCACCCCCTTTTTTGTGTTTTCCCCTTAATTTTTTTTTCACCTCTACAAATCACTTCTTCAGCCTGGTTCCCGTGCCCCATGAACATGATTCACCTTTTAAGAATGCCCTTTTCAGAATGACACCACGATCCTCCCAATACAAATTTGGAATCATGCTGAGGAGATCTTTCCCCCCACAAGATCTTCTCATATCTCATCCCCCCCTTTCGCACCCTGGATGAGTTTTAGATTTTTAAACCCCATCCCCCGCGCCAAGTTACTCACTTTACCCAGTGCTTCCTAAGGGTTCCTTTACCCCTCATTTCTTTGCCAGCCCAAAGTTGAACCTCTTTTCACGCAAGGGCCCGGTTGAAGCCATAAGACTACCAAACCTAATCTAAAGAAGGGCTGCAATCTCCTCATCAGTCACATCTTTTTTGCACCCCATTCAAGCTATTGAAGATCCTCAGCTCAACCACTGCCGGCTTTTCTTCGTTGCCCATGCCAAAGGACTCGCCCGAAGACCTCCGCGCCGGGGTGCGTTCAGTCCCTTGAACCATTTTGAAGATTTGTAAGCAACAAACACCAAGCAACGGGGCCGCCCCTGGTGGATAAGATATGGCGGGCTTTACCAGTCTCCCGGTTTCACCCCAACATCTTGTTCAGCGTAATACTGATCAGACCTTCTTGAAAACAGTAGATTCTTCCATTCACTCCCGAGACAGAGGGCTTGACCATGGACGTTTTGGAGACCCCAAGTCCCCCCATCATTGCCTCCATGATAGAAATTTCCCCAGCGCCCATACCCTTTTTCTTTCCAAAGTGATCACCCAATTCTGTGCTCAAACAGGCAGGGGTTTGGACGTCAGCCCTGCCTTCGTCCCTTTTTTTTTGCCAAATCGAATTACGAGTGAATGAATTTCTTCTTTTTTCCTCCTCCTTTTGTTTTTGTTTTTGATCTGCTAATTCACCTAACTCATCTCTTTTGATGCTTTGGTCCCCCCCCTTTTTCCCCCCCTTTGTGTTTGTGCTGCAGACCTAGAGTATCTGTTTCCTCCCCAGTTCTTTACTTTTTTGACCTCCATAGGCCGTGCTATCCGTGGCTCCCTTTGGAATTGTTTCCCGAGTCACACCCTTCCACATTGTTTAAGTCCGGTGATTTATCTCTTGTTTATGAGTGTTTCCTGTGCTGTCTATCTCAGTGATCCTCCGGTCCCTTGATCGGTGCGTTTTTTGATCCTGCGTGGAGGGTACCCGGCCCCTTTGTTTTTTCGTGCGCTCCCGCAGAAATCCTTTATATGTGTATCGGGCCTTTCACCGTTGAAAGCCCCCCTGGCCAGTTGCTTCAGCCCCGGCTTTTCTCCCCTTTTTCTTGGTCTTAACTACCCCATTTTCTTTAAGGTTGAGCCCTTTTCATGAGTCGATTTTCCTCTCTTTCCCCAACTCATGTTGCTGATATCTCAGTTATTCTGAACGGATTTCTTGTGTTCTTTCTTTCTCGTTCTTTCCTAAGGCCGGTACAGTTCTGCCTTTTTCTTTGTTGCCGCACTTTTTGGGAATCCAACCGTACCCTTGAAACCAGTTTTAGTGATTCTTCTCTTTTGTGTGCTCATTTCTTTTTGGAACAACTACGCCCCCTTTGTTTTTATTTAATAGTCTTCTTTTCGACTCTTTGGTTCTTATGTTTAAGATTTTGCTAATAATTTTTTTTTTTTCTGATTGGCGGAGCTTGGTGTCCCTTTTGCTGGCTTCCAGCGGATAGGACCTTTGTAAGTGTGAACCGTTACATATCTGTGCTGCCCAGGCTTCCCCTTTTTTTTTATATGTGGGAATAACTTCGTGACCCCAAATCTGTTTTCTCTCCCGTAGCTTGCTTTTTCAACTGAGCTTTGTAAGACAGTCCATTGCTTTAGAAAGAGGCGATGTTACCTTTCTCCCTATGTTTTCCCCTATGTTTATCTCGCTTCCAACCCCAGATTTCTTCTCTTGTACTCTTACCTTTATACAGACAGGTACACCCTAAATTGTGGGATTAGTGGCCTGGATCCGGTCCCATACATTCACCTGATTCTTTTTTCTCCCTCCTTTGGTGATTTCTTTTTGGGTGGCCCCCCCCTTTTTCATATTTTTGTCCCTTCCCTTCAAAGGCTTTTCGTTTTTTTCGGTATTTGCATTATGCTTGAAACCATACCAAGTTTCCTTGTGATTTGAGCCCCAATGTTGGCCCAACCATTCTTTGCTGTCAGTTTCAGGTCTTCCAGGTCACAGTAGAGATCCCAAGCCTGCCGGTTGGACCCCTTTGGGAGTGGTATTATCGACATGTGTGTTTTAAAACACTCACGTCAAGGTGGTCAATTGAGTAGTCATCCACTTTTTCGTCTCCCTTTGCTTGATAGTCCCTCCCAGGGGTCTATATGTAAAGTGAAACATCCTCCCTAGAAATTGTCTTACGTTCCGTTTATCTTCCCCTGTCTGTTAGCTGTTTATGGGGTCCCTAGAGGGATTTTCTTTCGATTACGGTTGTGAGGGTTGTCCTTCCGAGATTGTTGTTCCATGCTGTAATGGTTTCAAGATTTCTTTCCACCGTTGCAATGGGCATTCTTTTTTTTCAAGTTCATTTTCCCTTGTTTCGAGTCAAAAGGAAACGAGATGCAAATGCCGAATTCAGTCTCTTTTCCACCTCCCATGTCCCCCCACGTTGGCCGGAGTGTCCCCCCCCCCTTTTTTCCCTTATGCTTAGGCCACCTCGTGTCCCCCCCTTCACCCTTGATTTTCGGAATTGGTGTTACCCCATGGGGTCCGGCTCCCCACTTTTTTAGTTTACCCTCTTAATCGTGGTGGGGAAGGAAAGTTTGTCTGCCCACAACCAAGGGTGATCAGCACCCTATACCCAATGCCTGATCAGTCTAGGTTATCTAAAGTCAGCTGGCCCTTCCCTTCCTATGCTGCTGTGCTTTCGGTTTTTTTTTATATTCATTGCTAGGGTTTTCACACTTAATTGGTCCTGCCCTTTTTGTGCAAGTCAATTTTTCCTCCCAAAAGTGTTATGCACTCTCTGTCCATCTTTTCTGTTACTAATTTTTTTGACTTTTGCTTCCGCTATTTCTTGCCCTTTACGGCTTTTTTCTAATATATGGATTAATACGACCCACGGTTCTGTTGTTGCAAAAACCCCCAATGAGATGCTCTCATGGTCCTACTCACACTCCCCTGGTCCCCTTGATTACCTGTAACTCCCATGGAATTCACTTGGAAGTTGATGACTGATTTTTCTTTTGACCCATCAACCTTTGCGTTAATCCACAACTTCTTAATCCCTTCATTGTAGGGGTTGTAAGATGATTCCCAACGCCCCCCCCCGAGGCTCCCTATGATGTGCACGGACTTATCCCAAACTCCTAGTACCTCATTATCTAGAACCCCCCCCTTCTCTCTCCCCTCGTTTTGTTTTTTTCTTTCACTGGTTTTATTTAGATAATACCTTTTTATTCCTGGATGAGATCTTTTCTCATTCCTACTGCTTTTGTTGGTGGGGTTGGTAATCGTCCTTACCACTGTCAGCCTTCCCAGTTTTTAATTTGTTCTGGGTGGAGGGTTTTTCCCCATTCATTCGTCTTCCCAGGGGTCCTTCCATGGCGTTTTAGGTCCGTACCCTTCCAGGAGGTGTGTGCGTCGGTTCCCCCTGGATACCCCCTATCGGATGTCCTTTTTTTTATCTAGTCCCCCCTCTGATCTTACACAGCTTTTGGCCCCCCCTCCCCCTCGTAAAGCAAACCCCCCCTTCCCCCCCCCCCCTTCTCACAGTATTTCCCATTCTTAATAGGCGTGAGTAACCTCCTTTTACCCCACAGGTCTTTTTTCACAAACCCCTCTTTGGTTCCAGCAAATTCAATAAGAGCACCTTCTCCCATTCTAACCCCCAGCTTTCCATCACTTTAGTTCAGACTCCCTTTTAATTTCTGCCTTTTTTTCCCCCGGAGAGTCCAACCAGTCCGGGGGGTGGGTTGTGGTTTGGGGAGGCACCCCCTAGGCCAAGCCATCCATGATGAGATTTTTCTTACCCACGGGGGGCTCTCTTTTCCCCACCACGCTAGGGCTTTGTCCTCTAGGAATAGACCTTGGGCTCCCCAGAAACCGACACAGGACGGGTGGTAACTTTGGGTGCAGGGCCCCCTTGGCGACTGAGCAAATCCCGGAGGTCCACTTCCTGTCCTCCCGTTTTCCGGCAGTTTGGAGAGACGTCCCCCGGTCGATGGGGCTTCGGAGTGGGACCCTCCCATTGAAATCCGACCTCTCCACAATGTGCACTAAGACGAACACGATCACGTGTCCCCCATAATCTACCCACTCTTAAAGTTCTTCGAAACCTGGTCATGCATGGTCGAAAGACTTCGCGACCCCAATCTACCCTCCCCTATTTAAACGCCCGCTTACTTACAAGGGGGTCCAATCTTACCCCTAAATATCCGTGTTGCACGCACTACTTTCCCAACCCGGTTCCCTCAGCACTCCGACGCTACTACACGAATGCCCACAATTTCCCCCAGCAGCCCCAGATGTCCTATTTCCCAATTGGATATTTCACAATGTTCCCCACTCCGGGTCCGTATTGTGCTTGTTCACCCTTAGTTTCAAGCGTTCCCCATGGTATTTGGGCCTTTTCTCTTTCTAATTGCCCAGCACGACTCTCTTGTTGGATGCCAATCTCGTTGACTACCCTTGCATCGTTGAGGTTCAGGAGGTTCTTAGGCCCCTGCAACCGGTCCCGTTTGCCCCCCAACCGCTCGATACCAAGAAATAACCTTGTGTCACCTGAGCGAGATTTTTGGTGACTCTAGTAACGCTTCGTAATCCCCCTTTTTTTGCCAACTTGTGTATATTTTGGCCCCCCCCCAAACGTCCCTGGTCTATAGGTTTTTACCGCCCGTGTGCCTTTATCCCGAGGACGAACCACCCTTCAGCCCTGGCGTCCCCAGCGGAACCCTCTGTGCCCCCCATCCTACATGAAAAGAACCCTTATGATGTTCTCCAGCACCATGGACTTCTCTGAGATGGACCTGCCTGTCCAATGTAGGGTGTAAGCCTGTTTTCCATTTACCTGTTTGGCTCTCTACAAGACTCCAAGGTTCATTCCTTCTCTTATTCCAGCACATTCTTTTTGTTACTCGCTAACATGATTGAATCCTTCCTGAGTTGCTCAACCAAAGGATGTTTTTTTAACGCCAGTAACAAGCCGTTCTAGCCCCTCTTGTGCCTTTCCCTGTAAGTTATTACCACAATCATTTTCCTTTCCCAACCATCTCTTTCGCAACTGTGGCCACATGCCCCTTAAGTCTTGGTCCGTATCCGTACACCCCATCTCCCCTTCCCTTTAGCAAACTTGAGGATATGGCACCTCTTGCCTACCAGTTTATCCTCTCTCACTCTTCGTACACCCAATGGTTTTTCCCCCCCCCCCCCTTTTTCCCCATTGCGCCACGGATCTGCACTCTTCTCCAAAAGGGTCTTTTTGTTCCCCCCAATGAAGTTCTCCCAGATACAAAGAAGGTATTTCTAAACCCCAAAGACAAGTCGAACTGTCCCGCCCTACGAATTCCCTTCTTTATTCCAAGACTGAACGGACCCCCAAGATCACCTACCTCCTCCCTGAACTCATAATAATCCCGCCCACAGCGGTACCCCCTCCTCTCACTCAGATTCCCTCCCTTCCAACCCCCCAATGTCATTGTACTTTCCCCCCCCTGTCGCCTTGGTCTCTCTACTTTGGGCTTCAACTAGTCATTCCCCTATCAATTTCACTCTTGCAGCAACCCACGCAAACTTTGTCGCGTGTACGACTCCCACTCTGTTGGAGATTTACCGACCGACCCCAAGCATATCAACCTTTCAACATCAGACTTTTTGCACCTTCTTTGAAAACCTATGTATGCTTACGACCTCTCTCCCCTCTTCTTCACAAATTTTTCTTGATGTGGACCCAATTCAACCTGCGCCTCGATCCCTCTCCGCGCCTTTTGTGCTTCCCACTTCTTCCACCATCCCCCCCCCCTCTCTTTTCTTTCCTCACCCCAAAACAGGCATCTTTTTTGGAATTTAGCAGACGTCCTGAGGAAAAGAATAGATTTTAGGGAAGGCAATCTTTCTCCCAATAATCCGTTGTTTGTGTTCAGAGATTCTTCCCGAAATGTTTCTGCGTAGGGTTTTGTCCTTTCGCATTGGTCGGATGCTCCAATTTTTAGTTTTTTTGTGCTGCCGCAAGAGATGTTTTCTTGTTCGTCAGAAAGGGTCCGGTACCTGCCCAATGTTAGTCTTCTTCTTCCTTTGCATTTGATAAATGAGCCCCCCCCCTCCCTTCCATGGTTAGACAGTTTCGTCGTTCGGCCTCATAGGGGTTCCCATGCTCTATTTTCAGGAGGCTGATCTTCTTTTTTCTTTCGTGATTTTGACCTTCGCGGCTTTCGATATAAGCGTCAACTTCGCGTTTTCTCAAGTCACCCTGACTCAGTCCCTCGCTTTTGATTTTCGTTTAAGTCGTCCGCCCCATCTCTTCTCTTCTTGTGGCCTAAGTCACCTTGGAAGGGTAACCTTCGCCACTAATGATTTGGGGCTCACTGCTTTGTCTTCTTTCTTCTTGTAGACTTCAGTCTTGATTCTCTTGATTTTCTGTTCATTTAGTCTTCTCTTTTTTTTCCCTTTGATGGGGCAACGCGTTATTAAGTTCGTTCAATGATTGCCAGTTGCCCTTTGTATTGTTTCTGACATCTTCTTTATTTTTTCTACCTTCAATTTTTAACCCCGGTGAGTGAATTCTATCCCTTTTTTAGCTTGCATGTGTTCAATTTCCCCCCGCTTATTTTGTGAAGAGAATGGCTTTTTATAGTTTTTCTCTTTATGTTTGACCCAAGACGGGTCTCCCCTTTCTCAGTGTTATACTTGGTATGATTCTTTTTGTCATAGTGGTATTTCCCGCTTCTTCTGAGAATTTCCCGGGGCCCCGTTCTACCTACTGTTCCCATGAATCACGTTTCCTGGGTGCCGAACAAAAATGAACCCTACACATTCCCATCCAGAGGGAGGAAGACGCGAGCTTGCCCCCCCACTGCTCTAGTGAAACGATGTAGTCCAGAAAGTGCACTTGGTGTTTCCCTGAGATAAATGCTGTCGAGAGAGTATCGTTGTCCTTTAAATATGTTTTCCAAATTTGTAAGTTGACCGAGGCTTTGTGGATTCTTTGTCGTACCCAACACCTTCCCTTACAGCCCTTGCTGGAACACTTATCGGATTATAGCAATTTAAAAATTTCCTACATCACCTTATATGCTGGTCCTGTTAATTTTTTCTGTCTTGTGATTGTTTACCTTTGTTTGGTTAATGTAAGGACCCGCTTGGTTGTTTCGTTCAGCAGTTGTCAGTCCAAGGTGGGTTTACCTCCCCCCCTTCCTTTGGGTGACCTTCTCTGCAGACCCACTGTTTGGCGGATTGTGCCAAGCTGTTGCCGTGACACGCAAAGGCTGAGAACCCCTGAGGAAAAGAGGCTCCACAGTCGAGTACCGTGAATCAGACCCCACTTGATGTTGGGTGGAGTGCTACCGTCCCTTTTTTTTTTCACAAATCGAGTGTCTTCCGGCTCCTTTCTCCCTGGAGACAGCTTCGTCCTCCCGGCAACCACCGTAGAATGCTCAGAACTCCCGCACGGGTCTGACGACGTTATGTACTTGACCCAAGAATTTATGCAGATCGACATGTAGCTCCTCTACAGGTTGGGCTGCGGGCGTTGATCAGGCATTACCCGCGTCCCGAGGCTGTGAGTGCCAGGTCCGACATACTCTCGATAGTTTGGTCGTTAGTTTGTTTCTGGGGCTTTGTTGGGTGCACATACAGTGGATAGATCTGTTGACACGGGGAAGTTGTTGAAACTGCGGGCCCCACCCTTTGCATTTTGGTCTGTCCTTTGTGCGGGCTATGCATCTTCGGTGCCAGATTGTCTGTTCGCTTACCACGTTTTTTTAACTTGTGACCGCTGCAATTATAATTTTTCTTTTGAGTAACAGTCTGTAAGTTTTGAGCAGGAGTTTTAAACGGGTGAATGATAGCTTCATGAGGCCCTCATTTGTACTTTTACCAATTTGCGTGGTTGCAACGATTAATGTTGGTCTGTTTTTCGGGCCACTGTTCCTTCTCCTCATTCCTCGTCGTAGAATCGGAATGCGTTTGTGCTCCCGTTGTGGCTGCCCCCATTCCTGGGTGTTAGCAGATACGTCTTCCCTTATTTGGGAGGGATTTTTTTTTGCAGAGCAGCTTCTTTGTATCCTGTTCTTTCCTTTACACTCGAATGGTTTTAGGTCACAATTTTTTTTTATCTAAATTAGAGTGTGTGCTCCCTCTTGCCTTTTAAGTTTGTACGAGTTGTGAAGATTTTTTATTCCCCCCCCCCCCTTTTCTCCATCTCGACGCGAGTCTGTTATCCTTTTCCTCTTGTGTCTTGTTTGTTAGATATGTGCATGGAATGCTCTGACTTGTTAATTTATACCCTTTCTAACTTCCCATCCTACGATTTTCTCTGGTCCCTACTTCACATGGAAGGTATGACTAACTCCTTGGGACCCTTTCCTGGAAGTTGACTTGACTGGAATTTCACCCACCCTCAAACTCCGCAACTATCACCACTACTACGCGAATAGATCCTGTATGGTGGTAATGCCCCTCTCCCACCCAAACCTAGTCTTATGTAATTTCCTTCTGGCACTGCCCACGTTGATCCAGCTCTAATCAATTAATTGCCTATTATTCCTAAGAGCGTGCTAATGAGGTTGGTTGTTGAGAGAGATATGGTTCCTCTCCATCTCGGTCCTCTTTCCTTGATTAGCTGTTCTCCCCTCAGCGACTACTTCTTCTTATATTGGTTTGGGTTTTTAAATCGTCCCCCTTCCACCCCCTCCTGGCCGTAAACTAGTTTTAGTAATCGCTAGGCCGTTTGATTTTTTTCAACTTCCCTCGTGACGGAGGATTTGGGCAAGGGTCCCTGTAGTCCTACTTTTCATTGCGTTGTGAGTGAGTATTCCTCATTACGTCTTGTACTGTTTTTATCCCCTATATTATACTTTCCCCCCCACTTATTCGTTTTTCCAAAGTCGTCACTACTGTTCCCCCACCACCATTTTAACCACCATAGTTTGCGCTGTACGTCATAGGCTTTTTTCTTCCCCCCTTTTTCCAGACACTTGGTTCCCCACCAAACTCCCTTTTTTCCGTTCCTAGTACACGTCAGGACTGTTCCCCCCACGCTCCCTGTATATCCCCCCCCCCTTTTTGTCCCTCTCAGAAGCCTGCATTGCGTTTTAAGGACATCTGCTCCACTTAGCGAGTGCCTTGCACACTCTGCAAAAACGTTGCGAGCACCCTTCTTTTTTTGGCCTCCCCCAAATTCCACCACTGAGATAAGCTTTAATACTCACCCTTTTTTTTTCCTTCTGACGACCATTTTGTCCCTTAACCGACCACCTTACGTGCTGGCCAAAAGCATTAGCTGTTGTTACAAATTGTTTGAGCTGCATTTTCAATCCCTTAAGGCCTATTTCCTTTGGACCCTTTATCTATCCCACATTTACTCCCCTTCTTTCCATTGTGTAAGTTTTCTTTTACTCCAGTACCATCTCTCACCACTGCTTTCCTTTTTGCAATAAAACAGACGAATGACCCCTGATTGCCCCCCTTCCCTTTTCACCAACTCTCCCTACCTATCTAACTTTTTTTTCCCAAACGTACCCACAACCTGTTGAATTCTCATCCCCCCTATTACAGTGAAAGGTAATTCCCTCCATTTTTTCCTGCTGTGCAGTGTCCCCTTGCATGTAGCCTCTACAGGACCCCCTCTCTCTGGGCACTTCTCAGCTTCCTTGAGTGGACTGCTCCCGTTACACCCTTGTAATTAGAGGTTCTTCTACCACCCCCCCCCCCCCCATCCTCCTTGGAGGACTTTGTGCCGTATCTTCACCATCTTATGTATCATCGTTTTTTACTTGTATTTCCTTCCCATCCCAAAAGTCCCCTGACGCCTTGGTTTCTGTGCTGAGACCTTGTCCACCACCCACTCGTTACCTTTACCCACAACCCAACCTAGACAACCAAATCCATCAGCAATTTCCACGTCACCCTTGTTTCTTCGGTGTTGCCTTCCGGGGAAGGTTCTGTCTTCTTTCCATGCTCTCTCCCCCAACCACTTGTATTGTCCGACCCAGTTGAGATTACGTTCTTATTCTAAAAGCTAACCAATTCTGTTCATCAAATTCTTCGCTCTCAGGAACCTCTTTCCCAACCTGATGTCTCCCCAACTCTCCTATCTATCACCTTCTTCTTTCCATTAATTTTCTCGACCGCTCCCCCCCCCCTTGCTTGCTAGAATCACCCCTTTGCGGATTTTCAAACAGTTACCCCCTCTCCCCAGCTTTTCTGCCTCCCCCCAACGATTTTATTTAGATTCACCCCTTCCTCCTCTCCGCGGTAAGTGACTTAAGAAGAATCCCCACGCAAAGCCATTCAGAAAATCCCTTTCTCATCGTAGCCACCTCTTTTCAAACATCCCCTCAAAGTCTCTACGCTCTCGACGCCTTCACAAATTGACCTCTGTGTCTTTTTAACACGTACCCTGCACGGATCTCTCATCCACACTTTTTCACCCCTCACGTTTTATTCCCCAGTAACAGTTTCAACAGACAAGTCCTCAGAACTGTTCCCGAATTTACGACCTTTACCTTACAGCTTTTACCCTCCCAGAATCCTCTCTTTACGTAAGAAATCATCTCATATAAGCCCCATTGATATTTCCACTCCTCCTCTGACTAAATTGGCCCGGAGTCGCTTGGGGCTCATTTCGCCCCCACCATGCGTTTCCCCCCCACACCGCGATAGAGCAACTTATCGCGCTGTGCTTCCACTTCCCTTTCCCCCCCCTTACATCCTCTTTCGGCAGCCCAAACAACCAAACGCCTAGTTCCCGGTTTACGCCTCTCCCCAACTCTCTTTTAAATCCCATCTTACACCCCTCTCCCTCCAAATCTTTTGCAGAAACACGAGCTCAGCCAAACTTTACCAACCCCTAGATATCCCCGATTTTTCCTTCTACCTCATTAAACCAAATGTGTTTTTGGCTCCCTTCCCCCATTCCCCCGCGCCCCAACGGTATTAAGAAGCAATTAATTCGTATGTTTTTTCCAAATTCACTCTTCCCCCTATCCCAATATCTTTCTGCCGCAAACTACAAAGGCATGATGTGGTTACTTTTCAGGCCTCGCGTTCGTTACTGTACTCCTCTCTCTTTTCCTCATGACTTTTTTTGAGATATCTCCCTCCAAGAGAGTTTGTCATTTCCCGATGCGCTGACCTTCCCAACCTTTGGTTTGTTCCTCTCCCTCTGTGTTATTGGGAATAAAGTTCTTAGCACAATGCTTGCCGCGTTTCCTGCTTCTCTCCCTTTTCTCATTTGCCTGTGGTTCACCCAGGACAGACTACGTCCCCCCCCTTTTTGTCCGCCTTTTTTGTCTCTCTGAGTTCTTGGTATACTCTGTTGGCCCTATGTATGATCATCTGACCTTATTCTCTTCTCTTTTTTTTCTTTTGTCCTTGGCTTCTTCCCGCGGCTTGATTTTGCGCATGTCCTCTTGTGTTGTGCTGCCGTCTGAATCTTCTTGTGGAACGTTCCACAATCATCGTCTTGCTCTTTCTTCTCTCTCTCGGCGCATTTGTGCTGTTATAAAACCCATTGAGTCCTTTGTGTTTTTTTTAGAAATTCTTTGCGATGCTTGCCTTTTGTATTAATCTATTTTTTTTTCAAGCTGTTGCTTTCTCTTTCTTGCACGGGATGATGATTGGCGTTTTCTTTGATTCTTAAACCGCCTTGCCTTGTAGGCGGTTGTTTTTTTATTGTCGTGTTCTGTCGCCAAGATGTATATGAACTACCCCTCTCAAGCACCTTTTGGATCTTCTTTCTTTACTTTTGCTCCCATTTTGATTGGTTTCCCCTTTCGCACAAGAGGTCCATTTTTGGTGAAAAATGAATATGTTTTTTGGATCTTCGGTTTGAACCTTGTGCTCCTAACTCTCAAGGATTTGATGATCTGGGTGTCATTCTTTGCTTTTTTTTCCCTTCTTCTGGTATCCATTTTTAAATGTGGCCCCCCGTTCTCCATATCTTTTTTCTGCATCCGTACGATTATCGACTACCCCTTTAATCACAGCACACTCTCGTGTTTTCGCCGCTATTTTGAATGGCTTTCCAATGATCGGAAGAGTCTTTTTTGTAAATGATTGCCTTCTGAGTAGCTCTTTTATATGTTAAGTGCTGAGTCATTTGCAACAGAAGTCTTTTTCTTATGCCCTCCAGAGACCAGATGGCGGTACACCTCCCAGTGGTTTGATTTCTGATCCTATGCTACTGTCCACCTTTCACGGCTAGTGGCTTCACTACGCGTTCATGTTTTCTTTGATTTGCGGGTCTGATTGGAAAGTGTCTATGGGGGTATTCCCCCAAGGCTTTGAGTGGGTGGTTCAGCAGGGCTGAATCACTTGAGGGTTAAAATCTCCCCACTTTTTTTGATTCTAGACCAAGTTTTTTTGAAAACTCTTTTTCTGCTGGTCCATCTGTGAAGGTGGAAAGTCCTTAGAGAGAGGAAGGTGCCTTTCCTGTGAGTAAGTTGGTATCAGTGTGGGAACAATTCCCCCCCTTGGAAGGTGAAGGCATCAATGTAGAGAAAGTGCTAATTGGCCCCGTTCTCTCTTTGAAGACATTGTCTTTCGTACCGACACTGCTTCCATGCTCCTTGGGATGCTTTCATCAACATTTCAGTCCGTGTGTCTATAGTGGTTATGGGGTCGTCTGTTTTTGGTGGTGACATGATCCTTTTACTGTCTAAGTTGTTGAAAAGTCTTGCGCAAACTTCTTTTTTGATGTGTCGAAGGCAGTAATCAAGTTGTTCTACTTTTTTTCGCTAACCGAACTAGAGCATGTTTTCAGAAGTGATTCTCTCACTCTCCAGCTCCATTGTCAAAGTTCTCCCTTAGTGACCTGTTGATAGCAGGTTGAAAAGCATTTTTTTTTGCCCACCCAATCGGATTTTTTCCCGCAACCAAGTAAGGTGTCTTTTCCAACCCATGTCTCCCTTCTCCTCAAAGGCAAGAGGAAATTAGTGTGTTTCCTCCTTTGGGATGCCCCCCCAAAC
>Ga0179591_1368435_pt1 | contig 19373 bp, 26 predicted proteins | sample CZOMad2_1_08_16f_FD_182891 | JGI IMG/M metagenome (GOLD analysis project Ga0179591, IMG submission 182891) | Vadose zone soil fungal communities from Angelo Coast Range Reserve, California, USA - CZOMad2_1_08_16fungal (PacBio error correction) | ecosystem: Environmental > Terrestrial > Soil >... | reverse complement strand
ACCGGTTTCAAGGCGCCGACAGAGTCCGCCCTTTGGAGCCTCTCTTTCTCTCTATGCGACCACGGCGCGTTCTTCTAAGCAGCGGTGTATGGTTTTCTAGCGCCTGGGCGGCTCGCTGGCAACTTCTCGGTCTTTCTTTTGGTGCCTTCCTTGTCTTTTCTTCCGTGTGATGCGATTCTTTTTTCTACGAGCACGATGCGGCTTTCCCCCTTCCCGCTTAGCTGAGTTACTCGTCCGGCTCCCCTCCTCTTCGCAATTTCTTTTGATTGCCCACCTGGGAACCCCTCGCTTTTTCTGTTTTGCAGTCCGGGTTCCTCCCCCCGCAACCGGCCCCCCTCCTTCTGCTTGACGTTAAGGTCTACCACACCACATACTCAGCCCGCCACCTTCCCCCCGCGCCTGATTGAAGCAACCTTTTCCCTCTGGAACCCCCGGAGAGAGCTGCTGGCTTTTTGGCAGAGAACCTTCTTCTTTCATTAAGAAAGTAGTCGTCTTGGCTATCGGATTTCTCCCCCTTATTTTCCCCCCACCTGGCAAGGCGTCGCACGGGGTCGTTCCTCCCCTTCCCAAAGGGAGGCGCGAACCCACAACCCCCTGCGTGGAACTGAATGGCTGGCCCCTTACATGTTCGCGAGCCTCGGGCGAAGTTGGATGAGCCCCAATTTTTTGCCCAGTTCTGGCTATTTCAATTTCCCCCCTCCATAAGAACGGACTTTTTGTCACAAGGATCTTTTCTCCCCGTGGAATGACCACCCCCACCCCAAAAACGTCCCGTCTTCGGCTCGGTGGGTTCCTTTTAATCTTTCGTTGTGATAGCCGCCTCGTCAAATGGATGCACTTTCCCCCCCAGATGTCGTCTCTGACCAATCGGTGGCTTCCCTTTTCTGGATTATGACCTGCCTCATTCCTCCCCCTTCTTTTTTTTCCAACAAAACGATCATCGCAACCTCCTGGTCACGGTCTGGGCCGTGACCTGGGAGACCGAAAAAATGCCGGCTTTCGCCATTCCCTTCCGGTTCTCTTCTCTTCCACACACTTTTTCCTTCCTTAGAGAACGGCAAGCACCTTTTCTCCGACGGGTTTCGATTCAAACGTCGTTAGATTTGTTTCTGCTCCGTGGAGGGTAGCTTTTCACTACTGAGTGCTCTCCTCTTTTCGGAAAAGCGGCCGGCTTTTAACCCTTCCTGCAAACCCTCCCCCGTGACGCCGAACGATTCGACAACGACCGCGTCTTTTTTCCCTTTCTCCCGGAGAGCGACGGTTTTTCATGACCCCTCCTTTCGTTTTTCTGAAGACGGCGATCTCAAGTCAATTCCTTCCGATGGCACACAACCGTAGTGACCCCTCTTCATCCGATTCAACTGCGGGCACTGCACACGATGCTGGACGAAAAGGCACTCCTTTTCTCTCAATCGTCGATTTTTCCTGATACGTCCTCCCCCCTCTCCGACGCCGACAAGAGCTCGTCCCCTCTTCTTTTCCTTTAAGCGCATTGTGACCGTTTCCCTCTACGTGTTGGTGGTGTCTTTGCTCGATCCCAATGAGGGGGGGTGTCCACTATCAGGTGAAGGTACGCTCCTCCCCCCCGGCCTTTTTTCCCGTAGCAGAAGATAATTTCAACTCGACATTCTCTCTCTTCTCCTTTCGAAGCCTTCTTTGCTTTTCTTCTCCTTTTCCTCTTCTTGACTCGAATTGTCCTTTTTAGTCCTGTGAAAATCAGGGCTCCTTGTAATTGATTTCGCCGTATTACCTAAGTCTTGTTTCCTTTATTCCTGTGGATGAAGGGGAATACCCACCCCTCCCGTTCCTTTGTAGATAACGTTTTTCGCCCCAGGGTTGAGGACTTTTGGACTGGAACGATGTTCTGAATAATTCCATTCTTTCCGGTGTCGTGCCGATCCCCCTCTCGGCGCTTTACCGCCGTCGCCGGTCTTGTGCTTGACCGGCCCCTTTTTCCTCTTCCCATTCGGAACACTTGGTTTCCCCTCTGATAAACCGTCACGTTATCTGATCTCCAGGCGAAGCAACTTGTTTCTCCCCAGTTTCACTCCAGACGTGCCCCTCTGACGGTTTTTCCCTCCTCCCTTTTCTGAAGAAGGAGAAGGACCTCCACTTTTCATAATGGCCCTCCCCCTCCCCGATTGAGTCATCTTTCAACATGTTGAATCATCCCATTTTTTGGCGCTTCGGCTAGCACCCCCATTACCATCTTCCTTTTGTAAAGGAACAGATTCTGATGCGCGACTTTCCGCAGCGCGATCTTTTCCCCCAACGTGTTCTGGATTTTTATTTCTGGAATCGCCCTCGCCCCTGCAAGAATTACCACCGTGTCTCCCCTTCTCCCCCCACGCACGATCGCGGTTTTTGAAATAGTCCTAGTATCCTTGACAGCCACAGTCTGACCTGTTTCTCTCTTCCAGATAAAGGCTTCCGTCCTCTGCGGAGCCTTTTTTGATAAGCTATTTACTCCTATAGCCGGATTTTCCGGTTAATTTGTGGGGTTAGAGGGACACCCTTGTCTCCCCCCCGGCGGATTGAGTTTGGCCCTCCACAGGTTTGTCCCGCTAGAAATTTCCCTTTCGGGTGGGGGTTTCTTCTTTTTTTTTTTGGTAGAAATGACCTTTTCACCTCCTAAACGTCTTCCCGGTTGCGGTGCGCCGAACCAGGGAATGCATTTTCGGCTCCGCCCTGCGGGTCCTTCATTTTCCCTTCCTTCGAGATCAGATGGGATTGTTCCCCGGAGTACATCGCTTTCCTCATGTGCTCTATCCGAGTCATCGCATCCTCCCTGAATTTCCGCTGACGGCTTTCCACCCTTTCCGAAGCCGGTGGCACAGCGCGCCAGAATCGACTACGATCCCCTTTCCATAAAAACTTACACATCTGCGCGCTTTTTTCCTCTTGGTCTAGTGCGACCACCCGACAGCCTCTGTAGGAGGCCTGACACCCGGTATATCTTCCTCTTCCCTTTTTGTGTGTTGAGAGAAGATACCGGAGTTGTTCCATTCCCACGGAAAAGAAGTTCTTGCGTGGCGGGCTCCTTCTTCTTTCTTCCTGAGCCCCCGGCGCGTTACTTCGAAGAAGAAGTTGTATGGTCTTTTATCGCTAGGCGCTCGTTGAGCTCTGGGCCCACTCTTTCTTCTCTTGATTGCACGAGGTTCCTCTTCCCCCCCGGGAGACGGGCTTTTTTTAATTCATTGATGATGAGATTTTCCTTTTACGAGAAGATGCTTTTTCCCACCTTTCGCTCGCATGATTTGGGATTAACCATCACCTCTCTCTTCGCGATTTCTTTTTGCTGTCATCAAAGGCCCCTCCGAGGAGCAGAAAGTCTTTCATTGGTTCACTTCGCACCACGTACCCGCCCCTTCTTTCGGAGGACGTTTCAGTTATCCCTCACAACCATAATCGCCCGCCCCGAAATTTCGCGCTTCTGAAGCAAACAGTGGCTCCTTTGACCCCCAAACTCCCCCTCTGGCAGACCTGCTGGCGTTTTCCTCTCCCCCCACAGATGCGCCTTCTTTTTTCCTTTCCGAGGGATTAAAGGATTCTTCTATGGTCTATCACCCTCTTATCCCACTCGCAAGCGGGCCCAGCCTCGAAGTCCCGTGCGTTTTCCTCCCCCCCAAAAACGTCGTGAACCCTTTCCATGATCGATTCCCTCCCTGAGGCGCGGCGACTTTTATTGCTTCTTATTCTTTCCGTCGATGGCGAAAGTTCCTCAGGCCGATAAATCACTCCCGTGACGTGGGCAACACTTCCGATGAGGACCAGACTTTTCACTGAAACGTCCGCGCCTTCGGTTTTTCCTTTAAAGGTTCCCGCGGGACTTTTTTCCTTTTCTGGGCCCTCGCAAATGGATGAATTCCCCTTTTCGTCCTCGCGCCAAGAGGTGGCTTTTTTGCGGGCAGTATGTTTCCAATCGTCGCGGCTCCTTCCTTCCTTGCTTTGCGAAGCTCTCGATAACCCTCCCCTTCTGTTTTGAAATGGGAGAAAAACCAGCTTTTCGCCGTTCCGGTGCGATCCTTTTCTTCCTTTTTTTGGGGATTTTAAAACAAGTTGGGTTTTTTTTTTTCCTTGGCACGTCTGTGCACGGTCAATCCCCTGCAGGGTTTTCTCCCCCCTTTTGCGACGTGGAGGGTAGCGGCCACGCCCTCCTCCTTTATCTTTTTTCGCTGAAGGATTCCCCTTTTTTGGTCAACAGTACGTCCCTTTTTCTCCCGCTGCCCTTTCGGTACCGAGAACGTGTCTCTTCTGATCCGCGTCTTTGGTGTGGGATTCCCCCCTCTGCCCCCCCCTCCTTTTCTCCTCCTGCCAGAAACTTCACGACCCCGTCATGTGGTCCCTGGAAGACGGGCGCTCTTTCGCCAGATTTGCACAACAGTCGTTTCCCTTGAGTAATACTCTTCTTCTTTCCGCAAAAAGAAGATGACGACGCTTTTTCCGCTCGCGATCATCGTTCTCTTCCGGCTACGTCAGAATTTCTACCCGCCTTCCCTTGGTTGCCGATCTTCCTCGCGTCCAGTCCATGCAGTTGACGGTCCCTTCTCTGCCGCTCTCTCTGTTCATACTACTCCGTGTGTTGTGAGCTTCCTTCCTCTCTTTCCCCCGCTGTACCGGAAACTCTTTCCCCCCTTGCGTCGGAAAAAATTTGGCCACGAAATTATGACGTATCGCCCGAATCTCTCTTATCGCGCGCTGAGTGCCTTTCCTCTTTTTCTAGCTCTTCCTCCTTTCTCCCCCGAAGTTGTAGGGTTAACGAATTTTTGAGCTCGTTATTGAGATCGCCGTCTTCTTCCCTCTCCCTTTTTGAAAGTGAAGGAAGGTACCTCCTTTTGCATTCGGGAATCCCACACAACTCCCCTGTCTTTTGTCGATCAAGTTCGCTTCCCAAAGGGTTCCCTTCTTTCTTTTGAGGATTTTAGGAATTCCTTTCCTCTTCCCCTTAGTGAGCGGTTTCTCTACCCGTCCCAAGTATAAGAGCTTTCACGACTTTTCCCCCCCTTCTGTCTCAGGTATTGTGATTTGATCCCTTAACCCTTGGTTTTCCCCCTGAAGATAAACCGTCAAGTTATCCTTCTCCCCGCTCTCGCCTGCCCGGCTGGTTTTCCCCCTACAGTGAAGAGTTTATCTCTCGGTTGGACCTTGCGCATCCATAGGCGGATGAAGGAGCATTTTCATAATGCCTACACCCCCTTCCGATGAGTATATGCCGGACAGCGTCATCATTCCATTTGAGAGGGCTTTTCTCCCACCGTCAAAGTCCCGCTTCAGTCCCTTTCAAAGGAACACCACTCTTCTTGTAAGTCTTTTTTCCCTCTTCTGTTGAAAAAGTATCGTGTTTTGATTTATCGTTCTGGTAGATGGAACGACCGTCCCTACTTCACTAATTCCACACTCCATTAGCCTTTTCTTCATAGATAATGGAGAAAGAAGCAGTTCCCCTTTTTTTTTTTCTCCTTGTTTTAGCGCCGCCTTCCCCTTCCCCTTATTGCGGATGGAAAAGATTTCCTGGGATCAGCGAGGGAGAATACTATATGCAGTCTTTTCCCTCCCCCCTCTTGACTTCAGATGCGCATTCCCCCTAAAGCAGCGCTTCCCTTCTTTGGACAGAGGAATGCCCGCACTTTTTTGATTCAAGCGACGAGACCTTTTGTATTTTTTCTTGGGTTACCTAAGTAATCCTCCATATTTTTTTTCGGTTGCGGGTGTGCGAAGTGTTTGCGGCGGTTCAATGTTTCCTATCCTCCCCTCGCGAGCTTCGATGGGATTTTATCCTCTTACATCATGCGAGCTCCTTCCCTTCGTTGACTAGAGAAAAGCTCCTTAATAAGAATTTCCTTCCTTTCCCATTGCACGGCCCCGAGTGCCCCCCCCTCTCTCGCAGAACAGATGTCTCCCCTCTCCTACTGCTCCATACAACTGTTCCCCTCCCCCTGCCTGGCGCAGAGCTACGTCGACATCTATTTGCCGCCTTCCCCAGCCACTTCTCTGGCGGCATTGATCAACTTCTTTCTCTCTTGTTCTCCTTGGAGATATACGGGTTGTCTCCCCCCCCCTTAAAGACCGAAGCCGAAGTGATGCGTTGATGGCGCCTTGGTTCTTCAACGTTTTTTTTTTTCCTCTCTGCGCCTGCAGATGTCGAATCTATTTCAGCCTCTTCGGAGGCCTTTTTATGGGACCACTGCGCGGGATTGAACGCTTGTGGTTCTCCCCAGGCCGTTTTATGGGCCCTTCCCAGGAAAATTCCTGCTTCTGCGATTATAGATCTCCCCCCCCTATTGCGGATAGGAAACTTGGATAGCTCTTTTACTCTGCCGGCAATCCATCCCCCCCCCCTCTCCTTGAGAAGCTAAAGTTCCTGTTCAACCTAAGAGGCCTCGTGGAGTGTTCCAATTCTTGCCTCCCCGTAAATCCCCAAATTGAGGAAGTTCTACCCAAGAAACCCTTCCCCCCCCTTCCACAACCCCCGCCACAGGAATTTCGGCGCTTAAGCAAACCTTGTTTCCTCTTTCCCCAAAAATAAAGACCCGGTCCCTGTGGTGGCGCGTCCCCTCCTCGGAATTTCCGTCCTTCCCCTCTCGGATATAGGATTCTACCATCGATTACCCCCACATGGAAAGGGGGCAGAAGAAGAAGGTGCTTCCCCGTCTTTTTTCCACAGGGCGGTCCGCTTTTAAAAAACAACGTTCGTGGAACTGCCCCCTCCTATGTTCCAGCGCTCCCCTTCTTTCGCAGGGGATGCTTCTTCCAGTCAGATGGCTCCTGGCCCGCCAAGCCTCCAGGGACGATAAATCCTCCTTTTTTCCCAACACAATTTCGCTGCTTGATGACCATCCCCCCTTGAAAACGTCCGCCGTCCAGGCACTGTTTGTGTTACTTTACAACTTTGCCTTTTCGGTCTCTTGGTACGTTGTTCTATTTCCATGCTTCTATGTTCCGGTCTCCTCCATCGGTGGCGTTTCCCTTTCTTTCCCTTCAAATTAAAACGAAGGGCTCTCCTTTTCCATCTTTTGGTCTTTCTGGCACACAAACCGATCCCCCGGTCGGGAAGGGCCCTTTTGTTCGCAGGGCTTAGCCGCGGCTTCTCTTCATTGATAACGTGACGGTTCTTTCCCCCTTTTTTCTACAAACAAAGTTTTATGCAATGTCGTCACTTCCCCTCTACCGGCGACGCCGTGTGTTTAGATTCAAGGCGTTCCTTTTTTTCTCGGAACTCCCCTCCTTTTATACTCTCTGAATGATCGACCTGCCGGCGGTCACTCCCCCCCCCCCCTTTTGCATTCAAAGAGGCCCGGCCTCGAAAGTGATCGAAAACGACCGTCTTTGGTGTGGGATCCGCTGGAAGCCCGTGACAAGTTCTCCCCCATTTACATGCGAAGACGGCGATTTTTCAATCGCGAAATGATCCAACCGTCTCACCTTACCCAAACGTGATTTCACTGCGGTTAATCGATAGACCCCAATCAGTCTTCTTCCTTTGCGGGCCGGCTACGTAAGCATTTCTTCACGCTTCCTGGTTGAAGACGCCCTTCCTTTTTTTTTCCCTTCCCCCCTGATTAGTTACGTTCATTCGATCAGATCTCTCTTTTCATACTCCCTTTTTGGCTATATGATTATAGACTTTCCCGATCAGGTCCTTCCTTCCCCCCTCTTCCCTTCAAAAAAGGCAGCGTGTTTTCCCCTATTCTCCCTCATACTTAAAATCTCCTTTTCTCTTTCCCCTTTCGTAAGCAACTTACTTGTTTCGTACGATGCCGCAGTGAATAGGACGACTCCTCTTTCCCTACTGTTTGTTGCCATAGGTCTATCGAAGTCCCCTTTCGTCGTGAAGTGAATGGCCTTCTTCTCTTTCCAATCGGTACTCCCACAAAAAGAATCTCTTTTCCTAGGTCCGGGCAGAGGGAATTCTTTTCCTTTCGTGTTTTTCTGAATCCTCAGAGCGCTTTCCCTTGCTCGGTGGAGTGCCGTCCTAGAGGCGAAAGACATTTGTTTCTCTACACCGCGTAGCCGTTTCTTTTGTGCTTTCTTCCTTTGCCATTTTTTCGCGACCTCCCACACTTCCTCCCTATCGACAAGACGAGGCCGACCTCTGTCGTTTCTTCTTCCAAGTTCAAGTACCCCTTTTTCCGTCGGTCCCTCTGTAGGTGTTGCCCTGACGCATACTCCCCTCGGGACTGACGGAGCAGTCCTATGGCTTCCCATAAATCCTTGACCCCCCTGTTGGTCCTCTGGCCGGAACATCTTTTTTCCTTTCCGCCTCTGGGAGCGGCTTCTCACACGTACAAATTCTTCTCCAACCTGTGTAAAGGGCCTGAGAATGTTTCTTTCCCTTTCGGCGTCATCTGGTCTCCCGCTCTATTGTTGTTCCTCGGATTTAGAGGCTTGAGGCTCGCCTCGCCAGCGAATTTTCCTTTTTCCCCATGGTCTCATCCACCTCGCCTTCATAGTCCTCTTAAGCAGTTCAAAGCGTTTTTCTTTTTTTTCGCGTCCGCCCTGTGGAACCCTCTTTGTTCCGCCCCGCTTAGCAAGGTGTTTCACTCGCTATTAACTATAGCAGGATAATCTTTTTTTTCTTTTTTTTTTTTTTTTTTTTTTCCCTCGCTGAGAAGAGGGGGGTCGCTGGCCACTCAGCCTCCGGAGGCTTGAGTTTTTTTTCTTTCCTTTCCGCAAAGGTTGGGCTTCCCCTGAGTGACAAGAAACTTTACTGTTTCGGAGTAGTTTTATTGGCCTCTTTCCGAAAAAACTTCTTCCTCGTTTTTGTGAAAGTGAAACCAGGATGCACGCTTCTCGGCGGGTTCAATGGTGGCAATTCAGCTTCTTCTCTCCTCTGGGTATGTAGCAGGAAGAGTACATCTGCCTGCCCATTCAGATCAGCATTCGTTCTTCTTTTTCTCATCTCATCAGCAATGAATTTCTCCTTCAAGGCTTCCCCCCCAATCAGCGCCGTGCCCCTGCCCCATATGCCTAGCGCTCCGCCTCTCCCTTCTTGATTCGACATATGCGCGCCTTTGCTCATACGTGCGACATCTCATTCCTCCTCCCGCCACTTCGGCTTCTTTTCTTCCACCCCGGGATCTTTTCTTGTTTTGTTGAGAGAAACCTTTTGACATGCCGCCGAAAGCCCTCCCAAGAGTGGCTCTGACAGAATGAGATGTCCTCCGATCTCTCTAAACGGATCGGCGCACTTTCCCTGCGTTGTATGGACATCTTCGGAGGCTAGGCTCGGTCTTGCTTGCGGGCAACGGCGTTTATGGGAGAAGGGATGGGGATGCCATTTCTCTTCGATTTAGCGGTCTTTCGGATATGAATGGCGCTCCAGTGTACTCTCCCCCAATCCCATCGAGCTAGCTCCTGAGCCAACAACATTTCCCCCCTTTTTTTAAGGCGTGAAGTAATGGTCACTTCGCACCCCCGTCCCCCTCCTCAAGTACGTTTAGGAGGTCCGTCCCCTCACGCCGGCCACCGGCCATTCTCGGTCGCGTGAAGCACCCGTTGTTCCCTTCCTTTCCCTCAAGAAGTCTTTTCGGTGGCGCGTCCTCTCGGTGAATTCTGCTATATAGGATTTCTCTTTCCAACACCTGTCACGTTTTTCGCAGCTCGGAAGCTGTATGGGTCCCCCCTTCCAAAAAACCCCTCTTTTCACTTTCCCTATGATCGATTTTACTATGTTTCTGGCTCTTCTGAAGTTGGAGGAAGACCCCCTCTCTCTTGGCGAAGGGCAGATGCCAGCCTCAAGGCCGCCACACGACGTTGGGCAACAATGCTTCCCCCAGATTCCCCCTTCGCGCAGCAGGATTTTGTTCCTTACACGGTTGCTAGTTACCTCCCCTTTAATTTGGAAGTTGTGCTCAGTCCGCCTCGCAAATTTATGAATCCCACGTTTTCCGGCAGATGACGCCCCCGTTGGCGTTTTTTTCCTCTTTAGGGCATTATGAAATTAAACATCGCACTAGGGATGAATAATTCCTCGAAGGGCAAAAACCTTATCGCGTCCTCTCCCCGGTCTGGTTGAACTTCTCTGGCTTCGCCGCGCGATCATTACACGTGACGGTTCTCCTTTTTCCCCAACACGGGGTTAGTCTTTCCCCGTCCGCTCTACACACTTTTTTTTTAGATGTCCAACCTTCCTCTTAAGGGGAGCGGCACGCCATCTCCACGGGTACTGAGATCCTTTCCCCCGTAAGGACGTAAACCCGTCGCCCCGTTGGCATTCCCGCTTCCGTGTCAGAGAACCTCAACGCGTTTTTCTTGAGCACGGAGAGCAGACGGCCATGCACTTAAATGACTCGTTGTGAGTTCTTCCTCCTTTTCTAACGTCAATCGCGTCCCCGATTAAAACTCGTGTCACCCCCCGGAGTCATCCGACTTCACTGCGGGCAATCTCCCCTAGTTTTGTTAAAGAAATTTCCCCTTCGTAGCGTTGACCTTCGCGGCCGGCTTACGTCAGAATTTCTCCTCCTCGCCGGACAATGCTTCGCCAGTCCCCTGCCTTTTTTCCTCCGCATGTGATCGATGCCTTTTCCTGCATCGATCACATGAGGCTCCCCTCTCCTTTCCTTGACGGCGCGCTTGTCCCTTCTTTTTAAAGGAAATTATCCGCCGCGTCTACTTACAATCGACGATGCCCTTTGTTCTTCTTTCCCTCCACTTTCTTTGTGCGAGCGTCCCCGAATTGTTTCCTTTTCCCCATAGGGCGCGAGGAAGTTTCCGTCTTACAGGTAACCCCCCTCCTTCCCTTGCATGGCCGTCGGCTCTCCGGCAGAGAAATCCACACAAAGACTACCAGGTCGTTTTATCACTCTATCCGAGGACTCCCCCCCCTTTTGGGAAGTGTTGACCTTGCCCTCTTTAGGAATCCCTTTCCCAGGAGCGATATCACTTTGCGCGTGGCGTGCCGCTACCACGTCTCGAGCGGCGAAAGCTTTTCTGCGTAGCCTGTTAGAGAAGGACATCTTCAACTTGGTTTAAAATAACCCCCCTCCCCCCCCTTCTCATGATACGTCCCCGCCTCAGCACTTCGTCCTTTTCCCTGTCCCAGACCGTGACTTGTACTCTCTTTCTCCAATGCGCAGAAGACAATATCTAAGGAGAAGCACCTGCGATGTGTTCTTCTTCCCTCCATAAATCTTCAACCCCAACCCGAGCTTCATCATGCCGGAAACTCGTTTTTTTTTCCCCTCCCTTTCGATGGGCGACGGCTCCCCTTTCCCAAAGTATTTCCCCTTCCCAGTAAAGAACCCCACCTTTCTTGTCTTTCCGTTTTTAGGGTCAGTCTGTCTCCCTTCCCTCCTTTTCTGTTGACAAAAGTAGTGATGATTGCAATTTCTTGCATGGAATCGCCCTGCTCCTCCCTCCCTATTCCACAGTGGTATAATCCCTCCCGCCGCGGTCCCCCTTCCTGAGAAGGCCAGCAGTTCCTCCCTTTTTGTGATCCTGTTCTCCCTCCCCTTTTCCTTCTCTCGAACTTGCTGCGGCTGCCCCTGCCAGGCTGGTTAAGCGAGGGATCTATAATCATTGAGCCCTGAGGAATTTGTTCCGCGGCAACCTCCCCTCTTTTTTGAGTTTGGCGATGAATTCTCCCCGAGTTGATGCACGCGCTGCCTAAATTTCCCCCTGTGGAGGATCTTTTTCTTGTGGAACTTTTTCGTAATGGATGAGTTCCTTTTTTCTAATGTTAACCAGGAATGCACGCTCCCCTCCTGGTGGAATTCAGTTCTCATCCACCGAGCTCCCCGATGGGATCTTCCTATAAATCCTTGCTTCAGATCCGAATCTTCTCGTTTCTTCCCCCTCTATAATGAATCAGCCTTCCCTCCCGAACGGAGCCCCCCCATTCCCGGACATGGAACACTCGTCAAATCACAGTCTCTCTGAAATAGCTTTTTCTAATATGCTAAATACAACCCCTGTCTTAGGGAAATATGCGTTGCTTGCGAAGAGCTCCTTCCATCTCATGGGGGCCCCCCCCCCTCCCTAGAAAGCCACTGTCTCGCTGTCTGTCTTTTTTTCAAAAACGGACTCTTCTCATCCTGCCTTCGTTGTTGTTTCTGGTTTCCCCCCTTCTTCACGAAGCACGACCTTTTTAGTGATGGAGAATATCTTTTAGAAAGTACTCTGCCCCATGATAGGAATCGATGTCCGAAGCAGAATTTATCTTCTTTTTTGATAGGAGCTATTTTGCTTCTATGCCCTTCGGATTGCCACGAATGGTGGTTGCCTTGCACAATGGGAGCCGTTTCGGCCCTTCCCCCAGATTATAGAGGGTCCTCTCACGATGCGTTCTTTTCCCTTTCCCGCATGATGTAATGGACTTCCACCCCATGAGAGCTCTCTGAATTTTTTTTTCCATTGCATTTAGTCCACAATGGAACCTTCCAATTCGTCTTCCCCCTTTTCACCGAAAAGGCAACCTCCTCCCCACGTTTCTGAGACGTAAGTTCTACCCCCCCTCCTCCGCAGCCAAAGGACATTTTGCCGGAGTGTTTCCACTTCCCCCCCCCGTGGAGTTCAGTCCTCTGGACCCCCCTTCCCCTTTTTTTCTGGATTTTGGCCTTCCTTCTCCCTTCCTTCAGAAGGTCTTCAAGGATTACCCCGGTATCGGATTCTCATCTCTCTCCTTGTCCCTCTTGCAGACCGCCTTGTCTCTGGTGCCACCTTCCTTCCTTGATCAAAAAAACGGCGTGACTGCTGGCTGGCGCCCCCTATCGATTTAATATGTTAAAGCAGAGAGTCCGAAAGTTGGATGATGACCCTTCCCCTTTTTCTTCCCGCTGTCGAATTAGTCCCTCAATTCCCTCCCCCGAAGTGGGCAAAAACTCTCGCTGATGACCAGACTGACCCCCTTCCGCGCAGCAGGTCTTCTTTTTGTTCCTTTACACGGTTGCTCTTTTGTCCGTTGTGCTATTCCTCTCCCCCATGAATTCCAACCCGCTTTCCTTCAGAGGGACGCACTCTTTTCCCCCCCTCTTTTGAGGGCCCGAAATTCCCCACATCGAGGGCTCTTTTTTTGCTATTGGCTTCTGGCCAGGGCATCGCTACGGACCGAGTCACCCTTTCTTTTCTTTGAGAAAAAAAAGCCGGGCTTTTTCCCCTCTGTCGACCCTTGCCACTTGAAGTGTGGATATTTTCCTTTTTTTATTCCAACCCAAAAGGGTTTCTATGGTTTCTCTCACGGTAACTCCGGATCCTTTTTCTTAGTAGAAGATATGAGACTTTTTTTTTAGACGGAAGAAACGAGCACGACTGCTTTCCCCTTCCCCGCGGCAGGAGGTCCCCACGTCCGCAACACGTTGGACCCTCCCGGTACCGTCGACCCCCTTATTTGGGTTATTAAGCCTGGAGAGCAGACGGTCCCCTCTCCTACGTCGTTTTTGAGTTTACTGGAAAGACCGTCCTTTCAATCGCGCCGATGGAACACCACCCTTGCGTCATCAGTTCCCTTTCTTTTCCCGCAAAAGAAGTGCTGACGACCTTTCACGCTCGCGCTCATCGTCGCTTTTCCCCGTAGAATTATTAACCGGTGTCCTTTGCACTACTCCTGAAACGCGCTTTTAGTTTCCCTTTCCTCCGATGTGATCAGATGCACTTTTTGTTTTTGAGTCCTATATTCCTTCCCTCGGATGAAAGTCAAATATCCTTTATCCTCTCTCTTTTTCCGGCGTCGGCACCCTTCCCCCTCCCTTCAAATTAGGAAGTAGAAGCCTCACCACCGAAGATGATACGCGCTTTTTTGCCTTTTCGTCAGAATTCTTCCCCCTCATTCCTCTTTTTTTGTTAAGGGTTCAAGACTGTTTCCCGTGCTCTATTGACGTGAGATCTTCACTGACGTATGTAGTGCCTGTGAATGGTAGGATATAAGGGCTGACAGAGGGAATCAAAAACTTTCGTTTCTCCCCCCTTTCAAGGGAAGCGGGATGCCTTTTTTTTTTCTTAAGTGTTGTTACCGGCATCTTCTTTAGGAATAATTAATCGCCTATCTAAGTACGTTGATAACTTCCTTTCTTCCGAAAGACTTTGACAAGGGGCCTTTCGCCCCCCCAACCCCCCCAATCACCTCCTCTTACTTACATTCCTCCCCTCGCTCTTTTGCCCCCACCCCCACCCTCCCTCTTCCTCCATTATGCCCCGACTCACCTTTTCTCTTTTCTGCCACCCCTTTCCACCCCCTGCCTCCCCCCTTTCACCCCCCTCTCCACATTCCCACACCCACACCGTCTCCCATCTCTTACGCCTCTCTTCTCGTCGTCCCCCTCACACTTATCCCACCACCCCACCCCCCCCCCCCCCTCCAACTCCTCCTTACCATCTCCTCACCCTTCATCCCTCCCTCCTACTATACAGCCCCCTTCTCCCATCAACTCTCCTTCCCCCACCCTTCCCAGCACCCCTTCTTCAATTGTACTCCCTTTTCCCTCCTCCCACCTCCTTCCCACCCCCCTTTACCCTTTCCCCCCTCTTACCCCCCCCCCCCATCTTCCCTCCCCCCCGCCTTACCTACCTTCACCCCCCCACCACCTCCATCCTCCTCCCTATCCACTCCCCCTCCCCCCCTCCCACTCCCCCTTCCCACCAGCCGCCCTCTTTCCCCCCCCCTTCCCTTCTACCCTTTCCCCTTTCCTTCCCCCCCGCCCTTCACCCCCCCTCCTCCCCACCCCCCCCTGCTTTGCCGTTTCCCCTATCACTTTCTTCATACTCTCCCCTTTTTTCCTCCCCCTCCTCACCCCCGCATCCCACCTTACCCCCTCCTCCCCCCGCCTCCCCCACCCCCATCCTCCTCATTCATTCCCCCCCCATCTCCCTCCATCATCTCCTCCTCTCCCCCACCCCCCCTTTCCCTCTCCCCCTCCTCTCCTCTCTCCCCATCCTCCCTTAACCCCCCTCCCCTCTTCCCCAACCTCCCCCGCCCCCCTGCTCCCTCCATTCCCCTCTCCTTCCCGCCTCCCCCTCCCCCCCCCTATTCCATTACCCCCTTTCCCTTACTTCGCCCCCTCTCTCCCCCCCCCCCCCTACCTCTCTTACCCCCCCCAACCACTCCCCCCTCCTTAGCCTCTCTCCCTCCCCCCCCCCGTCCCTCCCCCCCCTCTCACCTCCCCTCCCTCCACGTCTCCCCAATTTACCCTATTCGTCTATCCTACCTCCTACCCCCCCCCCACTTCCCCCCCCCCCTCCTTCCTTCCCCCCACCTCCTCCCCCCCTCTACCCCTGCCCCCCCCACCTCCCCCATACCCCCCCCCCCACACCCCCCCCCCCTTTTCCCTCTCAACCCCTTCCCCTCTCTTATCCCCCCCTCCCCACATTGCCGCCTCGTGCCCCCTCCCCCCACCACCCACCTCTTCCCCCGCACCCCGCCCACCCGTCCTCCGGCCCTCGTTGCTCCCTCTCCCGCCCCGGCCCCCCTTCTCTCCCCCCTCCCCCCCCTCCTTCTCCTCTCCCTCCCTCCCCCACCCCTCCCTCACCCCCCCCTTCCCAACCGACCTCCACTCTTCCCCCTACCTCTCCTCACTCCTCCCCCCCCCCACACACCTCCACCCGCCCCTACCCTCCCCCCCACCCATCCCTTCCCCCCCCTCCTTTCCTCAACTTCCCCCCCCCACCCCTCCCCTCACCCCCTGTCCCATCTCCCCCCCCTCCCTCGTTCCCCCCCCCTTCTCATCCCTTACTTTCGTCCACTCCCTACCCCACCCTCCCAATCTCACTTCGCCCTCCCCCCCCCCCCTCCCTCTCGCCCCACCCTCCTTCCCCCCCCCCCCGTCACTTTCCCTACCCCCCCCTCTCCTCTTGACCTCCTACCACTCCCTCTCTTTGCCCCCTCCCTCTCCCTTCAGGCCACCCACTCCTTTTTTTTCCTCCCACCTCCCTTCCGCCCACCCCCTTCTCCCACCCCCCCCCCAACACCCCCTTGCCCCCCTCTTCCCCACCCATTCTTCCCTCCCTCCTCTCACCTTCCCTCTCCCCCCCCCCTCCTCTCCTTTCCCCTCCACCCTCTCCCCCTCCCCCCCTTTTTTCAATGATTTGCTTCATGTTGGGAGTTCGTCCCTGTCGCTCAATTCGAGAGTTGCGCCTTTTTTTTTCCCTGTTCTTCTGCTATTTTTTTTCAAGCGTTGTCTGTTCGGCAGGGAACATTTTTCGCTATACGATTCCCTTGACCTCACGTCACCTTTTTGATGACTTAAGATATCGTATCCTTTACGAGTTTCGGTGAAAATTCTCCTTCCCTTCCAACCTCAGCGGTCCCCCACCCTTATGTCACATCCAATCGTCTTAGGAGAGGTTGGCATTTCCTCCCCCTTTTCTGATCCCCCTCTTCGCCCCCCACCTTACAAGCGAGTTTCTTTTTCTAGCTTCCGCTCCCATTGCCCCCCGTGACGATAGCTCCCCCTTATGTAACTAAGGGGAGGATAACTTCCTTTAACGGGCTTTTCTTTTAGAATGGAGGGAGAGCGTTCCCGTTTCCAGCGGTTCACTTTCTTCGGAGTCAATCTTGGCCTTTCCAGTGTGGTTATTGACCCTCTTTTTTTGGACTATGTCTTTTGTCAGTTTTTCTTTCTTTCCTTACCTTCCGCCCGCATACAAGACAGTTCCGTCACAGTGCCCAATTCTTTGTTTATAAAACTAATCTCGCAATATAAAGCCCTTTCCAGTCTTCTTTTCTGTGTATATGTAAATTCTGTTTTCGTACTTTTGAAGATGTTCTCCGTCCAAGTGCGGAGCCCCCCATCTCAGTTCCGTTAAAGCTAGTGGTGTCTTAGTTTCATGGATGAAAATCTATTTATAACGTTTCCTTTCTCCTCCTAAAGAGGGACTTATTTCTTCCTCCTCAATTTGAATGTTCGGTGCTTCCCGGCTTCCATCACATAACGGACTGTCTCTTTCTGAAAACGAAGTCCCCTACATACCCCTCCTCGATCTTAGGGATTTTCTGGAAAGGACCTGTTTTTTCTTGGAGAAATCCCTCTTTGCAAAAAACAAAATCCCTTCAAAAGAGGGACTCTACAGTAAATCCTTTCCTAAAGATGGAGGCGCCCCTCCCCTCTTTTGTTTCAAATCCTCCCCCCTTCTTAACGTCAACACTCTCCCTCTACCAACACCTCAACTCCTAAAACAGTCTCCTTTCCTTAAAGCTTTTTTTTTTCCCCTTTTCCACAAAAGTCTTGAATCTTATTTCCCCACTTAATGAAAGTGCGAGGCGCGGAGTATCGCCTCCGCTTAAGACAGATGTTTTTCTTTTTTCCGTTACTAGCTATCGTCTCTCTTTCAATAGTGAAGCTCTTTTTTAGTATGGGCATATATCTCTTTTCATCCTCCTCTGTTTTTCCATACTTCCCCCAACGGTAAACATAATCTTCTAGGTCCCCCTTTCTTCTATGAGTTCGCTAGAACCCTCTCCTTCCTTCGTCTTCCTTCTTCGAGCTGTCGCAATGGGCTTCTTTCCTTTCTTACTTTGCTGGTCGGATCAAAGACCTGGGTTTCCCCTCCTCCCCCTGAGGAGCCGATTTTTCCTTCGTGAGTGGGTGTTTGCGTGACCGGAGGGGTTGACTTACCGTATGGTCATCTCTTACAAGAATGTTCACGTCTTTTCGCCGCCATGCTTTATATTCACCTTTTTCTTTTGAGACTTCCCTGATGTTTTGTTTGCTCCTCTTTTTTTTTCTCGCCCCGGAAAACAAGCGCTCGTTCAATATTCATCCCTTCTCTCTGAGGATGGGGATTTCACTCCTGCCCCTTTTTTCTCGTCCTGATGTTTTCCCCTTTCCGACCCTTTTCCACTAGTCCATCCTGTATACGTTTTTTCTTCTTATTATACTTCTACTAGGCCCGCCCCTACTAGTCACAAACTCTTACGCCCTGTTTTTACGGACTTGGATCCATTGTCTCTCCTAAAGCTTCCCCCTGCGCAATAAAAACCGAATTGACATCTCTTTATACCGCATAAGTCTTTTCCCCTTTCGCTTGCGATGATCTTGTAAAAAAATATGTTTGCTCGTTTTCTAAAGGTAAAGTTTTCGTAAAGAATCCCTGTTGAAGAAAAACTCCCCTTCTCTCCCCAGGTCCCCTTTCCCATTTCCAAAACACTGACGGTCCATTAATCGGCACCTCTGTTTTCCTTCCCCTTCTGACCTTTCTTCTTCTTCCCCAGTACCCCTTTTTCCCTCCAGCTATGAATTCAGCCCCTCCTTCCCCCCCTTATTTTTTTTTTTCTTTACGCCGTGACAATGTGTGGAGGGCGTTCCCCGCTGCCCCCCCACGCTTTTTTCTGTACTCCTTCCCTTTTCACCGTCACTTCCCCCCCTCTCCTCTCTGTGACAGCCTTTGCGCGAACGCTGGAGGTTTTCATTCGTGGCTGAGCTTTCCTTCCTTTTCTATGGTCGTAGACGTCCTTGCAGTCATCTGTGTCTTCTTGTGAGTCAAATTTTCGTCTACCGATTCCAATTTTCCTTCTTCCCCCCCCTCTTTTTGCACTAATCTCTCCCACCATCGAAGCACTTTCCCCCTCCATTTAGCGTCCTCCTCCCACCTCACAATTTCGATTTCAAACACATCTTTTTTCCTTCTGCTGCCGGATCCTTTTGACATTGTCATAGATCGGAGTCGCGTTTTTCTTTCATTGTCCTCTCCGAAGGTTTCTCTCCGAACCTCCAGTGCGCGTTTAATTTTTCTTCCGAGTCGTTGCAGATTGTCCTTGAGTCCTTCCCACTTCCCTCTTCCTACAGAGGATTTTTCGTCGTCGGTTTTAGAAATAGATACATACCTTTCTGTCTCCTCGAGATCCCCCCCGTTGAGGCTTTCCGCCTACTTATCCCTTCGTCCAGCCGTTTTTTAATCTCCTTTGGACCCACCTGTGGAATTGCTTATTCCCCTTCCTCTAGAGTTCTGTCTAGATTTATTCCCTCCCAGTAAATAGGGCTTTTTCGGCTTGACCTCGTCCTCTCTCAATTTCTTCTAAGGGTGTAGGTCCCCATTATCCTCGGATCATCCCCTTGAGTCTGCTGTTGAAGTCGGTGCTCTCCATTTCGTTGATCTTTTTGCCCTCCGTGTGGGTGACTCCTCGCTCTTTCCCTTTTCCTTCTCACTTTCTCATAGCTAGGCGGCCTCTTCCCTATACGAAAAAATGTCCAATGTATCCCACAATTTCAGTCGAGTCCCCACGAAGATGTTTCCCCATTCCTACTTTTTGGGGCCCTTCCCAGTAGCAATAAGTTTTTTCTTCTCCCAGGCTTTTTTGCTTTTTTCACTTTAAAATTTCGGAATTTTTTTCTTCTGCTTACCCTGTTGTTGCACCTTACTTTTTCTTTCTCGATTGAAACCCCTATTTCGTCTCACAAACACCTTGGATCAGACGGCCAAACTTTCCTTCTTCACTTCCCTATAGA